>ENA-OQBD01000169-OQBD01000169.1-human-gut-metagenome-genome-assembly--contig:-NODE-169-length-38127-cov-6.506026_pt1 | contig 38127 bp, 32 predicted proteins | sample MGYA00242742_ERZ504543 | MGnify/ENA primary metagenome ERZ504543 (study PRJEB26092, sample SAMD00036239) | human gut metagenome | host: Homo sapiens | study: EMG produced TPA metagenomics assembly of...
TCGCCCGCGCTGTGATCGATATGGATAACGAAATGCAGCGGATTAAAAACAAGATCGGACAATTCCATGATATTTTAAAAAAACAGGTGAGGCTGTTACAGCCTCACCTGTTCTTTCTCACTGTTTTTTCACCCGGAACGCCCGCGGTGTCATGTGATAATGTTCCTTGAATACCCGATGAAAATAACTGTTATTTTCATAGCCTACAGCTGCAATGATGTCACTGACAGGAAGATCTGTTTCACACATCAGCTCTACAGCCTTGTTCAGACGCTTTCTCTGAAGAAGTTCCTTGAAATTAAACCCTGTGCTTTTCTTGATCATCTTACTGAGGACATGCATGGGAAGATGCAGACGACCACAAAGCTCCGTCAGCGTGGCAGTCCGATATTTCTGTTCAATATAATCCAGTGTTGTCATGGAGATCATATTTTCGTACTGATTGGGCAGACGCATCTCCACATACTGCACCGATTCTACCAGATACATGAAGATCAGGCCCATTGTGGTCTGATTGATCCGCTCTCTGTTCTCCTCCCCGTTTACAAGAGAATAGATGATATTTTCCAGAAGATTCTGGATCTGCAGCACTTCCGCAACCTTAAAATGAAGATATTCCCCACGCTCTTCATCCTGACGCAGGACATTCACCAGAAAATCTGCCAGCATATTGTCATTGCCCGCCATGGAATAGGCCACATCAAAAAACTCCGGCAGCACCATAAAATTGATCGCAATATCATTCTGCCCCGCTTTCAGAATCTCATGCTTCGTAAACTGATTGAGAAAAAGCAGCTCACCTTTGTTAACTATGACTTTTTTTCCGTCAATGATATTCGTCAGAGATCCCTCACACACATACAGCACTTCCACAAAATTATGCCTGTGCGCCGGAAAATACACAAAACGGGTGTGTGTACGCACAGCGATCAGCCTGCCTTCTTTCAGCATCTTACGGCTGTCCACGGTAAAGTCCCGACCGGATGTGTAGAGATCTTTGTCTACCTCTGCCTCTCCGTCCAGAATTCTCCTCTCTTCATCTGTAATTTTTCTCAGCTGATCCAGTAATGCCTGCTGCATGTATTTTGCTCCTTTATCTGTTCATGGTTTTCTGTTCTGCTGTCCTCATTTTAACACTGCAGCCATAAGAGTACAACCAGAATCAAAAGACTGAAATTTTTTCGGAAACCTTCTATACACCAAATTCAAATATACGAAACAAGGCGGAGTCCGAAGACTCCGCCTTGTCCTGAAAGGATTTATCATATGATTATACAGTCAATCTGAGGATTGATTAGTACAGTTTAGCCATCTCCTCGATGTTGCTTGTATCGAATTTCAGAGGTGCACCAAGAACAACTTCTGTACCGCCGTCATCAGCATCTGTTACTGTGTAGTCACCAAGGTCACCAGCTGTGAACTTGTCATCTTTAGCACCTGTGATGTCGCCGTTGATCAGAGAGATTGTTGTGTAAGCACTGAGTTTTCCAAGGCCCTGCATATCCCACAGATAGAAGTACGGGCAGGAATGAGAATCATCATCACCTGTGTACTCCTGCATCTCAGATGGAAGTCCAAGTCCTGTCAGCTTGCAGGAAGATCCGTTATCCTGAAGATATTTAGCTGCTGCTGCGATACCAACTGTTGTAGGTGCGCAAATAACTTTCAGATCCTTGTAGTTCTGAAGAAGAGCTGCTGTCTGGTCTGTGGATTTCTGCGGCTCATCATCACCATATACAACGTCTACAAGCTCAAGCTTGCTGTATTTTTCATCGCCTTCCATGATAGTCTTCATTGCATCGATCCATGCATTCTGGTTAGCGGACTGAGATGTAGCGGAAAGGATAGCGAACTGTCCCTCACCACCGGAAATATCAAGAACTGCATCCATAAGTGCCTGAGCAACTTCTTTCGTACCAGCCTGGTTTACGAAAATCTCACGGCTGTCTTTGTTCGGTGCGGAGTCGAAGGAAGATACTTTGATTCCCTCATCCATAGCTTCCTCAAGCTTAGCCTGAAGAGCGTTAACATCGTTAGCGGAAATACAGATTGCATCGAAGTCCTGGGAAATCAGGTTGTCAAGAACCTTGATCTGTGCATCAGCTGTAGCTGTCTCAGGATAAACGACCTGAACCTCGCCGCCTTCAGCCTCTACTGTCTCCTGGAAAGATTTCGCTGCGATCTCGAAGAATGCATTACCGGCTGCTTTACCAACCAGAGCGATCTTTTTGTCTTTTGCGGAATCGCCAGCTGCTGCTTCTGTCTTAGTATCTTCGGATTTGTCATCTGCTGCGAGAACCGGGCAAACTGTACCAAGAACCATTGCTCCACAAAGGATTGCGCTAATTACCTTTTTTTTCATTGTTGTTCCTCCCTATAAGAATATAATTTTTTTATATGCTACTGCCTCCGCTACACCAATGGAGGCAGCTAACAATCATATGAGTTTCAAAAGTGATATTTAGTTTTTCTTCATTGCGACTGCTTTTTTCACATCGCCGATGATATTCGGAAGAGCTACTGCTGCTACCAGAAGTACACCGATGATGAGAAGGATCACCTGAGCATTTACGTTCTTCTGTCCAAGGCCAACTCGTAAGCATACGATGATGAATGCAGAAATGATACCGCCGGCCAGGTTACCTTTACCACCTGTGGAGGAGATACCTCCGAATACTGCCATTGCAATGGCATCCATCTCAAATCCGTTACCGGTTGTTGTATTTGCACCGTAGGAAGAGGATACCAGGAATACTGCGCAAAGTCCGGACATAAGTCCCATAACTGTGTAGATGATGAAACGGATCTTCTCTACGTGAACACCTGCGTAATAAGCTGCCACACGGTTTGTTCCGATCGCATATGTACGGCGTCCAAATGTACTCTTTCCAAGAAAGATCGCAAAAAGTACACCAAGGATCAGCACCAGGAAAAGAATATATGGAATATTTCCAACCTTTCCACCGATAGCACGGAAGCCATCTGTGTTTGTGATCGCAATACTTCCGCCGGCTCCAAGTGTTACCTCAGCGATACCACGGAAGATGATCTGTGTTGCCAGTGTTACGATCATTGGAGGCAGCTCCTTGAAACGGGTAAGGATAAATCCGTTAACCGCACCACAGAGGGCACCAACAACCAGTGCTGTAAGTACTACTACAATGAACGGAGCGTTTGTGTTGCAGACCATACAGCTTAAGGTAGCGGAGAGACACACGATCGCACCTACGGAAATATCAATCTCGCCTAATACCAGGATGTACGCCATTGGAAACATCATGAATACCTCTGCAAGGTAAACCGGCATCTGACGAAGAACACTCTTCATATTATAAAACTCAGAAAATGATGCGCAGAAAATATTTACCAGGATAAAGAGAATGACCAGGATGCCTTCCCAACTGAATATGATGTGTTTCATCGGATTTTCCGGCACATTGTTAATACTTCTTCCAGATTTTCCAGCCATGATTTACATCTCCCTTCCCTTTAATGCGTTTTTATCTGCGATTCTCTGCAGAACAACGTTGATCACAACTACTACCAGGATGATAACACCCTTGATCATGTTCTGCCACAGTGAACTGATACCTACAAGCGGAAGAGCTTTTGCGATCGTTGCAAGGATAATGGAACCGAGGAATGCACCTACTACGGTTCCACGTCCACCGCTCATGCTTACACCACCGATAACGCAGGCTGCGATAACATCCATCTCACCACCGTACTGCATATCAGGCATTGCAGAAGCATAAACAGATACCTGAAGTGCTCCGCCAAGACCTGCGAGGAATCCCATGATCACATATACAAGAAGGTTGATATTCTTTGCATTGATACCGGAAACCTGTGCTGCACTTGCGTTACTTCCTACTGCGTAGATCCTACGACCGGTTCTTGTCCATTTCATAAAGAAGAAGAATACTACGTAGCATACGATGATCACCCAGATTACCTTGTTGATTCCAAGGAAATTTGTGGTGGCAAAATTCTTAAAATCACCGAGAGCTGCGGCACTTGCCCACTCACCACCGTGAGAAACAAGATATCCCATTGCTCTGTAGATGTACATAAAGCCCATGGTTGCAATGATCGGCGGAACGTTTGCTCTTGAAATTACAAGACCTACAACCAGTCCGCAGGCAATACCGATTGCCATTGCAATGATGAAAGCAAGTAATGTGCTTGTGATATGTCCGTATTTCAGAAGCATACCGATGGACATACCGGAAAGTGCCAGAGTTGACATAATGGAAATATCAATTCCGCCTACCAGCATGACACATAACATACCAAGTGACATTACCATTGTTACTGCATTATTTTTCAGCATCTCCATGAGTGACTTTGGCGTAAGGAATGACGGGCTGATCGCTGTGACAACTGCAAACAGCACGATTACGATAATTGCCAGCAGAGCCTCTCGGGAGCCTGTAATCTTCTTGATGACAGATTTCTTTTCCATTATTTAGTCCCCTTTCCAGTGCTCTTTTCCATGGACAGCTCAAGGATTCCCTCCTGTGTTGCCTCTCCTCTGTTCAGTTCTCCTGTCTTGCGGCCATTACACATAACAATGATACGGTCCGCCATACCCAGGATCTCCGGCATCTCGGAAGAGATCAGGATGATTGCATATCCTTTCTTTGCAAGGTCTCCCATGATCGCATAAATCTCAGCTTTGGCTCCGACATCGACACCCTTTGTCGGCTCATCCATGATAACTACTTTCATTTCCTGAGCAAGAGCTTTCGCAACAACAACTTTCTGCTGGTTACCACCAGACAGAGAGCTTGCCGGCTGGAAGATATCGACTGCCTTGGTATCTACTTCCTCAAGAAGTTTCTTGGAAAGTTCTCTTTCTGCCTTCTCATCGTTAAATCCGGATTTTGCATATTTGCTGATGATCGGAAGTGTTACGTTTCTTCCAAGTCCCCAGCTCATAACCAGACCCTGTTTCTGTCTGTCCTCTGGAAGAAGGATGATACCTTTTTCCATTGCATCAGACGGAGTCTTGATATAAATTTCTTTTCCCTCAAGGAAAACTTTTCCTTCGTCCGGACGGGTAATTCCACAGACAGCTTCCATAACCTCTGTACGTCCTGCACCAACCAGACCGGTAAGACCTACGATCTCGCCTGCATGTACATTGAAAGAAACATCCTTGAAAAATCCTATTCTGGAAAGATGTTCGATACGGAGCATCTCATCTCCAAACTTCACTTCCGGTTTCGGGAACAGATCGTTAATCTCACGACCAACCATTGCCTTGATCAGATCTGCGTTTGTGATTCCATCTACATCATAGGTTCCAATGTACTGGGAATCACGGAATACGGTAACTCTGGAAGCCAGACGGTACATATCTTCGAAACGATGGGAGATAAAGATAATGGAAACACCATTCTCTTTCAGCTTGTCAACCAGTGTGTAAAGCTTCTCGGACTCGTTTCTGGTAAGTGCTGCTGTCGGCTCATCCAGAATGATGATCTTCGCATTTGTGGAAAGTGCCTTGGCGATCTCGACCATCTGCTGCTGTGCAACAGAAAGTGTACCCATCTCTGCTGTTGCGTCAAAGTCTGCATCCAGCTCCTTCAGGTACTTGTTTGCCTCCTGATTCATCTCTTTCCACTGGATCATATGATGTTTAATGATCTCATGACCCATAAAAATATTTTCGGCTACTGTAAGATGCGGATATGATGTAGGGTGCTGATATACGGCAGCGATACCTGCCTCCTGGGCATCCTTCGGACCTTTGAAGTCAACCTTCTGTCCGTTTAAGAACATCTCACCCTCTTCTGCCTTATGTACTCCGGTAATAACCTTGATAAACGTAGATTTACCAGCACCATTCTCACCCATCAGCGCATGAACTTCGCCAGGTTTGAGCTGGAACTGTACATTATTCAGAGCTTTGACACCGGGGAATATCTTCGTAATACCTTTTAATTCAAGAACATATTCTGACACGGCTCTTTCTCCTCCCTTTCCTTTAATCTGATTATATTCTATCATCCGGCCCACAGATTGATAATGGGAATATTTTTGGATAAGGGTAAAATATTCTTCTTTTCCCTGTAAAATATTACTCATAAACCATTGTCCCATTCTCGTATTTCTATATACTTTATGCTATAATGATAACGCTGACGTTACAGTTTTCTGGGAATATAAACAGAGCTGTAAACGTCCGATTTACGAAGCTATAAAGCTATGCTCGATTGGAGAATTGTATATGAAATTACTGATCGTCGATGACGAAGAACTTACGCGTACCGGACTGATCTCATCTATCGACTGGGATTCTCTGGGAATCACCGAGATCCTTCAGGCAGATGATGGTGTGAACGGACTGGAAATGGCCAGACTGTATAAACCTGAGATCATTCTCTGCGATGTACGGATGCCGCGGATGACAGGCATTGCCATGCTGGAGCGTCTGGAGAAATTCCTGCCGGACAGTATCCCTATCTTTATGAGCGGATATTCTGACAAAGAGTATCTGAAAGCTGCCATCAAACTAAAAGCCATCAATTACATCGAAAAGCCTCTGCATCCCGAGGAAGTACAGGCGGCAGTTCTGGAAGCGCAGACTCTTTACAAACAAAAGCTCCGCTCCCATCGTGGCGAAGCGATCCATTCTCAGGAAATCGCTACCCGGCTGGCACAACAGCTGACTCTTCCACCTTCCGATAACAACAAAATTGCAGATCTCTGTCTGGAACTGGGGCAGCCGGAGCTTCTTGAGAACGGCATGAATTTTACCTCTGTGATCGTAAAGCTTAATGAATCTATGGAGGCTTCCGGTATTTTCCTGGAAGATCTCCAGAACGACATTTCCTGTTTTCTGGAGCATTACCATCTGAAATGTCTTTTTGTGGAAAAAAGAGTTCAGTATCTGGTCCACCATATATATGGAAGGAATGCCCTTTCCCCGACTACCCTTTCCGCAGTGGGAAGCTATATTTCCAGACAATATGACACCTGCGGAAAGCATCTGATCGCTGCCGGAAATACCGTAACGGATATTTTCAGGGTTTATCAGTCCTACGCTTCTGCCGTGATCCTTCTGCAGAACTGTTTTTTCTTTCCGGAAAAAACATTTCTGACGGAAAATTCCATCCGCCTGCTTTCACCGAAGGGACCGGTTCCGGATTCCCTGCATTCACCGGAAAATACTTTTTCCAAATATCTCCTGGCCGGAGAAGAAGAACCCTGTTTTCAGTTTCTTGATGAGCTTTTCCGGTATTATAGCTGCAATCACACATTTATGCCTAACCAGATCCGTGATCTTTATTACCAGCTATTTAATACACTTTCGGCTTCCCGTAAAAAAAATCAGCTGGAAACCGAACTTCATGAAAAGCAGGATCTGATCGTAGATACGTTAAACAACGCCTTCACCTACGAAGAGCTTCACAAAGCTCTGAAAGAAAAAACCGCCCAGTATTTTGAAGATGCGAAAAATTCCCAGCCGGAAAATTCCACGATCTTTATGATCAAGGATTATATCAGCCGGAACTATATGAACGATACACTTTCCGTAAAAGATATCAGCGGCCATGTATACCTTTCCGCATCTTATGTATGCACTTTTTTCAAAAGCGAGACCGGACAGACTCTCAATCAATATCTGACAGAATACCGAATGGAAAAGGCCAAGCAGCTGCTTTCCGATCCCAAATACAAGATTTCCGAGATTTCTTCCAAGGTAGGCTATACGGATGGCAATTACTTCGGAAAAAGCTTCAAAAAATACTCCGGCTTTTCCCCGTCTGAATACCGGGAGAAAATGTCATGAGGGCCCTCTGGCGCCGTTTCAAAAACGGCTACCTGAATTTAAACCTGCAGACAAAATTCACCATTGCCCTGATCAGCATTGTGGTAATTCCTGCCTGTCTTACCGCCTTTCTTTTTTATGGACGACTTTATAGCATGGTGGTTTCCAATACCATCCGGCAGGAGCAGGACGCCTCCGCAAAAACTGCACCTCTGATCGAACGGACTATGGATACGATCCTCGCTACTACCCGGAATATTACAGGACAGAATTTTTTTCAGGAACTTTTTTATATGCCGGTCAGCGATTCAGCAGAACAGCTTGCAACATCTAACCATGCCACTGATTTTAAAAATGCCGTTCAGCGTCTGACCACAGATTCCATTGTTACCGATGTACAGATCTATGTGGATTTTCCTGATGATCTGAAGACACTGGATACTTATCCCAACACTAAGAATATCCTTGCTCCCTTAAGTCAGGCGAAAGGTACCTACTGGTACGGTATCTTTCAGGGAAACCGGAACACCCAGGAAATGTTCTGTCCTTCCTTCTATCTTGGTCCCAGGGAAAAAAAGAATTATGGTGATATGGACATATATCTGCCCTTTAAGCCTTTATTATCACTCCACTGCCTATAAGGCTTATCTGGCAGTGTATTATTCCGATGACAAGCTTACTTCCATTCTTTCCGACAATCTATCTCTGGAAGGAAGTGTTTCATATATTGTAAACGAACGTGATGCCATTGTTGCTACCTCAGATCTGTCATTATCCGGAATCTACCAACTGGATTACGACACCATCAAGGCTTCCTTTATGTCTTCCAATAACTTCATTGAGCGGAACATTCTGGACACAAAGGTTTATGCCGGTTTTTTACAGCATTTCCAATACGGACTGGTTTATGGTGACGGTCCTTCCTTCCCCGCCGCTGATCCATGCGAGCAACCGACTGATGGTCCAGATCGTACTGATCTATGCAGTTTTTCTGGTTCTGGCTCTGATTTTTGCCAATGTACTGGCTCATTCCATTACCGGAAGACTTTCTTCTGTGATCCGGCAGATGCAGACCGTCCGCCACGGCCCGCCTACTCCTATGGAAAGTCCACAGGCACATGATGAGATCGGTAATCTTATCGATACCTACAACTATATGACTCGAAAAATGGAGGAACTGATGGAGAAGCAGGCTAAGGCTGCAGAAGATCTCCGGATTGCAGAATTCAATTCCCTCCAGGCACAGATCAATCCGCATTTTCTTTATAATACCATGGATATGATCAACTGGATGGCACTGCAGGGACAGACCGATGAGATCAGTCACGCAGTGCAAAGTCTTTCCCGTTTTTATAAGCTGACTCTGAGCCGCAAAAAAGGAATCTCTACCATTGCAAGGGAGCTGGAGCATGTAACCATCTACGTGCAGCTTCAGAATATGCGCTACCACGACAGCATTGAGCTGATCACGGATATCCCGGATGAGCTTTCAGAATACCAGATCCCGAAGCTGACTCTTCAGCCTGTTGTGGAAAATTCCATTCTTCACGGGATCCTGGAAAAAGAATCAAAATCCGGAACTATTGTTATTACCGGATGGATGGAAAATGAGGATATTGTTCTTCTGATTTCCGATGACGGTGTTGGGATTTCGCCGGAAATCCTGTCAACTATCCTTTCCGGAAAGGGAAAAAGCCAGTCCGGCGGCACAAATATCGCAGTTTATAATACCCACCGGAGACTCCAAATTCTCTATGGAAATAATTACGGACTCACTTATTCCAGCAAGCCTGGAGAGGGGGCAGAGGTTGAGATCCGCTTCCCTGCACATCGCGAAAAGTAACTTATGTTCCACAAAAATCTTTATTCAGAAATGAGGTATGACACTATATGAATACACAGCCAGAAGCTCTTTTATATAATTTTAACGACCCAGAACGGCTTCGCCAGATCCGCCGCTATCTGAACCGTCAGAAGGTTAAGACACGGATCGTCACTGCGCCGGAATTTCTTCATCCGCTGGGATATCTTTTTGAGATTCCGGGATTTCATCCCTCATCCCAGTTTAATCTGGGAAGCAATTTCAGTGATGAGATGATCGTGCTGAAGGATTTTTCCAGTGCACAGATGGATGATTTTCTTGCTTTTTTCCGTGAAAACCAGATCCCGCCTGTTGCACTGAAGGCCATGCTCACACCGGTAACTCAGCACTGGTCTTCCATCCAGCTGCACGATGAGCTTTCCAGGGAGCACACACTTATGCATAAAAAATAACTGCAAAACCAAAATCTGCCGAATCTGCCTGCTGCATTTCCGGCAGATCTTTTTTATCTTATTTTTCCCACTGAAAAAGGAGACCGCTCCGCGCAGTCTCCTTTTTTGAATATGTTTTAGGTTGAATACATAAGAAAGAATTTATCTTGTCACGATATCTACCGGTACGTTAAAGATTTTTGCAACCTTCAGGATCGTATCGATGTGTCTTCCTGTAGCAGCTGCCATATGATGTGTCGGGCCAGCCTCGCTCCAGCGGTTAACGAACTCTCTTGCTCCGCATGTGAAGCGTGTTCTCATGTTTGTATCACCGAAGGAAAGGATCGGTCCCTCCTCGTTTACGCCCTCAGCTACAACGAATTTGAAGTTTCCGTCTTTATCCTGAGTGATTGCAAGGTAGGTTACAGGGCCTGTGTATGGATAGAACTGTGTCAGGTATCCGCCGCCTGTTTTGCCGTGGAATACCGGCACGATTTTCATGGTTGGTTTCTTGTCGGAGATGTCAGCGTCACCGCTTCCGGAATGTCCGATGATGCAGATGTCATCGTTGAAATCGATGGAGTACATCTCAGAAAGCTGGCCTGTACCGGAAATTGTCTTTAAGATACTCATTGCCATGGCAACCTTCATGTCACCCTCTACCGCACATGCAGTACCCTGTTTGATCAGCATGGAGAATGCCGGGATCAGCATACTGTCAAGGACACCGGCTTTACCCTGTGCAAATCCGTCGTAATGGGAAGCGATCATTCCAAGATGCTCGTCTTTTACCCATTTCTCAAAAGCAACAACGTATTTGGCCATATCCCATACCTTCTCAATGGTGCCGCCGCCCTCAATATCGAATGTATCAAGGATATCCTGTGCCTTTGCACGGATTGCTTCCTCGTCTGTGATATCATCAGCGATCGCCCACATCTTCTCCCAATCGAACTGTTTTGTGTAGAGGAACATTCTGTTATAGAGGTTTGTCTCATCAATATACAGATCCATCATACCCGGATATGGTCTTCCGATCTGTGCAATGTTAGTTTCACGGAATCTTCTTCTTACCTGAGCAGCCTTGCACCAGTCTTCGATCTCAGCCTGAACTGACGGATCTCCGCCTTCTACAACGCCTGTGATAACCGCATGTCTCTTGCCTGCTCTCTCAAGGTCAGCAACTGCCTCGCCTACAGCACCGCATGCATAGCCTTCACCCAGCCAGGAGGCAATGTCAGTGTGCTCATAATCCAGCGCTTTCAATTTCTGAACGTTCACAAGAACGACCGGAACATCAAGATCACGGATTGCAGGAAGCATGTTGTAGGATGTTGCATAGGTCAGCATCTGAAGAAATACAAGATCAACATCTGCTGCACGGAATTTGTCCCCAGCTTCCATAGCCTGCTCTTTTGTGGTAACCATTCCACCGTCGATGATCTCTACTGTACCCGGAAGTGTTTTCTTGAACGCATCATACTGTGCTTCAAATTCCGGTACAAGAGACGGGAACTGCGGAAGGTATGCACCTAAAGCAATTGAAAATACACCAACTTTTGCCTTTGTGTTAACTAACATAATAAGACCTCCAATTATTTATGCTTTGTATACTTTGATACCGAAGGACTCATGGATGGTTGTACGAGCCTCCTCGATAGTTTTGAACTCCTCGGCCTTCAGCATCTGTGCTGTGATATTACCGATTGCAGTTGCCTCTCCAGGGCCTGCATGGATTTCTTTCTTTGTAGCTTTTGCAGTCAGCTCATTTAAGTATCCTGCATTGGAACCACCGCCTACGATATGGATACGGCTGTAGGTTCTTCCTGTCATCTCCTCGATTTCTTTTGCAATCTTAGCGTAGCAATCTGCAAGGCTTGTATAGATAACTGTTGCAATCTCGCCAAGAGTTTCCGGAACCTGCTGTCCTGTTCTGCGGCAGTAGTCCTGAACCTCTTTTGTCATGTTCTCAGGAGAAAGGAAGCACTCATCGTTTGCGTTTACTCTTGACGGGAAATCCTTAGCCTCCTCAGCCATCTCACAGATCTGGGCGAAGCTGTATGCGTCATCAAACTCGTGACGTACAGACTGGATCATCCAAAGACCCATGATGTTCTTCAGATAACGAAAACGTCCCGCATATCCACCCTCATTTGTGAAGTTCATCTCACAACTCTTCTCAGAGCAGTCTGCTTCTTTTCTCTCAATTCCCATCAGAGACCATGTGCCGGAGCTGATGTAAATGAAATCGTCATCATTTGCCGGAACAGCCAGAACTGCAGATCCTGTGTCATGTGTAGCCGGTGCTACAACCTCAAGGTCAAAGCCAACTGCTTCTTTCACTGCGTCTGTTAAATGTCCGATGCTTGTGCTAGGCATGATCAGCTTCTGGAAAATCTTTCTCGGATATCCCAGCATATCGATTAGCTCATAATCCCAGTCCTTAGTTGTCGGGCAGACAAGCTGTCCTGTGGTTGCCTCTGTGTATTCACAGGTTTTCTTTCCTGTAAGAAGGAAATGGAAATAATCCGGTACATGAAGAAGTGTCTCTGCCTGCTCCAGATACTCCGGATGTTTCTTCTTCACTGCCATCAGCTGATATACAGTGTTGTAGATTGCTTTCTGGATACCGGTTCTTGCATACAGATCCTTCAGAGAAATTGTCTTATAAACTTCCTCATCCATTCCCTCTGTACGATGATCACGATAACCTACAGTATTTCCAAGAACCTTATCATCTTTGTCAAGAAGTACAAAATCAACACCCCAGGTATCAACACCCATGCTTACCGGGATCTTGCCGATCTCTTTACATTTTTTGAGACCATTTACGATCTCGGTGAAAAGGCGGTCAAACTCCCAGCAGAGCTCTCCATCCTTCTTAACCATGCCGTTCTCAAAACGATAGATTTCTTCCAGGATCATTTTTCCGTTTTCCATATGTCCCAGAATGTGACGTCCACTGGATGCTCCGATATCTACTGCTAAATAATATGTTGCCATTTTTAAATCCTCCTCAATATGTAAGCTTCTGATCACTTTCATATCTGATGTTGTATTTATCATACATCAGGATCCTTCCGGTGATAAGAACCTCTTTTGTCAAAAAAAGTGTCTTTATTTGCAAATAATACAGCGATTATTTATGAACTGCTACATTATTTGTTTAAAAAATCCGCTGACTGAATCAGCCAGCGGATCTCTTATTTCATACGTCCGTGAACGCAATCCGCGTTCATTATAACTTCACGATCTTATCAATTATATGATTAGTCATAAAGGTTAGGAGCGATATCCTCGTCTTCCATATTTGTTGCATCATACCAGTAACCGTCTGTAGGAACATCCTCAAGCTCCTGGCCGTTTGCTGCTGCTGTCAGAGCGTAGATTGCATAGTATCCCATCATAAGAGGAGACTGTGTAACAGCACCAATGAATGTGCCATCTTTAACAGCTGCTTTGATGATAGAACCAGCATCGAAACCAACACCAACTACATCACCGTTTGCCGGGTCAGAACCAAGAACGTTAAGGTTAGCATTTGCTGCAAGAACACCCTCTGCAGAAACCTGGTTGGAACCGAAGATTGCAATACAGTTCTCCTGGGAAAGGATTGCCTGAGCCTCTGTGGAGCAAAGCTCTACAGTTGTCTGTGCCGGAACAGCTACCTGGATAACAACGTCTGCGTCTTTAGCATCAGCATCAGCACCCTCTGCTGCGTTAACATAGAACTCGTTACCGCTTACTGCTACAGTCTTGCCATCAGCCTGAAGAAGCTCGATCATCTTGTTGATGAATCCAGTACCACGCTGCTGAATGTTCTGAGCTGTTGCATCCTGGTTAACCTCACCGATGATAACCTGTCCGTCAGCATCTTTAACAACGTCTTTAATGGAGTTGTACATATTCTCAGCTGCTACTGCACCAGCCTGTGCGTTGTCTGTACAAACCTCGCATACTACAGATCCTTCCGGAGCATCAGCGATACCTGTATCGAAAGTTACAACCGGGATACCTTTTTCTGCACATGTCTTAAGAGCATCCTGAACAGAAGATGTATCGCAAGCTGCAAGTCCTAATCCAACAGGATTGGAGCCGATAGCTGTGTTGATCATGTTAACCTGGTCAGCGATATCGGACTCACTGTTCGGTCCCTGTGCTTTATAAGTAACGCCCAGCTCCTCAGATGCTTTCTTCATACCTTCCTGAGCTGCATCCCAGTATGTAGACTGGAAAGATTTAACCATCATCGGGAACTCATAAGCTTCGTTTGCTTTCAGTCCGTCGAACTGTGCGGTAGGATCCTCAGCTGCTGTGGAATCTGCGGATTCCTCTGTTGCTGCATCTTCTTTCTCCTCAGCTGCAAAAGCTGCTGTTGCGCTCATGCTTGTTACCATTGCTGCACAGAGCATTAATGCCATAACCTTTTTTGCTTTCATATAATATTTCCTCCTTAAAATATATTATATAGTTTTTTATGTTCATACGCCGTTGCTACCCCTTGGCGTTTCACATCTTTGATTATCGGGTGCTGTTCACATTTCTCTGTAAACAGCACCCTTACTTATTATACACACTTCTTAATATCAGTGTGCTGCTTTTTTCTCTTTCAGGATATCGATCAGAACGGCTACGATCAGAACGATACCAGTGATGATCTGCTGCCAGTTTGCCTGCAGGCCGATATATGGAAGACCTGTTTTCAGAAGCATGATGACGAAGATACCAACGAATGTACCGATCACGGAACCATATCCACCGGTAGCTGCTACACCACCAACGAATACACCACCGATAGCATCCATCTCAAGTCCGGCACCAGTACCAGGCTGTACAGTAGGTGTTACTGCTGCGTATGCGATTGCTGCAAGACCTGTAAACAGACCGCAGACAACGTATACCATTACGTGATAGAACTTTGTATTGATTCCGGAAAGGGCTGCTGCCTCTTTGTTGGAACCGATCGCAATTGTGTAACGACCGAATTTGGTGTGGTTCAGGATGTACTCCATAAGAAGAACCAGAATGATCATCCACAAAAATCCAAGCGGATAACGGGAAGCACTTCTTCCTGTACCAACAGTTACTTTAAAGATTGTGTGGAACCATCCACCATCCTGTGTAAGTCCCGGCCAAGGTGTCGCACTGCAGAGAGATCCGGCACCACGGGTAATCATACAGGTACAAAGTGTTGCCAGGAATGGCGGCAGGTTCATAACACCGATCAGTACACCGTTCAGTGCACCGACTGCGATACCAAGAACAATACAGATCAGCATTGCCAGAGCTACCGGGCAATTGTTGTTTCTGATCAGTGTTCCGGCGATCAGTGCGTATGCTACCATACCAGTTCCGATTGACAGGTCAACACCACCAGTGATAAGCGGGAATGTAACTCCGATCGCCATAAGAAGATCGTAATATGAGAAATCCAGCATACTCAGGATCGTGGTGTACTGTCTGAATTCTTTACTCAAGCCTGAGAATATTGCACACAGGACAATGATAACGAGCAAAACAATAAATCTCTGATCACTTAAAATACTTTTTTTCTTCTTAGTCATGACTTTCCTCCTTAATCGATATTCCGTGTGGCCTTGTCCATGATGTTTTCCTGGGTTGCCTCGGAGATATCAATACATCCGGTAACTTTACCCTCACACATGATGATGATACGGTCACTCATTCGGAGAACTTCCGTCATCTCAGAAGAAATCATGATAATGGATTTGCCTTCTGCTGCCAGTCTGTTCATTAATTTGTAGATTTCGTTCTTGGCACCAACATCGATACCTCTTGTCGGCTCATCGAAAATAAGGATATCGCTGTCTCGTGTCAGCCATTTAGCAATAACAACCTTCTGCTGGTTACCACCGGAAAGGTTTACTACCAGCTGGTCGGTGGTCGGTGTCTTTGTTGCAAGCTCATTTACATATTTCTCTGCAACCTGTTTCTCTTTTGCCTTGTTGATAAAAATACCATTGGTAAACTCTTCCATGGTTGCCAGTGTAGTATTTTCTGTTACAGATTTCTGTACAACACAGCCATATCTTCTTCTGTCCTCTGACAGATAACCGATACCGTATTTAACAGCATCCTGCGGGCTGTTGATGGTTACCTCGTGAAGCTGTCCGTCTTTACCCATAACAGAGATCTTACCACTCTGTTTCGGGTCTGCTCCGAACAGTGCTCTGGCTGTCTCAGTACGTCCGGCGCCCATCAGTCCTGAGAAACCAAGGATCTCACCTTTTCTCAGCTCAAAGCTTACATCCTGAACCATCTTGCCTGCATTCAGGTGCTCAACCTTAAGAACTACCGGTGCATCTGCCGGAACTGCACTCTCCTGCTTCGGATCCTCATAGATAACACGACCAACCATCATGTTGATGATATCTTCTTTTGTACTGTCTTTTGTGATGAGGGTTCCTACGTAACCACCATCTCGCATGACTGTTACACGATCTGTGATGGTTTTGATCTCATCCATACGGTGTGAGATATACACGATACCAAGATTCTTCTTACGAAGGTCACGGATGATCTCGAACAGGTCCGCGATCTCTTTCTCTGTCAGTGCTGCGGAAGGCTCATCAAAAATGATAACCTCAGCTTTATGGGAAATTGCTTTTGCGATCTCACACATCTGCTGTTTTCCGACTGTCAGGTTTTTCATCTTTTCCTTCGGATTGATCTCAATGTTCAGATCCTGGAAAAGCTTCTTTGAATCCTCGATCATCTTTTTGTCATCAATGCGGAAACCTTTTTTCGGCTCACGTCCGATGAAGATGTTCTGAGCAACGGTAAGATCACCTACCATGTTCAGCTCCTGATGTACGATTACAACGCCGGCATCCTGTGCCTCACGTGTATTGTGGAATTCTGTTTCCTGTCCTTTGTAAACGATGGAACCTGAATCCTTCTGATAAATACCGGTAAGAACCTTCATCAGTGTTGATTTACCGGCACCGTTTTCTCCCATAAGTGCATGTACTTCGCCGCGTTTTACTTCGAAATTAACGTGATCCAGAGCATGAACTCCAGGAAAGGACTTATCAATGTCCTTCATAGTTAAAATAACTTCACCCATTGTCGCATCCTCCCTCTAAGATCAGTTCTTTCTGCGTCTTGCAGAAACGTCGATATAAACTGCAACGATAACGATGATACCTGTGATGATCATCTGCTGTCCTTTACCAAGACCAAATGCCATGATGCCCTGCTGAAGAAGAGAGATGATGAATACGCCGATTACAGTACCGCCGATGGAAGCAAGTCCACCAACCATGGATGTACCACCCATAACGCAGCCTGCAATAGCCTCGTTGTTGTACTGATCGCCATAGCCAGGCTGAACAGTTGTGTATGTAGCTACAAAGAAGAGTGCTCCAATACCTACCAGGAATCCGCAGATCACATAAGCAAGCATTTCCCATTTCTTTGTGTTAACACCGGAAAGGCGGACAGCCTCTTTGTTGGAACCAAGGCAGAGGATGTAACGTCCCGGTTTTGTGTTGTAAAGAACGATACCGCAGATAACTGCCATTCCCAGGAAGATAATGATTCCTACAGGGAAGCCGTTTACGGAAACGATATTACGGAACCAGCCGTTTGCATCGCTAGCTGCCGGCCAGCTTACGGACTGTGTTTTTGTGAATACAGAAGCAATACCTTTTGCAATGTTCATGGATGCCATGGAAATAATGAATGGTGGCACTGACATGTAAGAAACCATCCAGCCATTGAAAATACCAAAGCAGAGACCGATCAGAATGCAAAGGATCATGGCAACTGCACATGGAACCTTGTAGGATGTCATGCAGTAACCGGATACCAGTGCACAGCAGAACATTACAGGTCCGATGGAGAAATCAATTCCTCCTGTAGCGATTACGAATGTAACGCCAAGTGACAAAAAGCCCAGGAAGTACACATAGTTCAAAGTAGACTTGATACTGTCAACAGCCGGAAACTTGTTTCCAAGAACTACTTTAAAAACCAGGAACATAAGAATCAGAACACAGACAAGAAGTATTCTGTTCAATCCGAGCTTCTTAACGATTGGATTTTGTTTTAACTTTTCCAATTTTTACCCTCCTCACGTTTTGCACGTATCTTGTGTTTTCTTGGTTATTATAATACCGTCAAAAATCAATAATTGTAATAGAATATCTTTCAAAAAAAGGTTAAATATTTACTGTACTGTAAATATTTAACCCTTTTCTTTGTGCATTTATGACTATTTACGGTGTAAGATCACCATATGTTTTTAACGTATTAAACGGGAAAAGCAGTTTTTCGATCTCACTGGTATACATATTGTCAGGAGTTACCAGCTGGCACCCGGAATTAATATTCTTTTTATAGTTTTCTCCACGCAGCATCTTAACTGTTTCCCGAACACCCACATACCCCATTTTAAATGCCTTCTGTACAACGATTCCCTGGAAGATTCCGTGTTCCATCAGCTGAACGGCCTCCTGTGAGCTGTCTACTCCCACCACCCTAATCCGGTTCTCTGCTTTTGCTGCCTTTACTGCTCTTGCAGCACCTACAGAGGAATATTCATTCATCCCCGCGATCATCTTGAGATCCGGATATTTTTTCATCAGCTCTTTTGTAAGCTCATAGGACTTGTCATACTGAGAATCACAGTATACCACATCCACGATATTATCCTTCCGACTGCCAAGTCCTGTCCGGAAACCTTTTTCTCTTTCAACTGCCGTAGATACACCCTTTACATGTGAAACGATCGCGATCTGATCATCCGCTCCCACAAGATCCTTCGCAAACCTGCCAAGGATCTGCCCTGCTTCCAGATTATCGGTCGCAACGGTAAGGTCCTGAACCTCTTCCTGTGTGTAGGAATCAATAAATGAAATATGTATTCCCTGTTCCTTTGCCTTCTTCAAAAGCTGGTCAGATTCAGTGAAGCTGGACGGCGAGATCAGGATCGCATCCGGTTTTTCTTCTATTGCCCTTTCGATCAGCTTGTTCTGACCATCCACATCATTTTCTTCCTCAGGTGCCCATACGCGGATATCTGCATTATATTCCTTTGCAGCCATCTCCGCCCCCTGGATCAGTGATGTCCAGAAATCGTTGGTACCGTCCACAACCTTCGGAATATAGATCAACGATAGTTTTCTCTCTTCTTCTACCTGTTTATAATAGAATATTCCGGCTACAAGCCCCGCCACAAGGCAGATGACCACTCCAAAAGTCAGGAGTTTTCTATGTTTTTTCATATTGATTCCTCCTGTATTCCCGGAATGGTGATCGTGGCAGTGGTTCCGACACCTTTTTCACTTTCATAGGTGATCCCGTAATTTTCTCCATAATAAAGCTTCAGACGTTTCTGTACATTGTAAACACCCACACCATTGGAATGATAATTCACCTTATGCTTATCATAAATATGTGACAATGTTTCCTCATCCATACCTACACCGTTGTCGATCACCTGAAGAACTGCATTTCCATCCTTCATAAAGCCTTTTACCTGCAAAAGTCCCTTACTCTCTTTATATTTCAGTCCATGATAGATGGCATTTTCAATGATCGGCTGGAGAACCAGCTTGATCAGAGGGATATTTAGTATAGAAGGTTCTACATCGATCTCGAATTCCAACTTGTCCTTGTAACGCATCTTCTGGATCGTAAGATAACCCTTGGCATACTCCACTTCCCTTGCGAGAGGAACCACTTCATCTTCATTACTGATGCTCTGACGAAGAAGACGTGCAAGGGATGCTGTCATCAGAACAACCTCTTCGTACTTTCTGCCCTCTGCCATCCAGATGATCGAGTCCAGAGTATTGTAGAGAAAATGAGGATTGATCTGGGACTGAAGGGCCTTAAGCTCACTTTTTCTCTTTGCTTCCTGTTCCTTCACGTTCTGCTCCATAAGATCCTGTATCCTATGTGTCATCACATTGAAAGATTTCGTCAGGCTTCCGATCTCATTCTCTGAATCGATTTCCACATCTGCTCCGTCAAAATGCCCTTCCTGTACTCTGGACATGGAATCTCTGAGACGCTGAAGAGGATATGTGAGACTCTTTGCCAGAAATCTGGAAAAAAGCAGTGCCACGATCATCAGAAGTGCGGAAATAAGCACATAAATACTCTGTGCCTGATTGCTTTTGCGCAGGAGTTCGCTGACGCTCATACAGCCCACAACGGTCCATCCGGTTTTATTTGATCTGGAAATGGAATACAGCTTTCCTCTGTTTCCCTTTTCGGTACGCACCGTATCTTCTTTTGATTTCACGATCAGGTCGATATTCTCAGTCTGCAATTCATTATAAAGCTGCTGCTGTTGGGGATGGTATACAATATTTCCGCTTTCATCCAGAATGAATGCGTATCCCTTTTTCCCGATCGTATTCTGATCACAAAGTTCACTGATGGCACTGTAATTCAGATCAATAAAAAAGACTCCCTCTTTCTCACCACAGTTGGAAAAATTACGGATTCCCCTGCTTAAAGTGATCACCCACGGACGCTCTCCGCTGATGATGTGCTGTACATGAGAAGATGTAAGAAGCGGGCCTTCCGGCTTCTGTAAAGCTTCCAGATACCACTCCTGGGTGGAAAGCTTCAGATCCGGATTCACAGACTGCTTGCCGTCGTTGATCAGCTTCCGTCCATTACTTCCAATGATCCCAAGATTTCGGATATCACTTCGTCCGTCCAGAATAGTCTTGAACTGATTGATCAGACGCTCTCTTGTTCCATCATCCACATTGTCGCCAAAAAGATATTGCTGCACATCCTCGTTACTAGAGATCATATAGGCTATATTTTCCATGTAATCAATATAGGAATCAATATTCTGATTCATCTGCTGCACGATATTCTGGGTGTAGACAGCAGAATTTTCAAAAATAGAATTGCGGGTATATCTCATGGAAACACCTGTTATGACCAGCACCGCGCTTAAAAGCAGCACCGTCACCACCGCAAAGATCGCACTCTGGATACTCTTAAATTTTCCTATGATCTTTGCCGCAAACCGGATATCTCTCATTTACGTTTCTCCCTTGCATATTCTGTTGGTGTGCAGCCGGTCATTTTTTTGAAGGAAATCCCAAAATAATGGGGATCTGCAAATCCGACTTTCTCGGCAATTTCATAATTCTTCATAGTTGTATTCTCCAGAAGTTCCTTCGCCTTCTCCATACGGGTACGGATCAGAACCTCTGTAAAAGTCTCTCCCGTAAGATCCTTAAAGATCGTACTGAAATAGCTTGTACTGATATTCAGATAGGAACAGATACTGTTCAGGCTTAAATCCGGATCCATATAATTCTTCTGGATATAATCCAGGGCAAGTCTGGCCTGACGCTGTCCGCTGGAGCTGTTTGCATCGGAAAGTGTCTGGAAAATCTCTCCGATATGATTCCTGACCAGTTCAACAGCACTGTCAAAAGAATTCTGCTCCGTAACCTGCTGCAGAAGTGCTTCTCTTTTGGAAAAAAGCCTGTTGTCCGGAACCATATCCTCACAGGTCTCATCTGCTGCACGGATGATCTGCTGAAGATACACGCAGGCACGACTCTTATCCACTCGCGCTTCCTTGATCTCAGAAGAGATCTGTTCCAGAATATGCTCTGCGTTTTCCTTTTTACCCACTTTCAGAGCAGCTGCCAGCTTCTCTACATAAGCTTTAATGGAAAGATTTTTTTCCTCCGGCTGTTCTTCCATATCAATAAGAAGGCTTCCTCCAAGAAGATAACGATATTCAATAGCTTTCTCTGCAAGTTCATGGGATGCACGAAGCTCCTGCTGAGTTCTGGCCCAGCTTCCCACACCGATAGAAATATCCAGCGACATCAGTTCCTTCAGCTTATCCTGGATCGTCCTGCAGATCTCCATGATCTTGTGTTCAAACTCTCTGGTACGGTTTCCCATGAAAAGAGCACCAACCTTGTTATTTCCGGCCTGATATGCCACTCCTGCTTTTTCTTTGCTGATGATCTCATCACTGATATTAAAAAGGACAAAAGACATCAGTGCACTCTCCTGGCGTTTCTCCGCAGTAAGCTGACTGCCGTCCGAATACAGATCCAGATCAAAGACAGCCACACGATAGCATGCTGCCTCAAGATCGATTCCCAGTGCTGCAAGCTCTTCCAGACTTTCCTGCCGTGTCTTGATATTATCCACAAAGCCCTGCAGCGCTCTGGAACGGATCACAATGGCGTTTTTCTGATAATTCTCGGAAGTCTGTGTCAGACGTTCCAGCTTCTCTTTTCTTTTCTTTGCTGGTCCACCTTCTCCTTCATTTTTCCGATAACATTTCTGAGTTCCATGGCTGTCACCGGCTTCAGCATATATTCACTGACACCATACTGGATCGCCTTCTTGGCATACTCGAATTCTCCGAATCCGCTGAAGATCACGATCACGATGTCCGGATAATTATCATGGAGAAAACGGCTCAGTTCCATACCATCCATATATGGCATAAGGATATCTGTAAGCACGATATCCACCGGATGGTTCTGTACAAATTCCGCTGCTGCTTTCCCGTTATCACAGTCTCCTACCAGCTCACAGTCCATTGCTTTCCAGTCAATATTCTCCCGGATCGCATCTCGAACAAGTATCTCATCATCTACCAGTAAAATACGATACATAATTTCTGTTGTCCCCCTCTGATCAGTTTCTGTTGTTTTTATTGCACATCCCCCTGACAGATCCTTCCCCCCGTCTCTGTCATTTTCATTGGTAAGATTACTGTCCTTTCTGTGAACAATAACTGTTAATTCTTTTTATATGTTAACATGTTTGGTTAAAATTTACAACGGAGTTTCTTAGTCCAAATTAAATACAAAGAAATCCCGCATCCAACATATGGGATACGGGATTTTCCTGCATATTTTTATTATTTTACGATAACGCCATCCTCATCCCAGAGGTCATGCCAGTCATTTGCACCATGCCACAGGAATACCTGGCCTTTTACAAGACGGTTGCCTTTTTCCAGAGTTGCGATGGTTGCCATTTCCTCATCTGTAAGTGGATCCTCTGTGACACATTTCAGGTTGCTTGCATAGTTGTGGACAGAGAACGGAATGGAGATCTCTCCTCTCTGATGTGCCCACTTCAGAGCGATCAGAGCCGGATGAACACCATGTGCCTTTGCGATCGCCTGCATCTCCGGAACCTCCAGATCCGCAACATCCTCCGGGCAGATATCTCTCTCCGGTCTGCGTGGAGAACCGATCGGCATATAGCCTACCGGCTGGATGTTATGCTCTACCAGATAATCATAAAGTTCCTGCTGCTGGAAGCATACATGAAGCTCAAGCTCACAGGTTGCAGGTTTGATCTTCATAAGCGGAAGAACTGCCTCAAGCTTCGGAATGGTCATATTGGAAATACCAATGTAACGGATTTTTCCTTTTTCTACCAACGCCTCACACTGGCGGTATGTATCCATAAACTCCTCCACACTGAAGGGTTTGGAATCCGGATTTCTGGAATCCACATCACATCCCGGTGCATGATAATTCGGGAATGGCCAGTGGATGAAATACATATCCACATAATCGCACTGAAGATCCTTAATGCTCTTATCACAGGCTTCCTCTACTCTTCTGTGCATGTCGTTCCATACCTTTGTCATGATAAAAAGATCCTTACGCTCTACAACACCTTCGTCAAAAGCTTCCTTAAATACCTGGCCGATCTCATGCTCGTTTCCGTAGCATGCGGCACAGTCAAACATACGGTAGCCACTGCGGATCGCGCCTGCAACAGCTGCAGATACATCCTCTGCGGATACACGGTCGGAACCGAATGTTCCCATTCCGACACACGGAACCTGCTCGCCGGAAGGAAGTGTCACTTTCGGCACAATTGCCGGATTGATAACTTCTGCCATCTTTACATCTCCTTTTTTATAAAAATTTTCTTATTATAAGCTTATCTTATAAACGCCTGATCTCGATCTTCGGAAGAAGAGCCTCCATATCCTCCATCACAAAGAAGCCCGTTTCCTCGCGCATGGCTGCCGCTGCTGAGATCGCACTGGCTCTTCGCAGAGTCTCTTCCAGAGAAAGTCCCTCACTTAATCCAAGGGCAAAGCCTGCGATCATGGAATCTCCGCAGCCTACGGTATTTACCGCATCGATCTTCGGAACCACCGCACGGAAAATCCCTTCCTCTCCGACTGCCAGGGAACCATCTGCTCCAAGCGAGACCGCCACGATCTCCACACCACCGGCATGGATGGCTTTCGCTGCTTCAATGATATCGTTGATATCGTCACAATGCTTGCCTGTCAGCATACGGATCTCATCAATGTTAGGCTTGATCAGTGTCGGTGCTGCCTTGATCCCCTCTTCCAGAAGCTTGCCGCTGGTATCCAGGATCACCGGTTTTCCGGCGTCTTTCACAATCTTCACGAGGCGCTGGTAGGCACTCCCGTCAAGTCCCTTCGGCACGCTGCCGGACATTGCCACAACAGAAGCGTCTTTTACAAGCTGGCGGAATTTTTTCTCAAAGCCATCAAAATCTGCCTCTGTCAGTGTAAATCCCGGCTCCAGGAATTCGGTCTGTACATGATTCACCTCATCCCAGATGTTGATACAGGAGCGGCTCTCCGCCTCTACATGGTAAAAAGCACTCTTAATACCAAAGGGTTTCAGGGCAGCTTCTATATAATTGCCTGCGTGGCCGCCTACAAAGCCGGTGGCAACCACTTCAGCACCGTAAATGGACGCCGGCTTGGAAACATTCAGTCCCTTTCCGCCGGGAACGTAGGTACATTCACGCACACGGTTCACTTCGCCCACTTTAAAATCATCCACTACATAACGCTTGTCAATGGCAGCGTTTAAGGTTACTGTCAGGATCATATCAGTCTTCCTCATTGGAAAGAAGGATCTTTCCTTTTACAAGGCCCGGTGTCTTGAACAGCTGAAAGGCCTCCTGTGCCTGGCTCATCGGGATTTTCTTATAGATGAAGCCCGGGTCAAACTTCAGCTGGCCAGTTGCAAAATAATGCGCCGTCAGCTCCCACTCACGTCCCGGATACGGGGCACTGTAGGACATCCAGGAACCGGTAAGCTTGAACTCCTTACGGTTCATGTTCTCCCACTCCTTCGGTGTAAAGGTAAGGTTTTCATGAGGAGTACCAATGAAGCATACATGTGCCTTGTTTGCTGCAAGCTCAAATGCCATATGCATGGTAGGAACCTGTCCGGCTGTCTCAAATACGAAGCCGTAGCCCTTTCCACCTGTAATGGCCATGGCTTTTTCCATATATCCCTCTTCCTTTGTGTTGATCACTTCATCTGCGCCGAGACGCTTTGCAAGAGCAAGTCTCTCATCGCTGATATCAAAGACCACTACCTTCTTGGAGCCGAAGATCTTTGTCCACTGCATGGTGAACATACCAACTGTACCGCCGCCAAGGATCGCCACATACTCACCGCCGTGGTAATCGTTCTGGAATACACCGTGGATAGCTACGGTTGCAGGCTCAAACATGGCTCCCTGCTCATATGGAACATTATCTGCGAATGGTACTGCATTCTGCTCAGGAACCACTACATAATCTGCGTTTGCTCCCTGCTCTCTGGAACCGATGAAGCTGTAATGCTTGCAGAGAGAGAAATTACCCTTCTGACAGTCGTCACATTTCATACAGGGAAGAAGTGGTGCACCGGATACACGGTCGCCGACCTTCACCTTGGTAACGCCTTCTCCCACTTCCACCACATCGCCGGAAAATTCATGTCCGAGCACGATGGGATAAAAATGTACGCCGTGATTTAATACACGCGGGATATCAGACCCGCAGATCCCGGAATATCTTACCTTGATCTTCACATGGCCTGGTGTTACCTGGGGTTCTTCCACTTCCTGATACTGAACATCCTCATTTGCTACTACTACTGCTGCTTTCATGATCACTTTTCCTCCTCATTTCTCATCATAGGTTCAAGAGATTTATAGAGATTTAAATAGGTTTTATAGGTTTTCTCATAAACGTCCCGGTTTTCCGGGTTCGGTTCATGTCTTCTTGTTTCCTTTACCGTAAGGCGGATAGCCTCATCATAGTCCTGATACATTCCAACGCCAACACCTGCCAGAATGGCTGCACCAAGTGTTGTTGCCGTATCAGAGGACGGCACTACGATAGGTTTTCCTGTGATATCGGATTTGATCTGTGTCCAGAGAAGAGAATTTGCAGAGCCTCCCATTGCACGGAGAACTTCCACATCTGCTCCTGCTTCCTTTGCCACCTCAAGGTTGTGTTTCAGAGAAAGTGCTACGCCTTCCATACAGGCACGTACCATATGTCCCTTGGTCTTGGCAAAATCCAGTCCATAGAATACGCCCTTCGCATTAGGATTCCAGATCGGGGAACGCTCACCGGACATATATGGAAGAAATACCACTCCGTCACTGCCTGGTGCGACCCTTTCCGCGATCTCATTGAGCTGGTTCAGAGAAGATCCTTTTTCCCCTGCTACAGAGCGCTCATAATCTGCAAACTCACGTTCAAACCAGCGCATGACACCACCACCTCCGGTGGTTCCTCCCTGAAGGAGCCACTGTCCCGGAACCACGTGATAGCCAAGGATCAGTCTGGGATCTGCCTTGTACGCATCCATGCAGATGCTCATTCCGCCGGCCTGTCCTCCCTGCTCCTGTGTTTCACCCGGATGGATCACTCCAGCCCCCAGTGTTCCGCATGCCGCATCCAGACCACCAGCAACAACCGGTATTCCCACAGCAAGGCCGGATTCCTCCGCCGCCTTCTCTGTAACTGTTCCCACAACATGATCACAGGCACAGATCTCAGGAAGAAATTCCATGGGAATCCCAAGCTTTCTGCACATATCCTCATCCCAGGCTGCCTTTCTCATGTCAAAGCAATGCAGGCCATAGCCCTGGGAAACATCCTGGCTCATCACACCTGTCAGCTTATATGCAATGTAGCTGTTAGACTGCAGGATCTTGTGGATCCTTTGGTATACCTCCGGGAGATTTTCTTTATACCAGAGGATCTTTGCAGTTGTGTAGGACGGCTGAAGAGAATTACCGGATACTTCAAAAATCTGCTCTGCCCCGATCTCTTCATTCAATCTGTCACAGATAGACTGTGCTCTGGTATCCATCCAGATCGGAGTGTTTGTCAGTACATTTCCGTCCTTATCCATGGCAATGGCTGACCAGCTCTGGCCATCAATACCGATGCCTGCGATCTCCTCAGGTGCTATCCCCGCTTTTTGGATGGCCTTCTTTACCGCCTGACAGACAGCACTCCACCATTCTTCCGGATTCTGTTCTGCCCAGCCCTCCTTCGGATAGTAAACCGGATAATCGCCGTTGGCCGCAGCCACAACCGTTCCCGATTTTTCAAAAACCGCAACCTTACAGGCACTGGTGCCGATATCAATACCTAATAAATATGGTTTCATTATAGATTCTCCTTCTCGTCCAGCACACGGACGGATTTTCCCATGATGATCTCTGCGCCAAGCTTCTCCGTGATCGGTTCTGTATCTTCACTTGCATTCCCTTCCAGTCGTTTCAGCATGATTCCCGCCACTTCTCCGGCAATCCCCTGTGTAGGCTGTGCCACAATGGTAAGCTTGGGATTACATGCTCTGGCAAACTGCAGATTGTCAAAGCCGATCACAGACAGCTGTTCCGGGATCTTAAGACCCAGCTCATTCATCCCGATCACCGCCCCCATAGTCATCTCATAGTTGGTAACAAACACAGCCGTCATATCCGGATTGTCCGCAACAAGCTTCTCGATTCCCTGCACACCACCCTGAATGGTATAATCACCGTGATAGATCAAAGATTCCCGTACCGGTATATTTTCTTTTTCGTATGCATTACGGTACCCCTGGAGACGTTCCTGAGCTGTGGAAATTTCCTCCGGTCCGCCAATGATCCCGATCTTACGGTGTCCTGCCTGAAAAAAAACTCTCATTGCGTCCTCAGCCGCCTTCTCGTTGTCTACAAGAACACTGTCACAGGAAAGCTCCCTGATCCTGCGGTCAATGAGTACGATGGGCTTTCCGGTTTTCTGGAATTTTTTCAGATGATTGCCTTCAGCATCCACCGGCATGCTGATGATCCCGTCCACACGCTTACGGCTTAAAAACTCCACTGCATCCCGCTCCAGCCGCTTATCGGTACGGCAGTCACAGACAATGGTCGCATATCCGTGACTTCTTAAGACATCCTCCATCCCTGTGATGATCTCCGCACAAAAGGTATTGTTAAGCTCCGGAATCACCACACCGATGGTTTTGGTAGCATTGGTCTTAAGCCCTCTGGCCACCTCATTGACCTCATAATGCAGCTCCTGAATGGCCTCCTCGATCTTTATTCTGTTTTTTTCTCTTACGTTTCCGCCGTTAAAATAAGAAGAAATCGTTGCGAGCCCAAGTCCCGTCCGCCTGGCAATATCTTTCATGGTTGCTGCCATACAGATCACTCCGTTTCTGTTTTTTTACAGAAGATCATTCTGCCTTTCCATCACAGCCGCAAACCTTCATACGCGCCTCAACCAGCTCCTTCACTGCCTGGATTGCTTTCTTTCCGTAGGCCTTCGGGTCGATGGTGTTCTCATTCTCTGCAAAGGTCTCCTTCACTGCCCTGGAATATGCGGCACGAAGCTCTGTTGCAAAGTTAACCTTGCAGATACCACGTTTTACACAGTCGCTGACATCCTCATCACTGAGTCCGGATGCCCCGTGAAGAACAAGGGGGATATCTACGACTTCGCGGATCTCGCTTAAGCGTTCCTTGTCAAGAACCGGTGTTCCCACATAGAAACCATGTGCGGTTCCGATGGCAACTGCCAGGGAAGTAACACCTGTACGCTCCACGAATTCCTTCGCCTCCTGCGGGTCGGTGTTAGTGTCTGCCTCAGCCTCAAGATCATCCTCTTTACCACCGACCTTACCGAGCTCAGCCTCACATGGGATATCCAGGGCTGCTGCCACATCCGCAACTCTCCTGGTCTCTCTGATATTATCCTCAAAATCCAGCTTGGAACCATCGATCATCACAGAAGTATAGCCTGCATGCATTGCCTGCATCGCAAGCTCAAAGCTGCTGCCGTGGTCAAGATGAAGGCATACCGGAACGGAAGCCTTGGCTGCCTCTGCTGCTACGATCGCAGCGTAAGTCTCAACCGTGCCATATTTAACAGTAGAAGGTGTTGTCTGGATCATAACCGGTGCTTTCAGCTCCTCAGCTGCCTGGATGATCGCCTTCACCATCTCCATATTCTCTGCGTTGAATGCTCCTACTGCATATCCGCCCTTCTGTGCCTTTAACAGCATTTCCTTCGATGTAACCAGTGGCATAATCTTCTCCTCCTTGGAATCATAATCATTGTGTTTGTTTTGTATTATTTTCTCATTTGGTCCTGAAACCGAAACGTTTCCGTTTAAGTTCATCATAGCGCTCCATACGTTTTCTGTCAACCATAAAATTTTCATCATTTATAGGAAAATATTCCCTTGAAAAGAAGACCAAATACCGTTAGATTAATTAATAAGAGTTCTAAAGCCTGTGGCCGGGCAGGTCTGTCTGATACTACCGGCGTCATAACAGTTTCGGAAATCCATGTATCCTGTTCTGATCACCTGAGCCTGATGCTGTAATTTCCGAAAATACTGTAAGTACACAATGATCTTAGGAGGATATAAACTATGTTAAAAGGAATTCCAGAAATCTTATCACCAGAATTACTGAAGGTTTTATGTGAGATGGGACACAGTGACCGTCTTGTTATCGCTGACGGAAACTTCCCTGTAGAATCCATGGGAAAAAATGCCATCACCATCCGTTGTGACGGACATGGCGTTCCGGAGATCCTGGATGCCATCCTGAAGCTCTTCCCGCTGGATACCTATGTAGAGCATCCGGTAAACCTGATGGAAGTAATGCCTGGCGATAATGTGGAGACACCGATCTGGGATACATATAAAGAAATCGTTTCCAAGCATGACGAGCGTGGCGAAAAAGCCGTCGGAAACATCGAGCGTTTCGCATTCTATGACGAAGCAAAAACTGCATACTGCATCATCTCCACAGTGAGAAAGCACTTTATGCCAACATCATGCTCCAGAAAGGCGTTGTGATCAACAACGACTGATCTTTCTTTTGAACTGCCTGATATAATCATATATCAAATATCAAACCATCATTACAACCGAAAACATAAAACTGCCCGGATTCCTGGAATGTCATTTCAACGCCAGACGCGCGTTTTATATTTTAACACTTTTATCTCTTTGCTGCTTTTGCGGCGTATCCTCCGCAGAGTACTTTTCCACCGGAGGTTTTTATCCCTGCACGCACCGCATAGTAATACGTTGTTCCCTTCTTTGCGGTCTTATCCTCAAAGGAGGAACGGCTGCCTCCGGAAACTGTACTGATCTTTTTCCATGAACCCTTTCCGGTCTTACGGTAGATCTGATAGCAATCTGCTTTCTTCTGCGCTTTCCAGCAGATCTTCAGCCCCCTGGAGGTCTTCCTGACACTGGATATCTTCTGAAGTTCCGGATAGGACAGGATATAGCTGCTTGCCTGATATCCTCCTAAAACTTTTTTCCCGTCTACATTCTTATATGGCCTCACAGCATAAGCGTAGGAGGTGATTCCCTCAATCTTCGTGTCCTGCCAGGACAATACTTTGTTGTTAACGGTTCCGATCCGAACCCAGCTTTTCCCCTGGAGCTTCCGGTAGATATGATAGCCACTTGCTCCGGAAACCTTCTTCCAGGATACCCTGTTACATGGTCCGCTGACAGCTTCAGCCACTGCACGGGCCTTCCCCAGCTCCGCTTTTGCTGAGAACGGCGAAGATACGGCTCCATAAACAGTCTTCTTTCCGGAACGTACATAAGAAGCCCGGATCCGATACGTATAAGTGCTTCCTGTTTTCACTGCAGTATCCTGCCAGGTCACTACATCTGCTGTCACGGTTGCCATTTTTTTTGAATTTCCGCTTTCATCCCAGCGATAGATAGCATAACGATTGCAGCCGGGAACTGCTTTCCAGGAGATCCGTATCCTGTTAAATGCCTTGGAAACCAGTTTTACACCTGTGGTCTGACGAAGCTTCACCGTAACCTTACAGGTAGCCCGGATTCCCCTGGCATTTTTTCCGTAGCAGGTTATGGTTGCTGTTCCCGGATTTTTTGCAGTAACAACGCCGCTTCCATTTACAGCAGCCACACTGGTATCTGAGCTTTCCCAGACAATGCCGGAAGCATCCATCTCGGATCTGGTAGCCGAAGCATTCAGTGTTTTCTGATCTCCGGAATACAGACTTATCTCAGAGGAAGAAAGCTGCATCCTGGCCGCACTGCTCAGAGTCCTAGTATGCGCCTTGATCCTCGGCGTTACCGATGGATTAAATTCAACCGCATCCATCCAGGTATCCTCCGCGTTATATCGCAGAAAGCTCTGACCGGATACGATAGACGGAGAAAAGCTACACCAGCCATAACTGACCTCTGCCTCCACACAATATTTTATATATGTGCTTCCTGCATTTGTCACCACAATAGAATACAGACTGTTCTGGCTGAGCAGAACCTCCGGAATCTGAAAGGTCATAACCCCAGCCATCGGCTGACTGCAGAAAACCGGTGTGGAATATGCCGGTGTTCCACTGGTAGGATCACTGGCATCCTTCAGATTTGTGTATACCTGCACAGTATAGGAATTATTGGCAGACATGGAGCTAAGAGTCACCTCGCCAAGCGATTCCGCTTTTCCGTTTCCTGCACTGGCACGAAAAACCGAAGACAGCTGTTCCCCTGCATACATGCGGATAGAACCAAGACCCGACGTTCCGTCATAAAAATAATTGTTTCTATATTTCGGTGTATTGACAGCCGTAGCCGCAACCAGCTCACTGACAGACTTATCCTCATAAGACATATAAAAATATCCGGATTTTCCCCAGCCTGTACCCCAGCTGTTCTTAACGATCCAGGCTCCGTCTCCCTTTACCTTGGAAAATGCCCGGAAATTCTTTGCAGAATAATTGTCATCCCAACCCACCACTGTAACTACATGATTCACGTTCTTGGTGCTGGTAGGATAGGAATAGGCCGCTGTACTTGCATTGTAATAGGCATTCTGTGCATTATACATCACAGTAACTGAATTATTTGCAACCAGAAGCTTCTTCATGGCATTTACGGAATAATCGGAAAAATAGGCATTTTTCAGATAAGCAGCTGCATTGTACGCCTTGGATGCCGCCGGAGTCACACCGGTTTTCTGTGTATGCGTGGAATCTGTTGCCAGAGGCACATCCCCTTCTGTTGTCATTCCGGACCAGGTGCTCAGAAACATGGAAGCCAGAAGATCATTTCCGCCCTCATGATAATCTGCGTTTCCTTTATCATCTGTCCCCATATGCTTATTGACATCCCCGTAGGTATTTCCAAGCGGGTCATTCTTTCTGTTTGCAAAAAAATACGCCAGATGCTCTTCCGACAGATCATAAGTTCCAAGGCCCTGGGTCAGAAACGAAGTTTCCAGAAGAGAGGCCATTCCAAATGCCCAGCACATACCGTAGGGCTCCTGATTCTTTACGGAAGTGACATATCCCTGATCCGCTGCATTATAATAGGACGGATAGGCCGCAGCTCTTCCCATCGGTACCTCATCCACATCATTTCCGATCTCCACGGCGGTGGAATAAGAAGTCAGATTATCAAAGGGTGCCAGCTGTTCCTGCTCCTCTTCCTCCGTAAGCGGACGGCCCTTGATATATTCGATGCCGGACTCATCACTGTCTGAGGCATCCCCAAAGCTCTCCTCACCGTCGCCAAAGGTATCCTCCTGGGAATCAGAAGACAATCCTTCTGATGTTTCGGGAGTCTCTGTATCCTCCTCGGAACTCTGCAAGGCTATATCCTCGGTATCCCCGTCGGCTGCCTCTGCAATATCCTCTGTCTGTTCATCCGGGATACCGGTGTTCTCTGTGGTGTTCCCTTCTGCGGTCTCCGTCGTATCCTCTGCTTCCGCCGACTGCGTCTGTGTATCTTCTGACCATTCTTCATTGAAGCCTTCCACATCGGCTGCCATGACCGGAACCTGGCTGCCCGCAACTGCCACACACAGAAGAAGCGGCAATAATTTCTTCCTGACAAGCTGTAATCTCTTCACAAAATTCTCCACTTTTCTTATATTGATCTGGTTTATCTGTTAACGTTTCTTCAAATGATAACCCAGAATTCCGATTACTGCAAGTACTGTTGCGATCCCGATCCAGATAAACGGACTTTTATACCAGGAATTTTCTTCTTTAAAGGATGTCGCAGCTGTGCCATTGACCGGCTTGGTGACAGCTTCATCCGCAGCTTCCCCACCTTCTGTTGTTCCATCCGCTGCAGGCGGTCCCTGGACCTCGCCGCTCTGAGCCTGAGAACTACCTGTACTGGCTGTTCCTGCAGGTGGCCCCTGAACCTCACCTCTCTGAGCCTGAGATTCATCTGTGCTGGCCGTCCCTGCAGATGTTCCCTGTCCTTCGCCATTCTGAGCCTGAGAGCTGCCTGTATTGTCCGTCCCTGCAAACGTTCCCTGTCCTTCGTCATTCTGAGCCTGAGAACTGCCTGTGCTGGCCGTCCCTGCAGACGTTCCCTGTCCTTCGCCGGCTGCGGAATCCTGCGTATCGGATGCGTCTCCCTGATTCACTGCAGAAGTCTCTTTCTCCGTGCCCCCTGCGATTCCAGCCTTCGCCAGCTCCGCATCCTTTGAGGGCCGCAGCTCCTCCAGCGGCACATAACCGTATCTGCCATTATACTTTGTATATCCCCAGGTCTCACCATTCTTCTCTGTCTCCCCTTCGATATGCAGGACAGTACCATCCCTTACCGTCTTATCATTGAGCTTTTCACCTTTTCCGTCGGTGGACGGATAGATATCCACACCAACTCCACCGGAATCCACCGTCATATAATAATCTGTGGTATCTGCCGGAGCTTCCACCTTCACCACAACCGACTTGTCCGCATACACCGGAACACTCATACTCAGCACCAGCATTCCTGCCAGAATCACACCTTTGCACCTTCTCATTGCTCTTTCCTCCCTCAAAAAAAACTCACTGTCATTCTATATGCATAAAATCCCCTCATATTTCTCTTTTGCCTTGGCTCCGAAATATAAGAGGATCTTATCATTTGTTATATCCAGTATCTTTTTTATGCAAGCTCCCGCTCACACATATCCAGCGCAGAAGCGATCACCGCATCCATGTCATAATATTTATATTCGCCAAGACGTCCGCCGAAGATCACCTTCGGTTCCTTCTCTGCAAGCTCCTTATACTGTCCGTAAAGCGCTCCGTTCTTCTCATCATTGACCGGATAATACGGCTCATCTCCAGGCTTCCACTCGGAACTGTATTCCCGGCTGATCACCGTTTTCGGAAGATCATTACCCTCCTCATCCTTTCCGAACTCAAACCATTTATGCTCGATGATACGGGTCCATGGAGTCTCCACATCCGTATAATTCACTGCTGCATTTCCCTGGAAATTAGGTTTATCCAGTGTTTCATTCTCAAAACGCACGGAACGATACTCCAGAGTACCCAGCTTATAGTCAAAATACGCGTCGATGGCACCTGTGTAGATCACTTTCTCCGCCATTGCATCGTACTGCTCTTTTTTCTCCAGATAATCCTCATTCAGCCGTACCTCGATACCGTCCAGCAGATTGGCAACCATCTTCGAATAACCACCCACCGGGATTCCCTGGTACAACGCATTGAAATAGTTATTATCAAAGGTCAGACGCACCGGAAGCCTCTTGATGATAAAAGCAGGAAGCTCCGTACATGGACGTCCCCACTGCTTCTCCGTATAGCCCTTGATCAGCTTCTCATAAATATCCGTACCTACAAGGCTGATAGCCTGTTCCTCCAGATTCGAAGGTTCCGTGATCCCTGCAACCTGCCGCTGCTCCTCGATCTTTGCCGCAGCCTCCTCCGGAGTCACCACGCCCCACATCCGGTTAAAGGTATACATATTAAACGGAAGACTGTACAGCTCCCCGTGATAATTGGCAACCGGACTGTTGGTAAAACGATTGAAGGTGGCAAACCGGGTGATATAATCCCAGACCTTCTTATTATTGGTATGGAAAATATGCGCACCGTATTTATGCACGTTGATCCCTTCCACCTTCTCTGTATATACATTTCCCGCAATATGCGGACGCTTGTCGATCACAAGCACTGACTTCCCGGCACGCTTCGCCTCCTGTGCAAAAACCGCACCGTAAAGACCGGCACCTACGATAAGATAATCGTACATTGATTTCATTCTCCCTGTTCTTTCATTGATGCTGTTATTTTAACACCGAAAAAGGGTAGCTGGCAAGAAGCCACTGTAAAATCCCGGTAAATCTTATATAAGAATGTTGTCAAACAGATCTCCGCAAGCTGCAAAAATGATAAAATATTCTCCACCTTTACCGCATGATACCCTGACACCACAGCCAGTCTTGCATCCACAATTTCCCCCTGCTGCATATCATTTTGACGTATGGCACCATTTTGTGAAGCCTCCCATGTTTCATCCGAAACACATACAGCCCTGCCATCTGCCTCAAGCTGAAACAGCAGGGCAATATCTGTACCATAAATATTCCTGTCTCCATCTACTCCAGAGACACTTCTGTACCAGCCATCACCAAGAATCACTTCTACTTCATTTCTGCCCTCACATAAAAGTCCTGACACATTATAGGTCTGGTATGCAAGTCTCTTATCATAATTATAGCTGCCTGGTGCAAGCACAAAATCCCCTGCTCTTTTTCCGTTAATCCAGACTTCATATAAACCATGGGCAGTTACATACAATCTTACACTTTTATTTAGGATTTTTTCATCACATTGAAAATGTGTTCTCAGATAGCTGGCTGGCTTATGTGCCTCCGGATTACATTCAGACTCTGGATTTATCCATTTTGCCATCCAGTCAGACTTATCTAACAACCCCATTTCAAAAAAGGCTTCCTCACTCCACTCACCAGCTTCATCCCTTTCGTCCCATAGTCGTATTTTCCAGGATATACGCTGTCTGCTTTTCAGCTCCAACGGACAATACGTATGCATACTGTCCGACTTTACCCGGCTACTGTCCCAAACCACACAATTTTCATCCATAGCCACGATCTCATATGCGGTCTGTCTCCTGCCATCTGCACAATTCCATGACAGATATGGCTCCTTTATATCAATTCCTATGGGATTTATCATATGTTCTGTTCTTAAATTAATTGCTCGCATAATTTTTCCTCATGTATATTTAAACAGTTCCAATATGTTCATTCAAAAATTTTGCAGATGCCTCAAATGATTTTATCGGCGACTTATCTATCCAGTTTTTGTGACTTTCCAGCACGACCGCCTCCACTCCTGACGACAACGCCTGCCCACATAAGGCTTCAAGATTCATGTTACCATATCCAAGTTCACAGCTGTCTGACTTAAGAATCGGTGTCATTACAGGCTTTGTAAGCTTTGTTCCTCTGTCATTAATGTGGTACAGCTTCATTCTGCTGCCCAGCATTTTCATAACATCCAGTGCGCACACACCAGCCTCTGTCGGCCAGTAAGAGTCAAACTCAAAACCTACATATTCTGGATCTGTATTTGAGATAATATATTCATACGCATTCTGTCTGCCATCCACATTTTTGAAATTCGTAAATTATGTATTGTGATATAAGATGATTTATACCCTCTGCTTTCAGTTTTTTTCCAGCTTCATTGAGCCTTTTACACAGGTCTGTAACCTGCGTCTTATCGCGATAATCAAAGCGGTACATTCCTGTAATAACAACATTGGTGGTATTGTATTTTTCTGCTTCCCTCACTGTCTTGGCAAGTTCTTTTTCTATACCACCTAAATCCTTATGCAGACTGACAACAGAAAGTCCTGCCTCCTTCACCAGCTTTGCCCAGTCAAGATTGCCTCCTTTTCCTGTAGGCATGCCCGCAGCTTTCGTGAGCATCCGCACCATAAAATGGGGTAGGATTAACCATAAAGCTGTTTAGTTCGATTCCATTATATCCGGCATTTACCATCGCCTGCAGTGTCTCTTTTGCCTTTGCTTCACTGCCTGTCACTGTTCCAAGCATAATCTGTTGTACTGCTTTGATCGCCATGAATTTTCTCCCTGTTTTTCTTATCTTACAAATTTTCTACAAACTGAAGTTTTTTCCTTCCGTAATTCCATTTTCATTAAATGTATCCACTCTTACATAGTAAGATTCTCCGTCAACAAGAGCTCCTATTCTCTTTTTCGTGTCATATGTGAGATAGCTGTGATACAGCTTATCTGGTTTAAGTCCCCAGAGAATATTGTATCCTGTCGTCCCATCCGCTTCATCCTTCTCCTGTGAATCAATCACAATCTCCATGTCTATTCCGGAAATTCTTGCTGCTTCATATGATGCCTGTTCCGGCAAACTGCCTGCACCTTTACCGAACACTCTGAGTCCACTGATACAAGGCTTTTGACCGTAAGGCACTTTCATATCAGACAATCTTATGTAACGAACCTCCATACCATTCTCATATACTAAGAAATCATTGGCTTAAATCCGTATCTGCCTTTTGTCTTATCTTCTAATACAAAGAATTTTTCACCATCCACAGATCCCTCTAAAAGATACCGCGTAACAAGATCTGCTTCCTCAATATATCTCGCCTGTGTCGTCCCTCTTATCTGGCCGGGAACTGGAATATGGATTTCATCATCCGCAAAATTAATCTGGATCGCATGCACATCCATAGCTTTTCCCAAATCCATCATCAGCCATTCTTTCCGGTCGGATGACGAAGCCTGCCACCAGTTTTGCGCATTTTCATTCGCTGCAAGCTGTGGTGCATGCCCATCCGTACATGATGATGCTGACATTTCTTTCTTATATGATAACAGCATCCAGTGTGGAATTTTTCCCATATATCCTGTTCTTTCCCGTCAGACACGCCAATCGGCCAGTCCCCATACCTCTGATTACAGCACAACTCACCTTCCTCATCATATGCAGCCTTCCAGAT
>ENA-OQBD01000172-OQBD01000172.1-human-gut-metagenome-genome-assembly--contig:-NODE-172-length-37522-cov-4.267603_pt1 | contig 37522 bp, 37 predicted proteins | sample MGYA00242742_ERZ504543 | MGnify/ENA primary metagenome ERZ504543 (study PRJEB26092, sample SAMD00036239) | human gut metagenome | host: Homo sapiens | study: EMG produced TPA metagenomics assembly of...
GGTTCCCTATCCAATTATTAATCTTAGGATTGTTTAAAGTAAATCAGCTCCGTTACCTCAGAGGTCACTTCAATCCTCGACACGAGCAACAACAGTTCCATCAATGAGCTGAACTGAAATTTGATCGTGAGGTTTTACCTGCGAAACCGATCTAAGAATTGAGCCGCTTTCATCTCTTGCTATTGACCAACCACGTTCAAGAATTTTTAATGGCGAAAGGTCATTAAGCCGCGAAGTGGTTATTGCGGCTTGTGACTCAAAAGGCTTTATTAAAGATTGGCCAATACGCAGCATTGAAGTTTGCGCCAGATCCAAAGCATGTTCGTTGGATCGTGTAATAGTTTTACCAATTCGTTCTATTGCATCTTGCAACGTGTCAACCGATTGCATTTCAGCTGAATAAAGCGATGAGGGATCACGAAATAAAGGTCGTGATGCAATACCATCGATAAATACTCGAGAACGATTAAGCCGATGTATCAACGAACTTGAAAGTCGATTTGCCTGAGATTGGAGTAACTCGTTAAGGTCTTCTCTCTGAGGACTTACTGCTTCAGCTGCTCCTGTCGGAGTTGAAGCTCGCATATCAGCTACCATGTCAGCTATAGAGGTATCGGGTTCATGTCCAATTCCAGTAACTATAGGCTTCGGACATGAGGCAATGGTTCGTGCAAGGTTTTCGTCATTAAAGGGCATAAGGTCTTCAAACGAGCCTCCGCCTCGCACAAGAAGAATAACCTCAGCATCACTTGCTGCTACCTGTTTAATTGCTTGTGATAAAACATCAGCCGCGGTTGCGCCTTCGACTGGTACTCCCGCAAAAACAATTCGCGCCAAAGGATAGCGTCTTCGCAAGGTTCTTAGAACATCATGTACTGCAGCACCGCGAGGAGAGGTCACTAATCCGATACACAAAGGCAGCGTAGGAAGTGCTCGTTTTCGCGATGCGTCCATGAGACCTTCTTTTTTAAGTTTTTCAGCAAGTTGCGCTACGCGAGCACGCAAATCGCCATCGCCTGCTAAAACCAACCGAGAAACATCAAAGTTCATTCGTCCTTTTGGAGCAAAAATAGTAAACTTGCCCGTCACTTGGACTTTTGCGCCAACTTTAAGAGCTACACCACTTGACTGAAAGCGATTTTTCCACATAAGACACGGCAGTGAAGCATCCTCGTCTTTGATGGTGAAATAAACTGCTTTGTAGCCTGATTTATTATTAAGTTCGCTTACTTCCCCTTCAATACAAAACGTATGCTCTTGAAGAAGCGACTTAGTTAATCTGATAGCAGCAGATACTGAAAGCGCCCGCTTCTTAGTTGAAGCGGGCTGCAATGTTTCAGAGTAATTGATACCAGCATTATCAAACGATGCCAGTTGTTCTTTCATGCAAATTCTCCTTGCGACGATTTTCGCAGATGTTTATACGTTTTTTGAACTTACGTATAACTTAGAGCAAACTAATTATGTTACTCCTCGCGAGAACCCAAGAGGTATAACAACTGCAATACAGACACCAAAGCTGCAGCGACATATGTAAGAGCACAAGCACGCAAAACGTTCCAGGCGCCCGTACGTTCTGCTCCTGGCAAACCAGTCGTTTCCATATAGGCAAGTGCTCGATGACTCGCGTTAAATTCTACGGGCAAAGTAACCAGCTGGAACAAAACAGCAAACGCATAAAAAATAATAGCTAAATCAACCAAACCAGCAATGTTTAAAAAGATGCCAATTAAATAGAAGGAATATCCACGTATTAGAAGCAAAATTCACCACAGGAACCATGGCACCACGAATTTTAATAGGTACATAACCTTGTGCATATTGGCAAGCGTGACCAACTTCATGACATGCAGTAGCCGTTGCCGTGATAGAAGCACCATTGAAAGACTGAGGATCTAAGGTAATGGAATTGTCCTTTGGATTGAAGAAGTTTTCACCTGGACGCCCCATTCTCACGGGAACATCGTAAATACCGTAATAATTAAGCATACCAACAGCAACTTGATAACCAGTCATTCCATTGGAAATAGGCACATAAGAATATTTTTTAATCTGACGATTAACGTAAGCTTGCGCTCCAAAAGCCAAATCGCAAGCGTTACTACGATTAGAAGAAGATACATGTATACTCCTACTCCGTTTTTGTTTTCATCTCGGCTTTATACTTTTCTAAACTGCAAAAGTCGCAATGTTAAAAAAACCAATACGTTATAAACGTCTCGTTATTGCTTTAGCTTACCTGGAAATCAACAAAATAATTATGCTTCTCTAAATAATTTTCAAGTTTCCGTCAACGAGTTGTAGTAAAAACTTACCTTCAAGAAAGTCAGATAGTTCTTTCCCTACTACGTGATAACGCCACCCTTTAAGGAGCTCACATTCCTCATCGTGGCCTCTTGCAAGCTTCATTAGCTCAGCATGGGGTGCAAGTGTTTGAGGTGCAATTTTATTTTCGCGAGCTCGCAATCGGACAATTGCGTTCATGAGATCTACCGCTATATCAACATTTGCTTCACTTCGCTGAGAGACTTTTGTCTGCGGTAAATCTTCCTCAGGACAATTAAGGCCTGTTTTGATGAGCTGCAGCACCTGCCGAGCATCATTTGCCTTCAACGACTCACGTAGACCACGCACCATATAGAGTTCATCTAAACTTGCAGGCTCTCTTCGACAAGCTTCAACAATTTGCTCATCCGAAACAACCCATTTGCGCGGAATGTTAAGCTTTTGCGCACGCTGTTCACGCCATGCCGCAAACTCACGTGCTGCAGCCATTTGACGAGCCGAAAGTTGATTGACGCGCTTTAGTTTTCTGTAACGTGAACGCGGATCAATTTCGTATTTACGAGGATTTGCTATTTCGGCAAAAGCATCGTCAAGCCAGTTTAAGCGACCTCTTTCAGTTAATTCTTTTACCATGTCATGATAAATGGTAGGCAAATACGTAACATCGTCAGCGGCATATTCTACTTGAGAGTCACTAAGCGGACGACGTGACCAGTCGGTAAAAGAGTCCTTTTTTGGCAAGGTAACTTGACAAAAGGATTGAACCAGCACCGCATAAGAAGCCTGTTGAGACTTTCCCAATAAAGCGGCAGCAACTTGCGTATCAAAAACAGGAGATGGTACTACACCTGTTTCATGATAGAGAATTTCGATATCCTGCGAAGAAGCGTGAAATATTTTGACAATTTCAGGATTACGCAACACGGAAGCCATTACCGTAAGATCGCTGATAGTAAAAGGATCAATAATGGCAATACAATCTTCAATTGCAACCTGAATGAGACAGAGCTTTGCATAATAGGTTTTCTCGCGCAAAAACTCCGTATCAATAGCCATATACGAGCTTTTTTCGCATAGGGTTAAAAACTCTTTTAGTTGAGCGTCGGTTTCGACGAGCATGCATACACCCCTTGGTTGGGATCAATTAAATCGTGCATTTAAAAAGTGCTTATAACTTTACACTGCTATATCGCTACTCACGATATAGTATGTATAGCATACTAACAGGAAAGGGCTATCTTGAAAGTACTTGTCATACATAACTTACGTTCCGGCTTACGAAATGGTGCTATTTATGATTTTGTTCGCATGTACGCTGAAGACGGCGATGAATTCACCATACGAACTTTTGGAGCGGACACTCCCCTTTCTTCACTTTTAAAAGATGCTGATCAGTATGATTTTGTCGTAGCAAGTGGTGGCGATGGCACCATCTCTTCGGTAGCTTACGAACTGCGCTATACCGATATTCCCATACTTCCCTATCCATCAGGCACGGCAAACCTGTTAGCAATGAATCTCTACGAACCTAACGAGCCTCATGCACTCTGCAAAATAACAGATGATGCACTTACCCTAAGCTTTGATATTGGCGAGCTAGAAACCGACACGGGCGAAAAACGCGGCTTTTCGATGATGGCTGGCTGCGGGTATGATGAACTCATCATGAGAACCGCTACGCAACACAAGCGTCTTCTGGGTGATGTTGCCTATTTTGAAGCAGCTTTTCAAAATCCTAAACCACAAGTATCGGAATTTACTCTTACCATCGATGGTAAAACCATTACTTCAAGTGGTATTGGTGTTGTTGTTGCAAATTTCTCTAAGATGCAATTCGAAGTAATGGTGTCGGATGAAAACTTACCACGCGATGGAAAACTTGATGTAGTAGTTTTAAAGACTGAAAACGCCTTTCAGCTACTTCCAATTGTGATGGCAAAGGTATTTGATCATTCAGGAGCTCTTGCTAAAAAAGTTGGAGGGCTTGAACTTTACCGTGGTACCGACATTCGCATTGAAGCAGATCCTGGAATGCAGGTTCAATACGACGGCGAGCCAACAAACCTTCAAACACCCTTAACTATTCGTTGCCTACCACAGGCAACTCGCTTTGTAGTTTCTCAGGAATGCCTAGATCACTTTAGCCCTAATGACTCGCAACTACAAAAACAGGAATAGTCAGCGTCTATTAAAATACAAATTGCTTATCTAAATCCTATTTCGCTAATCCCACAATCACTATAGCGAGAGCCACTTTGCCTATTTTTTCAGTTTTTCTTCTGCAGGTTCATTTTCTACAGCTTCGGCCAGCGCTTTAGCATCTTGCGCAGCACGTTCAGCTTCGTAAATTGCCTGGGCAAGTTCGAGTGTGTCAGTACGCTGAGGGTCGAAACCTTTCGCACGCATCATTTCTAAATTCTTCTTTGCAGTCCATTCACGGTAGTTTTTGGTGTAACGCATTTGAATAAGCTCTAAAACAATGGCAAATACCATCGCGAAGTAAACCATGAGCTTTTCACCATGCATTCCCAACACTTCAATGCCCGAATTAATATGAAGACTATCAAGAACCAAAAGGACTCCGATAGTGACAATAAATACCAAAGCAAGGATTTTCATCTCAGTATGAGCATTGATGAAGTCAGAAATACTATCAATAAAGATCATCATAATAATGATAGCAACCATGACCGCAATGATCATGATGATTAGATGCTCGGCTAAACCAACCGCAGTAATTACAGAGTCAATTGAAAATACAAGGTCCATAACCATAATGGTAGCAACTGCGGAAGGAAGCGTTAAACTGCGGCGAGATTGGCTCGTATCACCCTGATCTTCCTTTTCTTCTGCAAGACCAAGTACGTCTCGTACTTCAACAATACCTTTATAAATAAGGTAAGCGCCACCAAAAAGTAATACTAAATCACGAACAGAAAAGCCTAATTCACGTTCCCCGATATACACTCCTGGAATCGTGAAAAGTGGGTCGGTCATATGAACCAAAAAAGAGGCAAAGCTTAAAAATAGAATACGCATTCCTAAAGCGCCCAACAAGCCGAGACGACGACCGATGTGCTGCTTTTCAGCTGGAAGACGATCAGTTGTAATTGAGATGAATACTAAATTATCGACACCTAAAACGATTTCCAAAAAGAGAAGCGTACCTAAACTAATCCACGCTTCTGGTGTTGCGAATATCGAAAGATCCATCGATAAGTACCCTTTCCTTGGTTTAAGCCTAAAATTCCTTTAACTTATTTAACGCAGCAGCCAACAAACACCATAGCTATGCAAAGCTCAACAAAAAAGACTCATGGCAAAAGAGGCCTTACCCCTTCCACCATGAGTCTCGTCGATCAAGACACGCCAGGCTTTTTTTAGGCCAAGATGTTGACGCATCACATAGCTGTTATGTCAACTACTCCCTCATAGAGTAAAAACATCATACCACGAACAGTGTTTAAGCAATCTCATAAGTTTGTCGATTATCAATTCCCCACATTGTAGTTGTACGCGGCGAGATAGAAACCTGAGCGGCAGCTTGCTCGTCGAGAAGCTTAACGTACATGGTATAGGTCCCAAAATTCATTCCATTAAAGGTCGTGCGTTGCCCTACAACAATCTGGCTCGTTTTTATCGGTTCAGGATCATTGGAAGGATCTGCATCAGCAAGCAGAGCAACTACATCGCCCTCATATAATTCCACTTCACAATCTTGACCAGTATATTGTCCTGAAGTCGAAATGACCGAAACATTGAGATAACCCGCAATAGAAGGAGCAATCAAAACAATACAAACTGCTACGCCTAAGACAATACCAATAATTTGCTTCAGTCTTTTCTTCCCAGACTTCTTTTCGCTTACGGTTTTAGATTCGTTCGACCCTTCGTCGTTATTGGTAGGATTAGTAATTTCTACCACCGCGCTCCCTCTCCCTCATAGAGTCATTCCTAGAATCATTGATTTACATACCTTTATAGTACTTTCCTTATATCTTAAAGAAAAGTTTCAAAGTAGCACTTAATCAACGACCGTATAGCAGATCATCTTTAAACGATCTTGGTATGCAAGTCGCAAAATATTGTAGCAAAGTTTCTTAAATTCCCTCTTGCACAATACTTTCAAACCGATATAATACTTTCTTGCGCGCGGACGTGGCTCAGCTGGTAGAGCATCACCTTGCCAAGGTGAGGGTCGCGGGTTCGAACCCCGTCGTCCGCTCCATTGATTAGTCAAGCCGACTGGATATTACATTCGGTCGGCTTTTTTAATCGGCGACGTGGCCAAGTGGTAAGGCAGAGGCCTGCAAAGCCTTTACCCCCGGTTCGAATCCGGGCGTCGCCTCCATTAGAAATTTAAAGGCTAGGTTTTTTACCTAGCCTTTTTCGTTAGATACGAATTTTATGCCAGAAATCGCAGAATGAACTCATTGCTACCTTTGACGATAGTGTGACAAAAAGTCACTCAGCTTCCCCATCGCATCTTGTAAAATTTCTATTCTTGGAAGATACACGATACGAAAATGGTCAGGTTCTTTCCAGTTAAATCCACTTCCTTGAATGAGCAGAATTTTCTTTTCGCGTAAGAGATCGTAAGCAAATTGTTCGTCATTGGTAATATTAAATTTCTTTGTATCTACCTTAGGAAAAGCATAGAAAGCTGCTTTTGGTTTTACCACACTGATGCCAGGAATATCATTTAAAGCATTGTAAACATATTCACGCTGCTCGTAGATTCTGCCGCCAGGAACAATATATTCATTAACTTTTTGGTGACCACCTAACGCTGTCTGAACAATAGATTGTGCAGGTACATTTGAACATAAACGCATATTAGAAAGCATATTCAACCCAAGAATATAATCCTTCGCAATTTCTTTGTTGCCTGACAGGATCATCCAGCCTATGCGAAAACCAGCAATCATATGAGATTTTGACAGTCCACTAAACGTTACACAGAAAAGATCAGGGGCAAGTGAAGCAATAGAAACATGCTCTTCCCCATCCATAACTAAACGATCATAAATCTCGTCAGAAAAAATGATCAGCTGATGTTCTCGTGCAACCTCTACAATTTCTTGTAAAACTTCACGTGGATAGAGCGCACCCGTAGGATTATTAGGATTAATGATGACGATTGCTTTGGTTCGTGGGGTTATCTTTTTCTTTATATCGTCAATATCGGGATACCATTCTGCCTGTTCATCGCAAAGATAATGAACCACATTGCCACCTGCAAGTGTTGCACATGCCGTCCAGAGAGGATAGTCAGGCGAAGGAATGAGAATTTCATCTCCATTATCCAGCAGTGCAGACATGCAGATGTTAATTAATTCACTTACGCCGTTGCCGGTATAAATTCCATCCATTGTTACGTTAGGGATATGCTTAATCTGGGCGTATTGCATAATCGCTTTACGTGCACCAAACATACCCTTAGCATCCGAATAACCCTGGCAATCTACAAGCTGTTGGCGCATATCGTAAATTACTTCATCAGGGGTGCTGAACCCAAAAGGTGCAGGATTACCGATATTTAGCTTTAAAATGCGCGTACCATCTGCCTCCATACGGGCAGCCTCATCAACGACGGGACCACGAACGTCATAAAGTACGTTATCTAGTTTCGATGACTTTCTAAATTCGCGCATGTGAGTACCTTTCATTGAAACAGGAATTTGGGAAGAATGCTCTTCTCGAAATTCACCACCATTGTCATGAGATAAAGAAACGTCAAAAGAACCCTTTTGAGGTGTGTTTTCACCTTGCAAAAGCCACAGAGGATCAACGCCTAAAATTTGAGCCAAAACAGACAACGTGTCTTTTCTTGGAATGGTTTTTCCACTTACATACTGACTAACCTGGCTTTTGCCAAGCTTAAAGCCTAAGGTATCTGCCTGGTTTATAAGATCTACTTGTTTAATACCTTTATGAGCCATAGTTTCTTTAAGTCGCTCACCAAAAGCTCCAGCAGTATTTTGATTCGGCAAGTTCATTTTCTATTCACTCATACCCTTGTTAAAAGTTCAATTTTTCTCAGTAATCATAATTGTAATTGAACTAGATATGAGGAATACAGCAATTTTTGAACTTTTCAGTAAATGGTTTATAGACAAGAAAGGTAAATTGAACTTTACAGCGTTTAACCTTTTAACTGATTAGTTTCGACTCTTCAGTTTTTCGTACGTACCAGTTCAGAAGATTCATCAAAGGCTTTCTTAAAAGAAGACCAAGCAACATAAAGGGCACTACAAATACAAGAAGAAGTCCTATCTCAACCCAAAAGTCCATCTGATACAAACCCATCATGGCAGCTCTCAAAGCATTGATGGCATGAGTGAGTGGTAAAAAGGGACTTAATGCTTGGACAAAATCTGGCAACATCGGAAGCGGGTAGCTACCGCCACCTGCTGAAACCTGGATAATGAGTAAAAATACTGCCAGAGCCTTCCCTAAATTAGCAAAGGAAACCACAAGGGTATAAATAATAAAGGTAAATACAAGGCCTGACACCCAATAGCACACCAGGAATAATAAAGGTTCCGTAGCTTGAACTTGCAAGAAGAGAAGATTACCTAAAGCTAAAATGCTTGATTGGACAAAAGACAGGCAGGCAAAGATAAGAAATCTTCCCCAGAATACCTGGTGGAGCTTCGGGTAACCCACCTCTGCTAACGTACGGGAAGATACCTTGACTTTAACCGCAACGAGCAAGAGTAAAGATCCAATCCATAGACCCAACATGGTATAAAGAGGTGCCATCTGAGAACCGAAATTCGAAGCGGGATACAGAGCTGTTCGCTCTATCTGGACAGGAGAAGCTAAAGACTGAGCAAGCTCATGAGGATCTGTTTGGAAAATCTGTTTGAGTCCCTGCCAATCTTCAGAAGAAACTGCCGTTTTTATATTGGAGCTTAATTGCGCTAAATATTCAGATGATTCTTTGAGCGACTGTGCGCTTGAGTCTAAATTGTTTTGAGCAACCGCCAAAGTATCTATCAGAGAGCCACTTGCACCATTGATGTCCTCCGTTACCGACGAAAGCTGCGAGGCATTATCAAAAAGCAAGGTAGAACTTTTTTCAACTTGGGTTTGAAGTTTTTCAAGTTCAGGCTTTATGGTGTTGTTGTAATCTTGAGATAAATCTTTAATACTCCCTTTTGCCTGTTCGGCTAAATCTTTTACCTCAGCATGATGAGCTTGCGCCTCATCATTTTGGGTTCTTATAGAATCAGCTGCAGCAGTTAGACTTTGAGCGAGTTGATCTTGCGTATCAGCAGAAGCACGAACTTGCGAAACGAATGCATCAAGGGTGCCTTCAAACTCTGGTGGAACACTACAACGCTCCAGACTATCAGCCATCGCTCGCATTGAAACAGCTTGGTTGCGTACTGCTTCAGCTTGAGTATCAAGAGATGATGCCGTAGTGGTTGCAGCGGTTCCACTCGAAGTAAAGGCGGTATCGATTGATTCTGATACCCCTTCAAAACTATCAGTGCTTTTTTCAAGTGCACTATGAAGCGCATCGGTTGAAACCGCCATTGCGTCAGTCAGAGAGTTAATCGATTGCTTTGCATTATTTGTTGTATCCAAGACCTGTTGAGCTGAATCACTCGTTTCTCCAAGTAAATCAGCAGATGACGCGATAAGTGACTCTGACGCGGAAAGTAAAGATGAATATCCCGACACCACCTCTGATGCCTGGGCCATGCGCCCACTTAAAGTAGCGATATTATCTGAGAGCTGAGTTATTTGATTAACAAATTGCTTATTATCCGTGTAGTCAACCAAAGATGAAGCAACATTAAGTCCCACTTCGCTTACTTTCTCCACGAAGATAGTATTTATCTTATTTGCAACATCATCTGCACCACGCTCTGTGAGTTTTGGCGCTACAACATTTTTCTTTTCATTGGTGTAGTAAAGAATGCTCGCATGCTCAACCTCTGGAGAATAAAAGGTCATCATATCCTTACTGAAACTCTGAGGAATTACTACCGCTGCGTAATATTCGCCTGAACGAGCTCCCTCAATCGCATCTTCTTCAGAGGTGAACACCCATTCCATTTCTTTATCTTCCAATAAGGCATTTTGAACTTGATCACCTAAATTAACTTTCAAAGGAACTAAATCGCTTTGGTAGCCTTCATCAGAGTTTGCAACCGCAACCTTTAAGTTGTCTGTATTGTTGAACACATCCCAGCAAGCTAAAACGTTATACCAGCTAAAAATTGAAGGAAGTAAGACAAGACCAAGAACAATAATTACGGTCACCACATTACTAAATATTTGTTTTATATCATGCTTGAATATACGCAAAATTGTTTTCATTACTTATCACCTCGTTTTTTCGAGGATCCAAGAATTCTAGCACCATATATTTCTTGTAACTCCTGTTCACTATACGATGAAAGGGAAACTTCATGCTCAAGGCGATCTCCGATAAACTCAACAACCAGTGCAAATAGAATTACTAATACAAGCCACACTAACCAACCGGTCAGGATAACAACTTTTTCTGCGCCAATGAGGATCATAAAAAGAGTAAAAAGTACTGGAACTAGTATTGCCAAAAGCAATGGCGAAGCGTTTCCCCTTTTCGTAGCGATGCTTGAATTCATCAAATCGTTCAACAATAGCTGCCCGAAACTCTTGCTGATGCACAATAGCCTCAAAAAGCAACGAAGAACGATAACGGCGAGCAGGAAAGTTCGGCTTCCTCACCGTTGATAAGGTCGCTTTCTTTAATTCGACTTGCAACCATACGGTTGAGATTCACAAAATAAGGACGAAGTAAAAGCCCTACGATCAGGAACACTCCAAGAAACAAGACTAGCATTCCAACACATTGCAACCATTGCAATCCATAGAATCCCGCAATGGTCTCACGCAGCGCATTAATTCCATACGTAAAGGGGAACAAGGGATAAATTATCTGGAAGAATTCAGGTGTCATTTCAATGGGATAAAGTCCCGTAGCACCAGGAATTTGAACAAAAATCAAAACAACACAGAGCCCTTTGCCCACATGCTGAAGCAGTACCGACAAATTATATTGAATACAAAGATAGGTTAATGATGCAATTATCGAGGTAGCATAGAACAGTGCCACACTCGAAACTTCAACCCCCAAGATCAAATTTCCCGTACAGCACACTACCGCTTGTAAGCTAGCAAAAACAGCCAAAAAGAGCAGTCTTCCAAGGTAACTTTGGCGAGCCGTAAGATTTGGAATTCCTTCCCTATCAACCTCTTGACGCAAAATGACCAGAAGCATAAACACGCCAATCCACAGCGTCAAGTTCATAAAAAGAGGAGCCATAGCGCTTCCGTATGAATTAACGGAATAAAGAGAGACCGTGTCGATTTTTGCAGGTGAGAACATAAAATCAGAAACCTTTTGTGGATCTATCCCATCCTCACCCACCAGCTGTTCTAAAGTACTAGAGATACCTAATGCTGCTATATCAGTTTTCACCGAATCGAAATCTCCCGCTAGATCATTAAACAATCCAGCGGTATCAGAAAGCGTTTGGGCAGTTTGATCTAAAGCGGTGCTTAGTTGATCTAATTCTGCTATGCCTTTATCAACTAAAATTGCTTGTGATCCTGCTGCCTCTGAAAGATCAGAAACTGAATTTGCTAAATTTGTTGCGGTTGAATTAAGAGCTGGAAAGGTTTCCTCTACAAGTACTTTTCGGTACTCACCATGAGCATCTAAGGAATCCTGCAAAGCACTCGTAGTTTTCTCTGATGCCTGAGCAATATCATCTGCAGCCTGCGAAATACTAGGATACGACGATTGAACACCCTGTGTGACGGTTCTTAACGATTCGTTTTGTGCCTTCAGAGAATCGATCGATTGCACAAGAGCATCTTTTTCTGCTCCTTCAGGCAAAGTCTGAGCAAAGGTATCCAACCCCGCAATCACACTTTCGTTTAATTCGATAAGAGCATTCGCTTGATCTACCACTCCCGATACACCAGCTTCAGCGCTTGTTATCGAGCTTGAAACTTTTCCTACCGAATCATTCGCCTGCGCAACTGCTTGAGATGCAAGTGCTGAAGACTCATCGAAGGTATCCATGAGTGAAAGAGCAAAGGGATTAAGCGCAGCCTGGGTTGAGGTAAGCAACTGAGAAGAAGTTTCTAGTTCGCCCTGCAAAGTTTTAATAGTATCTTTTGCTTGCTGCAAAGACCCTTTTGCATCCTGTGCTTTTGTTGAAGCTGCGCTAGTTGCATCCTTCAACTGAGAAACCGTTGATTCAACACTTTCCATCGAAGATTGAACGTCGGTTAACTTCGCTACGACATCATTTTGAGTTGCAGAGATTTTGTTGTCACTATATTGAATTGCTTCATCGAATTTAGTTGTAATGGTTTCACTAACGACCGAAACAAAAGAATCATTGATTGTTTGGTCAAGGGAAGATGCACCACTATCAGTTACTTTAGTCGAAACTCCACCTGATTTTTCGTTGACGTAGTACTGTAAGGTTGGTTGCTGAAAATCCCCTGTTAATAAAGTAAGAGTATCGGCTGAAAAATCCGAAGGGATAATAAACGCTGCATAGGCTTTACCTGAGCGAACCTCCTCAAGAGCTTCATCGCGATCAGTAAAAACCCATCCTAATTGAGTATTCTGAGAAAGCTCATCGACAATCTCGTCACCCATATTGAGAGAACCAGTCAGATCTGACTGCGCCCCCGCATCTTCATTCACTATGCATACGCGCATATTGCCCGTATGTTCATAAGGATTCCAAAAACCTACAACATTAAACCAAGTATAGAGGGAGGGCAAAATAATTAAAACAATAACCACTATTAATGCAGCAGGAGCTTTAATTAGTCGCTTAAAATCTCTTTGTAAAAGCTTACCAATTGTTTTCACGACTACTCCCCCTCTCTACTGCTCATTTTTGTTACTACTACCTTATATTAAATAGCCTAAAAGGTTTAACGCCGCTCCCCACCATAACGAGGTCGAGCGGGTGTGTCAAAGTAAATACACACTTGTTGCATAACTGTAATTCTACGGCAGTTTTTCTCTTCACAAAATATCAACTTCCTTTTTTGCTCATTTCACAGTTAATCGCGAAAACGCTATGATATTAAACCCCCAAATTGAAAGGATTCGAAATGACTGAACATGTCAATCACTCTGCAAATGACTCAGCGAACGATCCTGTTTTTGACGCTGAACAGGAGCACCTTTCTAAAACCTATCAAACACTCGTATCAATGCAAAAGAGCATTGTTGCACGCATGGAAAAGACTGCCGCTACTGCAGAAAACTACAAAAGAACCATGGCAGACGAAGCAACTTCAAACTTCGCAAGCGAAGGTGAAGCACAGGAAACGTATATCGAATACGCAAATTTAAACAGCGTCATTGATGCGCTTAATCAATCACAGCAAGTAGATGCAGAAAAACTTTCCAATATTGAATTGCTTAAACCACAACCTTATTTTGCTAAAGTTTCACTTCAATTTAAGCCAAATGCAAACCCTAAAGACATCTACATTGGGAATGCAGGTATTTCGGATGATTCATACCACCGACTTATCGTTGACTGGCGCTCGCCAGTTGCTGAAGTGTATTACAACCAATCTAACGGTCCAACTTCTTACGAAGCAAACGGACGTACTATACAATGCGATCTTAAACTACGTCGTCAATTTGACCTTTCCGAAGATACCCTTCATGCGTACTTTGATACCACCGTCGCAATTCAAGACGAATTGTTGCTCCGTTCTTTGTCGCAACAACGAACTTCTCAAATGAGTGCAATCACCACTACAATCCAAAAGGAACAAAATGAGGTAATTCGTCACGAAGACGTTCCAGCCCTTTTGGTAAATGGAATCGCAGGAAGCGGTAAAACTTCAGTTCTTCTTCAGCGCATTGCCTATCTGTTTTATCAAAACCGCGATACCTTAAATCCAGAACAGGTCTATCTCATCACGCCAAATCCAGTGTTTAGAAGCTACATTGACAATGTATTGCCTGATATGGGTGAGAAGAATCCTCACATTTTAACCTGGAATGAGTTCGCCGATTATGTAGTTCCAGAAGGACGCGTCTTTAACCGAATTCATACCTCATTAGATGTTTTAAAACGCATTGACGAAGCAATAAAAGATTTAAAATTTACAGAAAACGACTTCCGTGATATTACCCTAAAAGGGGTAACTCTTATTTCGGCTAACCAGATTAACAAAATTGCTAATCGTTATAAAAAAGTACCTGCGGGACCTCGTCTCATTACCCTCATTCGCGAAGAATTGGAAGACCGTTTTGAAAGCCGTTTAGGTCAAATGGCTGGAACTGCACAATTCCAAGATGAAGTAAGTGCTTTAAATTACAATCAGCAACTTGCTTTGTTTGGTGAACCTGCCCAGATGGATACTGAAGAACAAGCAAAAAGTTACACCCTAACGTATCTTAATTATCGCTTTGGTGAAGCACGAACAACCATTCAATTGAACCACTGGGTACGTGTTGACCGCATCGCGAAACGTTTACTTTCAATCGATGATCTTTCCCTTATGGAATGGCTCTATATGAAAATTGCCTGCACAGGTCTTTGCAACGATGAGGCTCGTTTTGTCATGATCGACGAAGTTCAGGACTACTCTCCAGCTCAGCTTGCAATCATGGCTCGTTATTACCAAAGGGCTCATTTCCTTCTTCTTGGCGATGAAAACCAAGCGATCGGAAATCAAACTTCCACTTTTAATGAAGTAAAAGAAGTATTTGAAACCTATCGCGGTAGCATTGAAGAATGTTTCCTTATGACCAGTTATCGATCCACTCCTGCTATTACTAAACTGTTTGCACAACTTGCTCAAAACAATTCAGGTATGAGCATCTCTTCTGTTCAACGAAGCGATAAAGAACCCGAAATTACTGTTTTTGCGAATGAAACTGATCTTGAAAACAATCTGGAACGGTTACTTAAAGAAAATCATCAAGCAACAGGATTGACTGCCATTGTAGTAAAAGACAACAATGAATTAACCACCATGTGGAGCAAACTGCAAAAAATCGTTCCCGCAGACCAGCTCTATTTCATTACTGACGGAAGCACCTTACCAGATCACGGTGTGTTGCTTATTGATTTGTCGTTAGCAAAAGGGCTGGAATTCGATAATGTCATCATTCCTGATGCGGATCCTCAAACGTATCCAAATAATGACTTAGCCAGAAGGCAGCTCTACACTGCAATTTCGCGCGCCACAAACACTGTTTCATTGCTCGCCTATCAAAAGCTCACTTCACTTTTAGAAGGAGTAAACCCTCAATAAATTACATCTGAAAAATAAAAGACACTTCTGAAAAACTGCGAAACTAAAGAGATATTTGTTACAAAAAAAATGGGCTGGGAACTTTTGTTCCTAGCCCATTTATATATGCGATAAACGCCGCTGGAATCTGATAGAAAACTTTCCTTAAGTTTCCCTAATGGTTACATCATCATGATAACGGTGTATCAAAACAAGCTAATAAATGCCGCTCCTATACTACTTGCCAAAACATGAGCAATCGCAAGTAACCAAACCACGGAAATAACCACACGAACAGGAAGAGGCACACGAAGGTTTTTGCTCGGGATCATAAACATAGCGATCAAACCTCCCAAAGCACCACCTAAATGCCCACTAATTGAGATACTAGGCATTAAAAAGGTATATACGATGTTAATCGCAATAATACTGAGCATTCCTTTGCTGTATTGCATAAAAAATGCCCTATTCTGTTTAGATAGGATACCGAGTAATGCCGCTGCAACAAAAAGTCCAAAAATACTCGTTGAAGCACCAGCGCTTACATAGTAACTACCGGTCATCATATCGACCATATAGCACAGCGCATTACCGGTAATACCCGCAATAAAATACAACAAAAGATAGTTCCAACGACCAAGCATCCGCTCTAATAGCACGCCACAGCTATACAAAGCACCCATATTAAAAAGCAAATGCATAAAATCGACATGCAAAAACATCGGAACAACAAAGCGATACCAATCTAGAGGACTTACTATCGCAGGAGCGTAAAGAGCGCCCATATCAAAAAGAACCATAGTTGAAATTGAAGTGCTAAAACCTGACCGAAGCACCTCAATAACATAAACCACTACACAGATAGCAATTAAGACTAGAGTAACAATGCAAGAACCGTATTTTTCCATGAAAGACGGTTCGTTGGCTTTCATCATCCTTTTTAATTGTTCATCATCAATCACCTGACGTTTTTCAGATGATTGAGGTGAAGACTGAACTGAAAATCTATCAGTCACAAAAGACCTCTTTCAAACGATTGTCTAGCGCACTCGTATTCGCTAGGATACCATCAATCACTAAGACAACTGGGCATTCTCTTAAATTCTCACACTGCCTTCGGTAAACAATAAAGGAGTATCAATATGACGTCTTACCTCACTATCGAAGGACGAGCTCAGGCGGAAATCGAAGAAAAGAAGAGTCGTTTTATTGCTCAGCTTTGTCATGTTGAAACCGAAGAAGAAGCTCTTTCTTTTCTTGAAGAAATTCGTACGCATCATCGCATGGCACGTCATAATGTATATGCCTATATCCTTCGTGGAACTGGATCAACACCACGCATGCGATACTCCGACGATGGAGAACCACAGAAAACTGCAGGGTTACCTACCCTTGACGTTTTAAGACATGCTGAACTTACCGATGTTATCGTAGTTGTTACACGCTATTTTGGAGGAACCTTGCTCGGAACCGGTGGGCTGGTTCGCGCCTACACCCAGGCAACACAAAAAGGAATTCAGGCAGCAAATATGGTAACGATCTCGCTCTGTGTCGATTTAACCATAACGCTACCCTATTCCCACTACGATCAGTTTACTCACCTGCTTAGCAACCAAAAAGCAAAAGTTATCGCAACAAATTACACAGACAAGATAGAAGTCATTGTACGTATGCTTTCTGGCTCAGAGAAACCACTACTTAGGGCTCTTACGGAATTGATGCACGGAAAAGAGCAGGTGAGCATTTCTGATCCCTTTAACGCAGCTTTCTAGGCAAACTTTTAGCGATTATCAACTACTTCGGGATAAAGATCGTGATGTGAAAGGCGCTCCCAGGCAACCTGTTCCCACTTGGTACCAGGACGTCCATAGTTGCAATAGGGATCGATCGAAATTCCTCCACGTGGAGTAAATTTTCCCCAAACTTCAATATAGCGAGGATCCATTATTTTGATGAGGTCTTTCATAATTATATTTATACAGTCCTCATGAAAATCCCCATGATTTCTAAAGCTAAAGAGATATAGTTTCAGGCTCTTCGATTCCACCATACGTACATCAGGGACATACGAAATGTAGATCGTGGCAAAATCTGGCTGACCCGTAATAGGACAAAGACTTGTAAACTCAGGGCAGTTAAACTTCACGAAATAATCATTTTCTTGATGCTTGTTTATGAAAGTTTCCAATACTTCCGGTGCGTAATCATCTGGATAGGAATTGTTCTGTGAACCAAGCAACGTAAGATCGGATACTTCTTGGTCGTTTCGGGAAGTAGAAGATGAATGAGAGATGTTTACCATTGATATTATTCTTTCTTAAACACTAAAGATTATCCGCAAGCAAAGGATCTACTGTTCCATTTAGTTCAAAAGCACGAGCACGATCAATGCAGGTTGCACAGGTGCCGCAAGGCTTGTCGCCACCTTCGTAACAGGACCACGTAAGCTCATAAGGAACGTTAAGCTCTAGACCCTTTTTAACAATATCTGCTTTAGACCATTGTACAAAAGGAGCTTCCATGTGAAGCTCTCCACCTGTTCCCTGAACAATTGCTTCATTCATTGCTTTAACAAATGCAAGAGAGCAATCCGGATAGGCATTACCCGCCCAATCGTCATGGTGCGCACCATAGTACAACACCGAACAACCTAAAGATAAGGCAATTGATGCCGCACTCGATAAAAACAATCCATTTCTGAAAGGTACGTAGGTACTTACCAGCGCAGTATCAGAATCCTTGAGTTGCTCGGCATAACTTTCCTTTGGAATATTCACACCAGAATGAGCCAGTAGTGAACAGGAACTATCAGCAAAAATCTCTGCTAAATCCAAAAATCGCTGCGTAACCCCATAATGAGCAGCAACGGCATGCGCAGCCTTAAGTTCTTTTTCGTGACGCTGACCATAAGAAATGCTAAGCGCGCAAACTTCGTTACTTCCATATTTTTCAACCGCCATGGCAAGCAAGGTAGTCGAATCCACCCCACCAGAACACAACACCAATGCACGCACGCGTTATACTCCTTTGTCTTTCTCTGGCCAAATTATCTTATGTAGTTGTAATTGCAATCTCACGGTCGAAAGTTCATGAGCCTGCATAAAGGAAACAATATCCGCAGGATCGATGCAACTAAAAACAGGACTAAAAAATACCTCGCACTTTGATGGCAATTCATAATTCTGAATTTGAGCTAAAGCTGTTTCTAAATCTTGCGTACCTGCTATTACAAATTTAACGACATCTTGTGAAGTTAAAAGAGCATAGTTACTGTCTAGCATTTCAGCAAACATGCCACTGCTAGGAAGCTTACAATCAACCGTAAACGCAAGTACGGTAGGCGTAGATACTCTCTTTTCTAACGAAAGACGCAGCTCGTGAAGAAAACTTAAATCAAGAGATCCATTAGTTTCGATTTCAATAACACGTGTTGCCTGTTTTTCGTCGAGTTTTACATAACGACTCTTGCCGCTTTGAGAAACGCCATTGCGATCAAAAGCTTCTAATTGACCCCAATTATTCGAGAGAGCAAGAGCTTCAATTAAAGTATCAAGCCCTTGCTGTAGTGCAGGTTCTCCTCCGGTAAGGGTGACACAGGAAACACACGTATCTTCCACCCAGGAAACTAGATCCGAAACAGAAAGCTCTTCGTATGGGCAGTCTTTCTCATTTGCCCAAGAAGTATCACACCAAGAGCAAGCCAAGTTACAGCCAGCCATACGTATAAAAGCCGAAAGCCTTCCCGCTCTTAACCCTTCGCCATTGATTGAGACAAAACGCTCTACAACAGGAAATGCTACCTCAGAACTCATCAAAACTAGTCTCCGCAATAAATGGCACAATTGTTTGGTGTCTCGTATACTTCAATTTCCGAAACAGGCAAACCAAGTTCAGCCAAACGATTATAGAAATAGCGAGCTAAATTTTCTGCTGTTGTTCTAAACGGCATGATAGTTAAAACAAAGCCTTCTTTTTCCAAGCATGCCAGCGTCTCCTGCATCAAAGAGCCTTCTTCAACGATAAAAGAATGATCTAATTCCTCGGTTAATTTACGCAATGCAGATTTAAATTCACCAAAATCAAGAACCATATCTTTGTGAGTACCCTCTTTGCAAAGTTCTTGCTGTGCAAGATACGCAACAACACGCCAACGATGGCCGTGAAGATTTTCGCACTTACCGTGATAGTCAGTTAAAAAATGCGCAGCGTCAAAGCTGCTCTCCGTCTTTAACTTATACATAGCTTTACTGAGCCATTACCCTTTCAATTCGTTCTACACCCATTCTTGTAGCATCTGCATCACCAAATGCCGAAAGGCGAATATATCCTTCCCCCGACGGACCAAAACCTGCTCCAGGCGTAGTAATTACTTGAGCTTTTTCCAGTAAGGTATTGAATAAATCCCAAGAACCCATGCCTTCAGGAGCTTTGCACCATACATAAGGACTATTTACTGCACCAAAGACCCTAAAGCCCGCCCTTTCAAGTCCTTCCTTAATAACACGTGCATTATTACGATAATACTCGATCACTTCTTCAATCTGCTGAGCCCCTTCGGGAGTATATATTGCTGCAGCGCCACGCTGAATAATATAGGAAGCACCATTAAATTTTGTGGTTTGTCGACGATTCCACAGAGCATTCAAGCTTTGCCCGTCGCGAACCAAAGCCTTTGGTACCACCGTGTATCCACAGCGCGCTCCCGTAAAACCTGCCGTTTTGGAAAAAGAGCGGAATTCAATTGCGCATGTTTGCGCTCCTTCTACCTCGTATATAGAGTGAGGAATCCCCTCTTCTGTAATAAAGCGTTCATAAGCGGCATCAAACATGATAAGAGCATCATGCTGATTTGCATAATCGATCCAAACCTGTAATTGGTCTTTTGTTAATACGGTGCCCGTAGGATTATTGGGACTGCAGAGATAAATAACATCTACTGGTCTCTCAGGAAGCGCTGGAACAAAATTGTTTTCTGCAGTGGTTGGCATATAGTAAATATTAGTCCAACCCTGAGTTGCTTCATCGTATTCGCCTGCTCGTCCCGCCATAGCATTGGTATCAACATAAACTGGATAAACTGGATCACACACTGCTACAACATTGTTAACAGAAAGAATATCGCCTATATTACCGCAATCAGATTTTGCTCCATCAGAAACAAAAATCTCATCATCGCTTATAGCAACACCACGAGATCGGAAGTCATTTTCAGCGATAGCATTCCGCAGAAAGTCATATCCTTGTTCAGGACCATATCCATGAAATGTTTCAAGGTGAGCCATATCGTCGACTGCCTTGTGCATGGCATCAACCACAGCAGGCACTAAAGGACGCGTTACGTCACCAATTCCCATTTTTATCAGGTGAGCATCGGGATGCTTTTCTAGGTATGCTTGTGTCTTATGGGCGATATCTGAAAATAAATAGCTTCCAGGTAACTTGGCATAGTTCTCGTTTACATGCGCCATAAAGTTCCTCCTCATGACTAAACAATTTAAGATAATCACTTCTCATATAATCAAGGAACAGCATGGCATAACTTTGTAACAAGAGCGTAAACTATAGATCGATAATATTATTGCCTGTTACTGCAACATTAACGGTAGCCTTTACCGCAAGCTCACCATTAGGACGTCGAATCTCAACCTCCGATACCACCATTCGCTTTCCCGATTTCAAAATCGTACCAATTACATCTATGTATTCATCGTCAACACGAACCGGACGTAAATAATTCGCACTAAGAGACAAAGTGGCATTTTCACGACCGAGCGTATCAACAGCACCAGTTCCTACAATATCAACCAGCGCTAGTAAAAATCCCCCGTGAATGGTGCCAATATTGTTACCACAATCGAGACCAGGATAAGCACGAAGAACAAAACGACCTTCTTCTGCCTCATGCAATTCGCAACGGTCAAATCCACGAATATCAACCACATCTTCTTGACAATAAGCAAGGATTTTCGGATGAAGCATACTGGTTCCCTCCCCAACACGCAAACTAAACAAACTCATGATACCGTATAGTGATGATTCTAAAGTATTGAAAGGAACCTATGAGGGCATTAATTCAAAGGGTGAGCAGCGCTAATGTTTCCAATGAAAACCACGAAACACACTCTATTTCGCATGGTTTAGTTGTCTTGCTTGGTGTTGGCCCCGAAGATACCACCGCAACCGCAGAGAAGCTCATGACTAAAATAAGCAAACTGCGTATATTTGAGGATGAAACAGGTAAAACAAACCGTTCGATTCAAGATGTTCAAGGAAGTATTCTTCTTGTCTCACAATTTACACTCTATGCCGATTGCCGCAAAGGTAACCGCCCATCCTTTACCAAAGGAGCTAAGCCTGATAAGGCCGAAACACTCTATCATCATTGCGAAACCTTCCTAGGAGAGCTTGGAATTCCCGTGGAAACAGGATGGTTCGGTGCCTTGATGAGCGTAGAATTAACCAATGAAGGGCCCTTCACCATCTGGCTCGATTCAGATGAGCTCTAGGTATTCTTTTTGCCAAAACCACTATCCGATTCAGGAGGACTACTTAATGGGTAACTACCAGGATATTGTTGAAATCGGTGTTTTTGATAATGAAACCATACTGTTTGAAGGTCAATTCCCAATTCCTGAAGGTATTTCTTACAACTCTTATGTAATTATCGATGAAAAAATTGCTGTTATGGATTCAGTCGATGTGCGTTTTGCTGACCAATGGCTCTCAAATCTAGAAAGTGCCTTACAAGGAAAAGCTCCTGACTATCTTGTGATTCAGCATATGGAGCCCGATCATTCAGGAAGCATTCAGCAGTTCATTCAAACTTATCCTCAAACCAAGCTGGTCGGAAATACTAAGACATTCACCATGCTTAAGAATTATTTCGGCTCTGATTATTCCGAAAATCAGCTTATGGTTAAAAATGGCGATACCTTACCACTCGGCAGCCGTACTCTTACGTTCGTATTTGCCCCAATGGTTCACTGGCCTGAAGTTATGATGACCTACGATTCTGCCTCAAAAATCCTCTTTAGTGCTGATGCTTTTGGCACTTTTGGTCCACGAGAAACTACTACGTCCTGGATAGACGAAGCACGTAGATATTATTTCGGCATTGTTGCACCATACGGAAAACAAGTACAGGCATTGTTCAAAAAATTAACAGCATACGATATTCAAGCACTTTATCCTTTGCATGGCCCCGTTCTTGAAAGCGATATTAGTCCTTATATAGCTGCTTATAAGACCTGGTCTACCTATGAAGCTGAGGAAGACGGAGTAACCCTTGTTTATTCTTCGGTATATGGTCACACTGAAAAGGCAATAAACACCCTTGCGCAAATAGTAAAAGACAAAGGTCGGTCTATTGCAGTTTTCGATCTCTCAACCTGTATTGAATCTGAAGCAATTGCTTCTGCTTTTCGGTATAAAACCTTAGTTTGTGGATCCCTTACCTATAACGGTTCAGTATTTCCCGCAATGAAATCATTTTTAGAAGCATTAGCTGAAAAGAAATATCAAAACCGAAACGTTGCCTTTATTCAAAACGGATCTTGGGCTCCCATGGCAACTAAAGCGATGAAGGAGATTATTACAAACTGCAAAGACTTAACTCTCTTAGAACCCGAAATTACTATTGAGGGCGCGATGACGAATGAAACAATCATCGAGTTAGAAAAACTTGCAGAGGTACTTTAAAATTTTCGAAGTAATAAATTAGAAATCGATACAACAAGAATTTTGCAACTTATTATTTATGAATAAACCACCAGCAAAAATAACCCGAGCTCAATGGATCGTCCGAATTGTTTTTGCGGTGGTTTTCTTTTTAAACATTCAGTGTGCTTTTCAATTTATCGTTTCACCTGAACACTATCTTGCAGCCTATGAATTAGAAGGCGTTTCGGGCTCTATTGCACTCCAAGGACTTGGAATTGCCTTTCTTATGTGGAATGCGACTTATCCCCTTTATCTCATTAACCCGATAAAATATCCCACTCTTGGAATTATTATCCTCGCACAACAAATGATAGGTCTTATCGGAGAAAGCACTCTTCTTTTTTCGCTGCCACCTGAACACGATCTACTCTATGACAGTATTGTTCGCTTTATATGCTTTGATGGAATAGGGCTTGTGGTGATGGGCGTAGCATACGCGCTCCTATACACCACACTTAGACAAGCTAAACGAAACCATCACTAGTACGTCTTCTGTAAATTCAAGGCAAGTAAAACAACACTATTGCTAGCACGTCATTCGCAAAGTTAATCAAATCTATTCTTTAAAAATCGTACTCACAGCATAACCAAACTTGAAACCTATCCAAGTTACTTGCCTCTCATTTCTTAAGAGTTCGGTAGATGCTACTTTGATTTTTTATGGTAAGCAACCCAATAAGCCATACCAACAAAGAGGGCTCCTCCTACGATATTGCCTGGAACCGTTGCGCTCCAATTCCACAGAGCACCACTCCAGGTAAGAATAGAAGGATCAATACCTGCAGGGACAATGCCTACTGAACTAAGCAAGATCCCCATAGGTAGGAAAAACATATTGGCAACACAGTGCTCAAAACCACAAGCAACAAATGCCGCAATGGGAAGCAAAATACCAAGCATCTTATCAGCTACTGTCTTGCCTGCATATCCAATCCAAACAGCCAAACAAACAAGGAAATTGCACATAATCCCCTTTGCGAAAAGGGTAAGCCAATCGGGGGTCATCTTACTAGAAGCAACATTGACCATCGTTTGACCCACAATACCACCGTTCATAGTGTGCATACCAGAGAGATAAACTAAGCCAACAATGATAAGGGCTCCAACAAAGTTACCTACAAACACAACAACCCAGTTTTTTAGTACCGCACCCCAACTAATCTTTTTGCTTGCAGCACTCATTACAATCATGGTGTTTCCAGTAAACAATTCGGCTCCGCATACCACCACAAGTAGCAAACCCAAAGAGAACAGTGCACCACCTAAAACACGTTGGATTGCAAAAGGTAAATCTGGGTCACCTGAAACAAGAAGAAAAAACATGGCACCCATCGCAATAAAGGCGCCTGCCATGATCGAGAGCATGAACGATTGAGTAAAACTCATCGATGTCTTAGTAACACCTAATCCCTCTGCTTTTTCCTCGATTTCTGCCGGACTAAGTGAATCGCTTTTAGGAAAGCTCGGTAAAACATCCTTGAGTTCTTCTAATGACATACCATCATCGCCTATCTTCTGGGGGAACATCTCTTCTATGGCGAACCATAACACACAACACTTAGTATGTTAACAGCCATCCATGCCCAGTGGTTGTGGATCGTTCTGTATTGGCAAAGTACGTTAATCCACATAAACGTAAATCTATGTATTTATTGAGCAAGTTAACGAACAGCGAAACTCGCTACTAAATAATAATTAGACTATCAAATAGTTTGTTTATCAAATTATTTAGGTAAGGAGCATCTTTGCGCGAAGTTCGTACTTCCGGACGTGGTCAAGTTAACCGACACACTCATCCAAAACGATCACTATGGAAACGTTTTTATGTCTGCTTGCTTTTATTTATTCTCCCTTTATTACTAAAGGTATTTCGTCTTTCAAAAACAGTACGCCAAGAAGGAGCTTATGTGGGGGAAGGCTTCGTTTTACGCCTCACTGTTACTGGTTTCCCTCATATGAGAAGCCTTCGTTATTCTCACAATAATTGGCATGGCGCATCAAACGACACTAAACCTACCCTCACTATTGCTTTTCGTGACTTAGATTACGCTTACGATATTTTCTCAGGCGGCATAACCTTAAAGGAAGGTTTATCAGCTCGATTATTTACCACTCATGGTCCTAATGACAAAGGTGTTGCAGTTACCTATCTATTCAATGCCATTCTTAAAACATTTTTCTTTAGGCGCTCAGCTTATCGGAGGTCCTAAATGAACGCATTTGAATTCCACTGCCCTACAAAAATTATCTGCGGTAAAAATGCTCTGCATAAACTACCCGTCAAAATGGCTGACCGAAATGTAACAAAGCCACTTGTCGTTACTGACGAAAATCTTGTAAAGCTCGGTATCGCCGAACACGTATTTGCTCCTCTAAAAGAAGCAGACATAGATTATGTTGTTTACGACAAAGTCCCACCCGATTCTTCTCTTACCGTAGTAAACGAGGTTGCTGAACTTTATAGGACCCAGGGTTGTGATGGATGGATTGCTCTTGGTGGCGGATCTGCCATCGATACTGCCAAAGGAGCTGCAGCAGCAGTTTCAGTAGGAGAAAAGGATTTCACTGAACTCCAGGGGTCTGAAATACTTCAAGATGATCTTGATACCCTCATCGCAATTCCCACTACCGCTGGTACCGGATCGGAAGTCACCCTTGTTGCGGTAGTAGCAGACACAAAGGCGCATGCGAAGCTAAGCTACACCTCGTATCGTCTTGTGCCACACTTAGCTTTTCTCGATCCGCAACTTACCGCTTCCCTGCCACCAAAACTCACTGCAACTACGGGCATAGATGCTCTTACCCATGCAATCGAAGCGTACACATCTATTCAGAAAAACCCTATCAGCGATGCTTTAGCGGTACAGGCAATTCACTTGATCAACGAAAACCTCGCACATTCTTGTGCCGAGCCACAGGACTTAGACGCGCGTACTAATCTTGCTCTGGGAAGCTTACTTGCTGGCGCTTCATTCTCGAACGCTATGGTGGGCATCGTGCATGCCATCGGTCATTCTTTGGGAGGCTTATGCCACATTCCTCATGGCCAGGCAATGATGCTGCTTTTGCCACACTGCGTTCATTTCAACCGAATGCATGGCTACCATAAAGGACTTTACGGCGAACTCCTTGCTGCTCTTCGCCCTGATTTAGACACGGCACGTCTCAGTGCTGACGAAAAAGATGCCCTATTCGAGACAGAATTGTTCACCATGAATGATTTCTACCATCGTGAATACAACGTACCTACCCGTTTAAGTGAATTACGCGTAACAAAAGAGCAACTTCCTGCCGTTGCAAAGCAAGCACGCTATGATGGCGCGGCACTCTACAACAAACAGGAAATCACCGAAGAAGTTGCACTTGAAATTTTGGAGGCAGCACTCTAATGAGTATTAAAGATTCCCACATCACCACCTCTACAAAACAACAAGACACCTATACCTGCTCTGATGATGTTCAAGCAGCCGTAGATTCAATGCATGCTTGGTTTGAAACCGGCAAAACACTTCCCCTTCATTACCGCCGTGGAATTTTACAGTCACTTCGTAACTACCTCAAGAAGCACGAAGATGAAATACTTAAAGCGCTCCACGAAGATTTAGGGAAAGCTTCTTTTGAAGGTTATGCAACAGAACTGGGGATCGTGTATGACGAAATCCACCTCTGCTTAAATAAACTTTATGCCTGGGCAAAACCACGGCGCATAGCCACACCGCTGGCTCATTTCCCTTCTTCCTCAAAGATTTACCCTTCTCCCTTTGGCGTTGTTGCGGTTCTTTCTCCTTGGAATTATCCTCTCCAGTTAGCTCTAGTTCCCCTCGTTGATGCTTTAACTGCAGGAAATTGCGTGGTATTAAAACCATCTCACACCTCGCCTGCCACTAGTGCATTTTTACAAAAGCTCTGCGATGAACTTTTTGATAAAAACTTGGTTCGTTGCCTACCTAGCGGCGGAAAAATGAATGACTGGATCCTTGAAACCAAATTCGACAAAATCTTTTTTACTGGTAGTCCACGCGTTGGCAGACAAATTATGCATGCAGCAGCCGATACTTTGACTGATGTAACTCTTGAATTAGGTGGAAAAAGTCCATGCATTATTGCCGGAGATGCCAATGTAAAACGCGCAGCACAAAGAATCGCTTGGGGGAAATGCATCAACTCAGGCCAAACTTGTGTTGCCCCAGATTACTTTCTTGTTCATGAAAACATCGTTGATGCTTTTATAGCCGAATTGGACATTTGCCTCCACAAATACTATGGCGAAAATATACTGGAGTCCGAAGAATATCCTCATATGATCAATGAGCATCATTTTGATCGTGTGTGCGGACTTATTGATAATCACAACGAAAACGCTTCCATTGCCTTAGGAGGCGAACGCGATCGAGAAACTTTGCGCATAGAACCCACGGTATTACGTGGCGTTACGTTAGAAGATCCCGTTATGGGTGAAGAAATATTCGGTCCCGTGCTTCCCATAATTACCTGGAGCACCTTTGAAGAAGCTCTTAAAGTGATCAAATCGTTCCCAGAGCCTCTTGCCTGCTACATCTTTTCGAATAGCAAAGTTTTCCAGGAGCAAGTTATATCTTCCGTTCCTTTTGGTGGCGCAACCATTAACGATGTGATTATTCATTTAGCAAATAATCACATGGGTTTTGGCGGTTTTGGAGAATCCGGAATGGGCGCCTATCACGGGAAGGCAGGATTCGACTGCTTTACTCACTACAAATCTACTTTAAAAAAGTCGAATTTGATAGAAATGCCTGTTCGTAATCCCCCCTTCAGTAATTTCAAAATGAAAATAGTGAAGTTCCTTATGCGATAGAATAGAAAACGATAAGTTCTCCATTTATGAAAAATGAATACTTAATCTAAAATAAAGCTGCGCACACCTTGCGAAGTGGTAGTTTAGTTTCTATAATTCATATTTTGTGTAAGCATACAAACAAACGTTTACGAAGATAAGGAAATACGTTGTCTATTATCGCAATTATCTTTACCGTTCTCTTGGTAATATCCGGCATTGGCCTGGTAATTTTCGTTTTGCTTCATTCCGGTAAAGGAACTGGTTTAAGCGACATGATTGCTGCTCAGGTATACAACAACCAAACTGGTTCTGGTACGGTAGAAAAGAATTTGGATCGCATTACTATTATTCTTGCTGCTGTTTTTTTGATTTCTCTTATTGTTTTAATGATCGTATATCCCCAAGGAACGATCGGCTAAATTTGTTGAAAAAAGTTCTTGCAACTTATTTTCATTCTGTTAATATATTCCTCGCTGCAAGTGAGCAGCCCTTAAGCCAATAGCTTAAGTAACATGTCAGAGTGGTGGAACGGCAGACACGCTAGCTTGAGGTGCTAGTGCCTAACTATACGGGCGTGCGGGTTCAAATCCCGCCTCTGACACCAGCTAAACGTCCAGGTAGCTATCCTTCAGATAGCTACCTTTTTTGTTGCCTATTTAGAAAAACAAAAAAACCACTGTCCGAACTGCCTTACGAGTCTCCATATTGATAACCAACCAGGAGATCGCTCAAGCAATTGTGGCGGCCATATGGAGCCCATTGGGGTTTGGGTTCGTAAAAATGGAGAATGGGCGCTTATCCATCGTTGTAAACGTTGTGGAAACCCTACTGTCATCCGTAAATTCAAAGGTGTATTGGTTCTCTCCCCTTTTAAACATTATCAATCCGCTGTATTCATAGATGTCGTAAGAAAAACTTGTTTTTAAATAGCGTTGAGAAGCTTTGCCCCTTTTTCTGTCGATCACAAAGGGAAAGTAAAAAAGAGCCCCATATTTTCCAGGATAACTTTGCTCCGATTCCCACACTTCCAATACACCAATAGTTCCAACTAGATGCTGATATTTAGAACCGTGGGGAACTTCTTGCAGCACCGCAAACCTACCACTCTTACAGAGCTTTGCCATGGATGAGTACCCACCCTTTCTAAAACAATTCAGCACTTAGTTGAGAATCGAATCCATCAACTAAAATATCCCGATAATTGGCTTCTACCATAGCACGGATTCGTATCTTTTTTATTCTGATTAGGAGAAAGATTGCTGATACGCATCAACAGTTAATACCATTGTTGACTATCAGAGAATACCTGACCTTATCGCCTTCTAACTAAACTGCGCATCAAATAAAATCTAATTACTGTTAAAGTGACTTTCCAGCGCTCTTAATTGCTTGCTATGCAGCTTCAGCTATTACTTCCTGGACCTTCATCTGTCCTAGACATAAGAAAAGGGAAGCTAAGCTTCCCTTTTCTTATGAAACATAACACATATCTGCGATCGAAATGATAAACAAACGCAGGATGGCACGTTAGATTAATGCGAGGCTTCACTCGCCGCTTCGATAAGCTGACGGAACGAATCCGACTGCAATGCAGCGCCTCCGATTAAGCCGCCATCGATATCAGGCTGAGCAAGTAAAGATTCAACATTGCCTACATTCATGGAACCGCCATAAAGCACGCGACAAGCGTCTGCAACGCCTTTGCCAAACATATCAGCTATAGTGGCACGAATTGCCGCACACACCTCTTCAGCTTGTTCTGGAGTTGCCGTACGACCTGTGCCAATCGCCCAAATTGGTTCGTAAGCAATTACTACCTTTTTCATGTCAGCTTCATCAAGACCAGCAAGAGCGGCACGTACCTGCGCAACGATAAAGGCAACATAGTCACCTGAATCACGCATGGAAAGCGATTCCCCAACGCAAACAATAGGAGCAATATCAGCTTCAATCAGTGCTTTTACTTTCAGATTAACTGAAGTGTCAGTCTCATTAAACATCTCGCGACGTTCTGAGTGACCCACAATACAGAATTCGCAGCCAGCCTCTTTGATCATAGGAATAGAAATTTCACCGGTAAAGGCGCCTGATTCTTCCCAATGAACATTCTGGGCACCCACAGCAATCTTTGTTTTATCGAAATCAATTACGGTATATACCGATTTAATATCAATAGCAGGAGGACAAACAACGATATCCACGTTATCCCACTTGCGATTATATTGATTACACAACTGCTGAGTTAAAACGATTGCTTCAGACATCGTTTTGTTCATTTTCCAGTTGCCAGCCATTAAATACTTACGCATACATTCCCCCTACTACAACGTACAACAACATTATCTGCTTAATTATTACCAAGTTTGCGAAATTGCGGTATAGAAACAGACCAACCGAAACAAAACTGTCTACTTTAATGCCTCAACGCCAGGAAGTGCCTCCCCCTGTACCAGTTCCATAGAAGCACCGCCGCCAGTAGAAATAAAGGTCATTTGATCAGCCAACTCAAACTTATTAACCGCTGCAACACTATCACCGCCACCAATGATCGTGTCTGCCTGTTTGTTAGCTGCTACTGCCAAGGCAACGCCTTTGGTGCCTGCCTCAAAGGAAGACATTTCAAATACACCCATTGGACCGTTCCAGAATACGGTCTTTGCATGAGCAATAGCCTCTGCATAAGCCTTTGTTGACTCAGGTCCAATATCAAGCCCCATCATGTCAGAGGGAATAGCATCTACACCACACGTAACGGTACGAGCATCATTAGCAAAAGCGTCGGCGCAAACCACGTCAGTTGGTAAAAGTATAGAAACTCCCTTATCTGATGCTTTTTTAAGCATTTCTGCTGCACGCTCTACCCAATCTTGCTCCATCAAAGAAGTACCTACGCTGTATCCTTGCGCAACCAAGAAAGTAAAGCACATACCGCCACCAATGATGAGCGTGTCGCACTTATCGATAAGGGCATCAATGACGGCAACCTTATCAGAAACTTTTGAACCGCCGAGAATTGCGACGAAAGGATGATCAGGCTTATCAAGCATTGAGGTTAGTGTGGTTACCTCTTTTTCCATAAGCATTCCCGCATAAGCAGGCAGATATGAAGCGACACCTGCCGTGGATGCATGAGCACGATGAGCTGCTCCGAAAGCATCATTTACATAAACCTCAGCCAAAGAAGCCAAGGCTTGCGCAAATTCAGGATCATTTTTCTTTTCACGCTTGTCAAAGCGAAGATTTTCAAGCAACGCCACATCGCCGTTTTGAAGGGAATTAACAACTTGTTTGGCAGATTCACCGATCGTATCCGATGCGAAAGCCACTGGCTTACCCAATACTTCTGACAAATATTTCGCAACAGGGGCAAGCGAGAATTCCTCTTGATAGCCAGTCCCATCAGGTCGTCCTAAATGGCTACACAAGATAACTTTTGCTCCTTGATTAATTAAATACGTAATAGTAGGTAATGCAGCCTGAATTCTTGTGTCGTCGGTAACCACGCCCTCAGAAAGCGGCACATTGAAATCTACGCGACACAATACGCGCTTTCCTGCTACATCAGCATCAGCAAGTGTCTTTACTTTACCCATAATCCATGCCTTTCTCTTATCGAAATAATGGCTTGGTGCACTATAGCCAAATCTTTCGAACACAAAAGAGAGCCTCAAAATTGAGGCTCTCTTATTTGAGTTTTACTCTTCGAAAATAATCCTTCGTAGAAAACATTTACAGCATGATCTTAGCAAGATCTTTAACGCGATTTGAATAACCCCATTCGTTATCGTACCAAGATACACATTTAACAAGGTTACCCTTACCGCCAAGAACCATAGTCAACTTGCTGTCGAACAATGAAGAATGTGAATCGCCCACAATGTCAGCAGATACAATAGGATCTTCTACATAGGCGAGAATTCCCTTTAAGGGGCCTTCAGCAGCAGCTTTAATAGCCTCGTTTACTTCTTCTACGGTTACTTCACGTTCAAGTTCTACCGTTAAGTCAACCATAGATCCATCAGGGGTAGGAACACGAGTTGCAAAACCGTCAAGCTTGCCCTTGAGTTCAGGAAGAACCAATGAAACTGCGCGTGCAGCACCTGTAGTGGTTGGAATCATAGAAAGATTAGCAGCACGAGCACGGCGTAAATCCTTGTGAGATTGATCCAAAACTTTCTGGTCGTTGGTGTAAGAGTGGATAGTATTCATGAAACCACGCTTAATGCCAAAACTATCCATTAAAACTTTCGCAAAAGGAGCAAGGCAGTTGGTAGTACAGGAAGCGTTAGAAACAATATGGTGCTTAGCAGGATCATATTGATCGTCATTTACGCCCATAACGATAGTAATATCTTCATTTTTGGCAGGAGCCGTAATGAGAACTTTCTTTGCACCAGCATCAATATGAGCATGAGCAGCATTTGCATCGGTAAAGAATCCTGTTGATTCAATTACCAGATCAACACCAAGTTCGCCCCAAGGCAAATTAGCAGGATCACGATCAGATAATACTTTAACCGTTCTGCCATCAACTACGATAGAATCACCGTCAACTCTTACCTCATCGTATACACGACCATGAATTGAGTCGTACTTAAGCAAATGAGCTGCTGCGGTGATGCTGCCAGGATCGTTAATAGCGACAATATCGAACGCAGGATCCTTCTCCATTGCCCGAAAAACAAGTCGGCCAATGCGGCCGAAGCCGTTGATACCAACCTTGGTTGCCATAGGGCTCCCCTTTCAGATGTGTTATAGATAAGTGCGCCATGCAAACGCACAAACGAAACATGACTTATTCATTCTAACATGCAAACGAACAAGGCAACGGATATCGCCCAACTTTGTATGCTTAAGGCGATCAAAATGGAACAAACTGTGCAAATTATTGAATAATCACTTCTTTTTTGGCTGTCCTGAAACCTCACGCGCCATTTGTTCTATGCGCCTTACCCGATGATAGATCGCGGATTTCGAAAGTGGAGGATTTGCCCTTTCCCCCAGTTCTTTTAGAGTTGCCTCTGGATAACGAACTCGTAGTTGAATATATTCTTGTAAACCACGAGAAAGTGATTTTATGTCGCGATGATCGAGTAAGGTGCGAATAGCTGCCACTTGTTCAACTGAAGCTTCAGCCGTTTTTGCTTGATTTGCAATTTCTGCATTCACTCGACGATTAACATCGTTTCGTACACTTTTAATGACTCGCTCGTTTTCCATCTTTAAAGCACCTTGATGAGCCCCTACAAAAGCCAAAAAAGACGATATAGCAGCTCCGCTTTTCAGATAGACCGTATACGTATTGCGCCGTTCGACAATCTTTGCGTGAATATCTTTGGTTGCCAAAAGTTCCACAATATCGTTTGCCATAGTTTGCGATTCCACCGTTAATTCAAAATGAAAGTCCCCTCGTGGATTCGAAATAAAACCACTACCAAGAAAAACCCCTCGTAAATAGGCGGAGGCACAGCACGACTTTGCACCAACCTAGGATCAATCCCCGCTTGAGACCTTCTTCACCGATAATGCCTAAATCAAAAAAGCGCTTCGGTCAAAGCGAGGCTGAGTAGGAACCTCAATCAACCAATTAGGCGTTTTATGCAAAACACTGCGACGCATTGTTAAATCGGTTTTGAGAGCATATCTACTATGAAGCGTGCGAATGATAAAACGAGCTACCTGGGGAACATCGGTAGATATCTCGAGACGAAATTTACCTGGTCCGTTAAAGAAAATAGAACCTTCAATTCGAATAAGAGCAGCTAAGGTAGCCGCATCACAATGAGAACATGTAGGCTCCACACGAGATAATTCCTCTTTTACCTCTGTTGTGAACGACAAAGCTTAAACACCCCCATAAACGCATCTGCCAACGCAGAAGGATCATGCCAGGTAGGTCGAAGAGGATCTTTCATATCGCGTAATATGACTACAGGACCTTGATCCTGAATAGCATCTATATCTTCTTGCGTGATTTTGACAGACCTAATCTTGACTCGTGCAGGTAAATTTTTTCCATCACGCATTTCAGTCATTGCACTTTCAAGAGAAGCAGGACCAGCAATTGCTTCAAAAGCACCCGTAGTAAATCGAGACTTTTTTGGTTTTCCAGAACTATGAATCAAGGCATAATCCAGCTTATCGCGCATTCCATGTCGCAAAAGTGCTTCCACATGTTCGCGAGCTGAAAGACCCCACGTTTCCCCTTGTTGATCTGCAAGACTACACACAAAGACGGTATAAGCATGTGATTGAGCAATCGCATCAACAATACCAGGAACTAAAAGATTAGGAATAATTGAAGTAAACAGCGAACCAGGTCCTAAAACAATAAGATCCGCTTGACGAATAGCCCGAATAGCCTCCATATAAGGAAGGCACTCTTCTGGTGACTCCAACCATACCTGTTCAAGCGCAGTTGAAGAATGGGAAGCTAAAGCTTGCCCCCGCAGAACACGACCATCAAGAGTGCGTGCACACAGAGTAACGTTATTGAGCGTGGAAGGATACACATGTCCTCGAGCGCCCAGTAGCTGGCCACATATCTTAATCGCCTCAGGAAAAGAACCTGTTGCATTCTCCAAAGCAGAAAGCATCAAATTGCCCAAGGTATGATTACGAGCAAAATCAAAACGATATTTAAATGCCTTAGTCAAAGGATCATCAGGATCCACCGCAAAAGCAGCCAAGCATTTTCTCACATCTCCAGGAGGAGTAACATGAGCCTCTTCACGCAGGATACCGGTCGAACCTCCATCGTCTGCCATCGCGACTACGGCAGAAGTTTGCACACCCAACGCTAATAGGGTTCTAATAGAAACAGGAGCGCCTGTGCCACCGCCGATCACTACCGCTTTTAGCTTAGAAGGATCCAGGGAATCTTTTCGATGGACCAAATGATCTTTTAAAGAACCAATGGCTTTAAATGCCTGAGTAGAAGATGGATCTAGGCTAAAGCCATTTTCCGAATGACCACCTAATGAAAGCGCACTCATTTTGTTGCCCCCTTGCTTGTATCTGCAAGAGCGATATCACGATGATACGCACGAACGTTATAGCCCTGTTCGCGCAAAAGTGCCGCTGTTTTTTTCCGCGAGGACAACACTTCGATGCTGACCTCCGGTACACCCCACCCCAATTGCCAAATGTTGTTTTCCTTCAGCAACATATCCTGGCATTACACAAGACAAAAGGTTTTCCCATGCATCTAAAAACTTAGTAGTTTCCTCCCTACCCAATACATAATCACTTACTGGCTTATCAAGGCCTGTTAAACCACGAAGTTCCGGAATGTAAAAGGGGTTAGGAAGGAATCGAACGTCTATTACGATGTCTGCATCAAGTGGAGCCCCATGCTTAAAACCAAAGGAATAAACAACTACATTCATTCCGTCCTTGTCGGTTTCTTTTGAATAGATGGACCGTAAAACCTCACGAAGCTCACGAGGTTTCATGTCACTGGTGTCAATATATGAATGCGCCACATCACGAAGCTCTTGGGTCAATTTACGCTCGTAAGCAATTGCTTGCGCAATAGAACGTGAGTTATTAACACAGAGAGGGTGACGACGACGAGAAGCTTTATAGCGTGCAATAAGAATTTCATCACGGGCATCCAAGAAAATGATACGAAAGGTAATACCTGCTGCCTCAACATTTGCCAGCTCGCCAACTAGTTGCTTGAAATACTCACGATTTCTTGCATCACAAACAATAGCGAGTTTGCGCCCAATTTCACTATGACCAGGCAGGCTAGCTAAACTTATCATGTTCATGATGAGAGATGGCGGAAGATTATCAATACAAAAATAACCTAAATCTTCAAAGGTATGCATTGCTTCGGTCCGACCGGCTCCACTCATACCCGTTATAATCACCACATCAGGACCTTGATTAGTAAGCACTTCCTGATTGTTTTCAATCGCTTCAGCATGCTGCTTTTCTACCATTAGTACTCCCTAAGCTCCTGATTAATTACTTAACACATTCCCAATTCATAAAATCTTTTAAGTAGTGCCTTATGTTCATGCCCTACGGTTTGACCTTATCTATATGCTAAGGTTTATTATCTCGCAATCAGTAAAACAAACGGCTAATCGTTGAGGGTTTTTGCTTCCTTTTTACCATTATATTGCCTAAGCACAGCATACACATCTTCTGCCACTTGACTAGGTACGACACCAGTTTGTTTAATTTCATCTAAAGACGCTCGCCGAAGAGCCGAAAAAGAACCAAATGCCTTTAAAAGAGCCTTTTTCGTTTAGGACCCATCCCTACAACTTCATCCAAGATGCTTGTTGTCATAGCTTTTCCACGAAGCTCACGATGAAACGTGATAGCAAAACGATGCGCTTCGTCACGCACTTGCTTTACCAGATACAAGCTTGGACTACCACCAGGAAGCACAACAGGTCCACTATCTTGCCAAGGTACAAACAACTCCTCATCGCGCTTCGCAAGACCGCACACAGGAATATCGCCTGCGCCCAATTCTTCAAGTTGCCTAATTGCAGCAGTAAGTTGAGGCTTTCCACCGTCCACGATAATCAAATCAGGTTTTTTAGCCAAAACGTTTATCGGAAAGTCTCTCTCGGCAATAGCGGCGAGCAAAGACTTCGCTCATCATGGCAAAGTCATTTGCTTCATCAGTTTCCATACGAATTTTAAACCGTCGATATTGGCTTTTATCGGGTCTACCATTAGTGAATACCACCATTGACGCCACCGAATGACGACCATGGATGGTAGAGATATCAAAGCATTCAATACGCAAAGGCGGCGCATCAAGTGCTAGAGCACTTTCTAGTTGTAAAAGCGCGGCATTGATACGATCGTCGTCGTAGCTGCTACGTGCCTTATAACGCATTAAAACGTGGCGTGCATTTTTGTTCGCCATTGCCATGAGAGCGTTCTTTTCACCCCGTTGTGGCACAGTAAAATGAACCTTTGCTCCATGATTACTTGCAAGCTTTTCAGTTAACCAAGATTCAATAACCTCAGCATCTTCAGGAACTTGTTCGACAATAAGCTCATGAGGAATAGATTCAGTAGAATCGTAATAACGCAGCACAAACATACGTAAGAGTTCGGTTTCAGGAACATCCTTCCCCTTGTTAAAAATGAACTCATTGGTATTGACTATACGCCCTTCGCGCAAAATAAGAACGGTAACCCCTGCAATAGTTTCCTCTCGGTAAACCCCGATAACGTCTGCATTGAGCCTATGTGACGAAACTGCATGCTGAGTATCAGAGAGTGATTTTATGGTGTCAATTCTTCCCTTAATGCGTCCAGCTCGCTCAAAATCGAGCATTTCGGCAGCTTGCTGCATCTCGTTAGTCAGCTCATCGATAAATTCAGAATGCTGACCCGATAAAAACTTCTCAACCCTTTGCACTTGCTCTTGAT
>ENA-OQBD01000173-OQBD01000173.1-human-gut-metagenome-genome-assembly--contig:-NODE-173-length-37509-cov-5.295356_pt1 | contig 37509 bp, 33 predicted proteins | sample MGYA00242742_ERZ504543 | MGnify/ENA primary metagenome ERZ504543 (study PRJEB26092, sample SAMD00036239) | human gut metagenome | host: Homo sapiens | study: EMG produced TPA metagenomics assembly of...
GAAAACTGTAAATTAGTGTATGAACTTTGTTTCTTTACTGAATTTTTTTCCTATACTTGTACCCTTTAATGTTTAGAATAGATGAAACAGATCTTCATTCCTTTTTTTTGCTATGGTTTGGTTTGTCGCTATCGGCGCAAGATCAGATCTCTTTGTTGTTTGTCGGTGATTTGATGCAACATCAGGCTCAAATTGATGCAGCCAGGCAAGGAGACGGGTATAATTATAATGATTGCTTCCGTCATGTGAAGAAAGAAATAAGTGAGGCGGATATGGCTATAGGGAACTTAGAGGTGACATTGGGAGGAAAGCCTTATAGAGGGTATCCGGCGTTCAGTGCTCCGGATGAATATCTTCATGCTATAAAGGAAGCCGGATTTGATGTATTGCTGACCGCTAACAATCATTGTCTGGATAAGGGGAAGTTGGGGTTGGAACGTACTATTCTGATGTTGGATTCTTTGAAAATACATCATGCTGGAACCTATAGGAACCCGGAAGAACGTCATAAGAACTACCCGTTATTGATTGAGAAGAATGGTTTTAGAATTGTATTGTTGAACTATACTTATGGAACGAATGGCTTGAAGACTGATGCTCCGAATGTGGTGAATTATATTAATCGGGAACAAATAAAAAAAGATATTCTTGATGCACGCAGAAAACTTCCTGATGTTATTATAGCCTGTATGCATTGGGGAGTGGAATATTGTTCGTTCCCTGAACGATCGGAGTGTGAATTGGCTAACTGGTTGATTGAACAAGGAGTTGATCATGTAATAGGTTCGCATCCGCATGTACTCCAGCCTATGGAAATTGTAAAAGACCCCCGGACTCCTGCCCGGCATGTCATTGTTTATTCATTAGGTAATTTTATCTCAAATATGTCGAAAGAAAAAACGGATGGAGGAGCTATGGTAAGATTGAAGTTGCAACGGATTTTTCGAATAACCCGTTTAGCGGATTGTGAATATGCATTGGTTTGGACTTCAAGACCTGTTTTAAGTAAAAAAAAGGAACTTTGAATTATATCCTGTTACTTTTATTAATAAATCCATTAATAATGAGGAACTTAATGTGATGAAACGTTTCTTGAAAGGAACTGAAAATTTATTAGGAAAATCGAATGGAGGCATAAAAGAGTATTTTTTGAATAATTTTTCCTCAAAAAGTTTGCAGATATAAAAAAAGCAGTACCTTTGCATCGCTTTCGAAAGGAAAGCCTAACATGGTGACTATAGTTCAGTCGGTTAGAGCGTCAGATTGTGGTTCTGAATGTCGTGGGTTCGAATCCCACTAGTCACCCCTTCACCTATGAAAGGTTCTGTAAATCTAATGATTTATAGAACCTTTTTCAGTTTTTATGTCTATTAGTGTATTATCATGATGATAAATTTGAAAGATAATAGCGAAAAGGATAAGTATATCTTGGAGTTGTTCCAGACATCTCCTAAGGAGGCTTTTCGTTTATTATTTGATGCTTATCACATGAAATTATGTATATATGCGGTGCAGCTGACCGATTCTTTTGAGATGGCTGAAGATATTGTGCAGGATTTCTTTATCTATTTTTGGGAGAAGAAATATTATTTGAAAATAAATCAGAATCTTCGTTATTATCTTTATTTGTCTGTGCGGAATGCGGCCATCAATGCTTTGCAGAAAAACAACATGTTGTCTATGGAAGAACTCTCAGGCATTGATATGGGTATTCCTGAAGAGTCTATAGATGAAGAGGAGCAAGAGGAACGAAATAAGTTATTATTGGAAAAACTACAAAAATTTACCTCATCAGGAATTACAAGTGGTGAGAGCTGTCATTATGGAAAATAAGAAATATAAAGAAGCTGCTGAGGAACTTCATATTTCTGTGAATACCCTAAAAATCTCATCTGACAAGAGCATTGAAACAATTAAGAAAAGAATACAATCTGCACTCACTGTTTTACTAAAATTAAATTTTTCTTCTTTTCTGTCACCCATTTATTAATTTGGACTCTCTTTTATTAAAAGAAAGTAATCAATGAACAAAGAGAATCCAAAAAAGAACAAAAAGTCTTTTGAATATTATATAGCGCAGCGAAAAGAAGAATTTCGTTGTCAATATGATCATGAACGTTCATGGGAAAACCTGCAATATAAGCTTCAAAAAAGAAAGAATCACCGTCTCAGTTTATATTGTGTAGCAGCCTCGGCAGCTTTTCTTTTTCTTATTTTAGGAGTCAGTCACATATTCTCTCTTCACAATAACACACAAAACAAGGAGGCCGTAGTGGCTGCTGTGGTTTCATTTCCGGAAACAGGCAGCCGCAAGGCTATCCTTACTTTAGAGAATGGAGAAAAAGTGGATCTGTCTGTTAAAAAGGGTACGATTTCTAATGCAAATTCTACTGTAATCAATAATAATGCCAATCAATTATTGACTTATAGAAAAGTGGAAGAGGTTTCTTCAACTCCTCAGATTAATACATTGGCTATTCCAAGAGGAGGGGAATATCAGTTGATTTTATCGGATGGAACAAGGATATGGATGAATGCTGAAAGTCTTTTGCGTTATCCAACTTCTTTCATTGGAGAAAAAAGAGAAGTTTTCCTAGAAGGGGAAGCTTTTTTTGAAGTGGCGAAAGATGCTAAGCACCCCTTTATAGTTCATACAAACAGACATTCGGTGGAGGTACTTGGTACAAGTTTTAATATATCTGCTTATCCTGATTATAAGGTATATACGACTCTTGCAGAAGGGCGTATCAAAGTAAGTACAACTAAAGTTTCGGTTGTGTTAAATCCTGACCAACAAGCGGTTATTGAACCGAATAATGATGATATAGTGACACGTGATGTGCCTGCTTATCTATTTACTTCCTGGGCGAAAGGAAATTATGAGTTTCGTAATACGTCTTTGTCTGAAATTGTTGCCCAACTGTCACGGTGGTATAATGTAGATATCTATTTTAAAAATGAATCTTTGAAAGATAAAAGATTTGCAGGTATCATTTTCAGGGATGAAGAGTTGAATTTTGCTATTGAAGTGATTGAGAGAGTGTCTAATGTACATTTTACTCGCGAAGGAGAAACGATTTACATTGAAGATAAACATGAATGAGAAAGCAAAATGATAGGAGAGAATTGACTTTTTTAAATAATAAATCAACAAACAATTATGAGTACAAAACTTTTGAGCGAAACTATCTGTCGCAAAGGCCTCATGGTGAAATGCTTTGTTGCATTGATAGTGTTTTGTTGTTCGGTGGGCGAAGCGTTTGCCCAAACGGATACTAAGGTGACTATCAATGTAAACAATGTTTTAATCAGAACAGCCTTGGATCAACTGCAAAGGGAAGCAAAGATCCATTTTGTTTACGATGAAGAAAATATTGATTCAGGAAAACGGGTAAGTTTATCTTATACCGAAACTCCTTTGAATGCAGTTTTGGACGATTTTTGTAAACAGACTTCGTTACGATATGAAGTAAAAAGAAATTTGATTCTTATTTTACCTTCAAAGGCTGAGAAAACAACCGGAAAACATGAGCCTTTTTATATGACAGGTGTAGTTACGGATGAAACCGGAGAAAGTATTATTGGGGCTACCATTATGATTGGAGGTACAAGTCAGGGTACTGTAACCGATATAGACGGTCGGTATAGTTTGCAGGTTACTCCTGGTGATTTAGTGTCATTTACTTTTGTTGGAATGGCAGATAAAGTAGTCAAGGTACAAGCTGGTAAGAAAGTTGTGAATGTGAAAATGGAAACTAATGCCACTGCATTGGCTGATGTTGTAGTAACTGGCTATCAGACTTTGTCCAAAGAACGGGCAACAGGATCTTATTCTGTGATTTCAGAGAAAAGCACGAAGGGTAAACTGGAAACGGATGTGTTGTCACGTATTGAAGGACTGGTAGCGGGTATAAATAAAACTTCCAGTAACAGTAATGATGTTGTTATTCGTGGTATTACTACTTATATGGGAAATACAAAGCCATTGTATGTAGTTGATGGTATGCCTTATGAAGGTGATTTAGCATCAATAAATCCGACAGATGTACAAAATATAACGGTATTGAAAGATGCTGCTGCAAGTTCTATTTATGGTGCCCGTGCAGCTAATGGTGTAATTGTTATTACAACTAAACGCGGACAGGAAGGTAAAACTAAAGTAAGTTATAATGGTAGTATTAAGTTGTCTCCAAAACCGGATTTTGATTATTTGAATTTGATGAGTAGTTCCGAGCTGGTAGATATGCAGATTGAAGGGTTTGATTATTATCATACGGCTTATGAGAATTTGAATAAGCGTCAAGCTGTAAATCCGGTAGTTGACTTATTGTATCAGCATGAACGAGGTCAGCTGACAGATAGTCAATTGGCAGATGCTCTGTTACCTTATCGTACAAATGATAATCGTAAACAAATAGAAGATGAATTTGCGCGTGTAGGTATTGTTCATCAACATAATTTAGCTATTTCTGGTGGTTCTAATAAAAATAGATACATGGCTACTGTTAATTATATGGGTGATTATGGTAATCAAAAGTATCAAAGTAAAGATCGTATAGGATTTAGCCTAAAAGATGATGTGGATTTTTTTGATTGGTTATCGGCTGATTTTGGAGTTACAGGAAGCTTTTATCGTTCAAAGGGTGATAATGGAGCAGGTAGTTATAGCAGCTTGATGAGTAGTTATCCTAGTTATTATATGTTAAGGGATTTACAGGGTAATCCACTTAATTTTCAACGTACTAAATCAGATTATGAATTGCAACGTTTGCAAAGTATAGGTTTGATGGATGAAACATATAGTCCGATAAAGAATCGTGCAGAAGAAAGCTATCATAATAATTCCAATTATTATCGTTTGCATGCAGGATTGAAATTTAAACTTCTGGAAGGCCTTAATATTGATCTAAAATATCAGACAGAAGGTACTTATGATAAGAATCGTACTTTATATAGTAATATGTCATATACAGTGCGTAATATGATAAATGATGCAGCTCAATATGATGCGGCAACAGGAAGCCTTACACTGAATGTTCCTAAAGGTGGTCAATTGGATGAAAGCCGTTATGAATCTTATTCATATACAATGCGTGCTCAAGTGAACTTTAATCGTATATTTGGAAAACATGCTATATCTGCGTTGGGCGGTGCTGAACGTCGGTTGGTGCGTCGTACTGGTGCGCAGAATTATTATATGGGATATGATGATAATAGCTTGGGAGTAAAACCTATAAATCCGTTAGCAATGTCTCCTATTAATGGTACTGAAGCTTTGTTGGGGTCGTTTAATTGGGTCTATGGTGAATATAATGCATTGACTCATACAGAAGACCGATATGTTTCTTTTTATGCTAATGGTTCATATACCTTTGACGAACGTTATTCATTAACTGGAAGTATTCGTATCGATCAATCTAATTTATTTGGTACTGATCCTAAATATCAGTATCGTCCGTTGTGGTCCGTTGGTGGTAGTTGGCAGATAGCTAATGAGCCTTTTATGGAAGATTGTATGTGGTTGAATCGTTTGAATTTGCGTATGACTTATGGTGTGGGTGGTAATGTTCCTAAGGATGCAGGGCCGTATATGACTGTGGTTGATAGCGGATATAATGAATGGGTTGGAGATTTTGGTTCGTATATACAGAATCCACCCAACTCTCAACTTCGTTGGGAGAAAACGGCTTCTACCAATGTCGGGATTGATTTTTCAGCATTCAATTCTCGTTTAAGCGGTAGTATTGATTATTATTATAAGAAAACTACGGATTTATTAGGAAATCGTAATGCGGATCCGACGTTGGGTTGGGCAAGTCTATTGCAAAATTATGGCTCGATGTTTAATAGAGGTGTAGAATTGTCATTACAGAGTGTAAATATTCAAAATAAGAATTTTACTTGGGGAACAAATTTAATGTTTAGTTATAATAAAAATGAATTGACAAATTTAGAAGGTACAAAAGAAACGGTTTTTTATTATAGTGCATATAATGTAGCAGCTGTTGGTTATCCTATTAATAGTGTCTTTAGTTATCGTTATGCAGGACTTGATCCGACAAATGGGAATGTGTTGGTGTATAATAAAGAAGGAGAAAAAGTTTCAAAAGTAAGTTCTATTGATGATATGGTATATTCTGGAACTCGTACTCCAAAGTATACGGCATCATTGAAAAATTTCTTCTCTTATCGTGATTTTGATTTTTCATTTATGTTTGTATATTATGGCGGGCATGTGTTACGTGATGTTGTAGCTGGATATATGGGTGGTGCACCAAGTGCGAATCTTACTCGTAAGGCTTTAAACCATTGGAGGAAACCGGGGGATGAAAATATTCCGGGAGTAGCTCCGTCTTTTAATAGGAATATTTATTATACAGATGCGCAGGCATGGTATTCGGCAGACATCCATGTAAAAAAGGCAGATTATATTAAATTGAGAGATATCTCACTGAGTTACAATTTGCCAAAGAATTGGTTGAGGAAATATTTTATAGAATCGGCTGCTGTGACTTGTCAAATTAGTAATGTGTGGTGGTGGGCTGCTAACGGAGATATTGATCCGGAAGCGTATACTACATCGGGATATGGATGGGGAGCATTGACTCTTCCGAATCCTACTACTTATACAATTGGTTTGTCTCTTAATTTTTAAACGATTGAATAGATAAATATGAAATTATATAAATTTTTACTTTGTGCATGTTTGGCGTTACCTGTAATGTCATGTGATGATTATTTGGATATACAACCTAAAGGGATTGTAATTCCGGAAAAGAGTGAAGACTATGAACGTTTATTGAATTATGCTCAATTGCTAAAGGCTTCTGAATCATATCCTAACTTTATGACAGATGATGTTTTCATGCCTTATGAAGATGATATGACTGGAGGATTTGTTTCTCTGGAGTTGCCGAAGCAGCATTTATATGCGTTTAATAGTGAAATCTTTGGAGAAGGAGAGAGTGACGGTCTTTGGGAATACTCTTATAATCGTATTTATTATTATAACGTAGTTATTGATGATATAATGGGGGCTACTCAAGATACTGAAGAACATAAAAAGCAATTGAGGGCTGAAGCATTGGTTGGGCGTGCTTTTGAGTATTTGACTTTGGTTAATGCTTATGCTAACCATTACGATCCGTCGACTGCTGCTACAGATCCTGGCGTTCCATTGATGTTGGATAAAAATATCAATAAAACAAATTTGCAGCGCGCTACAGTGCAGGAAGTATATGATCAAATTAAGGCGGATCTGGATGAGGCTGCTCCTAATTTACCGGAAAAACCGGTGTTGAATGCCTATCGTGCATCTAAGCCGGTGGGGTATGGGATGTTGGCACGTATGTATCTTTATATGGGAGATTACAAAAAAGCTTTGGAGAATGCGGTGATCTCATTACAGAATAATTCAACTTTGATGAGTCTTTTCCCGTATAAAGTAGTGGATCGTGATAAATATATTGGTAGGATTGATGTTCCGGATGGAGATGAGAACCCGGAAAATATTTATATTCGTTTGGCCCCCTGGACTTTTGGATTTAGTGCTACTGCATATGCTTCTGAAGAATTGGCCTCTTTGTATGATCAGGAAAAGGATCAGCGTTATCTGTTGTATTTTACGAAATATTTAGGTGGGATAGATTTGGATTATCCTCTTTGGGCGCCTTATATTTATGCCAACATGGCTATGTCTACCCCGGAAATGTATCTGATAGCAGCAGAGTGTGAAGCTCGTATAGGTAGTAAAGACAAAGCTATGGAATATATTAACACCTTGCGTGATAATCGTATTATTGATAATGTCCCTTTGGTTGCAAGTGATAACAAGGATGCATTGGTAAAAGTCTTGGAGGAAAGAAGACGGGAAATGCCTATGCTTGGCTGTACCCGCTTGATTGACTTGAAACGTTTGAATCGTGAACCTGAATTCGCAAAGACTATTGTGCATGAGGTGAATGGTGTAGAGTACAGATTGGAGCCCAATAGTCCTAAATATATTTTGCCTATTCCACCCTCTGTACTTCGTTTTAATCCTGATATGATTCCTAACATAAGATAAAAGATATTTTAATGAAAAAACTAACGATTATGATGGCAACAGCAGCATTATGCTGTTGCCTGGGTTCCTGTAACAGTGGAACTAAGCAAGAATTGGCGAATACGGTTCATTTGAAAGGCCAGTTGCTTGATATGGGTAGCCAGAATGTGCGTATGAGATTTGACGGAGCAGCATCTATGCTAGGTGACAGCCGGGATATTTTGTTGAAAACGGATGCTGCCGGTTATTTTGATACTACTTTTGTACTTAAAGAGCCGACATATTATACTATCAGCCGCAACACATTGTATCTTACTCCAGGAGATGACATGACTATCAAAGTAACTCAGACAAATACAGAAGCGGAATTCTCGGGAATCGGAGCCGAAGCCAATAATTACATGAAGTTCCGTCTTTTTCCGAAAGGTGGTTCTTATCTGGAAGCCGGTGGTAACTTGCGTGGAGATTTTGTGTCCACTAAAGCATTGGTTGACAGCTTGGCCGCTATACGTATGCATACATTGGATACGTTAAGTAATGTGTCTGATGCATTTAAAAAGCTGGAAACAGCACGGATCAAAGCGGATATTATTAATAGTTATATCTGTTATGCAAGTTATTCAAGGATGTTTGCCGGAGTGAAGACGGAAGAAGAGATGCGGGCTAAATGGAATGAATTTAATGTTTCATTAACTCAGGATGTAACTCCGCTATGTAAGGAGATTATGAATGAAGATATGCTGAATGTAGCTGTGGTGCGCGATGTTTTGTCTTATCAGGAAGATTCTACATTAGCTTCTCTTTGGTTTAAGGATATTTCCATTCCTGCGCGTACTACGGAATTATATGCTTGTGCTAAAATAGTTGATAATCTGAGAAATGAAGCTTCAGAACAGACTGTGAACGAGGCGAAGGCATTTTTGCAGACAGTGAAGAATGCTGATTTTGCAACAGAAATTGAAGGAAAGATTATTCAAGCTTCCAAGTTGCTTCCCGGACAACCTGCCATTGATTTTGAGATGTTGGATGTGGAGGGTAATGTGAAGCATCTTGCAGATTTTAAGGGTAAGGTGATTTATATTGATTTATGGGCGACCTGGTGTGGGCCTTGCATTCAGGAATCTCCGGCATTTGAGGCTTTAGGTAAGAAATATGTGGGTAAGGATATCGTTTTTCTTCCGGTTTCTACAGATACTACAACGAAACCTTGGTTAAGGTATTTGGATGGACATAAGAAAGAATTGACTCAATATCATTCCAATGATGTTGCTTTAAAAGAAAGTTGGGCTATCATGTATATTCCTCGTTTTATTTTGATTGACAAGGATTTCAATATTGTGAATGCATACGCTCCACGTCCGTCAAGTGAAGAGATTGGTACTTTGATTGATTCTGTTCTTAATAAATAGTAAATTTATGATTTATAAAAAATATCTATTATTAGGCGTTTCTTTATGCATGTTAAATGCTTGCAATGAGTCTAAGTCTGTGTCTTTAGAGGGTAGTCTTGATGGAATCCAGGCTGATTCTATCTATTTATATCAAGTAGACAATGAGCATTATGGTAGTGTGAAACTGATTAAATCTATTGCTGTTACCGATGGTAGGTTTGCTTATCCCACTGATTCTATACAAGCCGGTCTTTATTGTTTCTCTTTGCAGAATATGGAGCGTGGAGAGTATTTACAGCAATACGCTAATTTGTTTTTGGAACCCAAATCCATGCAGCTTACCTTGGGTAAGGATAAGTATGATCAACTGAGTTTACATGCTACAGGGTCTGCATTGCAGGAGCAATACGAAGCCTTGCAAGAAGCGAAATATGTAGCAGGTAATCGTATGGTTCTCGATTCTTTGGATCATATGTTCTATGAAGCTCGTGAAAAAGGGGATCGTGAGGAAATGGAGCGTATCCGGGAGGTTTCCAGTCCTTATTATGAGAGTGCCTCGGAACAGACTCGTAAACTGATAAATGGGGAAATTGCTAAAAATAAAGGCTCATACTTCGGTTTGTATCTTTATTATACTTATCGCTTCCAAAATCATACTTTTAATACAGTTGAGGAGATTGATGAGGTACGTAACTTCATAGGCAGTTTTGATGAGGCGTCCAGGCAAAGTGGTATATATGTAAAAATGCAAGAAGGTTTGGATAAATTTGCTAGGTGTGCTACCGGTAGCGTTGCTCCTGCTATAACAGGAATTGATTTGAAAGGGAATTCTGTCAGTTTGAACGATTTCAAGGGTAAATATGTTCTAGTCGATTTCTGGTTTGCCGGTTGTAGTTGGTGTCGTAAGGAAACTCCTTATCTGTTGAAGACGTACAATGCTTTCAAAGATAAAGGATTTACTATTTATGGTGTGTCTACAGACCGTCGTGAGGAAGATTGGAAAAAGGCTATTGAAGAAGACAAGAGCTATTGGAATCAGGTTCTGTTGCAGAAAGACGACGTGAAGGATGTGTTGGAATCATACTGTATTGTCGGTTTCCCACATATAATTTTAGTAGATCCGGAAGGTAAAATTGTAGCGAAGGAGTTGCGTGGAGATGATCTTTATAATACCGTCGAAAAGTTTGTAAACGGAGCAAAATAAAGAAATGTGTTTTTTAACTCATAAAGCAGTAGGCTGGGAATGTCCGGTCTACTGTTTTTTCTTTTATGGAATATGTTTTTTTTGAAGGAATGATATGGTTTTATTATAGATAGTGATGTTCTGTATTGTATTTATTTTTTAAATAAATCTAATGTGTGACCTGTATTTCTTTAATGTTTTCCTTTTGAAGAACATATTGTCTGTCGGATAAGTTAAAAGTTTACCTTTGCAATATAATCAGAGGATGAGATATTGATCTATAATAAATATTATAAATAAAACGCATAGGTATTGTAAGCGTACAATACTTTTTGGTGGTCTCGTTGGATGCTTGTGTTCAGATTTAAGGCGAGGTCACCTTATTCTCGTAGAGAATTTTAGATTTTAATTTGAATGATACTTGCTCGCGATGAGTAGGTATCATTTGTTTTTTTAGGGGGGATTATGGAAATGGAAAATAGGTAGGTCTTTCTCCAAAACGTTGTTGATTGAATAAAACAAGTAAAAGAAAGAATTTCTCTATGTTAAGATAACAGTTTACTTTAAATTCTTAACTTTGTTCCCCTTGAAAAATGATTGTTACAAGATAATTTAACAGCTAAAAATGCAACAATATAAAAGACCGGAAGCTATAAAACGTATGAATGAGCTGGCGGGTAGCCGGAAGCCTTTCCTTTTTATTATAGATTATAAACAGCAGTGTTCCTTGATAGAGGAAATAAGTCGGATTGATTCTACCCGTTGCCGTTATAACTTTAATGGAGTGAAAAATGTGGATACTGTAACAGAAAGTTACAGTGGGCGGATAGACTGGAACTTTGTTCCAATGTCTTTGACAGACTACCGGCAGGCTTTTGAAATCGTAAAACGGAATATTCTGGCAGGTAACAGCTATCTCGCTAATTTGACTTGCAAGGTTCCTGTCAGTACTAATCTTACTTTGGAGGATGTGTTCCGGTACTCCAAAGCGCTTTATAGACTTTGGTTGAAAGATAAACTGGTCTGTTTCTCACCCGAAATTTTTGTTCGTATAGAAGATGGCGAGATAAAATCTTTCCCCATGAAAGGAACGATTGACGCTACCTTACCTAATGCGGAAAAACTGTTGATGGATGATCCTAAGGAAACTGCCGAACATGCTACCATTGTAGATCTGATTCGTAATGATTTGAGTATGGTGGCGGAACAGGTCAGGGTTGTCCGCTATCGTTATTGTGACCGGCTTGAAACCAATAAGGGACCTATCTTTCAGACAAGCTCCGAAATATGTGGTGTCTTGCCCGATGATTACCCGTCGCATATAGGAGATATTATATTTCGTTTGTTACCAGCCGGTTCCATAACCGGAGCGCCCAAATCCAAGACGATGGATATTATTGAAGAAGCGGAAAATTATGAGCGTGGATTTTATACGGGCATAATGGGTTATTGTGACGGCAGGACTTTAGACAGTGCGGTGATGATCCGTTTTTTAGAACAGGAAGGAGAGAATCTTTATTATAAGGCGGGGGGAGGAATTACTTCAAAGAGTGATTTACAAAGTGAATATAATGAAATGATACAGAAGATTTATGTACCCATTTATTGAAACTATACGGATAGAACAAGGAAAAGCGTGTAATTTGTCTTATCATAATGAAAGACTGAACAATACCCTTCATCATTTCTGGCCGGACTGTGCCGGCATAGAATTAGGTGAATACCTGAAATTGACACCGGAGATGAACGGAATGAAATGTAGGGTGATTTATGATGGAGGTGGAATAAAAGAAATTAGTTATGAAGCCTATCAGATGCGTCCGGTACATTCTTTGCAGTTGGTTTATTCGGATGATATAGATTATACTTATAAAAGTACAGACAGGGAAGCTTTAAACCGGCTTTTTGCCTGCCGTGGAGAACGAGATGATATTTTAATTGTCAGACGCGGACTGCTGACCGATACTTCCATAGCTAATATTGCCTTGTTTGATGGTAAGGATTGGTTCACACCTAAATTACCTTTGTTGAGAGGGACTTGCCGTACAGCATTGATTGACAACGGAATTATAAAAGAAAAAGATATCCGGCCGGAAGAACTATCCTCTTATTCTTTTGTTAGGTTATTTAACGCTATGATTAAATGGGGAGCGTTGGAATTTTCTACCGGAACCATTTACGGATAATAAGAAAGAAGGTGGAATTTTGAAGATTTTTGTTTGTTTCCTTAAATAATTTGCTATATTTGCAAAAAAAAATATAAATATAGGTAGGGTATGAGATTGCGGACAGTTGCCAAGTTGGGTATGGTGCTATCAGTGGTATTGTTTTGTACGGCTGTGGGCTTTTATGGCTTTGCTAAATTAAGCCTGACGGATAAGAGTCGTGAGATCAATCTCTTCTCACTTGTACCGGCTGATTGCATCGGTGTGTTGGAGAGTGATAATATTAATTATTTTCTGAATGAATTTCCTCAATTGAACTATTCTGAAGAACTGGGTAATTTCCAGTTTCCCGGTTTGTTTAATTATGTGTTGGGAGGTTTGAACGAATATACCACTAACACTGCTCATGGTCTGAGCAGTAAGATGAGCCGGGTGGTGGTCAGTTTCCATTCTCCGGGTACTCCGCGTGACCAGGTGGTATATTTCCGTATGGGGGCTGATGATAAGGAAACATTGGGAGATATGTTGTTAGAGAGAACTCCGGGAAGTTTTTCACCTAAAAAAGAGAAATACAGAGGAAAAACTATAGCAGTCTATCCATTGGGCAATAATGATTTTCTAGCTGTCTATAGCGAGGCGGGATTCTATGTGGTGAGTTATCAGAAGAGTTTGATAGAGAAAGTGATTGATGCGCGTGAGGATGAAGAGAAAGCATTGAGTAATGATCCCGTGTTTGCCAAAGCGATGCAGAAAAAGAAAACGCATAACTTCCTGACTTTATACGGACGTACACCGTCTATGCCTTTCTTGCAGGATAACAGTGGCTGTTGGAGTGAGTTTGACTTTCACATGAACAGTGATGTGGTGTACCTCACCGGAGATACTTTTATGCCTGATTCATGCGGCTGTGTGAACCAGATGGCCGAAAAATTGAAGAATATTCCGGATATAAGGGAAGATAGTTTGATTATTTCTGCTGATAAAGATTCCATGGCAAATTATATGGAAGAGGCCTACGAAAGAAATAGCAGGACATTGTTCAATGAATGTGTAGCCAATCTTTCACGTGATGCAGCCTTTATGCTTGTGGCGGACATGAACAAGATTTCCCGCAACCCGGAACGTTTCGAGCCTTATTTGCCGGCATTTCTGTTGGAGAATGCTCCTTTATTCCATTCGTTTATTCTTTCAACCCAATTGTCGGTTGTGAACGACCGGCTTTCCCATATCATGGTACTGACATATAAGGATTAGCGCAACTTATGTCGGTGGAAGTGGGGAGCCACTTTGCTTCTAAAATAAAATAACGAAATAACAGTGAGTGCGGCTCCGAATAGATAGGCCATCTTGAAGGTGGCTATTTCTGCTATATATCCGCCCAATAACATGCCGGCGCCTATACCTACATCCCACGAAGTCAAGTAGGTACTGGTTGCCGTACCACGCTGGTTGTTGGGGGCCAAGTTCACAAACAGCGTGTTATAGGCAGGGAACATGGTTCCAAACCCAATACCTAGTAAAAGAGCTATGGTGAACAGAAAATAAGTGGTCCATTGCAGACTCCATGTTGTCAGCCATCCGCATGAACTCAAACCGAAGAAACAGAAGCAGACCAGATACAGGCCGGCTTCAATAACTTGAGTAACCATTCCCCGGTCTACCAGGCGTCCGGAGAAAAGACGGGAAACTGCCATTCCCAACGCCATGAAGGTGAAGAAGAAACCGGTGGATGACTGGATACCTATTTGCTTGGCATACATTGCAACGTAATTGGTGGTCATGCCATAAGGGATGGATAGTAATAACAGACTGAAACCTGCCGGTATTCCTTTAAGCAAAATAAAGCGGTCCAATGATATCGGTTCTCGTTTTACAGGAGGTTTGTAGGTGGTCTTTACCAATGAGGCGCATAGAAATCCTATCAGGCAGGAACCTAATGAGCAACAGAAGATAAGCGTATAGTCTGCTCCTGCATCATGTAGGAAGAGTCCGGTCATCGGTCCGATGGACATGGCTATATTGTTTGCCAGCCCATAATATCCTAATCCTTCCCCACGACGTGAAGAAGGCATGATATCAATGACAATGGTATTTCCGCTGACTGTCACCATGCCGAATGATACTCCGTGTATAATGCGGAATAAAATAAATAAGGTTAGTGTTCCTGCAATGAGATATCCTCCGAAGATGGCGGTAAAAGTGAAATAAGCCAACAGATAAAGTGGTTTGCGGGCAAATGTATCTAACAGATAGCCGGAAAAGGGGCGTATGCACAGGGCGGCAATGGTGTAACAGGAAAGTACGGCCCCTATGGTTGTTTTGTTGGCGTCAAAAACTTCTGCCAGATAGAAAGGCAATACAGGCATCAGTAACCAGAATCCAAAGAATAATAGAAAATTGGCTGCCAGTATTTCTATATAATTTTTGGTAATCAGCTTGTCCTTCATAAGCAATAATGTGCTAATATGTCAATGTATCAATATGCTAATGTGGCAATATGTTAATATGCCAATTGACCGCGTTCTATTCCGCATGGCAATTGGCATATCAGCACATGGTCACATTGACACATTATTAATTGGCTGCTTCGAATTCTTTCAGGAAGCGGGTATCGTTTTCAGAGAATAATCGTAAGTCGTTTACACGATATTTCAAGTTGGTAATGCGTTCAATACCCATACCTAGCGCATAGCCTGAGTAAACTTTGCTGTCAATGCCGTTGGCTTCCAATACATTCGGATCCACCATACCACATCCCAGAATTTCCACCCAGCCTGTGCCTTTACAGAACGGACAACCTTTTCCGCCGCAAATATTACAACTGATATCCATTTCGGCACTTGGTTCGGTGAACGGGAAATAGGACGGACGCAGACGGATTTGAGTATCTTCGCCGAACATTTCTTTGGCAAACAACAGCAATACCTGCTTCAAATCAGTGAATGATACATTCTTGTCAATGTAGAGTGCTTCCACTTGATGGAAGAATGCATGGGCACGATAACTGATCGCTTCATTGCGGTATACACGTCCCGGACAGATGATGCGGATAGGAGGTTGCGAATGTTCCATAGCTCTTGCCTGTACGGAAGAGGTGTGAGTGCGAAGTACGATGTTCTTTTTCACATCTTCCTGATTGGCTTCGATGAAGAAAGTATCTTGCATATCACGTGCAGGATGGTCTTCGGCAAAATTCATGGCAGTGAATACGTGCAAGTCGTCTTCTATTTCGGGACCGTCGGCAATACTGAAGCCCAGCCGATGGAATATATCAATGATTTCATTCTTTACAATGCTCAGCGGGTGACGTGTTCCCAGTTCGATGGGATAAGCCGTACGGGTAAGATCCATTTCGGCTGCGCTGTTATCTTGGGTTTCGAAAGCTTCTTTCAATGAGGCGATACGCTCCTGAGCCTTGTTCTTCAGCTCGTTCAGTTTCATACCCACCTCTTTTTCTGCTCGGCAGGTACGTTGCGGAAGTCTGCCATCAACTCATTAATCGCTCCTTTTTTGCTAAGATATTTAATGCGCAAGGCTTCCAATTCTTCCGCATTGGCTGCTTGCAAGCCTTCAATTTCCTGAAGTAATTGTTCTATTTTAGCTAACATAGTTTCTTCTTTATTTTTTAATGACCGCAAAGTTAGCGAATTAAACCCATATATTTTGCTGAAAACTAAAAAAACGATATTTTTGCATCGATTTTTCTAAATATAGAAAATGAGAAAACTTATAATCGGAGTTTGTCTGCTTATGCTGATAAGCTCCTGTGGAGGTGGGAAAAAGAAAATGGACCCCTTCGAGACGCTTACTGAGGAGATTGATTCGCTGACTGCAACCCCGGACACAACAGAAGCGATGGCTGCGGTAGAGGAAGAACCAATGGTTCCCGCTACGGCCGACGAAAGTTTTGCCGACTTTTTCTACAATTTTGCCAGTGATGAAAAATTACAATTGTCACGCATCGTGTTCCCTTTGCCGTATTATACAATGGAAAAGAAAGAGCACATTGAAAAGGAGCAATGGAAACACGATCCTTTATTTAGCCGGCAGGATGCCTATACAGTTCTGTTCGATAAGGCGGAAGACATGGAAATGGAGAAAGATACGGGTCTAACCAGTGTCAAGATAGAATGGATTTACTTGAAGAAGGGAAAAATCAAGCGGTACTATTTTGAGCGGCTGAAGGGGCTGTGGAAACTGGAAGCCATAGATTTTGCGGATATGCCGAGAGAGGATACCGGTAAGGAGGACTTCTTTGAGTTTTATGAACGTTTTGCCAATGATTCTGTTTTCCAGTTGTCTCGTTTGCACGAACCGTTGAAGTTTGTGACCGCTGATCCCGAAGACGAGTTTCAGATACTGGAAACGACTTTGGAGGCCGGGCAATGGTTCGCATTCCAGCCTGTATTGCCTCGTGAGAATCTGACTAATGTAAACTATGGCCAAAACGAGAATGTGCATTCCAATACGAAGGTGATTGAAATGAAAGGTTTTGGCAATGGATTTAATAATACGCTCTATTTTGAACGGCGCCACGGTCTGTGGAAACTGATGCAGTTTGAGGATCTGAGCGATTGATTTGATTGTAAATGAAGGAAATAAAAGACTACTCTCTGTTGCCTCATAATACATTTGGTATGGATGTGAAGGCATCTTTGTTTGTGGAATATGAATCGGTGACAGAGCTGCAATCCATCTTGTCGGATAAAAAACTGATGGCCGGTAACTGGTTGCATATTGGCGGAGGAAGCAATTTGCTTTTTAAAGGTGATTATGCGGGAACTGTCCTGCATTCGGCTATCCGGGGGTATGAGGTGGTTGCTGAAAACGAACAGGAAATAGAGGTAAGGGCAGGAGCCGGTGAGGTGTGGGATGATTTTGTGGCATATACCGTGAAAAACAGTTGGTATGGTGCTGAAAATCTGTCATTGATTCCCGGTGAAGTGGGTGCTTCTGCCGTTCAGAATATCGGTGCGTATGGTGTTGAGGCAAAAGATTTGATTGTAAGTGTGGAAACCGTCGAGGTGGAAACCGGCAGGAAACGGATTTTTACCAAAGAGGAATGCCGTTATGCTTATCGTGAAAGCATTTTCAAGAAAGATTTGAAAGGTAAATATATAGTGACTTACGTCACCTATCGTTTAAGTAAACAGCCGGTTTTTAATCTGGAGTATGGAAATGTGCGTGGCGAATTGGAAAAGCGAGGAGGTGAGGTGGCATTGGAGAATGTAAGGAAGGTGATTATTGCCGTGCGTGAAGCCAAGTTGCCCGATCCCCGGGTGCAGGGAAATGCCGGAAGTTTCTTTATGAATCCGATTATTCCACGCAGGCAGTTTGAAATAGTACAGCAACAGTATCCTGATATGCCACATTATGAGGTGGATGGCAATAGGGTGAAGATTCCTGCTGCATGGATGATAGACCGTTGCGGCTGGAAAGGCAAACAAATAGGACGCGCGGGTGTTCATTCTAAACAGGCATTGGTCTTGGTGAACTGTGGAGGCGCTACGGGAGATGAAGTGATTGCTCTTGCCAGACGGATACAGGAGTCTGTGCTTCAAAAGTTCGGGGTGGCTATCTCTCCCGAAGTGAATTTTATATAAGGTATGATATGAAGATTACAATACTAGGCAGCGGAACGTCTACGGGAGTACCCGAAATAGGGTGCAAATGTCCGGTATGTACCAGCAGCGATCCCCGGGACAACCGTTTGCGTTGTTCGGGACTGATAGAAACGGAAGGGCTCCGGATTCTGATAGATTGCGGTCCCGATTTCCGTGAACAGATGATACGGTTGAACGATTTCAAACCGTTGGACGGTGTTTTGATTACTCACGAACACTATGACCATGTAGGAGGCTTGGATGATTTGCGTCCTTTCTGTCGTTTTCGTGATGTGCCGGTTTATGCCGAACAATATACAGCAGAGCGTTTACGCCAGCGTATTCCTTATTGTTTTGCCGAACATCTTTATCCGGGAGTTCCCCGTATTACATTAGAGGAAATTGTTCCCGGTTCTCCTTTTATTATCGGCAATCCCGAAGGAAACAAAGTAGAAGTGACACCTCTTCGGGTAATGCATGGCAAATTGCCCATTTTGGGATACCGTATCGGCAAGATGGCATGGATTACCGATATGCTGACGATGCCCGGGGCTGAATATGATTTGTTGCAAGGACTGGATGTGTTGGTAATGAATGCATTGCGTCCCCAGCCTCATAATACCCACCAGAATTTGAAGGAGGCTTTGGACAATGCACAAAGAATAGGAGCCGGGGAAACTTATTTTATTCACATGAGTCATCATATAGGATTACATGCTGATGCTGAACGGTTATTGCCGCCGCATGTGCATTTTGCATACGATGGAATGAGAATTAGTTTATAAAGCCGGCTTCAACGAATACCGGCACAATCCGTTCAATCCGCATTCCGAACATTTCGGTGTCCGTGCCATACAAACATATCTTCCGTGTAAAATAAGCCAATGATGTGCGGTGGGCACAATCTCCTTCGGAATATACTTCATCAGATATTTCTCGGTAGCCAGCGGTGTGGTGCAGGTTTGAGGAACCAGTCCGATGCGGTGGCTCACGCGGAACACATGTGTATCTACTGCCATGGCCGCTTTGTTGAATACTACACTTTGAATGACATTAGCCGTCTTGCGTCCCACTCCCGGCAGTTTAATCAGTTCTTCCAATGTTCCCGGTACTTCGCTATGAAAATCCTTCACCAGCATTTGCGCCATGTCTACTAGATGTTTTGCCTTGTTGTTGGGATAACTTACACTCCGTATGTATTCATAAATCACTTCCGGCGTCGAAGCGGCCAGTGCCTCAGGAGTCGGGAAATCCCGGTAAAGAGGAGGGGTGATCATATTTACCCGTTTGTCCGTGCATTGTGCACTCAGGATAACGGCTATCAACAACTCGAATGGGTTATTGTAATGAAGTTCAGTTTCGGCAACAGGTATCGTTTCTTGAAAATAAGCGATCACCTTGTTATAAAGTTCTTGTTTTTTCATATTACCTTCTTTTTTCGGTTGCAAATATAATTGATAAATCAATAAGGTAGAATTATTCGGGCAATTCATTTGTTTAGTTGAGTAAACTTCTTATATTTGCATAAATATATTAGATTTATGCAGCTTAACGTAAAGAATGAAACTTCTACATTGAAAGCTGTGGTGCTTGGACAACCCGGTTCCATAGGAAAGGTCCCCACGCTGGAAGAAACTTATGACGCCAAGTCATACGAGTCCGTATTGCATAACATATATCCCCATGAAGAAGATATTTTCAAAGAGATGAGATGCTTTGAAAGCGTATTGTTGAAATATGGGGTACAGGTCTATCGCCCGTGGACACTGGAGAATTGTAATCAGGTGTTTGCCCGTGATGTGGGGTTTGTGATTGACGACAAGATTATTGTTTCCAACATCATCCCCAACCGGGAGGATGAGAAGGAAGCCTACGAAGTGGTCTATAATCAGATAGCTTATAACAAGATTTTCAACCTTCCCGAAAAGGCGCACGTAGAGGGAGGTGATGTGGTGCTTTACAATAATATAGTGTTTGTAGGCCTTTATACCCAGCCCGATTACCCGCAGATGAAGACGGCACGTACCAACCGGTATGCTTTTTCCTTTCTGAAAGAAATCTGTCCTGGGGGAAGATATTCATCCCCTTGGAGCTGAAAAAACATAATACAGATCCACGTGCGGGGATTCTGCATCTGGATTGTACCTTTATGCCGGTAGGGAAAGGGCATGCGATTATTTATAAGGACGGATTTATGTATCCTCAGGATTATCATACTCTGCTCGATTTGTTCGGCAGGGAGAATGTATTTGAAATAACGCGGGAAGAGATGTACTATATGAATACGAATGTCTTTTCCATCTCTCCTGAGGTAGTGGTTTCTGAAAAGAACTTTATCCGCCTGAATACCTTTATGGAAGAGGTATGGGGAATGACGGTAGAGCGTGTACCTTATTATGAAATATCTAAGATGGGCGGACTGTTGCGCTGCTCCACCTTACCATTAATCCGAGAAAATGACTAAACAAACAACAAACCACATTTTGATGGTGGAACCCGTGGCCTTCGGGTTCAATGAAGAAACAGCGGCCAACAATTATTTCCAGCAGCGGACAGTTGCGGCAGGTGAAACAGTACAAGCTTGTGCCTTGAAGGAATTTCGGGGCATGGTGGATAAGTTGCGTGCAAACGGCATAGAGGTAATAGCGGTGCAGGATACCCCGATACCTCATACTCCGGATTCCATATTTCCGAACAACTGGGTGTCCTTTCACGACGACGGAACGGTGGTGCTGTATCCTATGTTTGCGGAAAACCGCAGGGCGGAAAGACGGGCGGATATCTTGCAGCGGATAGAGTCGGAGGGGTTCAGCATCCGTCGGAAGGTAGATTATACAGGTTTTGAAGAAGAAAACCGGTTCCTGGAGGGGACCGGGGGAATCATTCTGGACCGGGTGAACCGTTATGCATACGCGGCTTTGTCGCAACGGGTGGACGAAGCTTTATTTGGTCGGTTCTGCAAGGAGCAGAATTTTAGTCCGGTGTCCTTTCATGCTTATCAGACTGTAAACGGACAACGTCTGCCCATTTATCATACCAATGTCATGATGTGTGTGGCGACAGATTATGCGGTCGTTTGTCTGGACAGCATCGACGACGTGGAAGAGCGTGAGCAGGTTTGTCACGTCTTGCGGCAGACAGGGAAAGAAATCATTGCCATCTCCGAGGAACAGATGCATCATTTTGCCGGAAATATGCTTCAGGTGGAGAACGGGAAAGGCGCATTGTTTCTAGTGATGTCTCAAAGTGCTTACGATTCGTTGGATGAAGGCCAGTTACAACGGCTGTCTAAGTATAACGCGTTGCTTCCCATGCCCATCCCTACCATTGAAACGCTGGGAGGAGGAAGTGCCCGTTGCATGATGGCGGAAATATTCTTGAAGAAAGAAAAACATTAAATGATAAAAAGCTTATGGATGCAAAATTATCGGCAGCTCAATTGATGGAGCTTGAGAACAAACATGGAGCACACAATTATCATCCTGTTCCTGTGGTATTGGATAAGGGAGAAGGTGTGTTTGTATGGGATGTGGAAGGAAAGAAATATTATGATTTCCTTTCCGCTTATTCGGCAGTGAACCAAGGACATTGTCATCCGCGTATTATCGATACGTTGGTAAAACAGGCGCGAAAGCTGACTTTGACTTCACGCGCTTTTTATAACAGCCAGTTGGGACGGTATGAAGAATTTGTCACCCGTTATTTCGGATATGACAAGGTTTTACCGATGAATACGGGAGCCGAGGCGGTAGAAACCGCATTGAAGCTTTGCCGCAAATGGGCGTATGAAGTAAAAAAGCTTCCCAAGGATACGGCGGAAATCGTTGTATGCCGGAATAATTTTCATGGGCGTACTACCACTATCGTTTCTTTCTCCATTGATCCGGACGCTTACAATAACTACGGACCTTTTACCCCCGGCTTTGTCGTGATTCCCTACAATGATGCCGAAGCATTGGCGAAAGTGCTGGACGAACATCCTCATGTGGCCGGATTCCTGGTTGAGCCCATTCAGGGAGAGGCAGGTGCTTATGTACCCGATGAGGGATATTTGAAAAAATGTTACGACTTGTGCCGTGCCCACAATGTACTTTTTATAGCCGATGAAGTGCAGACCGGCATTGCCCGTACAGGCAAATTGCTGGCTTGTGACTATGAGAATGTTCATCCGGATATCCTGATTTTGGGAAAGGCTTTATCGGGTGGGGCCTGTCCTGTTTCTGCGGTATTATCATGCAATGAAGTGATGGATGTTATCCGTCCGGGGCAACATGGCTCCACTTTTGGCGGAAATCCTATTGCTGCGGCAGTGGCTGTTACGGCGCTGGAGGTAGTACGGGACGAACAGTTGGCGGACAGGGCATACAGGTTGGGACTGATATTCCGGGAAGAGATGAGAAAACTGTGCGAAACATCTCGTGTGGCTTCTTTTGTCCGGGGCAAGGGATTGCTGAATGCGTTGATAATCAATAATGATGAAACGAAGGATTTGGCGTGGGAGATTTGCTTGAAATTGGCCGAAAACGGTTTGCTGGCCAAACCGACACATACGAATATTATTCGTTTTGCTCCGCCATTGGTGATTACAGAGGAACAATTAAAGGAGTGTATCGAAATTATAAAGAAGACGATTGCTTTGTTTGAATAAAGGATTTTTTATCCTGTCTTTTAGGGGTGGATTCAATCTGCCCCTAAAATCGTTTTTACTGATACCCACCTGTTTGTGACGCTTCATCTTTCATTGTTCCATACTGTTTGGCTATAGAAAAGGTAATTATTTGATGAGGCTGTTTCTTCTTGATAAGAATATTTAATGCAGTTATATCCGGTTAACTCGGAAATAATTTCTATCTTTGCACCCCGAATTAAAAAATAGACGTATGATGCCGTGAATAGCGGTCGTGTATTCTAGAACACCACGTAAAAAACAGGAGAAATGAAGAATAATAATACTGTATCTGTATCGTTCATGTTGCTTGGCATACTGTTTTGTGTATGTCTTGTCGCAGCAAATTTATTGGAAACCAAAGTTGTCCAGATCTGGAAAATTACGGCAACTGCCGGATTGGTTGTATTTCCTATCTCTTACATTATCAATGATTGTATAGCCGAAGTATGGGGCTTCCGCAAGGCACGTCTTATCATTTGGATGGGCTTTGCCATGAATTTCATGGTGGTAGCTTTGGCGCAGCTTGCCATTCTGATGCCCGCAGCTCCGTTTTGGGAAGGAGAGGAGGGCTTCAACTTCGTTTTCGGCATGGCGCCCCGCATCGCTGTAGCCAGTCTGACCGCTTTCTTGGTCGGCTCTTTTCTCAATGCCTATGTCATGAGTAAAATGAAGCTGGCTTCGGGAGGAAAGAACTTTTCACTTCGTGCCATCACTTCTACTTTGGTGGGTGAGAGCGCCGATTCCATGATTTTCTTTCCTGTTGCCTTTGGAGGTTTGATGCCTGCTGGTGAACTGATAAAGATGATGGTTATTCAGGCAGTGCTCAAGACACTCTATGAAATTATTATCCTGCCCGTTACCATCCGTGTGGTAAATTACATCAAGAAGGTGGATGGCAGTGATGTCTTTGATGAGCATATCTCATACAATGTATTGAAAATCAAAGAACTTTAATAAGGTGCTGATGTGTCAGTGTGCCGGTTAGCCAATTACCATGCGGTATATGGCGCAGCATATCCACATAGCGCGGCAATTGGCACATTGGCGTATTAGTAAATTGAAAAATTGTCAACAATGAATAAAAGTGACGCATTGGTTGTGTTCAGCGGAGGGCAGGACTCAACCACTTGCCTGTTTTGGGCAAAAAAACATTTCCGCAAAGTGTATGCTTTAAGCTTTATCTATGGACAAAAGCATGTGAAGGAAGTGGAGCTGGCCCGTGCTATTGCCGGAAAGGCAGGGGTGGAGTTTAAAGCGATGGATGTTTCCTTTATAGGCAACCTGGGTAAAAATTCGCTGACAGATACTACGATAACGATGGATGAGGTGAAGCCTGCCGATAGTTTCCCTAATACGTTTGTGCCGGGGCGGAATTTGTTCTTTCTGAGCATTGCGGCTGTCTATGCACGCGAATTGGGAATCAATCATATCGTGACCGGTGTGTCGCAGACAGACTTCAGCGGTTATCCCGATTGCCGGGATGCTTTTATCAAGTCGCTGAATGTGACATTGAACCTTGCCATGGACGAGCAGTTCGTGCTTCATACTCCGCTGATGTGGATTGATAAAGCGGAAACATGGGCGTTGGCGGACGAATTGGGCGTGCTCGATTTGATCCGGCATGAAACGCTGACTTGCTATAATGGCGTACAGGGGGATGGCTGCGGTCATTGCCCGGCCTGTAAGCTCCGTCGTGAAGGATTGGAAAAGTATCTGGAGATAAAGGCGGAAAGAGAGAAACGATAGGATAAACGAAGGTGTTTTCTCTTTGTATGAAAGGTGTTCTTTTCTTGCCGGGTATATCGTTTCACTTTAGTGAGCAAGTTTTATCACTGAAGTGAAGAAGTTTCATCACTCAAGTGGTACAGTTTCATCACTTCAGTGAAACGATGTACTTGGCAGGGAGAGAATTTTTATTCCAAGGTATGAAAGAGAAAACATGAATATGAAAAAAACAGATTTTAATGGAAAGAAAAGATGAATTGACCCTTCTCGGGTCGAAGACCGAGTACAGGCAAGATTATGCTCCCGAAGTGTTGGAGTCCTTTGTGAACAAACATCCCGGAAACGACTATTGGGTACGTTTTAACTGTCCCGAATTTACCAGTTTGTGTCCTATTACAGGACAGCCCGATTTTGCGGAAATCCGTATCTCCTACCTGCCTGATGTGAAAATGGTGGAGAGCAAGAGCTTGAAGCTGTATTTGTTTAGTTTCCGTAATCATGGCGATTTTCATGAAGATTGCGTGAATATCATCATGAAAGATTTGATTAAGCTGATGGATCCTAAATATATTGAGGTGACGGGCATTTTTACTCCGCGCGGTGGTATTTCCATTTATCCGTATTGTAATTACGGCCGTCCGGGTACTAAGTATGAGGAATTGGCGGAGTATCGGATGCGTAATCACGATTTATAGATGTATCTCTTGGAATGAATAGATAGATTGTGGACTCAAATATTTGCTGGTTTTGAAAATTTGTTCTATTTTTGCACTCCGAAAAAAGGAGAGGTGCTCGAGTGGTTGAAGAGGCACGCCTGGAAAGCGTGTATACCCCAAAAGGGTATCCGGGGTTCGAATCCCCGTCTCTCCGCAAAAGTAGAAAAGTTAAAGTTGTAGATTCTTGAATTTGAACAATTCAAGAATTTTTCTTTTTCCAGCACTTATCTGTATGGATGATAATGCGGAAAGTGGTGAATACAAAAGGTGAATAAGAAACAGTACCCATAGTTCAGGCAGATTGATTTTATAATGGATGTAAAAACAATCTAATCGGGATATTATTATGGATATAAATTGATTGACGCAAAGGCTGGAAAAGTATAGCTTATGCTCAATGAATCATTTATGAAGGATCCCTTTCAAAATCCTTCACGACAACACATTGAAAAACAATGTATTGTGTAAATATGAAGGATTTGAAGGATTTCCCGGTATTTTTTATTTAAATAGGTTTTATGATAACTCCAATCCCAGTGCTTCTTTTAATTTCAGCAGATTCGGGTTTTTCTTGCTCATCATCTGGAAACGTTCCACATGGCTGTAAGCACGGATGTTCTCGGTAGGGGCACTGACACGTACCGTCATGGTGATTTTCCGGTTGTGCAGACGTTCGCGTAAGTGATTCTGAACCGATGGTATCAATTGTACCATATATTTTTCCACCATATCATTGTCTACTGTCACTTCAAAAGTCGTGTCATTCAACAAATGCGGATGCATGTTCATCATTCGTGCTGAGTTAGCCTTCTCTTCTTTGGGCAGGGCGGCTGCAAATTCACGCCAGTAATAGTCCAGATCTTTTTCATTGAAAATATAATCTTCGTATGTGGCATCGTTTTGGACAGCGGTGCTTGCCGCTTTTGCTTCTTGCTTCTCCGCGGCTTGCTGTTCGTGCAAAGGACGGCGCAGGGATATACCGAGTGAGCCCGCCTTGAACACCGGGATTTTTTTCTCTTCTCTGGTCTGAGGCAGCGGGCTTGGACGGTTTGCGTTCATACTGCCGGCTGTACTTGTACCCTGTAGCTGAGGAGCGGCAGTTGCTGCGGTCTGTGCAGCGGCAGTTTTAGCCTGAGGCTGTGACTGCGTGGCGTCTGTGGAAGCCGCTTGCTGCGTAAATAGGGGTTTTAATATCTTCTTAGGGCCACGCCCACCACTTGCATCGTCGGCATCGGGCAGAGTGAGTTGGGCGCATTGAATCAGTGTCAGTTCTACCAGCAGACGTTTGTTTTTGCTTGCACGATAGTTCAGGTCACAATCATTGCATAGCTTCATGGCACGGTACAGGAATTTCTGGTCGCATTTTTGTGCTTGTTCTTTATAGCGGTCGCGGATACCGGCGCCTACTTCCAGCAATTGCAGGGTGGAAGGGTCCTTGCTCACCAGCAAATCCCGGAAATGAGAGGATAGTCCGGTGATGAAATGACTGCCGTCAAATCCTTTTTTCAATACGTCGTTAAAAAGCAGCATGGATTCGGGAACTTTGTTTTCAAGCAACAAATCGGTCAGCTTGAAATAATATTCGTAATCCAAGACATTCAGGTTTTCAATCACACTTTTGTAAGTGATGTTCCCACCTGTGAAGCTGACTACCTGGTCGAAGATGGAAAGAGCGTCGCGCATACCACCGTCGGCTTTCTGTGCGATGACAGTCAGGGCTTCGGGTTCGGCGTTGATATGTTCCAGTTTGGCAACGTATTGCAGATGGTCGATAGTGTCTTTGATGCCGATGCGGTTAAAGTCATAAATCTGGCAACGGCTCAGAATAGTCGGCAGTATCTTATGCTTTTCCGTTGTGGCAAGGATGAAGATGGCATGATGAGGCGGTTCTTCCAATGTTTTCAGAAAAGCATTGAAGGCGGCTTGCGACAACATATGGACCTCATCAATGATATATACCTTGTACTTGCCGATTTGTGGCGGGATACGTACCTGCTCAATCAGCGAACGGATATCTTCTACCGAGTTGTTGCTGGCGGCATCCAGCTCATGTATGTTGTAAGAACGCTGTTCGTTGAATGCCAGACAAGACTCACACTGATTGCAGGCTTCTCCTTCGGCAGTGGGGGTCTGGCAGTTGATGGTCTTGGCAAAGATACGTGCACACGTTGTTTTTCCCACTCCACGCGGTCCGCAGAACAGGTAGGCATGTGCCAGCTTGCCGGTGGCAATAGCATTTTTTAAGGTGATGGTCAACGCGTGTTGCCCTACAACCGATTCGAATGTAGCGGGACGGTATTTTCGTGCCGATACGATATAATTTTCCATAAGCGGAGTTCTTTTTTCTAATATGAGTTCTGCAAAAGTACATAAATTATCCGTTTTTATGGGTAGGATTGCTTGAAATATTTCTATCTTTGCAAAAATCAAAAAAGGGATTCTTTGTATGAGCAAATTGCTGACTATTTGGAACTACATCCGGCGCCATAAGTATATGATTACGGTGCTGATCTTTATTGTAGTTATTGGTTTTCTGGATGAGAACAGCTTGATTCAGCGGGTAAAGCATCGCAGTGAGATCAGCGCGCTGAATAGTGAGATAGAGAAATATAGAAAGCAATATGAGGAAGATACGGAGAAACTGAAGGAACTGACCACGAATCCTGAGGCTTTGGAGAAAATAGCACGCGAGAAGTATTTGATGAAGAAGCCCGACGAGGATATTTTGTGTTTGAAGAATGAGTAAATCTTATAATATAATTTCGATGGCAGGGGCAGTCCTGCTGCTGGCAGGTGCGGTGTTGCAAATCACCCGGTGGGAGCTTGCGCCTTATCTGTATACGCTGGGTGCTGTGATGTTCGGCTATGTGCAGGTCATGGGGAATCGTTATGATGGAAGGAATTTTATCATCAAGCGTTTGCGTAGACAGCAGATTTTCGGGGCTGTCGCACTGGTCTTTACAGGAGTATTGATGTTTACCATGAAACGTAACGAATGGATTGTTTGTCTTTCCATTGCCGCTGTCCTGGAACTTTATACGGCTTTCCGTATTCCGCAGGAGTTGGAGAAGGAAAAACGTTAAGAAACCAGTGTCATTTCTTGTCCGCGTTTATAGAGGCTTATCTTGTGAAAAATAGGAGAACGCGGACGACACTTGTTACGTGTGGTCCGCGTTCTAAAAAATAGTTGTCCGGTATTGTTATTCCACAATGGTCATTTCATCTACCAAGTGTTTCGCTCCTGCAAACTTATCAATAATAAATAAGGTATAGCGGATATCCACACAGGCTGCACGTTGTAACTGGGGATTGTAAGCAATGTCACCGGTCAGTCCTTCGTAGTTGCGGTCAAAGCCGGTACCGATCAATTCCCCTTTGTTATTGAAAACGGGGGAGCCGGAATTACCTCCTGTATTGTCTGTTCCTGTAACAAAACAGATGGGCATTTCACCATTTTTCATGGCATAGCGCCCGAAGTCTTTCTTGTTATACAAGTCCTTCAGTTTGGCCGGAACCACGAATTCATAGTTGTTCGGATCCTCTTTTTCCATCACTCCTTTCAACGTGGTGTAATAGTTGTATTCCATACCGTCTTTGGGGCTGTATGAACCTACTTTACCATAAGTGAGACGTAACGTGGAGTTGGCATCCGGATAAATAGGAGTGCCTTCATGCTGTTTCAGCTTCATCATACCCTCTACCCAGGTTTTATGGGCCAGATTATAAGCATCGGTTTCGGCTTTCATGGCTGCATCGGTATCTGCATAACCTTGGTCTACTGATTTGGCATATTGCACCATCAGGTCATTTTCCAATGTCTTGGCATCCGGCTTTGCCACAAAGTTGTCAAAGGCTTCACGGCTTCGGAAGATGGATGTATCAAAACAAGCATCGACAAAGGCGTCAATGTTTCCTTTGAATTCTTTGTCTATTACTTTAAAGATGCTGATGCGCTGTTCGGCCGGAATTAATTCTGCGTAAGTTTTCAGCAAAGCTTTGGAAACTTTACGGTCTATTTCGGGATTATAGTCTTTATTGAAAAAATTATCGGCTTGTTTGATCAGTGTGCTTAATGCATGATCCAGCGGATTGATTTCTTTAGTAGCATGAGGTACTTTATATCCTTTTTCCAATGCTTGCAGGACTTTGTCTGTGGAAGGAATCTTATAGAATTCCGTTCCCAGTTTGCAAACTTCGTAAATGGCTTGCTGATGATATACGGCATCCCGGCGTTTGCTCACGATTTCCCGGATAGCATCGAAGGCTTTCTGGTAGGCGTCAGTACCCGTCTCACGTCCGTAAGCCAGAAGCTTTTCCTGTTGTTTCTTTTTCGTATCAAGTACTTTCAGCTGAACCAGTCCTTCGTTCATACCGATAGCATTCTTCCAGTAATTGGCTGACGAGGCGTATTTGCTGGCATACTGGATGCGTACTTTATCACTTTTCAGCATCTCTTCCAGCAGATTATTCAATTGTACGGTGCGGACGGTCTTACGCATGAAGTTGGTAGTCTGCATACGTTCTTCCACTTCGTCCGAAATCATGTATCGCCAGTTGCGTCCGGGAAATCCCATTACGAAAGTGAAGTCTCCCTCTTTGACTCCTCCCAGGTTGATGGTCAGATGTTTTTTCACCTTCAAGGGTACATTGCTTTCGTTATAGTCAGCAGGTTTACCGTCGGGTGTTGCATAAATGCGGAACATGGAGAAATCGCCACAGTGACGGGGCCACATCCAGTTATCGGTGTCAGCTCCGAACTTTCCGATGGAGGAAGGAGGAGCGCCTACCATACGGACGTCTTTATAGATGGTCTTTATAAACAAGTAATAGCGGTTGGCTCCGTAGAAAGGCTTTAGTTCCAAAGCGGTGAACGGAGTGATCTCTATATTTTCTTGTTCGGCAAAACGTTTGGCTACTTTGCTCAGATAGGAGGGGGACAGGTAGTTCAGTCCTTCCGGGTCCTCATCTTTGGCCAGTTGTTCCTTTACATAAGGAGTGACGTCCAGAATTCTGTCTATGAAGGTGACAGTCAGCCCCTTGCAGGGAAGTTCTTCTTTGCGGCTCATAGCCCAGAAGCCGTCAGTCAGATAGTCGTGTTCTACCGAACTGTGTTGCTGGATATAGCTGTAACCGCAATGATGATTGGTCAGCACAAGACCTTCGGCAGAAATGATTTCACCGGTACAACCACCTCCGAAATGCACTACAGCATCTTTCAGACTGATGCTGTCCGGACAATATACTTTATCAATGCTGATATCCAGTCCCATATCATACATGGTGGCCGCATTCTGTTCTTTCAGATCAGTCAGCATCCACATCCCCTCGTCGGCATGGCCGGCAAGGGTTGTGAAGGTAAATAGCGAGAGTAATAGTATCTTTTTCATTATTCAACAATAGTCATTTCGTCAATCAGGTGTTTGCATCCGCCCAATTTGTCGATGATGAATAATACATAACGTATATCCACTGCGATACAACGCTGCAGGTTGTTGTCGAAATTAATGTCACCACTCAGTGATTCCCAGTTGCCGTCAAAAGCGGCACCGATGAGTTCGCCGTTACCGTTGATGACGGGAGAACCTGAATTACCGCCGGTAATATCATTGGTAGTCAGGAAACAAGCAGGCATATCACCGTTGGGCAATGCATAACGTCCGAAATCTTTTGTTTCATACAATTCTTTCAGTTTGGCGGGAACAACAAATTCCGGATTGGTAGGATCCTCTTTTTCCATGACACCTTTCAGCGTAGTGTAGTATTTATAGTGTACGCCGTCTTTGGGATTGTATGATTTCACATTGCCGTATGTCAGACGGATGGTGAAGTTGGCATCCGGGGCTTTGGGTTCCGGTGAATACATTTCACACAGGCCGCGTACATAAGTTTTATGTAATAAATCCATACCTTTCATCGATTCAGCCAGTTCGTTTCCCAGCTTGTCCATCAAGTCATATTTAGCCCGTACGTATGCAGTCATAGGATCTTTTTCTATGGCTTTCACGGTAGGTTTCTTGATGAATTTATTGAAATTCGCTTCGTTGGAGAAGATGGAATTGTCATAACAATGGTCTACGTATGCGTCATAGTTACCTTTAAAATCCTTCTGGATGGTAGTATAGAAGGCAGGTAAAGCATCGGCAGGAACCATTTTCGGCATACAGGGGCAACAGAGCTTGGGCCACTTTGCGGTCTACTTCGTGATCGTAGTCTTTGTTATGTATATCGGCATATACTTTTTTCAGCGTTTCAATATTTTTATTAATCGCTTCTTTATCTTTATTTTTGATTGCGTCTTTCAGCTTGTCCAGAATCAGATAAGGAGTGCCGAATTCTATACCTCCTTGAAAGACTTCACGGAAACAGGTGTAGTTATAAAGAATAGGATTACTCTTTTCGATGGCGGCATCAATTTCGCTGACTACTTTTTCATAATCAGTGTTGCCTTTGGCTTTAGCAAATGCTGCGAACTTGGCTTCCTGTTCTGCTTTTGTTTCCAATACCTTATTGTCGATAATGGCTTTATTCATGCCGATAGAGTTTTTCCAATAGTTGCTGGAACCTGCATATTTGCTGGCGTATTGGATACGTACTTTGTCACTGGCAGCCATTTCTTTCTTCAGTACATCCTGACGCACACCACGTATGCGGATACGGGGTTCGTTGGTGGAATGCATCCGTTGTTTCACTTCACTTTGAGTCAGATAGCGGTTGGTGCTTCCGGGGAATCCCATAATCATGGCATAGTCACCCTCGTTAATACCTTTCAGTGAGATAGCCAGATGCTTTTTGGCTTTCAGAGGAACATTGTTTTCATTATATTCTGCCGGTTCGCCGTTGGCATCCGCATAAATGCGGAAGACGGAAAAGTCGCAAGTATGGCGGGGCCACATCCAGTTGTCTGTTTCACCACCGAATTTACCGATGGATGAAGGCGGAGCGGCAACCATGCGTACGTCGCTGTAGGTTTTCAGATAAATCAGATAGAATTTATTGCCTGCATAGAAAGGCAGAGCTTGTGCGCTGATACCCGCTTTTCCGTTCAGGTCACTGGCTTTCAGTTCCTCGTCGGCCAGTTTTTTCAGGAAGTCGTATTCAAAGGTTTCCTCTTCTTTTACTTCGCCTGATTTTACTTTATTGTTTACTTTATCTGTGACATCGACAATGCGTTCTACAAATTTGAACTTCAATCCCGGAGTCGGTAGCTCTTCTTTGCGGCTTTTTGCCCAAAAACCGTCAGTCAGGTAGTCATGTTCTACCGAGCTATGTTGCTGTATCGCTCCGTAGCCACAGTGGTGGTTGGTCAGGATCAGTCCGTCCGGTGAGATGATTTCACCGGTACATCCTCCTCCGAAAATGCCTACTGCATCTTTTAATGAAACGCGGTTCGGGTTATAAATGTCGTCTGCTTCCAGCAGTAAGCCTTGTGCTTTCATGCGGTCTGCCAAATGCTGCTCTTGCATCAGTTGCAACAGCCACATACCTTCGTCTGCCTTCGACGGCAAGAATGCTACACACATCAATGCGAGCAATAAAAGTTTGAATTTTTTCATGTTGTGTACTAATTGTTATTTCTTTATCCTTATATCGGTTACAAAAATAGAAAAAAAGAGGGAACTTTGCACTATAAATTGCCTTCTCGGTAATAATCTTCTATTTAGTTTTAAATTTTAATAAAATATTTTTGTCACTAAATTATAGATTGTACCTTTGTATGCGAAAAATAGTAATGGGGCGTAGATAAGCATGAATAAACTTTTTTTCTCTGTGGTATCTTTATTGGCTTTTACTTCATGTGCCAGTGAGTATAAGATAGAAGGTAGTTCTTCTGTTTCTCGTCTGGATGGGAAAATGCTATTTGTAAAAGTTCCTAGTGGAGACCGGATGCTGAGTATTGATTCGGCAGAGGTAATTCATGGAATGTTCAAGATGGAAGGTATAACCGATTCTACTTCAATGGCATCCTTGTATATGGATGATGAGAGCATCATGCCTTTTGTCATTGAAAAAGGGAAAATATCCATCAGTATTGATAATGCCCGTATTGTAGTTACCGGAACTCCGTTGAATGATCGTCTGTATGATTTTGTGGGAAAAAAGACTTCTTTGGATGACAGGGCATACGAGTTGGAGCGTCAGGAGAGCCGTATGATTATGGATGGAAAAGCACCGGATGAAATTCAACGTGAGATAACGAGAGAACGTGAGAAACTGGCTGCTGAAATGAATGCATTGGCTAAGGAGTTTATCCAGAAGAATTATGATAATGTATTGGGACCGGGTGTTTTCATTATGTTGTGCAGCAATTTTCCTTATCCTGTCATGACTCCCTTGATTGAGGAAATTATAGAGGAGGCTCCTGACCGATTTAAAAATAACTCCTTGGTAAAGGATTATGTGACAGTAGCCCGTTCGAATATGGAAAAATTAAAAGCTCCCCATTAATGAGGAGCCTTTTTTTATCTGTCTTGGTCTGGATTGTCTATTTTTCCTTGATATTTTTCAGGTAAGTCTTTCTCAATTTCCCTGTAAGCCTCTTCCATGGTTGCTTTGATGTTTTCCATTCCCTGGCTTTGCGGATAAATGGGCTTATGTACGACTAATGTCATAGGATGCCAGGATACAAAACCGCCGGTACGGGGAAGAATATTAAAGGAGCCGATAATAGTGAGTGGTACTACGGGAAGTTGCAAATCATCTGCCAGTTGGAAAGCACCTTTCTTAAAATATCCCATGTGCCCGGTAAAAGTACGTGCACCTTCGGGAAATACCACTAGGGAAGTTCCATCCTGTAGTACGTGACGGGCATGTTCTATGGTTTCTATTACCTTCTTGGGACCGGATTTATCAACGAATATATGTCCGGCAGCTTCACAGGCTTTGCCGACGAAAGGCATTTTGCGCAGACTTTTTTTCAATCATCCATTTAAAGTTTCGTCCCAGAAAACCATAAATCAGGAAGATATCGAAAGAGCCTTGATGATTGGCTACAAACACATAGGATGTTTTTTTAAGTACTTCCGGATGTCCTACTACCTTGACAGGAATAAGTAATACATAGCAGAAAAGCTGTGACCATATTTTTCCCGGATAATATCCCCAAAAATGCGGATTGCCTATCCATGAACCAATAATGGTAACTATTGCTGTAAGTATGGTTAATACCAGCAAAATGGGAAGTGCTATGAATAGTTGGTATAAAATATATAGTACTTTCATTTGTCTGAATTTTAGTTGTACAAAGATAGAAAAACTATTTTATATTTTATGTAACGTGATTACTGTAATTTCCGGCCATGCTCCAAGGCGCATAGGGAACATCAGGTAGCCCAAACCAATATTGACAAACAAGGATTGTTTTCCTTCCTGGTATAAACCGTTGTGTTCGGGATATACGAATTTAGCAGGAGAGAAGCCAAACAGGCTGAACTGCATTTCATGGGTGTGGCCTGAAAGCATTAGCTGTACATCACTTTCCGGCAAGACTTCTCTGTGCCAATGAGTGGGGTCATGGCTCATTAATATTTTATACATTCCTTCCGTTCCTTTTAATGCTTTCTGCAGATCTCCATAATTGGGAAATGGGGGATTTCCGCTGTTCTCTACACCTGCCAGGGCTATACTGTCTCCATGATGATGTAGAATGACATGATCGTTATTGAGTATTTTCCATCCCATGGCAGCCTGTTTGGATTTCAAGCTGTTCAGGTTGGCTTCTTGAGCTTCTTCCGTTTCCCATTTTATATAAGGGGAATAGTCATGGTTGCCTAAAACGGAATACACTCCGTCTTTTCCTTTTATCTGTTCTAGAATAGGGATAAATTCGTCCAATTCCGTTGCCACGTTATTGACCAGGTCACCTGTAAAAAGTACCAGGTCGGCATGTTGTGCATTAATAAGGTTTACAGCCTTCTGTAAAGCAGCACCGTTGCCAGTCCAGCTGCCGGAATGGATATCAGATATTTGTACAATGCGGTAGCCGTCAAAGCCGCTGGGAAGTTCATCGGAACTGATGGTTACCTCCCTGATTTGAAAATGCTGTTTTCCTTCGGTTGCTCCATATATTACATATATTAACGAGGCTAAAGCCAATCCTCCTGCTACATATCCTCCATACAGTTTTTTGCCGGAGATGATATATAGGAGCTTCATAAACAGGATAACAATGACGAAAAGTGCCTTGGGTACGGAGAAACAAAGAAAAATCAATAAGAAATTGCTAAGTCGCTGCATGGAATCCGGACGTGGCTCATGTATAGAAAAGACTAATGTCATTCCCAATAAAAGAAACAGACTGGGAAGCCAATAAGCCCAATGTGTCCATTTTTGGGAAACACGGCGTATATATGCCTTGTATATATACATATCGGGCAATATCAGTAGCAGTAGAAAAAACAGAAATAACTTTATCAGCATCATAATTTATTCGTTTTTTATAGATTGGCGGCGAGAAACTTTTTAGTTTCTTCTATACTCATGCCCCGGCGGGCGGCGTAATCTGCCAATTGGTCTTCACCTATTTTTCCGATGGAGAAATAGCGGGAAGCCGGATGGGCAAACATGAGTCCGCATACAGAGGCATGGGGCTTCATCATACCATTCTCGGTCAATGAAATTCCTATTTGCTTCATATCCAGCAACTCGTCTAATAGGAAATTGACGGATTGGTCGGGCAAGGAAGGATAACCTACGGCAGGACGTATCCCTTGATATTTTTCATTATGCAGGTCTTTTACGCTTAGGTTTTCATCAGGTGCATATCCCCAAAGTTTTTTGCGTACATCTTCGTGCAGTTTTTCGGCAGTAGCTTCCGCCAGTCTGTCGGACAATGTTTGCACTAACATACGTTTGTAATCGTCTTCTGCATAGAGCCGCTCCATTTCTGCATCTACCGTAGTGGCGAATGCTCCTATTTTGTCTGTGATACCCGATGATAATGGACGCACAAAGTCACTCAGACATAAAAACGGGTCATCTTCTTTCAATTTTGCTGTTTGTTGACGCAAAAGCGGAAAACGCTTGCTGTTCAGCAGCAGATCATCTCCGTCGGCATTGGCATCCATGATATTGACCACTCCGTGGGTCTGATACGCTGTATCCAGTTCATTCAACATCCGATTTGCCTCTTTGAAAAGCTGCATGGCTTCACTGGCTTTCGGACGGTCTTCTTCCGCAAAACCGGTGAGCCACATGGCCCGGCATGAATCACATCCATGTATGTCCGCAATGGCGGCAAACTTGGGTTGAAAGCCCCATGCATGGAAAAAATAAATCCAGTTAATGTATTCGCTTACTTCGTGAATCTTGTAATTTACAATCATCTTTTAAACCTTAATTCTTGTCCGCGATGACTTTGGTCTACCTTGTTGTCACTGTAAACCAGATCACCATTGACGAATGTTTTTTCTACCCGTGTGTGGAATTTCTGTCCTTCCATCGGAGTCCATCCGCATTTGCTTAAAACGCAGTCGGCAGTTACAGTCCATTCATGATCCGGATTTACCAATACGAGGTCGGCTTGATAACCAGGACGGATGTAGCCTCGTCTTTCAATATGATAAAGTTCGGCCGGTGCATGGCACATTTTCTGAACCAGTTGCTCTATGCTTAATATGCCTTCGCGTACTAATTCCATGATAGCTACTAATGAAAACTGTATCATCGGCATACCCGATACGGCTTTCAATGCTCCCCCTTCCTTTTCTTTCAGTAAGTGAGGGGCATGGTCGGTACCTATTACATCTATCAGATTGGTAGACAATGCTTTGCGTAAAGCATTCCGGTCTTCTGAAGTTTTGATGGACGGATTGCACTTGATACGTCCTTTCAATGTCTCATAGTCTTTGTCATGAAGTATAGATGTGACACGCAAGCTTCCGCCGTAATCTTTTTTTGCACTCAGGGGTTTGTCTTCAAGCAAATTCCAGTTCTTGGTGCGTGCTGATGTGCTAGGATTGGTGCCAGGGCGGGCATTTTGTTTTTCCTTTTGCCAGGCCGGATGGCCAGTGAGAAT
>ENA-OQBD01000175-OQBD01000175.1-human-gut-metagenome-genome-assembly--contig:-NODE-175-length-37043-cov-6.822299_pt1 | contig 37043 bp, 30 predicted proteins | sample MGYA00242742_ERZ504543 | MGnify/ENA primary metagenome ERZ504543 (study PRJEB26092, sample SAMD00036239) | human gut metagenome | host: Homo sapiens | study: EMG produced TPA metagenomics assembly of...
GATACTGTTAATGATCGGAATCTTGGAAGAACAGATATACTGACAGCATCTGCACTCAACACAGTCCATGACATTCATGTCCTTCATGCCCTGCCAGTTCTCTTCTTTCGCATATTTTACGAAATACAGAGGTGAAAGTTCCATCGGACATACATCTACGCAGCGTCCGCACTTGATACATGGCTGCTCTTTGGTCTCATCTGTATCAATGGCGATGATACCGTTGGATCCCTTCATCATAGGTACCTCCAGAGTGTTCAGAGGGAATCCCATCATTGGTCCGCCCATCTTAACCAGAACATCGTCATCTGTAAATCCGCCGCAGTAATCGATCAGCTCTTTTACGCTGGTACCGATCTTGATGATAAAGTTGCCAGGATTCTTGATCTTCTCGCCTGTTACGGTTGCAACACGCTCGATCAGTGGCATACCCTTCTGGATCGCATCGGAAATTGCCTTTACGGTACTGATATTATCTACGATAACGCCAACATCTGCCGGAAGGCCGCCGCTTGGAACCTTTCTGCCCATGACGCGCTTGATGAGAGTTTTCTCAGCACCCTGCGGGTATTTGGTTCTTGCAACAAAAACTTCCATATTTCCGATATCGGCAACTTTTTCCTGCATTAATTCGATCGCATCCTGCTTGTTATCCTCGATGACAATGATGCCCTTCTCAGCACCTGTTGTCTTAAGGATCGCTTTCAGACCGAAAATAATATCATCAGCAAACTCAAGGAGAACCTTATGGTCTGCTGTTAAATATGGCTCACACTCACATCCGTTGAGAAGGATGGTATCAACCGGCTTCGCAGGTTTCAGTTTAACACAGGTCGGGAAACCTGCACCGCCCATACCAACGATTCCGGCATCCTTTACGATCTCAATGATCTCATCCGGTGTAAGTTCGTCCAGGGCTTTATGTGGCTGTACGGATTCGTGCAGAGTATTTTTTCCGTCGGATTCGATGACAACTGCCATCACCTCACTGCCTCTTGTACCATGCATACGTGGCTCAACAGCAACTACGGTTCCGCTTACACTAGAATGTACCGGTGCGCTGATAAATCCGGCAGCTTCTCCGATCTTCTGTCCAACCTTTACTGTGTCGCCTACTTCCACGATCGGGTTGGCAGGTGCACCAAGATGCTGGGACATGGAGATCACAACCGTCTTCGGATCCGGGAATTTCTTCAGATCGATATGCTCGCTGAATTCCTTGTGCTCTGACGGATGAACGCCACCATAGTATCCGTTCAGTCTGTCCTCTCTGATAGACTTCACGTAATCATTGATCACCTTAAAGTTAACCTTGGAGTAATCACGTACCTGTACCGGCTGGTTCAGGAACTCTTCCAGACGACCCTGTTTTGCCAGTCTCTGGTAAATCTTCTCCCATGCGCAGTCCTTGTTAGGATCCACTTCACATTTCCCGTTCTTTGCTCCGCCGCACTGTCCGTTCACAAGACTCTTGGAACAGTCGACGATAGGACAGACGCCTCCGGTAATGTTCAGATAGCACTGTGCACATGCATCACAGCTCTTTTTGGTAAGTGCCATGCCGTGATGGCCTCTGTAGTTAAGGGTATTACTTGCTGCGATCACCGGCTTACCGGTCAGATCTGCAACAGTCTGGATACCAAGACCACAGGAGATCACAACTACATTCTCTGTACCTTCCGGCAGCAGATCCTGTAATTTTCTTTCTGTGTGCATCTTGTTGCACAGAAAATCGAATTTCGCACTGCCTGTGACGGTTTTTCCCTGCTCCGCAGCAAATTTCAGGAATTCCTCGCAATCCGGTTCGTCAACGGTCTCAAATTCCTTGAAACACTTGTTACAGGCGATTACAAACAGATTGTCCCTGCCGTTCAGCACTGATGCAAGCTCATCACTGCTTTTCAGCTTGTACTTAGTATAGTTTTCCAATTGCTCACCTTCCTTATAAAGATTATATCCTTATGATTATCTGCTCTTATCCGTTCCCTCCTTCTCTGCACTCCCAGGAAAGAAACAATAAAACCAAATAAATAAGTTCTTTGTTATTTGTTCAGCCCTTCGAAAATCCTGGTCCAAAAAAAGGGCCGCAATATTTCCTCTGACTGCTACAATAAATGTACCATAATTTGAACATATTATCCAGTTTTATTAGCTATTTTTATAAATTTATTCTATGATTTCATTCCAATCGTCTATGGATGTACGGATATTTGTACAACTTCTGTTATGCTGCATGCGTTAGTTATATGCAACTTATATAATTTTGTTTATAAAATATCCTTTTTATGCATTGAGCATATTGCACAAGGATTTTATCTTTAACAGGGCAGATCCGAAAGGTGTCTTTTGTCATGGGGTAAGACGCTGTCCGCAATATTCACAGGTGCTCAGACGACCTTTTATTACCTGATTCTTTGCACCGCAGCTGGGGCAGGTAACTGTAATATAGATCTTCTCATTTACGCGTCTGTTCGGTGCAGTGATCATAATATAATTTCCTTCTCTGTCTATCTGGATATTCCGGATATATCCCCCCGCAATAAATTTTTCCAGCTTTTTCACTGCACCTTTTCCCAGTTCCTGCTCAAGCTTTTCAAATGAGACGGTATTCTGGGCATAGGATTCAAACCAGCAGGCGATTTCTCCGGCTTTTTTCTTCTTTAATGCTTTTTGAATTTCCCGGAAGGTTGGATATAGAAACAGCAATCCAAGTATGATCTCTGTTGCTGCCATTCCCCAGCGCCCTTCACCGATATACTTCTCCGATGCGCCAATAGCTCCCAGGGAAAAAAGTATAAAAAAGCCACAAAGAACCCATTTCAGTTTCCCCAGTATTCCTGTTTTTTTATTTTTTTCTGTCAAAAAATCGCTCATGTCTGTTTCCTCTTTCCTATTATTCAAAATCTTATGATATATTTGTGAATGCTCCGTCAGCTCACGCCAAACTCCCTCTGTCCGAATATGTTTCTGCATTCTGTGGATCTTCTATTTCAGTGTGGTTACGATCAGTTTACTTTCCAGTGCAGCTGCTATCAGATCCTCTTTGCAGCTGTATCCCGCCTTGGCGATCATTTCCTGAAAATTCCATCTCACCCCAGAAGCAGAACAGTCCATTTTCCTTGCGATCTCGGAATATGACATCCCGTGAATATACAGGCGCAGCATCTCCAGCTGTCTGGGACTGATATCACCGCTTGTGATCCAGTTAAGTTCCACCTCCGGTGCCACATCCGGAAATACATGCTCCCCATTTAACGTTCTGTAGATCACACTCCGTATTTCCTCTTCACCGTGATCCTTATACCATAGACTGTCTGCACATCCGCTCTTTGCTCTTTCCAGCACCTTGGGATCGATCAGCGAAGTAACAACCAATACCTTTGTATATGGATATTTTTCCCTGATGATCTTTCCGGCACTCAGCCCATCATGATTATGAAATGTCTGCACATCCATAAGCACAAGATCAATTGCCGAGTAAGAGCAGATCTTTACAGCTTCACAGGCATCCGAAACTGTCTGGACATGTCGGAATTCCGGTTCCCGCATAATAATACTCTCAAAATACTTCTGCATGATCCTCTGATCTTCTACTATCAGTATCCGTACCATAGACTCCCATCCTTTCTGTCAGTGGCATTTTCAACACCAGACAAAACTCCGGCGAAAAAGAAACCTGCATAATACATTTCTCTGACTCCGCAGCTTTTCTCAGTGCAGACAGACCACCACCTTCTTCTGCATTTTTTTCAGGTGCATCTCCATCATTCGTTATCCGGATGCTGTATTCATTTGCACCTTTTTCTATCTTCACCAGAACTGTACTTCCATGGGCATGTCTGGCACAATTTGTCACACATTCACGGATCGCTCTGTCTGTCAGCAGCCTGTAGGAGGGATGCTGAGGGAAATCCCCGCTGATCTGAACATAAATTCCAAGTTCTTCTGCATGCCTGATCGTATCCGCGCATAATTCTTCCATATTCTCAACAGAAGAATCTGTAAGAATATAGACCAGATGCTTTAGTGCAGATAGCTGTTCATCCATTTTATCCTGATTTTCTTTTCTTTCCAATATCCTGCGTATTGACAGAAGGCTTCGGCCAAAATTGTCATGAACCTGCATTTTCATGGCAAGTGTCTCCTGCTCTCTTATTTTATCTCCGATTTTTTCATACATTTCCTCCAGCTTATGATTCAGGATTTCCAGCTTTTCATTATTTGCTCTGATTTTTTCACCATTGTAATAAATTTCTGATACATTAACTGCCACTGTCTGCAGATATCCTGCACAATCCGGCTCCTGCAGACGATATTCCTGAAACATCCAGACGGAATCATCCGGAAAATAAAATACATTACTGTCACTGTTTAATCTGCGAAGTCCCTCTGCTTCGGATCCTCCATTTATTACTTTCCGCAATGCCTCATAATCCTGCAGATAGGAGCCTGTCATTATCCTGCTCAGTTCATGCATCTTGGTGTTGCATAAAACGATCCTTCCAAGAGGATCCGAAAAACACACCCCACAGGGAACATCATCAACAGCTTCATTCACAGACCAGTAAGACAGAGAATGATGATATCTGCGTCTCTCTCTCCAGATTGCCCAGCAAAGATAAAGCAACAATACCACCATCGCTGCCATCAAAACACTGACCGGACACATCCGGAGCATTAGCTGATATGCGCTTTCCCCCTGACAATATCTGTGATCATTCATCAGGAACCCCATAAGCATAAAAGAAACTGCAAAAACAGTCACTGCTGTTATAATTTTCTTTTTCCCGTAAAAACAGGTTATCCTGATCAACAGAAGGATCAATTCCAGAATCAGGCAGATTTCAAGAAGGATCATCAAAAAATCCTGCATTGCCATACTGCATTCCGCAAAATCAGTCATCTTCCGCCTCTCTTTCTGAATACGATACATCCGATAAACCATTCGTTTTCATCTTCCTGCTGCACATTTAATTCCGGTCTTTCTGACATTAATCCCCGAAGATCTGCTTCTGCTACAATATGAACCGAGATCCGCAAAGCATCATCGATCTGCGACACACGGTAAAAAACAGACTGCATTGTATCAAACAATCGTTCCACAAGCCATTCAAAGGTATCATAGCATTTTAGTATATCATCTGCATTCAGCTGCACTTCACCATTTTCGACATAATAAGCTGCCCGGATCTTACATAATTTTAAGCTGTCACAGGATTCCGCAAGACTCTGTCTGAGATCCTCCATTGTAAGCAGATTTCCGTCTGATGCATATTGTGTCAATACCAGATTTTTTCTTCTTTTTAAATATGTACCAACAACCACGATTTTTCCCAAGATCCGGTCATAGTGTTCCCTTGACTCCGTTCTTTCCAGCTCATCCATCAGCTGTGACAGCAATTCCAGCTGCCCGGCTGTCTGATTCTGTATCATGTTCAGCAGTCGGTTCTGTTCTTCTGTTTTTCTCCGCTCAGCTTCTTTCTGATAGGTTTTCTGCAACAGACGATTTCTGGCAGTCAGCTCCTCCTGCTGTTCCCGGATATCCTGATACTGATCCAGAAGCACCGAAATATCTTCTGACCAGAACAAATGTCCTCCTCTTATAGGAATATGGTTGATCCGGATTCCCTGTTCCTGTACAGCTGATCTGTTTATTACAATTTTACGCAGTTCCGGTGACAGCTCAGGAAAATCACCGGAATGATAATAACGCTGAAAGGAATCATCCGTAATCTCTGCATCCAGTCCTCCGGAGGTCTGGAATAATTCAAAATATCGATTGTTCGTCTGTATCAGGCCGCATAATATACATCCCTGGTAAATTGCCGCCATCAAAAGGCAGCATACCGCTGTCATATCTCCGGCAATTGTTTTGATCAGAGGCAGACGGAGTAAATTCCCGATATTCCATCCCAGAAGCAATATTCCCGGAATAACCGGCAGCCAAAATTGCTTTCTTCCCGGAATCCTGCTTTTTCTGATCAGCATGATTTCCATCCATATCAGGCAAAATATGATCCATCCCTGGATTACTATAAAAAGAATACCATAGCTGTAATCTCTATCTGAAAGCGGCGGCCGCCCGGAAAACCGAAACACCAGCTGATGCAGATCATTTGTAAAAACACTGATAATCAAAACCACCGCAAAAGCAAGCAAGGCAATAATTTTTCTGACTGTTTTCTCTCCATCCTTTTCCCCTAGAAACATCGCTGCTGCCAGTCCAAGGACCGGGATCAGGATCATCGGGATATAATACAGATACCAGCAGATATGTTCTCCAAGCGGATCATGAAAAATATGAAATTTTACTGTCCGTACAAAAAACCAGAAGACCATCAGACAGCCAATTGCAGTCAGACATCTGCGCGTTTTTCTATGCACTACATGCTTTTCCAGATAAATCACCCAGGCACAATACATTCCCAGATAAATACAGTTACGACACTGATCTGCGAGATTTCTCATAAAAACATTTTCCGGTCTTCCCAGCCTGCAGAAATACGCCAGAAATACACTTATCAGGATTCCTCCATACGACAGTGCCCTTTTTTTATTGTATGTCATGAAAATTCCTCTCTCATTAATACACCTCTGTGATAAGTATACTATAAAACTCTATTTTATTATATAGTTTTCAGAGAAATCATCCATTCTCAACCCCTGTTATCACAAACAGAGTGAACAATTCTGTCCACTCTGTCTATCATCACTCAAAATGGTCTTGGCTGGCCACAGTATTCGCAGAACCTTCCGGTATTCTCTGCACCGCACTGACATTTCCATAAACTGCCGGGCTGCTGCATTCCGTTGTTCATCTGCATTCCAGATTGCTGCATTCCGTTGTTCATATTCATCCCAGGCTGCTGCATTCCACTGTTCATGTTCATTCCGGACTGCTGCATTCCATTGTTCATGTACATCCCGGACTGCTGCATTCCGCTGTTCATGTTCATCCCGGGCTGCTGCATTCCATTGTTCATGTTCATTCCGGACTGCTGCATTCCATTGTTCATGTACATCCCGGACTGCTGCATTCCGCTGTTCATGTTCATTCCGGGCTGCTGCATTCCAGCCGCATTTGGTGTCAGGGCGGCTATGATCTGATGACCTGTCTGCTCCACTTCCATCAATTCACCTCTGTTATCGCTGCTTATGGAAAAAGTATTCAAACGAAAATCCATATCATCAAACCATGGAGTTTTTACTTTAATACGCATAGTATAATCAAATTCATACTTATATACCGGTGGCTGATAGCTTACGGTTTCTCCATCCTTTGTTGTATATGTTTCCTCGTTCTGCTGTCGCTCTACATCAACTCTGCACTGCACAACAGCGGATAAAGGAACTATATCCGGATTTTCATTGACATCCAGCTTCCGTGCAACAGTAAAATTCCCCTTATTGTCATCAATAAAAACATTGTAATTTCTGGTATTGATCTGACGTGTTATACAAAAATCCATTACGGCTTTTTTGTTTTTTTCACGATATTCCAGTTGACGTTTTATATCCTCTACCGTACTGTGCCGCCGGTCTTCAAACCATGGTGACAATTTTTTTGCACAATCCTTACACAGATTTCCGTCATCCAGTTTTCTGTTGCCTAATAAACCTATTTTCTCTCCGCAGATATCACAGATCTTCTTATCAAATAATCCCATACCCAATCCTCCTTCTTTTTATATTTGTGTTTTTGTTTATCTACATTATGCGTGAATGCTTCGCCATTTGCACTAGCATCTCTGACAGTAACTGAATTCATCTTCATATCAATGTCAGGATCATAAGGCTCGTATCTGAAAATCCTGTCCGTTTCTATATGTTCAGGATATGCCGTATGGGATACTCTCTGCCAGACACAACCGTCCCCATCCCACCTCCACATTCGGATATTCCTCATATCCGCCCACACTCTGTGCGCCTTTCCTCAGATACGCCTTCACCTTTTCCCCATAAAGAAACGGATCATTTCCTTTCACGATCCCCCATTCCATAAGCAGAGCTGCGCTTCCGCTGACAAAGGGTGCCGCAAAGGAGGTACCAGTGACAGTGGCGTAGCCTCCGCCGGGAACCGGGGCGGAGATGGATACACCGGGAGCTGCGAGATCAGGCTTCCGGATCGGCAGGAACTGACTTCCCCTTCCGGAAAAATCTGCGTAGGCATTCTGTCTGGAATCATAAGCTCCAACAGAAATAACTTTTCCGGCAGTGGAAGGAATCGTCAAAGTTCCCACAGCCCGCGGAGAATAAAACCCGGTTCCGCGATTCAGTACATTTCCACCCGGCAGCCAGAGGAAATACTGCCCGGAGCGCACACGTTTTCCACTTAAAAGAACTTTCCAGACACCGCTGTCCACATAATTACCCTCAGGAATGAAATCTATGTAGATTTCCTGGGACAGCTGATAGGGACCGGGTTTTCCATAATAGATCAGAAGCTCTGTATTTTCCAGCAGATGCCGCTGTGGCCCCAGCCTTTCATATAATGGACCGATCCGTTCTCCGGACGGACTTTCCAGATAAATTTCCATCTCATCTTCATAATCCTTCCATAACTGTACATTTAATGTAGGCTCAAAAGCTCCCACCGCCAACTGGATTTCTTCTGTTTTCCCCTGCTGCAGGATTCCTCCTGCATGCCAGGGCTGGCTGCCGTTATTTCCGGTTCCTGTAACAATCACAGTCCGCCCCATGGCCGCAACTGTATCAATATAGTTTTCCAAAAGGAGAATCCCCTCTGTGGGAACCATAATTATTCCCAAAGCTAATGTTTATGACGATCGGTTTTCTCATCTTCACTGCCTGCCGTATCAGGTAATCAATACCCTCCATCAGCTCCGTTGTCCGCGGAAATGAATTTTCCCGCGGATTTCCCATCTTTACCACCAGAAGATCACTTCTATACGCAACGCCTCGATTCACTCCCTCCGATGCTCTCCCATTTCCTGCTGCTATTCCAAGAACTGCTGTTCCATGTCCGCTGAAATCCCCAGACGGAACAAGGCGCCTGCCTTCGGTTTCCCCGAGTGCAAGCGCCTCATCAATTTCTTCCTTCGTATATTCAGTTCCTGATACATAGTTTTCCGGTGGATTTCCAGCTACACTCTGATCCCACAGTCGCAGGATCCGGGTACTTCCATCCTCATTTCTGAAATCCGGATGAAAATAGTCCACCCCGGAATCCACAATACCCACCAAAATCCCCTTGCCGGTTAAGCCATCGGCTCCATTCTGCACCGGCAAAATGCAGCTTGCCTCCCGCTCTTCAAAGGTCTCAAAATAAAGTCTCTTGGGCTTTTCTATAAACTCGATCTGCTCTCTGACTGCGTATGCAGAAATTTCCGTTTCCGGCAATGTCACTACTGCATAGCTGCCAAGCAGCGGGACCACCTGGATCCTCTCACCACCAAGTCCGCTTTCCGGGCCACTGTACTTCACGATCACATCCCACAGCCTGGTGGTGGGATCATATCCCACATTCAGATTTTCCGATTTCGCCCGTTCCTGCGGCAGGGCATTCATGGCAAGATTAAGTAGATTCTCTAATTTCTGGTCTGGCATAAGTCTTTCATTTCCATTGATACATTTTTTTTATTATATGCAACGCCTTCGTTTAAAGCACCAACCATCTGTTCCAGCATTTTTCTTTTAATTCCGGGAACGAAGCTTAACAACTGACGAAGCGGCATTCCTTCCATCATCGCAGCCATCATTTCCTGATTATTTAAAAAGACCCTTGGTTTTTCTGTCAGTGCATTTATTTTGCGCTGCAAGCTGGAGGAAGGTAAAGAATTGCTGCAATACACTAACAAATCCATCAGTACGATCAGTACCTTTTTATGCTTCTCCAGCCAGAGCCACTTTCAGACTGCTTTTAAAAAGCAATTCGGAATGACTCCCAATGAATGCAGGCGCATGGGGTCATAAAATCGTCTTTAGATATCTCAAAATTCCATGGATGTAAAAAAGGCATGAGCCATTTATGTGACTCACGCCTCTTCAGCCAAACAAAAAATACGTAATCTTATCCGATAATATTATGCTGTTGCTTTTTTATCATCTGTCTTCTCAAGCAACTTCTTCACACCCTGAATCGCTACCAGTACACCAAGGATCAGCAGTAATACTGCAAATACAAGCTGTAAGGTGTTTCCAAGATCCAGCCCTGTTGTTACCAGTGCCTTTGAAAGCTTTGTGATGGTCATGCCAAGTGCTGTGAAGGTAACTGCCATCATGAATACCATCGGGATCCAGAGCATGCAGCCCTGACGTTTTGTTTTCTTTAAGAATACCGCGCAGGCTACAAGAGCGAGTACAGATAACAGCTGGTTTGCGGAACCGAACAGCGGCCAGATCTCCGCATAGCCTACTTTTGTAAGCATGTAGGCAAGTACCAGTGTGATAACTGTTGCAAAATATTTATTTGTTACCACCTTCAGGAACGGGCTCATGTTTTCCTCATCTGTATCAGAATCAAGGAAAAATTCCTGGAATGACAGACGTCCGACTCTGGCTACAGAGTCAAGAGAGGTCAGTGCAAATGCAGATACTGCAAGGTTGATCAGGGTAAATACCAGTGAATGTGGAAGGCCAACTACAGAAAGGAAGTTTGCGATAGCACCTGCAAAAATCTGCGGCTGTGTTGTAAGCCCCTGTGCTGCTGCCTCGCCGTCTGCAAAGGATGCAACTGCGATCAGCGCGATGATGGCAAGCATACTTTCCATCAGCATTGCTCCAAAGGAAACAGGAAGCATATTTTTCTCATTTTTGATCTGCTTGGATGCAGTACCGGAGGATACCAGTGAATGAAAACCGGAAACAGCACCACAGGCGATGGTTACAAACAGGATCGGGAACATATACTGTCCGTCTACGTTAAAGCTTGTAAATGCCTTCAGGTTACAGGAAGGATTGGCTACAAATACACCGATAACCGCACCAACGATCATAAAGATCAGAAGATAACTGTTCAGATAATCACGTGGCTGAAGCAGTGCCCATACAGGAGCGACACTGGCGATCAGGATGTATACAAAAATAATGATATGCCAGGTTCCAAGGCTTACATACATCGGGAAATTAAGTCCCAGTACAATTGCTGCTACCAGAAGTAAAATTGCAACTGCAGTGTTGATCCATTTATTGAACTTTGTATATTTAAGGAAAAATCCAAGTGCAACAGCCTCAAATATAAATAACATGGAAGTGGTTGCAACAGCTCCGTTTGCCGCTACCTTTGTAACAGCTCCTGCATCATTTGCGACAAATCCGTTAAAGGTTCCTGCTACAACATCTGCAAATGCTGCAACGACCAGGATACAGAACAGCCAGCAGAATAAAAGGAATAATTTTTTTCCAAGCTTTCCGATATACGCTTCGATGATATATCCGATGGTACGTCCTTTATTCTTTACAGATGCGTACATGGATGCAAAATCCTGCACAGCTCCGAAAAATACACCACCGATGAGGATCCATAACAGAACCGGCAGCCAACCGAAAATTGCGGCCTGGATCGGTCCGTTGATGGGACCTGCACCTGCTATGGATGCAAACTGATGTCCAAATACTACATTTGTATCAGCCGGTACATAATCAACTCCGTCCTCCATTTCGTATGCCGGAGTTTTTGCTTTCGGATCAATGCCCCATTTGTTCTGGAGATAACGGCCATACAGAAGATATGCGCCTCCGAGAACTACAATGGCTATGATCATCATTGTGATTCCGTTCATAATATCAACTCTCTTTCCTTTGTGTTTTTTATACATGATACAATGACCGTAAAACAGTTATTGCATCAAAAAACGCCCTTGCTATCCTTTCGGATAACAAAGGCGGAATGTTCCGTGGTACCACTTTGTATTATCGTATTTATTGCTAAACGCGACCACTTATTACTGTCATATCAAACAGCCTCTTCTGTAACGTGAAGACTACGTCCCGGCTTACTTAAAGATTTCTATTCAGCGGGATGCTCCCAAGTGATATCACAAAATACCTTCTGCCGCTTCTCACCAGCTGCGGCTCTCTGTGATCCGGTCTGCTTCTTGTGATCTGTCCTGTTCCATGCATTTCTCTTTTTTATTTATCTAATGTTTTACTCCTTTTTTTATAAAAATTCAACAAATAATTTATATATATTTTATAAATTTACATATGTTTTTTTATGCATTTTTTTAGGTAAAAGCCAAAACACGGCGTATGTAACGAAGCCAGATCTGATCCCAGCTCTGCTTTACGATCCTTTTTCCGTCACATACGCCGCATTATCCATTATTCAGAAAATGTATATCTTACCATGTATCCTTTTCCGTCACCGGTTACGATCACGACTCCGCCATCGGGATTCTCGATCTTATCAATGATCGGAAATCTTCCTTTTTCTTTTACGAAAGCTTCCGGGCTCTCGATATTTGCTTCAATGATCTCCTGCTGAGAATGACGATCGCCGCCGCAGGGATTAATGGTTTCAATAATGATCTCATATTCCTTCATACCCTTCACCTCTTTCATTTAATGCAGTTTTTCAGTTCTTATACTTACATTTTATCGTAAAAATCCCGATCATGCAAAATGCGTTCTGCACAAATTTTCAGAGGATTTATTGGTATTTTTCACTGCATTCAGACTTCTTCTGTTTCCGGATGTTATCTTCCTCAAAGAAGGCTTTTTTTATTCTACAAAGTGGATCCTGCTCTTATCAAAACGATCCTGCTGCTTTCTGCTCTCTGCCGGGTACCCCAGGGCAAAAAGAGAAAATACCTCCACATTCTCCGGAAGCTTCAGAATATCATGGACCAACGCCATACGATCCTTAAGCGGTGCAATTCCGATCCACACGCCGCCAAGTCCCAGTGCATCCGTTTCCAGCCAGATATTCTCCTGTGCGATAGACATATCGATCTGTGCCATATCCTGAACAGGCAATCCCTCTTTCCGATATACCGGAACGATCACAACCGGTGCACCTGCTGCACATCCGGAATAGGGAGTGGCTTTGGAAAGCTCCAGGATCTTCTCCTTATCTGTCACAACATAAAATTCCCAAGGTTGCTGATTACACGCGCTTGGCGCCTGCATACCTGCCTTCAAAATCTGAAGGATCTTTTCCTTCTCTACGGATTTATCTTCATATTTACGAATACTTACTCTGTGAAAAATATTCTCCATGCTAATTCCTCCTCGTCATACTCATATCACTTGTTACAATTCATACTCATCATACAGCTTCTGACGCCATTTTACATCCGTCATCACACGCTGCACTTCATCCGACCGTCCATCCAAAAATCAAACGATTGATCACTCCCACCGGTATATCCAAATTATACCACATCATCAAAACATAAAAACCCCATAAAACGTATTTTTACGAACTCTACAGGAACTTAAAATGGAAAACGCTCCAGAATACGAAGCTTTCAGAATGTCCATACAGACAAGAATCCTATAAGATATAATAACCATACCACACATCAATAAACAAATCACTCAAAACTGTTCCAAAAATTCTCCCATAATCTGACACCGCCACCATCTGAAAACTCCCGGACAGCCAAACATCCGGGAGTTTTTCTTATATCACTTATAATCTTCAGAAATTATTTCTCCTGCACATTGATGATAACCTTCATGGTTGTCTCACGGTTCTCATCAATATACTGATAAGCCTTCAGATAATCTGCGAACTTAAATGTCTTTGAGATCAGCGGCTTTAAATGAACCTTTCCCGCATTTACAAGATCAATGGCATCTACATAATCATCATGACGGTACATCATAGTACTCTTGATATCCAGCTCATGGTCATTGGCAACAGCAAGGTCAACGGTTGCCATATCCGCAAATACCGCTACCAGTACGATCACGCTGCCTTTTCTCGCATACTGGATGGCCTGTCCCATGGTGATGTTATTTCCGGCACAGTCATAGATCACATCTGCCTTATCCGGACCAAATGCCTCTACCAGTGCCTCTCCGAAATTTTTCTCCTTTGTGTTTACACAGATATCAATGCCGCACTCTTTTGCTTTTGCAAGACGAAGGTCACTGACATCCGTGATCATAACCCTGGCTGCCCCCATTCCTTTGGCTGTCTGCGCAACAAGATTTCCGATGGGACCTGCACCGATCACTGTGATGTTCATCCCTTTTACATCGCCCATCTGCTTCACTGCATGGACTGCAACTGCCAGCGGCTCGATCATTGCACCTTCCTCGTAAGACATCTCCTCCGGGATCGGTGTTACCTTAGATGCATCTACTGCAAAGAATTCAGAAGCTGTTCCTGTTGTCTGGAAGCCCATAACCTTCAGTTCCTCGCAGAGATTATATTTTCCATGGCGGCACGGATAGCAATGTCCGCAGTATACCTGAGGCTCGATGGTTACTTTCTGGCCAACCTTAAAACCTGTCACATTCTTTCCAAGCCCCGTGATCTCACCGGATACTTCATGTCCCTGTGTTACCGGATATTTTGTAAAAGGATGCTTACCGTGATATACGTGGATATCTGATCCGCAGATACCAATGTTCATGATCTTAACCAGAACCTGGTCATCTCCCACTTCCGGAACCGGAACCTCTCTGAAAATAATCTCTCCGGGATTTGTCATTACCTGTTGAAGCATCTTATTCTCCTCCTCTAATTTCTTTCTATTGCATATCATCTTTTATTAATTATTTTATTAAAGTAATTACATTATTATTCTTTTCTTCTGATCTGTCAAGATAGTTTTCTATGATTCTGCTTATTGAACAAGTTTGCAGCTTTGTTTTTATGCACATTCCATAATTATCGGTAAACGGAATAGTCAAGCGAATATTCGCAATACGCTTCGCTACTTGCTCATGACCGAATAACTCCTTCGCGGTTTATCGGTTAAAAAACAAAGCCTGCGGATTCAGCATTTCTGTAATCATATGCTGAATCCACAGGCTCCTTATACGCTTTAATAAATAATTTTATAGAAGTATGATATTCCTTTCCGGCAGGTTTGTAAAGGCTTTTATCAATACCAGCGTGTCATCGGCAGATCATTATTCACACCCTTGGTCATAAGAATCTGGTGAAGATCGATAATTCCGTTGTGGAAGGTTGCCGCACATGCTGACAGGTACAGATCCCACATACGCAGGAACTCTTCGTCAAACATAGTCTTTTCTTTTTCAATATTGTCCCGGAAATTCTTTTCCCAGTGAAGCAATGTCTTATTGTAATGCAGACGGAGATTTTCGATATCCAGGGTATGGAAATTGTCCTCTGCCATATGGTTCAGGATCTCACGTAAGCTCGGAACAGTTCCGCCCGGGAAAATATATTTCTTGACCCACGGGTCACCCGGATGCTCCTTCAGAGCACTGATAAAGTGAAGCAGAAACAGTCCGCCCGGCTTCAGAACCTTTTCCACACAATCAAGAAACAGCTGATAATTATCACGTCCAACATGCTCCAGCATACCGACACTGACAACACGGTCAAACTGATACTCCTTCTTCGGCAGATCACGGTAATCCATCAGCTCTACCGTAAGATAATCTTCCAGCCCCTGATCCTTAATCCGTCTCTGAAATTCTGCATACTGTTCATGACTTAAGGTGATACCGGTACCATGAACCTTATATTTCTTAGCTGCCTCGATCAGCAGAAAACCCCAGCCGCAGCCGATATCCAAAAGACTCATACCCTCTTCCAGATGTAATTTTTAAGGATATAATCAACTTTATTTACCTGTGCCTGATACAACGTATCATCCTCATGGATAAAATACCCGCAGGAATAACTCATAGTCTCATCCAGCCAAAGTTTATAAAAGTCATTTCCAATATCATAATGGCTGGTCACTTCCTTTTCCTGGTTCTTCTTTGATGTTGAACTGAACATGATCTTTTTCAGAGCAGATTCATTGGTAGAAAATTTCCCCATCTGACCTAGAAAATGATCCAGCGCTTCATAAAGATTTCCCTCGATATCCAGATCCCCACGCATATACGCCTCACCCAGTGCAAGGGATGTGCTCTTCATCAGATCCGCCAGAGGAATCGCTTTCTTAAAATTCACCGTAAATGTAGGTTCACCCTCTCCGATGTGATACTCGGAATTCTTGAACTTTACCAGAAATGGATAATCTGTAAAGCGTTCAAGGAACTGCACCATTGCTTTCTCTTCCGTCTTCTCCTGTAATGTCTCAAACATAATAGTCTACCTCCTTTAGCACAGCACTATGATACACCCGGAGGAAGGCTTTATGTCAAGGGAGATATACAACAAAATTTTATCAATAAAATGAGAATATTTGGTAAAACTCTTCCTTATAATTATTTATAGTTATCCAAATTAACTCGATATTTAAAGTCCACATTTAACCCAGCCCTCAAAAGCACTGACATTTTCAAAACATAATCGTCAATTATATATCATTTCCCGATAATCATCTTTGTATTTTATGCATTTTTTATTGCTTTATATATAATTCAGACTTATAATAAAAGATACAAAAAAAGAGCGAAAACCATATAAAAATCCAACACTGGAGGGAACCTTATGAACGAAGAACTTTTTAATGAAGCATCAAAATCCAACATCCTGTCAAAACAGCTGGTCGATCAACTTCAGGAAAGCATGACCTACAGCAGCATCTCCTTCATCAATTGGACCATCGAAGTCCTCAAGCTCCTGAAAGCCCGCATCGAACGCGGCGACAAGATCAAAGATGAGACCACCGGCGTGATCTACGATTTCTACACCTTCCGCCAATTTGTAGAAACCAACTTCTCCACCTACATCACCGGCCAGGTCTTCAACACCTCCATCCGGTCCCAGAAAGTCTACTTCACCCTGGAAGCCTGCCCAGGCGGCTACAACCTCCTCATGGCAGACTCCGGCAACGAAAAAACCTACCGCTGGATCTCCAGCTTAAGCAAACGCTTCTCCCTGGTAGAAATGATCGCCACCGGAATCGTCTACGTCAAAGACAACCGGACCGACACCTACCAGCCATTTATCTCCGAAAACGGCAAATACTGCAAATACAACAAAGACCTGGGAAAACTCATAGAACTCTGATCAAAACGGGGAATCCGCCAACGGCAGATTCCCCTTGATTTTTCTCAGATTTCTTTCAAAAAATCAAATGGTTCTTCATCTTTCAAAAAATGCATCAGCATATAAGCACACATGATCGCAACCCTCTCCTCCTTCAGGATCCTCCTGATCTCATCCCGGTCCGCGATCACAACCTCGATCTCCTCACTATCCTCCTGAGCAGCCTTACTAACCTCACCACTGGCATACCCATAAACCGTAGCACAGGATTCATCCGTCATCCCAATCGTCGTAAAATAAGGCTTCTCAAAAGCCTCCGCAACCTTGATCGGCTCCAGCTTCAACCCGGTCTCCTCAAACATCTCCCGCACAGCACCCTCATGGAAATCCTCCCCAGGCTCCACAAGCCCCGCCGGAAACTCATAAATATACCCGCCGATCGTATACCGATACTGACGGATCAGCACAACCTTATCCCGCTTCTCTCCATAAACACTGTAAATGATCACCCCATCCGGATGATTCTCCCCTGTAGAAAGCTTCATATCCTCCACACACTTCGCCCTGGAGGCCACAAAATAAGAAACCGGCGTATCATGTACACTGGTCGCATCCACTCCATAAAGATTCACGAACTTATTATCTGTAAGTTTTTTCACACTATTGATCTTACCCATCTGAAAAACTCCTTCCCGAAAATTTTTTCTAAAAACATTTTATCCCATCCAAAACCAAAGGTCAATTTTTTATACTTACACTCCCTTCACAATAGTGCTATAATAAATACCCTGCTATAAAATTTAAATTTACTTATTACATTACCAAACAGCTACTGTAGACAAGAAAGAAGGAAAAAACATTGAAAAATCAGACCAATGCTGCCCAGGCCGAAAACCCTCTGGGAACCGCCCCTGTAGGCAGCCTGATCGCCAAATTCGCCATTCCCGCCATCATCAGCATGCTGGTCAGCGCTCTGTACAATATCGTTGACCAGATCTTTATCGGCCAGGGCGTAGGAATGCTTGGAAACGCCGCCACAAACATCGCATTTCCCGTAACCATTATCTCTACTGCTGCTGCATTGCTCCTGGGAATCGGCAGCGCCTCCAATTACAACCTGGAAATGGGCGCAGGAAACGAAAAAAAAGCCAGCTCCATTGCAGGAACCGGACTCTCCACGCTGATAATCTCCGGTACGATACTCTCTGTCATTGTCCTTCTGTTCCTGAAGCCACTGCTTCATTTTTTCGGCGGAACACCGGACGTCATGCCCTATGCCATTGATTACATAGGGATCACCGCCATTGGACTTCCCTTTTATGTTTTAAGCACAGGCGGCAACCACCTGATCCGAGCAGACAGGAGTCCTACCTATTCCATGGCCTGCATCCTGGCCGGTGCCGCCATCAACACCATCCTGGACCCGCTTTTCATCTTTGGATTCGGCTGGGGCATCAAAGGTGCAGCCTGGGCAACCGTGATCGGCCAGATCGTATCCGGACTTCTGATCATCTTTTATTTTTCCAGACTCCGGAAAATGTACCTGGACCACTCCATGCTGATTCCTAAGGCACGCAATCTGTCTGCCATTTTTCTCTGGGAATGGCATCCTGTATCAATCAGGTTGCCATTGCTGCAGTGCAGATCGTCATGAACAACACACTTCGCCATTACGGAGCACTCTCCGCCTACGGGAGTGATATTCCAATCGCCTGTGCAGGGATCATTTCCAAAGTCAATCAGGTATTTATGGCCATCTGCATCGGAATCTCCCAGGGCTCCCAGCCCATCTTGGGATTTAACTACGGTGCCGAAAAATACAGCCGTGTACGCCAGACATACCGCTATTCCGTAACCTTATGTACTGTGATCGCAACCATATTTTTTATCTGCTTCCAGTTCTTCCCGCATCAGATCGTAGGCATCTTCGGAAACGGCAGCGACCTGTACTTTCATTTTGCAGAAAAATATCTCCGCATCTTCATGCTGATGACCTTTGCCAACGGGATCCAGCCTATGTCCGCCTGCTTTTTTACCTCCATTGGAAAAGCCAGGCTTGGTGTGATTATGTCCCTCACAAGGCAGGTACTCTTCCTGCTGCCTCTGATCGTCATCTTCCCGGTCTTCTTCGGAATCGATGGCGTCATGTACGCAGGACCAATTGCAGATACCTCTGCATTTGTGCTGGCCGTTGTTTTTGCCAGACGTGAGCTTGGAGTCATGAAAGCTGCAGAACAAAACGCCTGACATAAAAAATGCCATGTAATTTACTGCCCATCGGCAATATATTACATGGCATTTCTCACATTCTCAGATATTTATCTGAAACCACCAATTTCTGATCTTTTCTTCATCCTCCGGCAGCTGCTTATGATCAGTCACCCTTCAGTACAACACGGATCTTCTTATAAATTACAAATACGATCAGAGATGTCAGTGCATATTTAAAGATATTAAACGGAGCAATGATCAGCAGTGCAAAGGTAAGCAGTCCGTTTACGGAGCTGTGTACTGCGCTTCCCATCTGGATAAAGGTCTCGATCGGCATTCCAAACGCCTTACCGTAAGCTGGAAGCAGCACAAAGGCATTGACAAAGCATGCAAGGATCGCTGTCAGAACTGTTCCCACTGCCATACCTGCAACTGCATGTACTCTGCTCTTTTTGTGACGGAAACGATAGATCAGACCGGCCGGTACCACATAGGCACATCCAAACAGGAAGTTGGCAACATCACCAACACCGGCAGTCATGGTTCCCTTCGTCACAAGATGTACGAGAATCTTCACAAGTTCGATCAGGATACCTGCCACAGGTCCCATAGCGAAGGTTCCTACCATAACCGGTACCTCGGAAAAATCAAGCTGATAAAAAGACGGTGCAAGAAACGGGATCGGAAACTCAAGATTCATTAATACTCCTGCCACAGCACCAAGCATGGCTACCTGCGCGATGGTCCTTGTTCTGCTTCTTTCCACGGCATTTCCTCTCTGTAATATCTGTTCACTCATAACTCTCTCTCCTTCTTCAGAAATATTCAAAGAAAATTTCCACAAGAAATCTTTATGCGAAAAAAATTTCTATTTCTTCACATAAAAAGCCCCGGGAGCTTCTTCCCGGGGCACTGAGCACGTTCTTTAAATACTGCGCGTTCTTCTCTCATCCAGACTTTACTGTCGGTTCCGGAATTTCACCAGATCAGCCGCCAAAGCGGGTCGCGGACTATACCGCCGGTAGGGAATCACACCCTGCCCCGAAGAAATTTTCTTTTTATGAGTTCATTATAACGCGCTCTTTTTATAATTACAAGGCTTAATTCTGTCACAGAAGCATTCTGCTCCATTTATATAAATCTAAGATCCACTCCTTTATGATCAAACCCAGATTTTCTTTACCGTACTCCAGCTACTGTAAAGAACCTTTTTCCGACTCTTTTATATGACCGGATGCGGACATAATAGGTCTTTTTGTTTTTCAGTCCTGATATCTTATATCTGGTCGCAGACTGTTTTCCCAACTGTGACCGTTTTTCCTTTCTTTTGTAAATCTGCTGTCTGCTGCAAACTGGATCTGATAGCCAGTTGCCTGTATATTTTTTTTGCCAGCTTGCGGTAAAGGATCTGTTTGCTTTTTTCAGTCCTGTCAGCAGAGTTTTTGGAGGCAGGATCTTAAAGGTAAGCGTTTTGTTGATACGACTGTATTTTCCGGTCCCTCTGACCTGCACAGTTCCAATTCCGGAATTTTTATTATTTTTGTAATACAGCTTATAAGCACTCGCACCGATCTTCTTTCCATTTACAGTTACAGTTACTGATGGCCGGATGGATTTTCCCGTACAAGTGTAAGAGGTTCTGTTTAGCTTAACATTGCTGACAAACCTTTCTGTCTTTTTTATGATCTTGAAATGAATGGTTGCGGTACCTTTATAATAACCGGTACCATAAATGGTTACCGTTGCCACACCCGGATACTGATTATCCTCGTAGTACATATAATAATCTTCGCCGGCTTTCAATCCGGGAATTACGATGGCAGGTGTGAGTTCTTTTCCTGTATATATCTGATCAGCTATTGGATCCGCAGCCGGTAGTTTTCCGTAAATAGTAAAATATAATGTTTCCGATCCTTTATAATTGCCGATTCCCGTGAGCTCTGCACGAGCTTCACCAGGCTTTTCATTATTAACATAGGTTACCGTATAATCTTTTCCCTGTACCAGTCCGTCAATTACCACTTCCGGTTCCACTTTTTTTCCTTTAAAGGTGGTTTCCAGGTATGTTTCATTATTTTCCGCAAAATAGCACACATACATTCCATTTTCATCTGGCGTAATCTTGAAACTCCGCTCTACTGTACCGCAGAAAATATCTTTTCCCGTGATCTTTACAGTCGCAGTTCCTGCATTGATGTTATTTTCATAAGTTACTTCATAATCGGAGCCCTGCTCAAGTTCCGGTGCGGATTCACTGGATTCTATTTCAGGTTCATGGCTTTTTCCATTATATTCATAGTCTGGAGTGATCTGTTCAAACCATTCATTCTGAAGCGGTATCCGGTTGTCTGCTGACAGCTCCACAAACGTGTAGCCACGGTCCTCTGCGTATTTCTGAAGTGTGGAATCCTTTTTTCCCGCGATCAATGCTGAATCCCTGAACGCATCATCCGCCCAGACAGTATCTGTGCTCAGTACTCTTATCCTGCACCCGGAAGACAGACGAAGTCCATTTTTCCCAACTGATTTTACAGATGCGGGAATTATAATATCACGGATCCCTGAACTGCTCTGGAATGCATATTCACCGATTTCTTCCAAGCCTTCGTTCAGGACAGTTTTCGTAAGCGACGAACAGTTTCCGAATGCACCTTCTCCAAGGCTTCTGACACTTCCCGGGACTGTTATGGAAGAAACATTTACACAGTAATAAAAAGCATAGTCTCCCACGCTTACAGTTCCATCCGGGATCTGGTAATCTCCGGAACGTCCGGACGGAAACACGATCAGTTTTGTGCCATCCTTGCTGAATACCACTCCGTCTTTTTCAGAAAAATACGGATTTTCCGGATCTACTTTAATTTCTGTCAGACTGGACTCAGACAAGCCCTCCACAAAAGCAGCCAGCCCTATAGATGACACGTTTTGGGGAATCGTAACAGATTTCAATTTCTCACAGTTGTAAAAAGCATTCTTTTCGATGGTTGTAAGCGAATCCGGCAAAGTAACAGACTCTATATCAGAAGCCTGGGTGCAATACTGGAAGGTACTGTTTCCAAGAACCGTTACTTTTCTTCCGTCAATAGTATCCGGAACTACGATATTTGTATCTGTCCCTTCATACTGATACAGCCTGAGTGTTCCATCATTCAGGATCTCATAAGAATAGTCATAGTCCATTTTGGACAATTCATAATGTCTGGGGGCATTTCCCGTATATCCGCAGTCAACCAGATATCTTTCTCCGTCAATGATGACTACGGAGTTCCTGTGACCGCTTCCCGCCCCCGGATCATTTGCCGCATACCTTGCATACACGGTCAGTCCCAGTTTTTCGCACATATAGTTCACTGCGCTGGTATTGGCCCAGCAGTCTCCGCCGCCATCCAGCATCAGGCCTGTATAGCCGGAATGATACTGACTGTAATTGAAGTTGTTGGCAAGCCATCTGGCGATCGTCTCAACCTTTTTATAATCGGACATTTCCGCAGTAATATTTTCTTTGAGGAATGTATCCATTTTTTGTTCTGCGTAATACTCCGCATAATCTTTAAGTATGAATTTATAATAAACGGTACTGTTTCCATCCTGTACAGAGATCAGGGTCTCTCCAAACATGTATTCCCACTGGCTCTTTACGTCATTTCCGTTTTTGTCTACATAGGTTACATACTGCATTTTAGGAGTAACAAGACCAGTTTTGCTGACTTTCGCAGTATAACCAGAAACAACCGTATATACCGGATTTTTGCCGGATGTCTGGATCTGATAAGATGTCTGCATGGTATCCGGCATGGAGATCACACTGCTGTAGGTATCATTCATCGCATACAGATATATTTCTGTGCTCTCTACATCTGTTTCTTTTTCGGAAGTGCCTGCTGCCGGAATATCATCTGTGAATATATCTTCCTGCTGCTCCTGGTTTTCTCCGTCACCAAAAATTTCTTCCGGTGCCGCAGCCTCCTCTGTTCCTTCTGCTTTTCTGATGAACGCCGAAGGTTCTTCCAGAGTTGATTCTCCTTCAGAATCCTGTTGTATTTCCTCACTCTCTGAGCTTTCAGCTTCATCCGTTTCCGTTCCGATATCTGATCCCGGAAACTCTTCTTCTGTAATCTGATCTGTGCTCACGGCAGTATCTTCTTCCGTGATCTGATCTGTGTTTACGGTATTTTCTGATTCTTCAGAATTCCCGTCATCTGTAAAAGTATCAATGGTGTCTGTCATATCCGTCTGTGCGTCTGTAAAAATCTTCGGCCGCCACCGGTCCACATGGAACAACAGACATACATAATGACAGACCAAATGCTATCAATTTTTTCGGAAATTTCATTTCGTACCTTTCCTTCCTTTTTATGTAAACCGTTTATATGTAAGTTCTGTTTTTATTATAACGCGGCCCTGTCTTTTCGCAAGCTGCAATAATGTCCCCTACTCTGCAAAAAACCGCTGTGATCTTCATTTTAGATCACAGCGGTTTATGTTTTATTATCGGAACATCAGACTTTCCACAATTTCAGCATTACTGTTCTTTCCATATCCGCATTCGATCAACCAGTTTTCTGGCTGGATACTGCCAACACCACGTTCTACTGTGATGCTGCATGCTCATATGCATTCTGTATTCTTACAGAATATCGATATGCTCTCCTGCAAGTGCCTTGTTCATGCTTCGTACTGCGCAGAATTTACCACACATGGAGCAGGTATCATCATGCTCCGGTTTGCGCTCGTTCCAGATGCGTTTTGCTGTTTCCGGATCCATGGCGCATTCCCACTGTGCCTCCCAGTCAAGCTTTCTTCTGGCATCTGCCATCTTGTCATCGATCTCACGGGCACCGCGGACACCTTTGGCAATGTCTGCTGCATGAGCTGCGATCTTAGATGCCATGATTCCCTGTTTTACGTCCTCAAGATTCGGAAGTGCAAGGTGCTCTGCCGGTGTTACATAGCAGAGGAATGCTGCTCCGGACATAGCAGCTACTGCTCCACCGATCGCGGATGTGATGTGGTCATATCCCGGTGCAACGTCAGTTACGATAGGTCCTAATACATAGAACGGTGCACCCTGACAGATGGACTGCTGTACTTTCATATTTGCCTCAACCTGATCAAGCGGCACATGTCCCGGTCCCTCGACCATTACCTGGACGTCTTTTTCCCATGCACGTTTGGTCAGCTCGCCAAGACGTACAAGCTCCTCGATCTGGCATACATCTGTTGCATCAGCCAGACATCCAGGACGGCAGGCATCTCCAAGGGAGATGGTCACATCATACTCGCGGCAGATATCCAGGATCTCGTCGTAATATTCATAGAACGGATTCTCCTCACCGGTCATACACATCCATGCAAATACAAGAGATCCTCCTCTGGAAACGATATTCATTTTTCTCTTGTGATTACGGATCTGATCGATGGTCTTTCTTGTGATTCCACAGTGAAGAGTTACAAAGTCAACACCATCCTGTGCATGGAGTCTGACTACATCGATAAAATCTTTAGCTGTCAGCGTATCAAGATCTCTCTGATAGTGGATAACGGAATCATAAACCGGAACGGTTCCGATCATTGCCGGACACTCGGATGTCAGCTTGCGTCGGAACGGAATGGTATTTCCGTGGGAAGAAAGATCCATGATAGCATGGGCGCCCATGTTTACAGCTTCCATTACTTTCTGCATCTCTACATCGTAGTCCTTGCAGTCTCTGGATACACCAAGGTTTACATTGATCTTGGTGCGGAGCATGGAACCTACGCCCTCCGGATCGATACATTTGTGATTTTTATTTGCACAGATCGCCACCTTACCGGAGGCTACCAGCGGAAGCAGTTCCTCTGTTGTCATGCGTTCCTTCTTAGCTACGATCTCAAGCTCAGGTGTGATGATGCCTTTACGGGCTGCCTCCATCTGTGTACTGTAATTTCTCATGTAAAAAAAATCTCCTTCCATAAATTCTTTGTGTTTATACAACAAAAAACCGGTTGCTGCAACGCATACGCATCACGGCAACCGGCTCTTACTCTTACGTACTTAATGAAAATCTTCTGTACTTCTGATCTTCTGTGTCTTTAAGAATCCTTCGTGCATATGTCCCTACGTTGGCATTATCCAAATCAGGTTATGGGTCAAGACATTTACAGTCTACTCTCAGCTCGCTTCAGCGGGCCCCCCTGTTTTCATATGTTGGGGACGTTTGTTCGTCCATGTGGTTATTATAGTATACCGGCTAAAATTTGTAAACCACAATTCTGCATTTTATGACTTTTTCTTTCGACATAATCTGCCATTTTATCTCTCAAACTCCCCCGGATCTTTCTTTACAGACATTCTTCCACAGCTTTTCTGTTCCCCGTCAGGAGGATATCCGCAATCCGCATTCACTGCTTATTGCTTTTCGCAATTACAGCAGTCGATTTCCCTGATCCGGTCAATCTCTGCAAGGTTTTCTGCACCTGCACGGCGGATCCCCGCAAAAATGGAACCCGCAATATTGTGCCATACACTGAAGATCGCGCCCGGAAGTGTTGCAAGCGGATTGGCTGCAAAATTAGCTGCTGCCAGTGAGACAGCAAGGCCACTGTTCTGCATGCCTACCTCTATAGCTATAGCAGTTGTTCTGGAATACTCCACATGGAAGATTTTTGCAGCCAGAAATCCCAGCATCATACCACAGAAATTGTGGATCGCCACTACTCCAAGCACCAGAACTCCACAGCTTACGATCTTCTCTGCATTTACAGCCACAATTCCTCCGATGATCATAACAATAGCTACAACCGACACCAGCGGCATAACATCGGATACCTTATCCACATGCTCTCCCGCAAGGCTCCGAAGAAAAACTCCCAGGAGAACCGGGATCAGAATTACCTTTACCACAGAAAGCACCATGGCCCAGAAGGATACTTCCACCCAGGCTCCTGCCAGAACATATACAAGAAACGGTGTCATCAACGGTGCTGCCAGTGTGGAAACTATAGTCATTCCCACAGAAAGCGCCACATCACCTCCTGCGATATAGGTGATCACATTGCTGGCTGTTCCGCCCGGACAGCATCCCACCAGGATCACTCCCAGCGCCAGATCTGCCGGAAGGTTCATCACTTTACACAGAAGCCAGGCGATCACCGGCATAATGGTATACTGAGCCACTGCACCGATCACCACTTCTTTGGGTCTGGAAAAAATTGCCCGGAAGTCATCCAGCTTTATGGTCAGGCCCATACCAAACATGATCACTCCCAGAAATACAGACGTATAGTTCGTCATCCAAGAAAATCCGTCACGCCAGAAAAAAGCCAGGCAGGAAAAAGCGATGATAATGATCCCGATATATCTGGATGCAAGGCTGCTGATAATTCCGATTTTCTTTAAAACTTTTCCCATACATTATACCTCGTAGCTGAAGTTGTCGATCAGTCTTGTTTTTCCGATGTAAACAGCCATTGCTACAAGAACGCTGCGGTCAGCTTTTTCCACCGGCTGCATGGTAAGTGCATCTACCATGGATACATAATCAATCTTTGCCAGAGGCTCTGCTTCGATCACTGCTCGCATTTTTCCGAGAAGCTCTTCTGCCGGGATTCCTGCGTGAATGGCTTCCTGTCCGGCTTTTACTGCCTTTGACAGGCAAAGAGCTGCTTTTCTCTCTTCAGGGCTTAAGTAGGTATTTCTGGAGGATTTTGCAAGTCCGTCCTCCTCACGGATGATCGGACAGCCTACGATCTCAATATCGAAGTTCAGATCACTCACCATCTTGCGGATGATGGCCAGCTGCTGTGCGTCTTTCTGTCCGAAATATGCTCTGTCCGGTGCCACAATATGGAACAGTTTGGTCACAACGGTACACACACCTTTGAAATGGATCGGACGTGTTTTTCCGCAAAGTGTCTCTGATAGAGTATCTATACTTACAAATGCGTGGGGATCATGATACATCTCGGAAGGCTCCGGGCAGAAGATCAAGTCTGCTCCCAGGCTTTCGCAGAGTTTGCTGTCACGCTCAAAGTCTCTCGGGTAGGCTTCCAGGTCCTCGGTAGGACCGAACTGTGTAGGATTGACGAAATCGGATACCACTACGATATCATTCTGCTCTCTGCATTTTTTGATCAGGCTTGCGTGTCCCTCATGGAGAAATCCCATGGTTGGCACAAGGCCTACTGTTTTTCCTTTTTTTTCCACGCTTTGATCTGTTTTCTTGTTTCTTCTACTGTTTTTGTTACCTGCATTGTGCTCTCCTCTTTTCCGGTTCCGGAACCGGTTTTTCTTAATAGATTTGAGATAGCCTCTTTTCTGAATTCACCTTCGTCTTATTATCTTCCTGATCTGCGTCAGGCCATATCCTTCAGCAGTCCGTGTTTCTCATAATTGGTCACTCTGCTGATCCTGTTCTCTTCATCTACAAATACAACTGCAGGCTTGTGAGTACGGGCTTCTTCCTGCTCGTACTGTGCGTAAGCCATAATGATGATCTTGTCACCGGTGCTTACACATCTTGCTGCTGCTCCGTTCAGGCAGATCATACCGCTTCCGCGTTCTCCGCAAATGGTGTATGTCTCGAAACGGCTGCCGTTGTTCACATCTACGATCTGGACCTTCTCATATTCCAGTATCCCGGCAACTTCCAGCAGTTCCTCATCCACAGTGATACTTCCTACATAATCCAGTTCCGCCTGGACAACGGTTGCTCTGTGGATCTTTCCTTTTAACATCTCTATTGTCATCTTATATAAGTCCTTTCCTGCAGGGAATAATTTTCAAGTGGATAAAAGCATCCGCTTCTGTATTTAATAAAAAAGCGTCTCGGGGTACACTTCGACCCTGAAACGCTTCTGATTGATTCCCTGTATATTGAGTCCTGTTTTTTATACACGAAAAGCATGCTCTTCAACAGTTGCTCAAAATTCCCATAACTGTTGTAACGCCTTCGTTATCATCGATACAGGCTCGTATCTTTTATAATTTTCATATATCCGTCCGTTCCCGATCCCGGGTTCCGGTGGCTATTTTTATATAAGATTCCAGTGATTTCAGCCAGAGTATAGTTTTGAGTCCAAATACTATCTCTGTGGGGTATTATTGCACCCCGACACTGGTTTGTCAATAATTTTCATACTCTCTACTATCGTGAATGCCAGTAACAATCCCAAAACCCGTTACTTTCACCAAAAAAGCCCTCCCACACAGCAATTTCTCTGCCATGTGAAAGGGCTTTATCTTTCTTCCTTTATGCATATTATTTATGAATATGCACATCCAGCTGCTTATAAGGAATCTCAATTCCATAATAATCAAAATCTTCCTTGATCCTCTGGTTCAATCTCCATCTGGCTGCCCAGTAGCGGTCGGTATCTACCCAGACACGAAAGCCCATGATCACAGAGCTTTCTGCCAGCTCATCTACGAATACCACCATCTCTTCGTCTTCTCTTGTATCCGGATCTTCGGTGAGGATATCTTCCAGGATATCCTTGGCCTTCTGGATATCTGCATTATAAGAGATCCCCACTTTGATCTCCAGCCTTCGCTGATCCCTTGCTGTTACGTTGGTGATGGTCGCATTGGAAAGAGTACCATTCGGGATCACGATGTGCTTGTTATCAATGGATAACAGCGTTGTATAACAAATCTCGACCTTGGCTACCGTTCCCTCGCTTCCGTCCTGTCCGTTAACGATGATGTAATCCCCTACCTGGAAAGGCTTGAACAGAAGAAGCATCATACCTCCTGCCAGGTTGGCAAGTCCGCCCTGGAGGGCAAGACCCATAGTAACACCTGCAGTTCCGAGAAGTGCTGCCAGAGATGATTCCTTTACTCCAAAGCTTATGGATATGTTAAAGATCAGGAGTATGTAAAGTACGATCTTGACCAGTGAGGACATAAACTGTGCCACTCCTGTATCCAGCCTGGATTTTGTCAGTGATTTCCTCACAAACTTTACGATCCATTTAATTACCGTGCTTCCTACCCAGAAAGCAACAATAGCCAGAACAACCTTGATTCCGAATTTCGTGATGTCCGGCAGATAATTTTCAAACATCTGCCTGTACTGGCTTACCTGATTTCCGACCTCCTGCACGGTCTGTACAGTACTATCCAAATATAATCCCTCCTGTCTGATCGATCATTCGATATACATATGCGGATCGATCTATGAGCTTCAAAGCTTATTTCTGATATAAGCATTTCCTATAATCCGCATCTGGTAATATAATAATACAGCAGTGGTTTTTCCCTGTAAACCTGATTTCTCCGGTTCTATAAAGTATAGGGTATAAACCACTGCTGTATTTCTGTTATAGCTTTATTGTATATCGGTCCGGTAATCCGCCGCAGAATGCTGCAGAATATACTTGCCTGCTTCTCTTTACTCAGCTTTTCTCTTTATTTACTGATTCCCTTCATGGAAAGGCTGATACGTTTTTTCTTCATATCAACACCAAGAACACGGACATCCACGATATCTCCCACACTGACTGCTTCCAGCGGATGTTTGATGAATTTCTCGCTCATCTCGGAAATATGGACCAGGCCATCCTGATGCACACCGATGTCCACAAAAGCACCGAAGTCAATAACATTGCGGACAGTTCCCTTGAGGACCATGCCTTCTTTCAGGTCCTTCATATCCAGGACATCGGTACGGAGGATCGGTTTCGGCATCTCGTCACGTGGATCTCTGGCAGGTTTTTCCAGTTCCTTTACGATATCACGTAAGGTTGGCTCTCCGATCTCCAGCTCCTTTGCCAGTTTTCCGTAATCGCGGATCTGCCCAGAAATACCGGTAAGCTTACGCTCTGCCACATCTTCCTGTGTGTAGCCCAGCTTTTCCAGGAGTTTTTTTGCTGCGTCATAGCTTTCCGGATGGACACTGGTTGCGTCCAGAGGATTTTTGCCTCCTGTGATCCGTGTGAAACCTGCACACTGCTCAAAGGCTTTCGGACCAAGCTTGGCAACCTTAAGAAGTTCTCTTCTTGTCTGGAAACGGCCGTTTTCCTCACGGTAGGCTACAATATTCTTTGCGATGGCCTTGCTGATTCCGGAAATATACTCCAGAAGGGATGCAGACGCAGTATTCAGATCCACTCCGACCTTGTTTACACAATCTTCCACAACGCCGTTAAGGGCTTCTCCCAGCTTTTTCTGGTTCATATCATGCTGATACTGACCGACACCGATGGATTTCGGATCGATCTTTACAAGCTCTGCAAGCGGATCCTGTACACGTCTTGCGATGGATGCGGCGCTTCTCTGTCCAACATCGAAATTCGGGAATTCTTCCGTGGCAAGCTTGCTTGCGGAATATACAGAAGCACCTGCCTCGTTGGTGATAACATACTGGACCTTTTCCGGGATTTCCTTAAGAAGCTCCACGATGATCTGCTCGGATTCTCTGGATGCCGTTCCGTTTCCTACAGAGATCAGTGTCACATGATATTTGCTGATAAGCTTTTTCAGGGTTTCCTTTGCGGCACGGATCTTGGTCTCATTGGTTGGTGCTGTGGGATAAATAACTGTGGTATCCAGAACCTTTCCGGTAGGATCTACCACTGCCAGCTTGCATCCGGTACGGAAGGCAGGGTCCCAGCCAAGAACTACCTGTCCTGCAATTGGAGGCTGCATGAGAAGCTGCTCCAGATTTTTGCCAAAGACATGGATGGCACCGTCCTCTGCTGCCTCTGTAAGGGCGCTTCGGATCTCACGCTCAATAGCCGGTCCGATGAGACGTTTATAGCTGTCCTCAATGGCTTCTTTCAGAACCGGTGTAGTGTATGGATTATCGCGGACGATCACCTGTTTTTCAAGATAACGGATGATCTCTTCCTCAGGTGCAAGGATCTTCACAGTAAGGAATTTCTCTTTCTCACCACGGTTCAGAGCAAGGACACGATGACCTGCAAGCTTTTTCACCGGCTCCTCAAAGTCATAATACATCTCGTATACAGACTGCTCCTTCTCATCTCTTGCGGTGGAACATATAGTTCCCTTATCCATTGTTCTCTTACGGATACTGATACGATAATCTGCTTCATCAGAAATGTGTTCTGCAATGATATCTCTGGCACCGCTGATGGCCTCTTCCACAGTTTTAACTTCTTTTTCCTCAGAAAGAAATGCTTTTGCCTCTTCTTCAAGAGGTTTCTTCGTCATCTGGAGAAGGATGATGTCGGCCAGCGGTCCCAGACCTTTTTCCCTGGCGATGATGGCACGTGTACGGCGCTTCGGGCGGTACGGACGGTAAAGATCCTCTACCACAACGAGTGTCTGCGCTGCCTCGATCTGTTTCTTCAGCTCCGGAGTCAGCTTGCCCTGCTCCTCGATGCTGCCCAGAACCTGAGCCTTTTTATCCTCAAGATTTCTTAAATAAGTAAGTCTCTCATTAAGATTACGAAGCTGTTCGTCGTTCAGTGTACCGGTTGCTTCCTTACGGTATCTGGAAATAAAAGGAATGGTGCAGCCTTCATCGATCAGCTTAACCGCTGCCTCGACCTGCCATTTCTCAACGTTCAATTCTCTGGTAATTACCTGAATAATATCCATTTTTATCTTTCTCCCGTTGTTTCAAATTTGCCTGAGGCTGCTTTTTCCTTTTTACACAGCTTCTGACATTTATCAAAGATCAATCTGTGCGATCACGTCCTTCAGAGCATTGGCGCTTGCATGAAGCTTCTCTGTCTCCTCCTCGGTCAGCGGAACACGAACGATACGTTTTACACCTTCCGGTCCGATAGAAGCCATGGTACTAAGACATACGTCTTCAACACCGTACTCTCCGTGAAGCATGGTTGATACACTGACTATTGTATCAGATGCTGCAAGAAGAAGCGAGCAAAGTCTGCAAACAGATACGGCTACCGCATAAAATGTAGCACCCTTCTTGGCGATCACAGTTGATCCTGAAGTATGAACATACTCCAGAACCTCTTCTCTGTCAAGTGGCTGCAGATCTTTCTGATCCTCATGAACGATCTTGTCAAACTCATCAAGGGTCGCACCTGCAACAAAGGCTCTGGACCACGGTACAAAGGAAGTATCTCCATGCTCTCCGAATACATAGGCGTGGATGTTTTTCTCAGATACACCGTAGTGCTGAGAAAGTCTGCAGCGGAGACGGGCCGTATCCAGGGCGGTTCCGGAACCAAGAATCTGATTTTCCGGCAGTCCGGAAAGCTTTGCAAATGCATAAGTCATAATATCACATGGATTACTTACGATAATATAAAGCGCTTTGGGAGCCACCTTTACGATCTCCGGAGTAATACTCTTCATAATGTTGACGTTGGTCTGTGTCAGCTCGATGCGAGTCTGTCCCGGTTTTCTGGCAATACCGGAAGTGATGATCACAATGTCAGAATCTACAGCATCCGGGTAATCTCCTGCCACGATGGAGATCGGCTCACGGAAACTGGTTCCCTGCTCAATATCCATAACCTCACCTTCAGCCTTATCTTTGTTAATATCGATCAGAACGATCTCTGATGCAATACTCCTCTGTGATAAGGTATAAGCGATAGTTGCTCCTACACTTCCTGCTCCGATGATCGTAATTTTACTGCTCATATTTGTTCTCCTTTCAGCGTTGTTTGTCATTTTAATAACAACTTTAATTACACACATTCAAACATAACATAAAATATTGCCCTGTGCAATAAAAATTTTATTGTATTTCTCAGGTTAACCCACTCCAATTTGCATTTCAAATTATTTAAACCGCTTATATTTTCTGATATTTTTCATATTATTCTGTATACATTCCTGTTATTTTTTTATCGATTTATAGAAGCAATTTCAGAAACCTAGCAAAAAACCTCTGAACTTCAAAAAAACTCAAGAAGTCCAGAGGTTTCTTTCACCTCTTATTATTGGCTTAGATTCAGATGTTTATAGCTGCTCCAACGTTCACTCGGTTAATTCTTTGCCTGGGCAAGGGCCTTTTGTGCAGCGTCCAGGATCCCTTCGGAGGAATATGTGGCTCCGCTGACAGTATCGATCCCATCCGCCGACTGGTTTGCCATGATCTGAGAATAAATCGTGCTCCATGCAGGATCAAAAAATTCCGGTGTATCCTGATTTGTCTGCTCAATGGATACGATCTGGCCTCCTGAGATCGTAATTGTCAGATATGTTTTTCCTCCATATCCAAAAGCCGAGCCTGTATACGTTCCATCTCTGTACATTCCCACCGGTTCCGGTGCTTCCGTTGGCTCCGGTGTTGCATCCGGCTCATCTGTCCCTGGTGTTGGAGTTACATTGGTTTTTTCAGGAACCGGCGTCACATCCGGGTCGTCCGGCTCCGGCGTCGGGGTTGCTGCCGGCGTCTCTGTTGGCTTCGGTGTGGCTGTTGGTTTCGGCGTTGCCGTAGGTTTCGGTGTGGCTGTTGGCTTTGGTGTCGGTTTCTTTGTCGGAGTTGGTGTCGGTTTCTTTCCATACTCCGGATTGATCGCTTCTTTAAGAGCTTTTTTTACAGCGTTGAGAATTCCGTTGGAGGAATAGGTTGCTCCGCTGACTGCATCAATATCATCTACAGAATCCGTACCAATGATCTGTTCCTCCAGCACGCTCCATGCTTTTTCAAAAAACTGCTCCGTGTCCGTATTTTCCTGTTTCAGGGCTTCGATCACTCCATCCTTGATGGTCACAGTTACCTTCACGTCTCCATTGAAGCCCTTTGCCGAAGCTGTATATTTACCGTCCAGATATTTTTGGGGACTGTCCGGATCTTCCGGTTTCTTTGTAGGAGATGGTTTTTTTGTAGGTGACGGAGCTGATGTCGGAGTTGGTAAAGCAGTTGCTGCAGGTGTAGGGGTGACCTGCTGGCTGTTTCCATCTGCCGCTGCCTGGGAGAGGGCATTCTGAACTGCCTGGATGATTCCGTTGGAGGAATAGGTTGCTCCACTTACTGCATCTACATTCGGTGTATTTCCGGCGATCATCCTGCTGATCACACCCTGAGCTGACGCAAAATACGACGCAGTTTCTCCAGATGCCTCCAGAATATCTATGGCCGCAATCTTTCCACCGCTGATTGTTACTCTCACGCGAATCGTCCCGCCAAATCCGGTTCCGCTTCCTTCATACGTACCGTCCTTATATCCATCTGCCGGAACACTTGCTACCGGTGTCTGCGTGGTTCCCTGTCCTGCGGCGCTGGCATTGCTTTTTGCAGATTCGGAAACCGTTCTTGTACCTGAGCTTTTTTTCGCTGCTGTTTTTTTTGCACTTTTTTTCGATGAGCTTTTCTTTTTTGTTGTACTGTTTTTCTCAGCTGTGGCAGTTGTGCTGTCAGAAACAGTATTTTCTTTTTCATACCCGAGATATTTTTCCAGCTCTGAAGCAGACATTACGGTCGTCTCTGCCTGCCCGACTGCTTCTGTCTCTCCATCAGAGCCCTTCGCCTTTATGCCTGAAAACACAAGCGCCGCAATCACAGCAGCTGCAGGAACCAGCTTGGTCCAGGGTATCTTCGGAGTATTTTTTTCCTCCTGCTTTTTATCTTTCAGATCTTTTTCCATGCTTCCTTACTCTCTCCTCTTTTCTTGCGGCCTCTGTCAGACATTGCTCTTCAGAAATCAGCAGACCTCTGCCGCAGACATTGCTCTATGTCTGCGGCAGAGGCTTCTGGATATCTGTGATCACATTCGGTTCAACAGTGAAATTATTTAACTGTTACCACAAATTTCTTTGTAATTCCGTTGCATTTCACTGTGATCGTTGCTTTACCTTTTTTGATTCCCTTTACAACACCCTTGCTGTTTACAGCTGCAACTTTTTTATTGCTGCTTGTATATGTAACCTTGCCTGCAGGTGCTGCTTTGGATCTGATGGTTGTTGTTTTACCTTTTTTGATCGTTGCAGAAGATTTTACAAGACTGAATGCAGGATTCTTGACAACTACTTTGCAGGTTGTCTTCAGGGCTCCTGCCTTTGCTGTAATCGTAACGGTTCCTGCTTTGATTCCTTTTACAACACCTGTTTTACTGTTTACGGTTGCAACCTTTGTGTTGCTGCTTGTGTATTTTACAGTTGCAGATGGTGTTGCAGTTGCTTTTACAGTCGCTGTTTTTCCTTTGTAGATCGTTACGGAAGCCTTTGCGAATTTAATTGTAGAAGCTTTTACTGTTACCTTGCAGGTTGCTGTGGCATTTCCGACCTTTGCTGTGATAACTGCTGTTCCGGCTTTTACGCCTTTAACAACACCCTTGCTGCTTACCGTTGCAACCTTTGTGTTGCCGGACTTAAATGTTACTGCTGCATCGCTGTCATTTGTTGTTGCCTTAAGAGTCGTTGTTTTTCCTGTATATACAGCTGCTGCTGTCTTATCAAGTGTAACTGTTACCTTCTGAAGCTCTTTCTCTGCTCCCTGAAGATGTTCAAGTGCTTCATTTACCTCAGCCTGACTTGCATCTGTTTTTGCAAGAATGTCTTCTGCTTCCTGAAGCTCACCGGCAAAGGACTTCCAGGTTGCAATTGTGTAATCTGCCTCTGCCAGAGCCTTTGCAGCTTCCACTTCTGTTTTAAGACTTGTAAAATCAGTCGGCTCCATTGTAGGATTTACGATATTCTCTGCAGTTGCCTGGAAGCTGTAGGTATAGTCATTATATCCAAGAGCATACACTGTCAGTTTCCAGTATCCTGTTCCGTCTGTTCCTCCCGGAAGCTTGCAGCGTGCAGATTTTGTAAGTCCAAGCTGGATTCCCATTGCTTTATGCATCCAGTTATCTGCGGCAAACTTGGTTCCATAAGAAGCGAGGCATTTCGTATATGTAGAATCATCTCCATAATAATCCCAGCGTACAGCCTGCATATTTGCACCAAGATCGCCATAATTTCCATTGAGATCCACACGGAGGAATTCGCCGTAGCTTCCGCTTGCTGCTTTTACACTCGGATTGATCTCTGTTGCTGTTTTTAACGCCTGATCCTTGATACCGGAAGCTGTTCCGTCTGATTTTCTTGCTGTAAATGTAAAGCCGTCACCATTTTTCTCCACATATTTCAGACCATTTGTCTGTGCATTTACGTCTGCCACAAGGCCTTTGTAATACTGGAGATTGTTTTCACTGTATCCTCCGGAGAGCACAGCTCCATCCTGTACAACATTATACTTTTTGCAGAAATCTGCAAAATCTGCGGTCTTAACTGCTACCGGGACATATTTCAGACCATATATCTCATAATGATCCATCGTATAGGTTTTTCCATCTTCTGTTGTTATACTGCCTCTGTTCCATTTTACCTTGGAACCGTCTGTAAGATAAAGTGTGCTTCCTTTATCCTCCCAGTAAGATACGTCGAATCTGGTTCCGTCTTCAGCAATGATCGTAGCTTCTGTCTGATAGCTTCCTCTGTGGAGTCCATGATTTGCAGTCGCTCTTGTTACTGTATCAAAAGCTCCTGTATCAAACTCACTATGTGAATCCTTCTCTTCTGAAGAGCTTGTATCTCCAGCTGCATATACGCCTTCTGCTGCCCAGTACTCACCCCAGGTAAGTCCTGCATATACGTACTGATACTCGCCTGTCAGCTGGTCAGAATCGGAAAATGCTTCCGCCACTTCATCGCCTTCTGTGAAATCCTCTTCCCCTGTAGAGAACGGGTCTGCTTCCTCTGCTGTCTCATCCAGAGTCTCGACAGCTTCTGTATCTTCCTGCTGGATATCCTCTGTCTCGTCTGCAGCAGCTTCTGGTACTGCTACATCCTCTGCTGCTTCTTCTGTTATGTCTGCAGCATCCTCTGCCGTTTCCTCTGTGCTAAAATCCTCCGTATCTCCTGCCT
>ENA-OQBD01000176-OQBD01000176.1-human-gut-metagenome-genome-assembly--contig:-NODE-176-length-37033-cov-3.406763_pt1 | contig 37033 bp, 32 predicted proteins | sample MGYA00242742_ERZ504543 | MGnify/ENA primary metagenome ERZ504543 (study PRJEB26092, sample SAMD00036239) | human gut metagenome | host: Homo sapiens | study: EMG produced TPA metagenomics assembly of...
GTCAGCAACTCGTCTATGTACCGGTAACGGGTCACCGTCACCTCGGTCGCCACTATACTCAGGTCATTGCGGATCAGGTCGACAATCGTAGCATGCTCGGCCGTTTCCTTCGGATCGTCCAATATCCGCCTGCGGGCATCCGGCAACGTAGCATCGATCGTTCCCTTCATCGGATAGGAATAGATATGTTCATCCCGTATCTTCACGAATATCTCAGGAGAGAAAACAACAAAACGATCTTTCAGCCAGAGCTTATACCGGGCTTCCGAACGGATAAAAACATCCTCTAAACTCAGATCGGTCCGGACAGGAGTAGCGCAAGTCAGATTGACTAAGTAAGAGTTTCCAGCCCGGATATGTCCGACAACTTTATGAAACGAGCCGGCATAAGCCTCCTGTGTCATAGGGAACGTTTCCCACCGGATCGCAGAAGTCAAGTTCTCCGTGATCTTCATGCGACTTGCAATCGCAGCATTCGTCACACCATCCAAGTCGTAAAGCAACATCTCAGGATCGATCTGGTCCAGCTCTTCTACAATCACCCGGTCTTGCTTGTAATCGATCACAAACAGGAAAGGCCGCCTTTCCGCACCCAATCGGTTCATACGGCAGACGGCCTCTATACGGTTATAGAATATCATATCAGAAACGTTCGGTCAAACCTCCAAAAGCATCGATACGGCGATCCCGGAAGAAAGGCCACCAACGACGCACGTTCTTACTACGGGTCTTGTCGATCTCTATCACACGTACCTCCTCTTCGTCATTCGGGAATACGGTTAATAGCTCACCTTGGGGACCGGCCGCAAAACTGTTTCCCCAAACCGGATACCGCCCGTTTGCCCCGAAGGGTCCGGCTCATGCCCGGTACGATTTACGGAAATGACCGGGAGTCCGTTCGCCACGGCATGTCCCCGCTGTATGGTCACCCACGCACCCAGCTGACGGTCCTTCTCTTCCTGCGTATCGCTACTTTCCCAGCCGATAGCGGTCGGATAGATCAACATCTCGGCGCCACGCATAGCCATCAAACGGGCTGCTTCCGGATACCATTGATCCCAGCAAACCAACACACCAAGACGCCCCACAGAGGTATCGATAGGCTCAAAGCCTAAATCACCGGGGGTAAAATAGAATTTCTCGTAATAAGCGGGGTCATCCGGGATATGCATCTTGCGGTATTTCCCGGCGATCGTACCGTCTTTCTCCAAGACGACGGCCGTGTTATGGTACAGGCCCGGGGCACGCTTCTCGAAAAGGGAAAGCACCAAGACGATACCCAATTCTTTCGCCAAGGCACCGAAGGTTTCCGTCGATGGGCCGGGGATCGTCTCTGCCAAGTCAAACATGCTCGTATCTTCCGTCTGGCAGAAATACAGGCCGTTATGCAGTTCTTGCAAGACGACCAATTCCGCTCCCTCCCGGGCAGCCTTACGGATATTTACCTTTAGCTTCTCTATATTCGCCGCTCTGTCAGCGGTATTCTTTTGTTGTATTAATCCTACTTTCATATTTAATTGGTTGTAGTTATTATTCGATAAAGCTTTCCGGATATTGCATCGTCACGCAATGCAGGGAACCGTGTTGCTTGATAAGCGGAAGGCAATTGATACCCACGATCTCACGGTCCGGGAACGCTTCCCGCAAAGCCGCTTTAGCGATCTCATCTTTCGGTGAGTCATAGAACGGAACCAATACGGCCCCATTCATGATCAGGAAATTAGCGTAGGTAGCGGGCAAGCGCTCCCCTTCCCATTCCACCTTATCGGCCATCGGAAGTGGAATCAGACGATAAGGCTCCCCATTCGCCCTAGTAAACTCCTTGATCTCCTCCTCCATCGCCTTCAATTCCTCATAATGCTCGTCTTCCTCATCCTCGCAACGGACATAAGCGATCGTATCCTCGCTACAGAAACGGGCGAGCGTATCCACGTGGCTATCCGTATCGTCTCCGGCTAAATAACCGCTGGTAATCCAAAGGATACGATCCAAGCCAAATACGTCTTTCAAATAACGTTCCAATTCCTCCTGTTGCAAATACTCATTACGGTTTACGGATGCCAGACACTCAACGGTAGTCATCAACGTACCTTTCCCATCCGATTCGATACTACCGCCTTCCAGCACGAAAGGTTGCATATTAGCGGGCACCACCTCACCGGAGAAGGTCTTCATATGACAAAGGTTACGGGTAATCAGATTATCATGATTGGCGGCGAACTTCATTCCCCAGCCATTGAACACGAAATCATAAAGCATGGGCGTTCCCTCATCGAAGACGGAAATTCCCCCGTGATCCCGTGCCCACGTATCGTTCGTATCCATCTCACGGAAAATGACACGGTCGTAATCAACCTCACCCAATTGTTCACGTACGGCGGTCTCGTCCGGACAGACAATCAATAACTTCTCTCGCTTGATCACTTCCTTGGCGATAGCCACGAAGCAAGGAATCACCTCGTCCAATATCGGGGCCCAATCCGTATTCTCATGCGGCCACGTAAGCTGCACGGCACTTTGCGGATACCATTCCGCAGGTAATATCACGTTATGTTCCATATTTGAATTGTTTAAATTGTTTCACAAGCACGATCGCCGTCACGATCGCCGCCACCGTATCGGCGATAGGCATACTGATCCAGACACCGAGAGTTCCGAATAACGGGGGGAGGAGGATTAAACAGGGTATCAAGAAAAGCATCTGCCGGGTCAAGGAGAGAAAGATCGCTTTCTTAGACATGCCGATGGAAAGGAAGAAGTTAGTCGCCACCATCTGGAAGCCCACGATCGGGAATACGGCGAAGACGATATGCAGGCCATAAGAGGCGGCACTGATCAACTCCCCGTCACTCGTAAACATACGGACGATCCACGACGGCACCAACTGGCAAAGCAAGAACCCCAGCGTAGCCACTCCTACCGCCCAGCGCATCGTCAGCCGGGTCACGTCCGTCACCCGGGAATAGAGTCGGGCACCATAATTATAACCGGCTATCGGTTGCATACCCTGATTAAATCCCATGATGATCATCACGAAAAGAAAAGCGATACGGTTCACGATACCATAAGCGCCAATCGCCATATCTCCCCCATGCTCTTTCAATCCCCGGTTGATAAGGATCACGATCAAGCAGGAACAAAGGTTCATCAAGAACGGAGATAAACCGATCGACAAGATACCTTTCACGATCTCCGAGCGCAGCCTATAAATACCTTTCTTGAAATGAAGGAGTTGCTTCGGTCTCGAGAAATGGATCAACTGTCCGGTAAGCGAGATTACCTGCGAGATCACCGTCGCCCAAGCCGACCCCTTTATACCCCATCCAAACCCAAAGATAAACAACGGATTCAAGGCGCAATTGATAACGACCGACGCCAACGTAGCATACATCGCCATCTTCGGGAACCCAGAGGAGCGCAAGACCGCATTTAATCCCAGATACATATGCGTAACCACATTGCCATACAGAATAATCCGCATATAATCACGGGCATATGAGATCGTGTTCTCACTAGCACCGAAAAAGTACAGCACGGGATCAAGCAAGAACAAGAAAGCGATCGTGAAAGCGACGCCCAGAACCACATTCAAGATCAACACATTCCCCAATACCTTATTCGCCCCCTCATAATCTTTCTGCCCCAGCTTCACGGCAACCAACGTAGAGGCACCGACTCCCACCAACGAACCGAAGGCGGCCGCCAAGTTCATCAACGGAAAGGTCAAGGCTAGGCCGGAAATCGCTAACGCCCCCACTCCATGGCCAATAAAAATACTATCGGCCATATTATATAAAGAAGAAGCTGTCATAGCGATAATCGCAGGAATCGCATATTGCGTAAGTAATTTACCGATAGGCTCGGTCCCTAATACCAATGGAGAATTTTGTTTTGCCATGCCGCAAAGATACGGATATTTCGATTTATTTTCCTACTTTTGTAAGGTATAACCTTATGAATCTAATCAAATGGAAACAGAGAAACAGTTGATATCCCATTTATACCAAAACAAAGAAAATGGAAAATGGATAATACAAACCAACGATGAACATCAAAGGGGTGTTGCAGAAATGGCAACCTCCTTTTCTGGACTGTTCGGACTTCCATCTTGGGGGCATACGCTTGGAATGCTTCACGACAAAGGAAAAGAGCGTGATGCATTTCAGCAATATATCCGTACGACAAGCGGTCTACCTGTGACTGACGAAAAATCGTATGGAGAGCATCATCATGCGTTTGTAGGTGGAATATTGGTAACGAACCTTATGGGGAAGAGTGTATTCAATCTTCTTGCCAACCAGATAATCTCTCATCATACAGGCCTACATGATTATGTAGATGCGGAGAGCGTCATAGAGAAAAGGCAACTTCCCGAAGAGATAAACAAAGGGGACATAGCTCTGAATATACCCCAGTTGAGAAAAGAACTTCTTGAATCTCCTTTTTCTAAACTTAAGGTGGACATGAAGCATTTTCATCACCTTTCCCGCATGCTTTTTTTCCTGTCTTGTGGATGCCGACAGACTCAATACAGAGCAATTTATGGATGTAGAATCGTGGGAAAAACGGGGATGCTCGTCTACACTCACTGACTTATTGCCAAAATTGGAGGCGCATTTACGTGAACTGCAATTGTATGCACCCGATACAGAAGTGAACCACATTCGCAAGAAAGTACAGGAACGATGCCGTAAAGCTTCTTCTGAAGAGAAAGGATTCTATAGCCTTACGGTACCAACGGGAGGCGGCAAGACTCTTTCATCGTTGTTGTGGGCCATGAAGCATGCTGTAAATCACGGTATGAATCGTATTATCATTGCCATCCCATACACTAGTATTATTGTGCAGACGGCAGGCCTCTTGAAAGAAATCTTCGGCGAAGAGCACGTACTGGAGCATCATAGTAACTTTAACCCTGATGAGATAAAGAATGAAGAGGTACGTGAGAAGGCAAAGCTAGCCACGGAAAACTGGGATTATCCGATTATCGTTACGACCAATGTTCAGCTGTTTGAGTCAATGTTTAGCAACAAACCGTCCGATTGCCGTAAATTGCACAATATCGTGAATTCAGTTCTTATTTTGGATGAAGCGCAGACATTGCCGACTGATTTCTTACAACCGATAGTGGATGCACTTAAAGCATATCAGAAAATATTCGGAGTGTCGGTACTGTTTACCACTGCCAGTCAGCCGGTACTTAGCGGACTGATAGAAGGAACTAATCCTAAGGCCAAATTTTGAGGGAATAGACCGTATTATTGAAATCATACCGAATGAGTTTGCTTTGCATGACAAGCTTCGTCGTGTGAAGTTAGTAATAGACAACACAGGAAAGACATACGATGAGATTGCCGCCGAAGTTGCTATATATAATAAAGTATTATGTATCGTAAATACCCGAAAGGATGCCAAGGAACTGTATGACCGTTTACCTAATGAAGGAATAAAGCTCCATCTATCGAGAATGATGTGTCCCGCCCATATCAGTGAAACCATACGGAAGGTCAAGGCATTGCTGAAAGATAAATCACATCCGATTGTCAGAGTGATAGCTACCCAGCTTGTAGAGGCAGGGGTGGATATAGATTTCCCTGTTGTATTTCGACAGGAATCAGGTCTTGACTCTATTTTACAGGCAGCGGGGCGTTGTAACCGTGAAGGAAGAAATACTGTTGGTACCACATTTGTGTTCAGTCTCGCCGCAGAGAAACGTATTCCATTTGGGGCAATGAAGGCTGCAAACAATGCACGATTGAATTTGCCTGCAAATAGTGATTGGTTTGACCCTTCTACGATGACAGAGTATTTTTATCAGTTGTATTGCAGGAAAAACACGTTTGACGATAAGGATATGAAACATTATCTTTATAATCCTATTCGAAAATAACATGAATGAAAATTTAACGGGACACCAGTGAGTGGATATATATAATGAAACAAAGTAAATATAAATATATTGCACATTCTGAAAATAGTAATGGTGCAGAGCAGTCAATGAAGCAACATAGTGAAAGTGTCGCAGAATTGATGAGGTCTTTTGCTTTGGCGGATGATTTTGCCGAGATATATTCGTATTGTGGCTTGCTGCATGATATTGGCAAATACAGCAAGGGATTTCAAAATTATATAAGATCAAGAGAAGAAAAGGAACCTCATGCAAAATGGGGGGCTTATATAGCTCTAATGAATAAACTTGTCAATATTGCATTTCCTGTAATAGGACATCATGCAGGACTTCCCAATAGAGATGCTATGGTTGAAACATTAGGACTATGTGCGAAAGATGAAAACAGGTGGAAGAATATCCAGCAGGCTATGGAAGAAGATTATTTCATTATATCAATGTGTGACAATAGTTCATTTAATAAAATAGGAAATGTTTTTCAAAAGGAACTATTTGTACGATTGCTTTATAGCGCACTTGTTGATGCGGATAGTCTTGATACGGAGCGACATTTCCAAAAAGAACAGTATGATGCACGTTCATGCAAAATTCTTGATGTGGATGCGCTCTTGGCAGCCTTGAACAAGCGGTTCGATTCTTTCAAACAGGTTACTCCTCTGAACGAGTTGAGGACAAATGTAAGGCTTTATGCCCAAAGTCTTGCAAATGCAGACCAAGGGTGTTTCTCCATGACATTGCCAACGGGAATGGGAAAAACTTTGACCAGCCTAAACTGGGCTCTCTATCATGCTGAAGCACATCCTAACATCAAACGAATAGTGATTGTTCTGCCATTCATCAGCATCATTGATCAGACTGCAAATGAACTTAAAACCATATTCAAAGATTATGATGTGATACTTGAACATCATTCAAATGTGAACTATGAAGAAGCCGATGAAGAAGAAAGCTATTGCAAAGATTCCAAATATTTGGCAACAGAAAACTGGGATTATCCTATAGTAATCACTACTGCAGTTCAATTTTTTTGAGTCTCTATTCTCTAATCAACGTTCCAAATGCCGCAAGTTACACAATCTGCAAGATTCAATTGTGATCTTCGATGAGATTCAAACATTGCCAGTAAACCTTGCCGAATGTACAATGAAGATGCTGAATGACTTGTTGCATCTTTGCCGATGTAGTTTTTTGTTTTGTACTGCCACACAACCTAATTTCCAGACGAGAAAGGACTTCTGCGGAATAGATCATATTACACCGCTTGTCGAGAATCCTGCATCTGTCTTTGCTTCCACCAAACGAGTCAAGTACATCTCCATTGATGATTACAAAGCCCAATCGTTCGAAAGCATTGCAGATTGCGTGGTGGAACAAAATGGCTCAGTACTCATTGTATGTAATACAAAGAAAAAGGCAATGGCTTTGTTTGAGTGCTTGAAAACAAGAAGCGAGATACCAGTACTCCATCTTTCGACCAATATGTGCCAAGCGCATAGAATAGAGATCATCAAAAGGGTTCGGATAAAATTGAAAGAAGGAGAAAAGCTTATTCTGTGTTCTACTCAACTTATTGAGGTTGGAGTTGATATGGATTTCCCTGTGGTATTCAGAGAACTGGCACCTTTGGAATCAATCATTCAATCGGCAGGCCGCTGCAATAGAGAGGGTAACCTGAAAGAAGGTCAAGTCTATTTGTTCCAATTAGAGGATCAAGGTCAGCCTTCACGTCAATATATAGCATTTGCACAATTTGCACAGTTATGTTATCGAGGTAATGAAGACAGATTGTCAGATGCAGATTTCTATACGGATTATTATACAAATATCATAAAAAATTATTCATTAAAGGACAATGTGACTCCAAAGCGAGAAAAGCTGATGTTTCAGGACGTAGCAGATATGTACCATATTATAAATAGTAATACAACAACATTATTTATCAATATGATAATGAGAGCAAACACTTGTACAACGAAATAAAGGATAAAGAATATCTAAGTCGAAAAGATTATCAGAAGATTGCTCAGTATTGCGTTCAAGTTTATGAATGGTTTACAAAAGCTAATGCTAACAAAATTAGCGAGATATCAAATGGAGTTAAAATTTGGTTTGGGGCATATTCTAAAGAAATAGGATTAAGTAACGAAGATGAAATTTACTATATATGATTGACACAAATTCTGTAAAAGTAAGGGTAAAGGGTGAATACGCCTGTTTTACCCAGCCTGCTCTGAAAGTAGAGCGAATAACTTATCCCTGTATGACACCCTCTGCTGCAAGAGGTGTGCTGGAGTGTATCCTATGGAAACCAGAGTTTCAATGGGTGGTAAAGAGCATCAAGATATTGAAGCCCATTGTTTTCTCTTCTTTTAAGAGGAATGAACTTAACTATATACAAAGTGGCAGACCAATTGATATTTCCAACTCTGGGAATCGAGCTCAAAGAAATAGTATTGTACTACGTGATGTTGAATACATCATAGAAGCAAATATCTATATGTCCGAAGCAAATATCCAGAAGGTGAAGAACAGAGACAAAAGCGAAGGCGGAAAGTCCTGTGAACCAATAGTGAAATATCGAAATATGTTTCTACGACGTTTGAATAAGGGTCAATGTTGGCATCAGCCATATCTGGGAACACGTGAATTCTCATGCGAATTCTTTCCAGTTACGCAAGAGGATGAAGACCGAGCAAACGAGCTGAATCTGACATACCCGATAGGTAGCATGTTATTTGATATCTGGTATGACAGAGACCATAATACTAAACCTATCTACATGCAGGAAGCTGTTGTTCAGAATAGTACATTAATTTGTCCTAGTGAACTTAATGAACAGATGCTTTCCACTTCTCATTTGCGTGCAAAACAAGGAGAGTTTGTAAATAGCATATTGTTCGAATTTAGCAAAAAGGAAGATTAGTATGATTGCAGAATTAGTTGAACTTGGGAAAAGAATCCGAAAAGGGCATGATGCATTGAAAGAAGAAAAATGCAGTTGGTATATTGTTATAAATAAATATGGAACCTTTTTGGGTCTAACTCCTTGTGATGTCACTATAGAGGCAGAAAAACTGCCAGCAAAAAAGGGAAGAGCACGATTATTATTAGATAAACCGGAAGAGACTTTAGGATTTAAAGGTTCTAAGGATAAGTATGAAAAGTATCTCGCAAAGTTGGAAGACTATAAAGAAGTTCAAGAACTCTCTCCTATTTTTTCTTTTTACAATAAACCTGAAGAGATTGAAAAGGCCCTAAAAGCATTTTCGAATTTGTCCCCTGCTAAGCAAAAGGGTAATATGACTTTTATGATCGATTCAACTCTTCTGGTTTCTCTTGAATGCGTTAAAGATGCAGTAAAGAAAAATGTACGAAGATACCTTATGTTCAAAAAAAGCAAGAAATCTGTGCGCTGTTTGTGGCACAAATACATATCCTATTCTTGATGAGTCTCATGGATCGGTTAAGTTGCCCAAAGGACAAACATCAGGTAGTATGTTGGTCTCATACAATAATAATGCCTTTGAATCATACAATCTCAAAGGTAATTTGAATTCTGGCATATGTACCAATTGTGCAAGAAACTATATTGAAGGGCTTCAATACCTCGTTGGGAATGGACATGAAATAACAACAGAAAAAGGAGAAAAAATATTTAGGTTTTCAAATCGACAAAAAATAAGTGATGATACTATTGCCTTGTTTTGGACAAAAGAACCAAATGAAGATATTGATCCTTTCTCAGATATCTGTCAGCCTACCGAAGAAAGAGTAAGAAAACTCTTCTCATCAATAGCAACAGGAGAGTATCAAAGAGTCAATACCGAAGTTGAGAACTATTTCTATAGTTGTACCATATCCTCTGCTGCTGCACGTATTGCTGTAAGGGATTGGATGGCGATAAGTGTTTCTCAGTATCAAAAGAACCTGAAGCAATGGTTCGATGATATCGAAACAGTTAAAGATGGCGAAATATCCTATCCGGGAATAAACAGCATTCTAAACAGTTGCATCAAAAAGAAAACGAAGCAGACACAGAGTGATGCAAAAGCCAAAGCAAGGATAGGAGCTATCCTATGGCATGCAGCATTGACTAATACATCTTTGCCTCTAATGATTCTGCAAAGTGTTCTCGATCAAATTGAACACGAAAAGACGACAAAATTTAACAAAACATTCAGCGTTGAGAAATCAACAGTTATCCGATTGGTATTAAATAGGAACATTAAAAATACATATTATATGAATAAAGAACTAGACGAACAAAATGAAAGCAAAGCATATCTTTGCGGACGCTTATTTGCTTTTATTTGCAAATTACAGTTCAAGGCCCAAGGTGAAGTCAATAGCTCCATTAAGGACAGATTCTTCGCCTCAGCATCTAAAACGCCAAGCAGGGTGATGGGTATATTGTTGACTCAATATGTCCCTGTATATCAGAAAAAGACTAAGGGAGCATATAGTAAATCCATCACGGAGATAGCAGTACGCATTGGCAATTTTCCAGATAAACTCACCCTCACTCAACGAGGAGAATTCGCTTTGGGGCTATTACTACCAATATGCCGTCAAGCAAAACGAGAATAACAATAATAATAATTAACAATAAAAACAGATATAATTATGACAACAATTAAGAATCGTTATGATTTTGTTTCCTCTTTGATGTAAAAGATGGAAATCCTAATGGTGACCCCGATTTTGACAACATGCCTCGTACTGATGAGGAAACCAATCATGGATTAGTAACAGATGTATGCATCAAGCGTAAGATTCGTAATTATGTGCAGTTACTCAAAGGTCTTAAATCTCCTTATGATATTTTCATTCGAGAGGGTAATGTTTTGAATACCATAATTGATGGAAAAAGAGCAGAAACCGATAAGAAAGAAGAAGATGAGAAAAAAGCAGTCAAGTTAGGTCGTGATGAAATGTGTAATCAATATTTTGATATTCGGACCTTTGGTGCAGTAATGAGTACCAGCGATATGAAAGCGGATGATGATTCAAGTGAAGAAAAGGCAGAAGAGGGTGGTAAAGGGAAAAAATCCAAGAAAAAAGACTCAAAGAAGAAGATTAAGGGACTTAGTGTGGTACGCGGTCCTGTTCAACTGACATTTGCTCGTTCTATCGATCCTGTTGACGCAAAATCTCATAGTTTGACTCGCTGTTGTGTTACAACTAAAGATGAAAAAACTCGCCCACATACGGATAACTTTTGAGGAAATAGTACAAAGTATTTGAGAACTAAAGGAATATGTAGCTTTGTTCCAGATTCTTCCATTTGTGGTTTTTGACCGTTTTTGAGGGAGTTCGGAAAACAAATCGCTACTTATCCGTTGCCTTTTCCGGGTTGAAAAAGAGGGTTGGAAATAGCTTCCATTTCTACTTTTCATATCCTGTTTATCACTGCATGGAACGATGTTTCTTGCTATGTCTATCATGCAAACTTAGTCATATTTTTCCGTATTAGAAAAAAAGACAGGGTTTGTTTGTTAGGCGAAGGACCTTATTCTCCGTTCCGCTATATTTTTCATGCCATTCATTTGCTCGCTATATAATAATTTTGCAAACAAAGGAATTAGTTATGAATCAAGCAAATGTAAAGGTATCGTTCTACCTTAAAAAGAGCGAGGCGGATGTTGACGGAAACTGCCCTGTAATGGCTAAATTAAGTGTCGGAAAATACTCGGAAGCGGCATTCAGTGTGAAGATGAAAGTTTCACAGTCGCGCTGGACTTCCGGACGTGCGTTAGGCAAGAGTATGGCTGCAAAGGAAATAAACAACCGTCTGGACGAGATTCGTGCAATGGCTTTAAGTATCTACTCAGAACTGTCGGCTGTTCGTGACGGTGTGACAGCAGAAGAGGTAAAAAGTATTCTGCTAGGAATGGCCAGCGGACAGGAAACTCTTTTGGGCTACTTCAGACGATTTATCAGTTGTTTTGAAAAGCGTGTGGGAGTAAACCGTACCATGAAAAGCTTGCGTGCTTATCGGAATGCCTACAACCATATCGAAAGATTCTTGCAGACAAAATACAAACTCTCCGATATTCCGTTCTCAGCACTGGACCGTTCCTTTGTTGACAAGTATGATTTGTACCTTCGGACAGAACGCAATCTCGCCCCCGGAACAATCATCAATCTGACCGTACAACTGAAAACGATTGTCGGCGAAGCCATCGCTGACGGTATCATTACCGCCAGTCCGTTTTTGGGATACGAGCCGGTGCGTCCTAAAGCCATACAGAAATATCTCACGGCAGAAGAGTTACACAGAATCATGATCACTCCGCTTCACAGACAGACATTATATCATGTCCGTGATATGTTTTTGTTTTCCTGTTTTACCGGGATTTCATATAGAGATATGTGTCTGCTGACCAAAAGCAACCTATGTTCAGCAGAAGATGGGACATGGTGGATAAAAAGTGCCAGACAGAAAACCAAAATAGAATTTGAGATTCCGCTGCTTGATTTGCCACTACAGATTCTGAAGAAGTACAGCGACACTGCTCCCGATGACAAGTTGCTGCCGATGTACTGCAATTCTATGCTGAACCATTATTTGAAAGAGATTGCGCAAATCTGCCACATAAACCGTCCGTTGGTCTTTCATGCCGCCCGTCATACATACGCTACGGAAATAACACTTTCCCATGGCGTACCCCTTGAAACAGTCAGCAAAATGCTCGGACACAGTCAGATAGAAACCACCCAAATTTATGCGAAAGTAACCGATGACAAGATAGATGCCGATACAAAGGCACTGAACCGGAAAATTTCAGAACGCTTTTCTGTCGTCATTTAATAAACCCTAAAATGGAAAGTATATGGAACAGAATATTGAGAAACAGAATACCAAACGCCGCAGCACATTTGCCGTGCTGTTTTATATCAACCGTACAAAAATACGCAAGGACGGGATGTGCCAGTTGTTGTGCAAGGTGAGCATCGATGCCGAATGGGCTCAGATAGGTACCAAAGTATCTGTCAATCCGGCTATCTGGAATCCGGAGAAAGGACGTGCAGATGGACGAAGCGAGAATGCCGTTACTGTGAACCGCGCCATAGATGACCTGACAAGCGAGATAGTCGGACATTATGATCGGATAAAGAACAGCCTGGGTTTCATCACGGCAGAACTGGTCAAGAATGCAGTCAAAGGTATCGGACAGAAACCGCTTACCCTGCTGGCTCTCTTCAGGGAGCATAATGAGGAATTCAAGAAACGTGTCGGGATAGACCGCATACGGGAGACATACGAGTCCTATCAGCGTTCATACAAACATCTTTCCGCATTTGTACGGGAAAAGAAGGGTATGGAAGATGTCACGTTGCGAAGTCTTGACAGGGTGTTCTATGATGATTTTGAAGTTTTCCTGCGCACCGACCGCAACCTGAAGCCCAAAAGCGTGCATGAGCATCTGTACCGCTTGAAGAAACTTACGGTGCGGGCTGTCAGCCAGGGCACGTTGAGACGGGATCCATACTGCCGTCTGCACCCCGAACTCCCCAAAAGAAGAAGCCGCCACATGAAGCTGGAGGACCTCAAGACATTGATGACTACTCCCGTAGAGAAGCCGCAATTACAATTCGTGAGGGATATGTTCATCTTTTCGACTTTTACCGGACTGGCATATGCGGATTTGAAGAGGTTGTCAGTAAATGATATTACGCAGGCAGACGACGGCACTTGGTGGATTCATATCCACCGCCAAAAGACCGATACGCTTTCCTCTGTCCGTCTGCTGGATATTCCTCTCCAAATCATAGAGAAGTACCGTAGCCAGAGAACCGGGGACAAGGTGTTCAACATTTACGGACGCTGTTATTTTATCATGCTGACAAAAGAATTGGGAAAGGCCTATGGATTTGATTTGACCTTCCACCAGGCCCGGCATAATTACGGAACCCACATCACTCTCTCGTTAGGTGTCCCGATAGAGACGGTAAGCCGTATGATGGGACATACCTCCATTTCCACCACGCAAATTTACGCGCAGGTCACGGACACAAAAGTGGACGAGGACATGAAACGCTTGAGAGCCACCGGCTTCGGTAACAGCATAGAATTATGTGAAGAGGATTTCACGACAAAGAAAAAACGGAAACGGAAATCGCAAGCCGTATGAAAAGGAGAACGGAGAAACAACCGCAACCCGGCAGGTCGTTTCTCCGTTCTGACTTTAATGATGCCAGCTATACCCAGCGTTGTTCTTCCCGGCACCGCTTATAGGCATCGTCCAGTATTTTCATAATGTCGGATTCTTTATAGAGAGCCTTTCCCTGTACCAGGTAGTAAGGGATTACACCGGATGTACGGTATTCCTGCAATGTGCGTCTGCTCACCCGCAGGACATTGGAAAGTTCTTCATCCGTAAGGAAGCGTTCACCGTTGAAGAGCGTTCTCGGGATTTCCTCCAATACCGAAAGCATCTTCTCCAATTTCTCCAATCCCTGAAACATCACATCAATGTGCGGGTCTTTCCTGTCTATGAAATGATAGCTCATAATCTGCTCTTTATTAAAGGGTGATAACTCAAATCCAACAATCTCTGTATATCTTCCGGCTTGTAGAAGAGCTTGTTCTTTATACGGCTGAAGGGAAGTATCCCTTTGGCCCGATATGCCTGAAGAGTCTTTTTGTTGATGCGGAGCACATCGCACACTTCCTGGTTATCCAGCCAGTTTTTCAGGCCGAGGTCCTCTACCGGTCGGCAAATGTGTGTCATCCGTTCCTCAAATTTGCAGAAGCGGATACGCAGCTCTTCAAAAGTCTGTTTGTCAATACATACAAGTTCCATATTCTTTTCTGTTTTATTATTCCACCTGGTTTTTCACCTTGCCCGGCATACGTTTTCCCTTCTGGTTGAGGAATGCCTCTACCTCAGAAGACTTGTAATAGGTACGCCCGTCAATCATGTAATACGCCACGAGTTTCTTCTGGCGGTACCGTGCGAGGGTGCGTTTGGTTATGCCGAGCAGCTCGCACATGTCCTGATTGTCCAGCAGCTTGTCGCCGTCAAGGGCGGAAGTCTGGCGGTTCATGCGGTTCAGTCTGTCTTCAATCTTGTCGAACCGTTCCATGATCTGATGGAGCATCATCTGGAAGGTTTCACGGTCTATCTGTATCATAATACGGTCTGTCTTTGAGTGTAAATAATCGGGTGATTACACCTTGTCGCGCAACAGGTTATATTATGGTATAGGGCTAACGGTATGCCAATGTCACCATGTTTCATGGAATAGCATCGATATTCCATTGAAATACAGTGAAATAAAAATTTTCAGAGAAAAGAAATGATGGAAATAAGCCCTTGCAGGATGCAAGAAATCTCGCAAAATGCAAGTTACATCCTGCAAGGATTGCGGTAAATCAGACGGCAGATACCGTTGGAAAAAGCAACGGCTTTATGCAACTGCCACTGCCGGGAAGGAAGAATGTTCTGTACGGAATGTCCCTTTCCCATAGAATAAGGAAACAGATAAACTATAAATTCATCCACAAGATTGTAGTGGAAAAGTCCCCGCAGAAGTTCAAGGGATTCTGCATCATGAACTTCTGCCAGATAGGTAAAAGAAGCGTTTTTGTGGTCTTTCTCGCAGAGCAGATCCAGAATGGAGTGAGGTAGAATCCAGGCATTGCAGTGTTCCCGCCAATGAACAAACCCTTTTCTATGGTTCATTACCCATTGCGTCAGCACGTTGTCAGGTTCCGGCAGGAAACCGTCCAGCGTCATTACCGTTACTGCCTGTATCTTTGCCATGCCATCTGTCAAAAAAAGAAGCGTGGTTATCACGCACTCAGACAGCGGCTCTGGTAAAGCCTAAAGGAGAATACGCAATACCACGCTATGACAAAGCATAGCATAAGCATTACGCAATCATTCTCCTTTAACGTCAATTTACCAGATTTCTGTCTGAGAAGCTTGCGCTCTTATGTTATATACAATCGGCAACCGTCTCACAGACGATATGCCGCTTTTTCTCTATTTACTTGCAAAAGTACACATATTCAGCGAGATTTGCATTAGCTACGGACATCATTTTTTAATTCAACCCGTATTTTTTCATCTTTCTGTACAGCGTTGCCGGATTGATCTTGAGCATCGATGCCGCCTGTTCCCGGTGTCCGTTGCAGGCTTTAAGGGCATTGATGATGTTCATTTTCTCCTGCGCTTCGTCCTTTAGTGGGCGGATAGCAGGTGTGGCAGTTGATTCACTATCATGCTGATGGATTTCTGTATCCAAACCTTCCATTTCCAATACCGGTGATTCCGAAACAAGCACGGAGCGTTTCACCCGGTTTTGCAGTTCACGCACATTACCCGGCCATGAATAGGCAAGCATCCTGCTTCTGGCATTATCGGAAAAACCACTTGTTTCCCGTTTCAGCTCCCTTGAATAGCGTTCACGGAAAAACTCAGCCAAGGGAAGGATGTCCTCCGGGCATTCAGCTAACGATGGTTGTTGAATTTCAAATTCGTTCAAACGGTGATAGAGGTCTTCCCTGAACCGCCCCTCCTTGATAGCCTGCTGCAAATCCTCGTTTGTGGCAGAGACGATCCGCACATCTGCTACTCGTTCCTTACTGCTGCCGATTGGTGTATAGGTACTTTCCTGTAACACACGGAGAAGCATGGATTGAATTTCATAAGACATTGTTCCGATCTCATCCAAAAATAATGTTCCGCCTTTCGCCATACCGAAGTAGCCCGCCTTGGCGGTATCGGCACCGGTAAATGCTCCTTTTTCATGTCCGAAAAGAAGAGAGGCTGCCAGTTCACGGGGCAATGCCCCACAATTCACCGCCACGAAAGGTTTATTCCAGCGTTCACTACATTGATGAATACTTTGTGCTACCGATTCCTTTCCGGTTCCGTTGGCACCGAGTATCATTACAGCCATTTCAGAAGGGGCCACCAGACGGGCGTATTTTTCCACCTGTTCAATTTTTGGACTTGTCCGGTGAAACAGCACCTTCTCCTTCTTCCGTACCGTGACCATAGGCTGGAACACATCCTCGGTCAGTTCCAGCAGATGCTCCCTGTGTACCGGTTTGGGCAGGTAATCTATTGCACCCAGTTTGATGGTACGTACTACATCCGAAACCGATACATATTCGGTTGTGATGATGAATGGGATATCCTTCTTTTCCTTACGGAGCCATTCCAACAGGGAGATGCCGTCCCCTTCCGGCAGACGCACATCCGAAAGAATCAAATCGAATGCGATCTTACGTATCAACGAGCGGGCAGCCGGTTCGTTCATGGCCGTCACCGCATCATACCCCGCCTGTGAAAACCAGTCCTTCTGCATCTGCGACAGGCTTATGTTGTCCTCAACTATCAGTATTTTCCGTTTCATTTTCTAGTTTTTTTATTTCGTTCTTCGCTTCCGCTATTAGCTTGGCGGTATATTCCATGATTCGTTTTGTATATTCCCATACGGTGTCATCGCCTGTGGTACTGTCTTTTAGCAGGCTCCGATAGGCGGACAAGGTATCTTCCATCTGCAACAATTCCCACATCGGCTGCATACGGTGGGCAATCTCACGCAGCCTTTTCCGGTCATTGCCATGCATAGCCGAAGCGAGTTCATCCGCGTCTTGTCTTGACTGCTCAATAAAGGAGCCTAACAGTTTTGCCTTGTCATCGACCTCTGCCAGCATCGTGCTGAAGTCCACCTTCCGGTTTTCATCCTTCCGGCAAGTCTTTATGGTCGAAAGCAGACCTAACAAATCCGAAAGAAAGAACGGTTTATAGATGCAGGCCGCAAATCCAGCTTCCTGATAGTCTTTCTTCCCGTAATCGCTGCGTGCGGTCATGGCGACTATGGGTATTGTACGCGAATTGCCGATGGTTGAGCCACGTAAAAGGGCAAGCAGCTCGAACCCGTCGGTACCGGGCATCTGTATGTCAGAGAGAAGTACGTCGTAATCCATGTCGCGCATGGCCTTGACCACCTCCTTGACCGAAGCGCATGCCGTACATGCTATACCGTTGCGTTCCAGCATCTGCTTGATGACATCCCTCTGCATGATGTTGTCATCGATGATCAGTACACGATGAGGAAGGTGTTCAAGATGCAGTTCAACCGGCTTCTCGTTTTCCACCGGTTCGTCCGTTTGCCTTAACGGAAGGGTTACACGGAACGTGCTTCCCTGCTCGATGGAACTTGTCACCCTGATATTTCCGTCAAGCAGTTTTACGAGCCCTTGCGTGATAGACAGCCCCAAGCCATGTCCGTCGGCATTGGCGGCAGAATCCTTGCGCTCGAAAGGACGGAAGATACGTGAAAGCGTCTCCTCGGTCATACCGATGCCGGTATCCTTGATTTCCAACGTCAGAATTCCGTTGTGATAACGGACATGGAAACTGATTGTGCCGGATTCGGTGAATTTAACCGCATTGACAAGCAGGTTGTGCATGATCTGTTCTATGCGGACCGCATCGCCATATAGCCTGACTTCCGTATCCTTGAAATCACTGACAAACCGGATGCCCTTGTCGTTGGCTATATGCGAGAATCCCACAGCAGTACGCTCCAGCATTTCTTGAAGGTTAAACGGGACATCCCTGCGTTTCTCGTTCGCTTCGTTCAGGTGGTACACATCCAGCAGGTTGTTGAGAAGGTGTACCACATGGAGGCATTCGTCTCCGATGTGTTTCAGGAAAAATATTTCGCTGCATTTCCTCCTCCGTTTTCATGGCCAATTCAAGGTTCCCGGTTATGATGCTCAAAGGGGTCTTGATGTCGTGCGACAAGGTAAGGATGATACTCTTACGCATATTAAGGAGTGCCGTATTCTGTTTGATTGTTTCCTCCAATTGTATTTTCGTCCTTGTTTTTTCTCGTAAGTCCCTTTGAATAATCAAGTAAGATATAGCAAGCATAAAAAGAGCAGATGAAACGAGCCATGTTATAATAAGAGTAGATTGATCGTACGATTTTTGAAGATTATGTTCCTTTTCTTGAAGAATACATTTAGTCTGCTCATCCATTGAGGTAATTAAGGTGCGAAGTTCCTTATTGAGTTCCTTATTGTGTTTACGCAAACTATCAATATTCGTATCTATGGACTCCTGATGTTCTCTTTGAAAGGAGAGAATTTTTTTATTTAACGACTGTAATACAGAAGATTCAGAAGGTGTAATTTTTACTGTCTCTTTTGCACCCAAAAAACCAGCAAGTCCTTTTTTCTTGCGTATAATGGTTTTAGATTGAAATTCTTTGGGTAAGCTTTTGAGTGGCAAATCATTATAATTCTCTTGTCTACGAAACGCCTGCATGATTTGGTAAAGATGCTCTTCTTTACTGGCAAGCATATGTCTAAGGGAGTCAATTTGCTCTTTGCTGACAAACTCCACGTTTTCCTTGTGCATGGATTGCAGTATAGAGTCTACGCGGAGACGGAGTGAACAATAGCTTGTATAATCGTCCTCTTCCCAGGCAAGTGCAGTTTCGCCATGCATAGCAAGAAGCGTGATGTAACGGTGGGCTGTATTCACATTGTGCTGTACATGGTGAAGGTGTTTCATTTCAGTCTCTATCTGAAGAACTCGGCTACGTTCGTGTAACAAAATAGCGACCATGCTTCCTATGACTACTATGCATATCAAATAACCGAATAGAATTTTATGCTGTAATAATAATTTCATATTTAGTTTCAGAACAATAAAAAATAGATAAATTCCATTGAAAAATTCATCTTTATACAGAGATGTCTAAAAGAAAGAGAAGACACTGTTTTGGAATGGGTATGTGATTATAGGTACTCATTGCTTATATTTTGGCTATTTGTTGAATTTTAATACAAATTTCCGCGAAACCAATTTAGTGTTCGTAGAATTTATTCTTGAAAACTTGTTCTTTAATAATTGCAGACTCTGGACTAAGGTATCCTGTTATATATGTTTATTATATGTTGCTCCTGTATCTTCTTTAGAATAACTCCAAAAACAGCAAATAAGCACGGATGAAGAAAGAAGTTTTGTTATACAATTTTTCATATAAATCTTATTTTCGGATTCCTGTTATTGCAGTTATTCTAAATACTTTACAATTGTCATTATAAAGAATAAGAATGATAACTTCGTCATGTTTTACTGCCTCTTCATTTGATTCAATGTCAGAGTAGAAATTACATATCCGCCGCCGAATGTCAGTTCGAGGTTTCTGTCATCCCCTGTCTGGTTTACATTCAGAGTCAGACGGATGGAATAAGGTGACGCGGACAGGAGCTCTATCTTTCCCCATGTCTTTTCGCATACAGTATAAGGCAATGCCTGCTTCCAGTCATCATCCGTGACCTCATAGAGACAGTCATCTGTATTGATCAGAGACAGGAATCCATAGTTAGCGTTTTTGCCTATAGCTGTAATCGTGACATCAGTCGCGGAACCATCCAATTTGCCATGATATAAAAGTGAGTTTATGGGAGACAGAACTACCCCTGTCGTTTTAAACTCAATACCTTGAAATTTTTCATATTCATCGCCGCAGGAGGTAAGGCAGTGACAGCAGGTAACATATCCAAGAGCAGACAACAGCAAGAATAACAGTCTTCTGAGAGTTATTTTAGTTTGATTAAACATAGAAAGCTTCATACTACTTTATTTAATTGAATCAGAGGTGAAATATAGTAGCCATTACCGTGACGATGGGAGCGTCTATTCCAGCTAAAACCCTAGAACGACCATCCGAAGCCGAGGTACGGGTAGAAGAAAGACTTTGTGACTCCATGTTTGTCACCAAAATTAAAGGACGGAGACACTCCTATACGAAACATGAATCCGCCGGCGCGCTCATAGCGGTAGCCGATGTCTCCGAAGAGGAAATAACCGAACTGACAGCCCGATGACGTATAGTAATAAGATTCAGAAACCTTTTCATAGGTATTATACCTATCTGAATACCATTCGAGATTGTTATAATATGCCACTTCTCCCTTCACGCGATAAATCCCCAGACTTGCACCGAAGCCCAGCTCCAGCTTGCTGTTCTTCTTTCCGAGAAGGTAGTTCAGCTCCAGCGGCACACCTACGCCCTTGATACTCTCGTCAAACCAGCCCGAGTTTCTGCCATAGCCATAACCGATACCTACCCGGTATCCCAAACCGTATGTACCTTTGAAACGGCTGTCGTAGTTGATACCTACCGTGTTTTGGGCACCCAGAATCTCGACAGAGATATGACGTGTCTTTTGGGCAAACAGACTGGTTGCTGCAAAAAGCAATATTGTGATTAAGATGATTCTCATGTATGAATTTACGACTAATTATTTTCAAAACATATAATATCCCATTCCATTATCTCTCAATATTAGAGTAAATCATTTGAGTTAGATATCCAATTCAGAGCGGAAGAGCTTAAGATAAAGGATAGAAAGTCTTAGGAATGAGGAGGAATAGCAATGGACATTTTAGTATGTATCAAACAGGTACCGGCATCTAATAAAGTGGAAGTTGATCCAGTAACCGGTGTGCTGTTAAGAAACGGAGCCGATTCAAAGATGAATCCATATGATCTGTATGCGTTAGAGACAGCGCTTAAGATCAGAGAAGAAGTAGGTGGAACGATCAGTGTCATCAGTATGGGACCACCACAGGCAATGACAGTGATCAGAGAAGCATTTGCCATGGGAGTTGACCGTGGAGCATTATTATCAGACCGAAGATTTGGTGGAGCCGATGTACTGGCAACAAGTTATACGATCGCACAGGGAATCAAGAAGATGGGAGATTTTGACTTGATCTTATGTGGAAAACAGACAACCGATGGTGATACTGCACAGGTTGGTTCCGAAGTATCTGAATGGTTAAATATCCCAAGTGTATCAAATGTAAAGAAGATATCTAAAGTAGAATCCGATGCGATCACGATCGAGATGGATCTGCCGGAAGAACTAGAGATCGCTAAAGTCCAGTATCCATGCCTGTTATCCGTAGATAAAGACATTTTCCAGCCAAGACTTCCATCCTATGTAAAGAAGATGGATACCGCAGATCGTGAGATTGAAGTATATTCCTTAGATGATATGGAAGACAAAGACGAAACACATTATGGATTAAATGGTTCACCAACACAGGTAAAACGAATTTTCCCTCCAACAGCGAATGACCATCATGAAGTATGGGACGGAGACGGAAGTGAAGTCGCAGACAAATTATTCCATATGATCACAGATATGAAATTTATCTAAAAGGGGGAAATGAGAATGCCAAAATTAGTAATACATCAGGAAAAAGTAGAAGATCCACAGGTGCTGGTTGATATTTGTCCATTCGGTGCGATGGAAGAAAAAGACGGAAAACTTTCTATCAATGCCGCATGTAAGATGTGTAAATTATGTGTGAAGAAAGGACCAGCTGGAGCAGTAGAATATGTAGAAGATGAGAAAAAAGAAGAAATCGATAAGAGTCAGTGGAATGGAATTGCTGTTTATGTCGATCATGTTGATGGAGAAATTCATCCAGTAACATACGAATTGATCGGAAAAGCACGAGAGCTGGCAAGTAAGATCGATCATCCAGTCTATGCTTTATTTATGGGAAATAACATTTCAGATAAGGCAGAAGAATTATTACACTACGGAGTTGATAAAGTATTTGTTTACGACTTCCCAGAGTTAGCAAGATTCAAAATAGAATCTTATACATCTGTATTTGAAGATTTCATCAAGAAACATCAGCCATGTGCGATCCTGACAGGAGCAACAACAGTCGGAAGACAGTTGGCACCAAGGGTAGCTGCAAGAATGAAGACAGGATTAACAGCAGACTGTACGATTCTTGAGATGGATGAGAACACAGACCTTTCTCAGATCAGACCAGCATTTGGTGGAAACATCATGGCACATATCTTAACACCAAATAACCGTCCACAGATGGCAACGGTAAGATACAAAGTCATGAATGCACCAGAAAGAACAGAAGAAACACATGGAGAGATCATTTCATGTGCGATCGATAAAGAAAAGATCAAAGCACATGTGGATGTATTAGATATTGTAAAGAAAGAGCCAGAGAAGTTTATCGAATCTGCCGATGTTTTAGTCGTTGCAGGACGAGGAATCAAGAAAGAAGAAGACCTTGCAATGATCAGAGAATTAGCAGAACTGTTAGACGGACAGGTAGCCTGCACAAGACCACTTGCAGAAGCAGGATGGGTAGAAGCAAAATGTCAGGTAGGATTAAGTGGAAGAACCGTACGCCCGAAACTGATCATTACCTGTGGTGTATCAGGAGCCATTCAGTTTGTAGCTGGAATGGATCATTCTGACTGCATCGTATCCATTAATTCCGATGAAAAAGCACCGATCTTTAAGACAGCACATTATTGTCTGGTAGGAGATGTCTAACGATATCGTACCAAAACTGATCGAGAAGATTAAAGTTGCGAAAGGGGCGTAAAGAGATATGAGTTATAAGAAATTTGATCAAGCTGATTTAGAAGTTATCAAAAATATTATAAAAGACGATGAAAGAATTTTATATGCAGAAAATATCAACGAAGAATATAGTCATGATGAATTAGGAGGAGCACAAAGCTACCCAGATGTTGTAGCAAAAGCGACTTCTGCAGAAGAAATCTCTGAGATCATGAAATATGCATATGAAAATAATATTCCGGTCACACCAAGAGGAGCTGGAACCGGTCTGGTAGGATCTTCCGTAGCGATCGAACACGGGATCATGATCGATTCAAGCCTCATGAATCATATATTAGAACTTGATGAAGAAAACTTAACGATCACCGTAGAACCAGGAGTTTTATTAATGGAACTTGCTGCCTACGTGGAAGATCATGATTTCTTCTACCCACCAGATCCAGGAGAGAAATCCGCAACGATCGGTGGAAATATCAGTACAAATGCCGGTGGTATGCGTGCTGTAAAATATGGCGTGACCAGAGATTATGTCAGAGGTCTTGAAGTTGTCCTTCCAAATGGAAAGATCGTGGAATTTGGAGGAAAGGTTGTAAAAAACAGTTCCGGATATTCCTTAAAAGACCTGATGATCGGTTCCGAAGGAACCTTAGGCTTTATCACAAAAGCCACATTAAAATTACTCCCTCTGCCTAAAAAGGCAATTAGTTTACTGATACCATTTAAAACCTTAAAAGAAGCAATTGACACAGTACCTCTCATTATCAAGTCCAAAGCAATCCCAACTGCCATTGAGTTTATGCAGAGGGAGGTCATCATTGATGCAGAAGAGTACCTAGGTAAAAAATTCCCAGATTCCCAATCCGATGCGTACCTTCTGCTCAAATTTGACGGCAATTCAACAGAAGAGATTGAAGCAGATTATGATAAAGTTGCAAAACTTTGTTTAGAGGCAGGAGCACTTGACGTACTGATCTCAGATACAGAAGAAAGAGAAGAATCTATCTGGAAAGCCAGAGGAGCCTTCCTTGAAGCGATCAAAGGATCTACAACTGATATGGATGAAGTAGACATGGTCGTACCAAGAAATAAAGTCAATGAAATGGTAGAATACCTTCATAACTTACATAATGAAGTAGATATACGTATCAAGAGTTTCGGACATGCTGGAGATGGAAACCTTCATTCTTATATCTTAAAAGATGACTTAAGCCAGGAAGAATTTGAAAAACGAATGGCAGCAGCAATGGAGAAGATCTACGAGAAAGCTGCACAGTTAGGTGGAAAAGTATCCGGAGAACATGGAATCGGATTTGCGAAGAAACCATATTTGAGAGAATCTCTTGATCCAGAAACAATTGAGTTAATGAGTGGAATTAAGAAAGCATTTGATCCAAAGAATATCTTGAATCCACATAAAGTATTCCAGAGCTAAAACTGACACTTTGGTTATACTCCCTAAGTTTTAAAAATGCACAAAGCAGACAGGAAATCAAATACCTGTCTGCTTTGTGTATACAAATTTATACAATTTTCTTCGAAATGGTTGACATAATGTATAAAAATATATATACTAAAAACAGTAACAGTTATTATTTGAATTAAAGAGGAAAGGAAGAGGTTATGCAGCCAGCAACGAAGAAAAGCAAGCAAAGAGATGCCATCATAAAGTTTTTAATGACTCGCAAAGACCATCCAACTGCCGATATGGTATATATGAACATCAAAGAAGAGTTTCCTAAGATCAGTCTTGGAACAGTCTATCGAAATCTTGCATTATTAAGTGAGCGAGGGGAAATACTAAAGCTATCTTACGAAGGAGGAGCAGACCATTACGATGCATGCACCGATCCACACTATCATTTTATGTGTCAGGAATGTGGAGCAGTCATCGATTTGGAGATGGCACCGATCGATGAGAAGTTAAATGAGATCGCAAGTGAGAACTTTCCTGGAAAGATTACACAGAATATTGTTTATTTTAAAGGAATCTGCAAAAATTGTTTAAAAAATCATTGACAAAAGTAAAATGTGATGGTAATATAAAGACAAGTTAAAAATAGTAATCATTACTGTTTTAAACAAAAGATACTAAGCCGAAAGGCAAAGCAACATAAATGATCATATAAAGTATAAAGGAGAACAAGAATTATGAAGAAATGGATTTGTACAGTATGCGGATATGTACACGAAGGAGAACAGCCACCAGAGAAATGTCCACAGTGTGGAGTACCAGCAGATAAATTCAAAGAGCAGGTAGAAGGAGAAAAAGAATGGGCAGCAGAACACGTAGTAGGTGTTGCCAAAGGTGTCAGCGAAGATATCTTAGCTGATCTAAGAGCAAACTTCGAAGGAGAATGTTCTGAAGTAGGAATGTACCTTGCAATGGCAAGAGTAGCTCACAGAGAAGGATATCCAGAGATCGGATTATACTGGGAGAAAGCAGCATACGAAGAAGCAGAACATGCAGCAAAATTTGCTGAGTTATTAGGTGAAGTTGTAACAGACAGCACAAAGAAGAACTTAGAGATGCGTGTAGATGCAGAACATGGAGCAACAGAAGGTAAATTTGACCTTGCAAAACGTGCGAAAGCAGCAAACTTAGATGCAATCCATGATACAGTTCATGAGATGGCAAGAGACGAAGCACGTCATGGTAAAGCATTTGAAGGATTATTAAAGAGATACTTCGGATAAGAAGAATTGATTTAGGAGGTATGAGTTTTCATACCTCCTTTTTTTTGCTATATTCCATGCTATAATGAAAATAAGACTGAAAAGCAGGTGAAAGCATATGATTTCAGAAGAGAAAGTAAAGATTATGGCTGAGATGGCCAAGTATGAGAAGAATTATGGAAAAGGTGATTTCCGTATTTACAAATATACCAAGAAAGATTATGTCAGATCGGAGAAGATCAAGACAAGCATTGCCTTGTTGATCTCATTTCTGATCATGACAGGATTGTTGTGTATCATGCAGTTAGATATTGTGATCATGAAGCTGAGAGAAGGTAAAGTTATAGTATCTGCGGCTGTGATCATAGGAATTTATGTTGCGGTATTTTTTGTCTACCTGCATTTTACGAAGATGCGAGCATCCAGGCAGTATGATGAGGTAAGGGCAAGGGTACTGATCTATGACAAGCATTTAGAAGAACTAGAAACATTATATAAAGAAAAAGAGAATGAAGACATTAGTCCAACGATAGTCGAGGAGGAAGCAAAGATGGAAAAAATTATTGATATATAGAGAACGATTTTTTGAAAATTCCTCACGGCGAGAGGAAGATATATTTCAATCGAGGGATGATGATTACCTGGATGGAACTGTTTTATTTTATGTATTAGGGGAATTGTTTGGATATACAGAGACCTTTTCACTAGCCATTTTTTATCTTTATGATGGGAGTGATCAGTGTTTTTATTCCAATATCAGCATTATCGCTGATCTTTTATGTCGTTATATTCTTAGAGTTACTTCATGTATCGTTAGAAGTGACATTATTTTTTGCACTGGTAGTTGTATTATATTTTCTTGTATATCAGAGAGTTTTTCCAGAGACAAGGATTTATCTGATGATGGTGCCAATCTTCTTTTATTTTCAACTGCCTGCATGTTTACCGATCTTTGCTGGGATGTTTTGTGGAATTGCAGGACTTCCAGCGATCTTAATGGGAACAGTGATCTATTATCTGTCCAATATCCTTCAGCAGACAATGAACCAGCTGGCATCAGGATCAGCACATGGGAAGGTCTACAGTCTGATCGCGGCAAGAGCGATCGATAATAAGGATCTGCTTTTGTATTTTGTGGTATTCTGTCTGGTGACAGCACTCGTAACAGCAATTCGCAAGCGGGGAGCAGCGCATGGATGGAATATTTCAATCCTTGCAGGAGGAGTTGTATATCTGATCTGCATGTTCATAGGAGGATATCTGGTTAACAATGAGATCAATATCACATCACAGATCGGAACGATCATAGGAAGCATTGCGATCGCCCTGATCATACAGTTTTTATACAATGTGATCGACTATACCAGAGAAGAAACATTTGAATTTGAAGATGAAGAATATTATTATTATGTAAGAGCGATACCGAAAGTGACTGTGGAAGAAGAAGAATTTAATGTTACACAGATCACGGTACCATCACATAGATTTAGTTTAAAAAGAAAAGAACATAAACAAGAACATAAAGAACAGGACAAAGAAAAGGGAGAGGGAAAATTTTGAGTAAAATTTTTTTGATGGACTTGAAAAATATATATATTGGACATCGATTCCGAAGATCGGTCTGAATGACATTGTAGATATTCTGATCGTCAGTGTTATGATCTATCTGATCGTCAAATGGATCAAAACAACAAGAGCCTGGGTATTATTAAAAGGGATCATTATCTTGCTTTGTATTGCATTTGCGGCATATTTACTGCAATTACATACAGTTTCATGGATTCTTTCCAATACAATGAGTGTGGGAATCACAGCGATTTTGATCGTCTTCCAGCCAGAACTCCGAAGCGCATTGGAACAGCTTGGAAGAAAGAACTGGGTGACTGATATTTTCTCTACAGATAGCCGTCAGGAAGAACTGGAATATACAGCAAGAACTCTGCAAGAGATATCAAGAGCAGCGATTGAGATGGGAAAGGTAAAGACAGGAGCACTGATCGTACTGCAAAGAGAAGTAGCACTTGGAGAGTATGAGCGTACAGGAATTCCAATTGATGCGAAGGTCAGCAGCCAGCTTCTGATCAATATCTTTGAACACAATACACCACTCCATGATGGCGCGGTGATCATTCACAACAACAGGATCGTGTCAGCAACCTGCTATCTTCCATTAAGCGATAGTGTAGAGATTGGAAAGGAAATGGGTACCAGACACAGAGCAGCAGTAGGGATCAGTGAAGTTTCAGACAGTATCACTGTGATCGTATCCGAAGAAACTGGTGGTATTTCTATCGCAAGGGATGGAAAGATCATCAGACATCTGGATCCACAGAGATTGAGAGATGAACTGGCTGTCCTGAGAGAAGAAAAAGGACAGAATAAGAAATTCAAACTATGGAAGGGGCGGAATCGAAATGAAAAAAAGAATGGAAAGTGACCTGCTTTTAAAAATAATTTCTGTTGTTTTTGCCTTTCTACTTTGGATGTTTGTTATCAACACCGATAACCCGGTCATCAAGAAGACTTTCAGCGATGTACCGGTTGATATGCTGAATGAACAGGTTTTAGACGATCTTAATCAGACTTATAAGATTGAATCTGGAGATACCGTAAGCTTTACTGTGAAGGGAAAGAAAGATGTTGTAGATCGTTTGACGAAGTCAGATTTCCGTGCAACGGCAGATGTATCTTCCATGTCAGATGTTCATGCGATCCAGATCGAAGTTGAAGCTTTACGTTATAAGAGTCAGTTAGATATCGATACAGGTGGTGCAACGGTCAAAGTCGTATTGGAGGATGTAAAGAGTGACCAGATACCAGTCAATATTGTGGTGAAAGGAACACCAGCGAGTGGATATACGGTAAGCACGCAGACAGCAACGCCGAATCTGATCTCTGTATCTGGGCCAAAGAGTGTGGTAAGCAGGATCAAACAGATCGTAGCGAAAGTAGATGTATCCGGATTGAAGAAAGATATAACAATGGCTCAGAATGTCAAGTGTTATGATGAAGACGGAGATGAAGTAAGTCAGGACCGCATCAAACTTGATACGACCAAGATTAAAGTAAAGATTGGATTATCAAGAACGAAGACAATACCATTTACCGTGGAAACAAAAGGAACGCCGGGCAAGGGATATGTACTTGGAAGCATTGATTATGAACCAAAACATATAGAAATTACTGGAGCTGAAGATGATCTGGAGAAGATCAGCAGTATCAAACTGGCGAATTTAGATATCAGTGATAGTACAAAGAGTATTGAAAAAACGATCAAAGCGTCCGATATTAAACTGCCAGATGGTATTGCATTTGTAAAATCTGTAGATAAGATCAAGAATATCGTGATCCGTGCGAACATCGAGAAGAAGACGAAACGTACATTGACGATTCCGACAGAACAGATCGCATTGATTAATAATACGAAGAATTATGATGTCAAATTTGATGACTCAGAGTTAAAGGTGAAGATTAGCGGATTGCGCTCTGTAGTAGATAAAGTTGTAGTGAAGGATTTAAATCCAAAGATTGACATGCAGCTGTACGAACCAGGAACGCATACGGTACAGGTTCAGCTGACAAAGATCAAGAATATGTCGATTGAGAAGAACGTCAGTGCAAAGATTACGGTAGAATAAAATATAAGGAGAGATATTTACAATGGATAAGATGTTATCGGTTGTTCTTCCAGCTTATAACGAAGAACAGATGATCAAGAAAACAGCACAGGTGGTAGGAGACCTGCTTGAGAAAGAACAGATCCCATATGAATTAGTATTCGTAAATGACGGATCTAAAGATCATACATGGGAGAAGATCTTAGAACTCAAGGAAGAAAGAGCACATATCAAAGGAGTCTGCTTTTCCAGAAATTTTGGAAAAGAAGGAGCCGTTTTTGCAGGAATCGCACAGGCAGAAGGAGACTGTATTGCAGTAATGGACTGTGATCTTCAGCATCCGCCAGAAACACTTATAAAGATGTATCGTTTATGGGAAGACGGATATCAGGTGATCGAGGGAGTGAAAGCATCCAGAGGAAGAGAAAGTTTTATTCACAAGATGTTTGCAAAAACATTTTACAGTATTATCAGTGATGCAACAGGAATCGATATGTCCAGAGCATCCGATTTCAAGTTGATGGATCGACAAGCAGCAGAAGAATTTCTAAAACTTCCAGAACGTAATGTGTTTTTCCGTGCATTGTCATCCTGGGTAGGATTCAAGACAACATACGTAGAATTTGATGTGCAGGAACGAGAAGCAGGAGAATCCAAATGGTCATTCAAATCATTAGTACGATATGCAGTGAATAATATCACATCATTTAGCGCCGCACCAATGCAGATCGTCACATTTTTTGGCGTTGTATTCTTCGTATTTGCAGTACTACTTGGAATACAATCGCTTTATATGTATTTTTCTGGACATGCAGTTGCAGGATTCACAACAGTAATCTTGTTGTTACTGTTGGTTGGAAGCATTTTGATGTTCAGCTTAGGTGTGATCGGATATTATATTGCGAAGATTTATGATGAAGTGAAGATGCGTCCGAGATACATTATCTCAGAAGTGATCAAATCCAAAGAATAACAATACAAATCCCTGAGATCGGATGAGATGAATATCTGATCTCAGGGATTTTATGTGATACAGGGAATCAATTTTTTTTGAGATTTGAAAACAAGAAATTTACTGATAAAATAATTGACGATTGTAACAATAACTTGTGTTTCTAACTTGGCGATCATCTGTGGCTGATGAAGGATCTCAACACAGAAAGGGACTCCGCCCACTTCGACAGCCATGGTTACAAGACGACCGAGAACAAACTTGATGAATTCATGAATCGTATCTGCGAAGGATTCAGATTTAGACTGAAATACATATAGCTTATTTACAACAAATGCAAAACAGATCGCGATCGCAACAGAGAAAAAGTTGCTGATCTTATAATCAATTCCACATGGTCCTTTTAATAAAGCAAACATTCCAAGATTAACGAGGGTTGTCAATCCACCAAAAAACAAATAACGAATTCGCGAATCATTATATAATTTCTTTATCAAATTTAACATATCATATTACCTCCGATAGATATAAAATATTCTAAAATGTACATACATCCAATATCTTAAGACATTTTTCAGGAATTTTCAATCCAAAATGTGGTATACTAAGCGTGATAATGAACAAAAAAGGGTAAAGGGTAAAGGAAAAGTATAATGATAAAAGAACAAAGAAAGTATTGCTATGGAGTCTATACACTGATGTTTTTACTGATGTGTATCGTGGCATTTCTGCCATTTTTTACCGAAGGAAAAAGCTTTGTATGGGGAGCAGGAGTAGAAGACGGATTAAGCCAGCATTTTTCAGCATTAGCATATTATGGGGAAGCACTAAGAGAATTTTTCCGTAATCTTCTGGCGGGACACCCAAAACTTGTGATGTGGGATATGAGTCTTGGGTATGGTGCAGATATCCTCTCAACATTGAATTACTATGCGATCGGTGATCCGTTAAACCTCCTCTACGGATTTGTTTCGCCAAAGAATACAGAAACTATGTATAATTTCATGATCGTGTTACGAATGTATCTGGCAGGGATCACGTTTATCATGTATGCAAGAAAAATGAAAAAACGAAGTTATGGAACTGTGATCGGGGCACTGGTCTATGTATTTAGCGGATTTTGCTTTCGACTAGGACTGCGCCATCCATTCTTCATCAATCCGATGATTTATTTTCCGCTGTTATGTCTTGGGATTGAGAAGATCTATCAGAGAGAAAGACCGTATGTATTTATTTTCGCAGTCTGCGTATCAGCAATGAGCAATTATTATTTTTTATATATGCTGACGATATTTGCGGTAATCTATGCGTGGATCCGTTTTTATAAATACACCGAAGAAAACAAGATGAAAAACTTTTTCCTGACAATCTTGAAGTTTGGAATGTATTATACACTTGGAATTGCAATGGCAGCAGTGATCTTACTACCATCCGTCATAGGATTCCTAGGAAATGGCCGTTACGGCAATGGGGCTGACTGGAAATCATTGATCGTATACCCAGGGAAATATTATCTGCTGTTTATTGAAAACTTTATTGGATACGGAAATATGGGCAGCAATACGAACGCAGGATATCTGCCGATCGTTGGGATCGTTGTATTATTTACACTGTTTTCACAGCGAATGAAACACAAAAAATACAGAGCAGCATTTATAGCAAGTATCATTGCTCTGATTCTCCCAATCTTTGGATACGCATTTAATGGGTTTTCCTATGCAAACAACCGGTGGGCATTTGCACTGAGCTTTATTGTGGCATTGTTGACAGCAGAAATGTATCCACGTCTGTTTGTGATGTCAAAACGACAGCAGATTGGGATCGGAGCAGGAATCATCATATATACTGTATTTTGTATCATCGTAAATGCATCAGGAGAAGAAATCCTGAAGAATAAAGGAATCATGGCAGCCTGTGGATTAATTGCAGTATTTTATATTCTATTGTTGATCTTTCAAAGACTTGGCTATGATACACAGAAGAGAATTGTGCGAGTGAGCATGGCAATCTTGCTCCTGATATCAGTGGGAGTGCATGGATATTACAGATTCGATCCAAAAGGATATGCTTATACACAGGAATTTATGGATCAGGGACAAGCATATCGAACATTGAAGGAAGATAATATCCGTATGCTGAGTAAGGTAAATGATCCATCTGTTTATCGAGTACATGCAGAGGGATATCGATATAAAAATTATGGACTGATCAACCATTTGAATACGATCAGCGGATATTACAGTATCACAGCAAAATGTGTGACAGATACGATCAAAGGATATGATACGTTGGGAATGCAGTATGCAGATAAATATAAAGGAGTCGATCAAAGACTGGGACTCCTGTCATTAGCTGGCGTAAAATACATAACAGTAGCACATAACAGTCAGGTTGCAAAAGATGTAAGTTCCAAGGGGAATGTACCATACGGAGTTGAGAAACAAAGTAAAAAAGGAAATATCACATTATATAAGAATAAATATGCACTGCCATTTGCATATGCATATGATTCTTATATGACAGAGCAGCAATACGAGCAGTTAAATGGAATCGGCAAGGAACAGGCAATGCTTGCACAGATCATATTGAATCAGCATCCGGCAGACAAAGAGATTCAACACAACGAACAAAGAAACGATCCTGATATACAGACGATCTCATTGCCAGAGACAAGGATCTCATCTCCAAAAGGGAAGAAATATGCGGATATTACGGTGCCAGTAGAGAAAGACAAGGAAACTTATCTGTATTTTAAAAATCTCGTTTACCATGGAAAGAAAAATGGAGACGATAACTTCATACTGACTGGAAGAAAGGGAACAAAAGGAATCCTTGTGACACAAAACGATGTACAACAGAAAATTCATATTCAAAGCACCTTCAATCCATACTATTTTGGAAGAAAAGATTACATTGTAAAGATCAATCATCAGACAAGCAAGGCAAAAGAAAAAGTAAGATTAAATTTCTTGTCTCCAGGTGAATATGAATTTGATGATATCAGTTTGATCACAGTTCCTAAAAAAGATGTTCTTGCCAGATTAAAGGAACGCAAGGAGAACTCAATGAAACAGATCCAATACGAAGGAAATCATTTCAGAGGAGTCTATCATGCGAAAAAAGACCAGATTCTGTGTGTAACGATTCCATACTCAAAAGGATGGAAAGCAACAGTCAATGGAAATCGCACAAAGATTTATAAGGCAAACGGGATGTTTATGGGGAATCATAATGAAAAAAGGAACACAAAGTGTCAAATTAGATTATGAAACACCAGGATTAAAATAGGGGCATGGATCAGTCTGGATGGCATGGATCGGACTGGGAATATATGGATTGTACTTTGAAAAGTACAGAAAAAATCTATTAAATCACGTTAAAATAGAAGAGATACTGGTAAAATACAAAAAACATGATAAAAATAGCCCTTAGACAAATGTTACAAAAATGTTAAATGAGTGGGAGGACTATGAAAAACGTGAAAAAAAATGATACAGGCAGGATTAAAGAAATTCACAGTGATCACTATCTTAGGTGTATTTCTTATGACAAGTCTGATTCCAGTATCCGCAGCAACGAAAGTATCAAAGATCAAATGGTCAGCATATAGAAAGACAATGTATGTTGGAAATGCACAGAGATTTGCAGTGAAGATCACACCAGCCAAAGCATCCAAAGCGAAGCTTGGATGGAAAACAAGTAATAAGAAGATTGCCAAAGTCAGTGCAAAAGGAGTTGTCACACCTGTCAAAGCAGGAAAAGCAACGATCACATGTTACGTGAAATCACAAAAATCAAAGAAAGTAACATGCAAAGTCACAGTGAAAAAACAGAAAGTGAAAGCGATCACGTTTGCAAAAGCAAGCGTAGCCGTACAGAAAGGGAAAAAGGTCAGCAATCCAGCGATCGTAACACCAACTTACGCAGCAAATAAAAAGGTAACATACAAATCTTCTAGCACAAGTGTGGCAACAGTCAGCACAAGTGGAGTTGTAACAGGAAAGAAAGTCGGAACAGCTACGATCACAGCAACAGCAGCCGATGGATCAAAGAAGAAAAACAGTTACAAAGTAACTGTTGTAACACCGATCACAAAAAATAGTGCCAAGTTTATCGCACACCGCGGATTAAGTGCCGAAGCACCAGAGAATACGATCAAAGCCTATGAATTAGCGGGTGGAGCAGAATTCTGGGGAGCAGAAACAGATGTCCGTATGACAAAAGACAAGAAATTCATTCTGCAGCACGACCTGACATTCAAGAGATTATGCGGAGTTGATAAGAAACCAGAAGATATGACATTATCAGAGATCCAGAAACTGACGATCAAATCTGGAAATAACATTTCAAAATATAAGAATGTAAAATCAGCAACGACAGTTGCAACATTAGAAGATTATTTAAACAACATGCAAGAAGTATAACATGGTACCGGTTATCGAGATTAAGATGGAATTCGTAGAATACGGAAATGAAACAACCAATGATTCTCGAATGCAGGACAGTGACAAAGAACAACATGGAAGATCTGTATGCATTAACAAATCAGATCATGGGGAATAAAGAATACATGTTTATTGCCTATGACTTTGAAACAATGGTACAGATGAGAAAAGTCTTAGACGATAACGCAACAACATCCACAAATGTAAAATTACAGCATGTAACAAATAATCCAGATCAGGGAATGATCAATTATTACAAGAAACGTAAGATTGAATTGGATGCAAATTGTGATAAGATTTCACTCTCAGACATCAAGGCATTCAAAGATGGTGGAGTGAATGTAGGACTTTGGACTGTGGACGATACAGAAAGAGTCGCAGATTATATTGCACAGAAAGTGGATTATATTACAACGAATACAAAGTTCTGGTAAGAATAGAAAACACAAGAAAAGAGACAGCAGATGAAGATGTTTGTTGTCTCTTTTTTGGTGTTATGGTTTGTGGTATAATTAAAACGATCACCATCTATCACAACATCAAGAAGAGATAAATTAGTTACATGGCTAGGAGAACGGATCAGAATGCTCTGCGAAAGCAAAATGGACACAGAAAGAGTCTTTCAGATCGTGAAGACAGCAAAAGAATACCAGAGAAGAAAGTAAGATGAAAAGAAAAGTTACAGAAATGTAGTAATTATGTTATATATATGTTAAAATAAAGCATATATGCCAAGGAGACAGGCAGAAAATACAGAGAAAAAGAATCAAAAGGAGAGAAGGGTTATGAGCCAGAAGGAAAGAGTCGATTTGATCGAGGTAGATTTATTGGATATGTGTAAATATATTCTGTCAAAGTGGGTGTTTATTTTGATAGGAATGGTAGTATTCGCTGGAGCTGGATTTGGGTATGCGAAGGTGAAGAGTGTGACAGAGTATAGCTCTAAGATGCAGGTATATGTTACTGTGCCTAAGACATCTGATAAGGTGTTGATCAGGGACAATGCTGGAGATCTGGCGTATGATTATCAGAAATTAATTAAAACTGATTTGATTGTGAATGAGATTGCCAAGAAAACGAAAATTGAGAAAGATGATGTGAAAGACGCAATTTCAGCAGAAGTTGTGGATGGAACAAGATTGCTTGAGATTAAGGTAAAATCAGATGATAAAGATGATGTGAAGAAGATTTCAAAAGAAGTTTTACCAGTATTTCAGAAAGTAGTACAGAAAGATTTGGGAAGAAATAAACTTGTAATCGCAGACCAGCCATCTAAGATAAAGGCAGAACAGACAGTTAGCACAAAGAAATTTTTAGCTGTAGGTGCAGTTGGTGGATTTGTAGTTGTAGTAGGAGTATTTTTTGTGCTCTATCTTGTAGATTTAACAAAGAAAGCAAAAAGAAATTAGGATTAATAAAACAAAGGAACAAAGAGTATGGGAGTAAAACGTTCACAGATACAAAATCTGATCATATATATAGGTGATGTGTTTGGAATTACAATTGGATAATTTTTTAATGTCACATATTAGGTTTTATTCGGATATCTATGGGGTATGGGCGCAGGATAATCGAGTGATTTATCGTTGGTTAGTTGCTATTTTTGTATTAACGATCGTGTATTTGGTAATTGATCCAAATCAGAAATTTTTTTAAAAGAAAATTTTGGAAAGAATTTTGGGCAAATTTCAAAACAAACTTGATCACAGCTGCATTGATGGCGACGGTTGCATATTTGATTGATGATGCAAGAGATTATTCGAGATTTATCTATCTTACAACGATGATATTTAGTTTTTGGTGGATGCAGATATCACATATGATTTATCGGTGGTATATTTTAAAGTATCGAGAATATAATTCAATCACAAGAAAGATGTTGATTGTAACAACGTCAGATCGAATGGATGAAGTGGTAAGAAGTATCATTAAGGAAAAGACATGGAATCTATGGGTAACAGGGATTATCATTACAGACAAAGATTTGACAGGACAGCAAGTTATGGATATTCCAATTTGTTGCAAATAGGAATACAATGCTTC
>ENA-OQBD01000178-OQBD01000178.1-human-gut-metagenome-genome-assembly--contig:-NODE-178-length-36911-cov-3.865512_pt1 | contig 36911 bp, 32 predicted proteins | sample MGYA00242742_ERZ504543 | MGnify/ENA primary metagenome ERZ504543 (study PRJEB26092, sample SAMD00036239) | human gut metagenome | host: Homo sapiens | study: EMG produced TPA metagenomics assembly of...
GCACCCGTAATAACTCTTCGAGTTTTTTCCCGGATTTCATATAAATGCGTGTACCATGAAAACCGAGTGACTCACGCACGTCATACGCCGCCGGAATAATATGGATTTCCTCATCTTTTTCTCCCAGAGAAATCCCCAGTCTTGCCGCTACTGCACAAAACGACGGCACACCACTTACGATCCGCGCCTCCCAGCCGGCATCTGCTGCACATCTGTGCATATACATATAGGTAGAATATATCCCCGGATCTCCAATTGTGAGCATTCCTACCCGCAGTCCCTGTCGGAGATAATCTTCCATGGCATCATAAATCCGTTTGTGTGCCAGTTCCAGTTTCTGCGCATCTTTGATCATCGGAAATGGCATGCAAAGAAGCGGCATATCTGCAATTTCCGAACAAACCTGCTCCACGATCCGATACGCATAACATTCCTCTTTTGACACCGCCGGAAGCACAATAAGATCACAGCTGCGAATCGTTTCCAGTGCCTGTAAGGTCATAAGTTTCGGATCTCCCGGTCCCACACCGATTCCATAAAGGATACCCGGACGATTTTCTGTTGTTAAATCACAAAATAATTTTTGCGTTATTTGCCGCAAATGTGCCAGATACACTTCTCGGACAGCCGGATACTCCCCAATTCCACGAATCACACATTCCGGCCGGTATCCCGCCGCCTGTAATTTTCCGGCAAAGGAATCCGCATCCGGCTGCTCCCCGTCCTGCATGCCGCCTGCCATATCATTATTTGCATGGTCTCCCGCCACCAGCATAAACGGTGTAAGAAGCACTTTCCCGTTCTGTCTGCTCTGCAGCCCGGACTTCATCCGTGCAATCACATCTTCAATGGTAATACTGCCTTCCACCGTTGCAATATAAATTTCATGCTTTGCATAAGCACGCAGCGACTGTTCCATCATCGCATAACTGGCATCTGCCGCATGTTCGGTTCCATGCCCCATCAAAATCAATGGGAAATCTCCCACCTCTTCCTTCAGCGACTCCCACAGTGCTTTTGCCACATCCTCATAATCCTGCGGTTTTGCCAAAAGCGCATCGGCAACTGCAATCTGTTCGAAAGCACCGGCATATTTTTTCGCCGCTTCCTTGAGTCTGTGATTTTCAATTCCGTCAATCACATGGGTAGGAAATACAGCTACATGCGTCACTCCCTGTTTTTTCATGCTTTCGAGAGCTTCCGTCGGACTCTTTGCTTCTATATGCTCGCGCTTTTTCATTGCGTTACGCACAATCGTACTCGAGACAGCTTCCTCTACCACGGCATCCGGATACAATGCCCGGACCTGCCGCGTGATGGCTGCAATATTTTTCTGCCGGGTATCCGGATAGGTTGTTCCAAAACTCACAATTAAAATTGCTTTTTTCATGTTATTTTGCATTCCTCTCTCTGTGATATAAGCGTGCTGCCTGTACAAAGTGTTCCACAAATGCCGGATTGGACGGATAATACAAATGTGGATAACCCCACCAGTTTCTGTCGTCCTCGTGGATACATGTCCAGGATGTTCCGCTTACCGGTTTCACGGCCACGCAGCTTTCTCCATTGTTGTCACTGTCATAGTAATGAAATTCATGTGCACGGACAGGTTTTCCCGCCAGGAAATGGGACGTCTGTTCCGTCACATTCACATAGCCAAAACGTACAAGTTTTCCCCGGTTATGACAGCTGCCCGTTATGATACCTGCCATCGGCCAGTTTTCTCCTTCTTCATCCGTCATAGATTCATGCAGATACATAAACCCGCCGCACTCTGCCACGGATGGCATACCATTTTCAATTGCCTCCCGGATGGAATTGCGCATGGAGACATTTTCTGAAAGCTGCCGGGCACACAACTCCGGATAGCCTCCTCCCAGAAGAAGCGCATCCGCTTCCTCTGGAATTTTTTCCTGTGCAAGCGGTGAAAACCAGACGAGTTTTCCACCATACGCTTCCAGAAGACGCAGGTTATCCTCATAATAAAAACAAAATGCCTCATCTTTTGCAACTGCAATAACCGGACATTCCTCCTGCTGTTTTTTCTTTTTCTGTAAAACCCCTTTATCTTTTCCCGGTTCCTGTAATTTAGGCAGTTTCGTTTTTCCGTCCCGAAACGCATGTAAAAGTGCCCAGCTTTGCAACAGCTGCAGCATCCGATCCAGATCTGCGGTCTCTTCCAGTTTTTCCGCAGCCTGATTGACCTGCTTGCGCAGACCTTCCATTTCCTGTGGCATTTTCAGTCCCAGATGCCGGCTCTCCAGATGCAGACTTTTCTGTACCGGAAAGCATCCCAGCACCGGAAGCCCCAGTTCTTCCTCAATCACCGGCGTCATTGTCCGGCAGACCCCTTCCGATGTGCGGTTTAATATCACACCAATGATCCGGTGATCCCTGTCATACTGTAATATCCCTGCCAGAAGTGCAACCATCGTGCGCCCCATCCCACGGGCATCCAGCACAAGCACAACCGGCAGATCCAGGGTCTGTGCCAGATGATAGGCGGAGCCCTCTTTTTGTGTGCCTCCTAGGCCATCGTATAATCCCATGGCTCCCTCGATCACCGAATAAGAGAAGCTCTCCCGGTCATATCCATACAGTTCCCGGATCTGATCTGCCCCTGAAAAAAACGTATCCAGATTGCGCGACGGTACACCAATCACCTGACGGTGAAACATGGGATCAATATAGTCTGGTCCGCTTTTGAACGCACGAACTGCAAGTTTTCTGTTTTTCATTGCTGCCAGCAACGCACAGGTGATTGTCGTTTTTCCACTGCCACTTTGCGGCGCTGCCAGTACCATTCCACTGTGTAACATAGTTCTCTCCTCATTATGCCATCGTCAGCACACAGATATATACGGGGTTCTCAGCCTGCATCAGATGATAGGTTCCCACGGTTTTTGCTCTGCTGACCTGCACCTGTATGATTTCTGTCTGCATTTTCCCTGCAGCAAGTTCTGTAATCTGAGCCACGGTTTCAAGACTTATGGCATTGACAACCACACGTGTCCGTGGATTCTTCTCCCAGATGACATGCAGAATATCCGCAAGGCGTCCACTGCTTCCCCCAATAAATACATGTGTCGGAGGTTCCAGGGATTCCAATATTTCCGGTGCTTTCCCATCCACCGGAATCACATTTGCCAGATGAAATTTTTCCAGATTCCGGCGCAGAAGCTGCTGTGCTGTGGCTTTTTGTTCAATGGCGTACACACGAATCCCCGGACTGCACGTTGCACATTCCACTGCAATCGATCCGGTACCACTCCCCACATCGTATACCACAGCATCTTCTGTCAGGCCAAGTTTACATAAGGAAAGCGCGCGCACTTCTTCCTTGGTCATCGGAACTGTTTTTTCCCCTTCCACGACACGCAAAAATGATTCATCGGACATTCCCGGAACAAGACGTCTTTTTTGCACATTTTCATTGCATAATAACAGGGTATACAGACCTTCTTCTTTTGCATTTTTTGCCTCTTCATACGATAGCTCGCGGATTTTTTCTCTGTCATAAGAGAGCTGAAATCCAGCAATCATGCGGGTTTGCGTCAATTTTTCTTCTTCTATCCAGCATCCGATCCGTCGGACATCCTCCACCCCGGAAACCAGCAGAAACGTCTTGGGAAAATGCCGGATTGCATCGAGAACGAGTGCTCTGGTCTCTGCGGTATCTTTTTTCCCGTGGATACTTATAATTTTTGCATCCTGCCAGGCAATTCCCGTTGCCGCAGAGAGGTAGGAAACGGATGAAATTCCTGGAAAAATACGAATTTTTTTGTAATTATTTTTATTTAATTCTGTTTTTATTTTTTCTGTTCCACTGTAAAATCCAGTATCTCCGGAAAATAATATGGAGACTTTCAGTTTCTGGCCATCCATTTGGGATTCCTTTTGTCTTAAAACCGGTAAAATATCTTTTGCGAGATAAAAAGGATAGGTTTCCTTACTGTTTTCCACCACTTCGAGCATCCGTTCTGCCCCAAAAACCACATCAGACTCTTCCAGCGCTCTTTTTGCTTCCTGTGTCAGTGTCGCTGCACTCATACCGATGCCAATCAGGGAAATTTCCACCTCCGGACGACCGGAAATCGTATGTCCAAGCAGACGGGAAAGTGTTTCGGTTACCTGTGCATAAGACATTCCCTGCTCCTGTTCCTGTTTCCCGATCACGCATGCCGTAATCCCTGCCTTCTGTGCTGCCGCAAGTTTTTCCTGAAATCCGCTGTGCGCACCGCTGGCTTTTTGTAACCAGATAGCGGATCGAAAACTGATGAATCATTGCCAGATTCATTTCCTCCGAAAACGGGCCCTGCATCGCAAGAATCTGCTTTCCGCGGATACCCGCCTTTTCACAGAGACCGATACTCTCCAATCCGGGAAGCACACGCACAAACAAACAGCTCCTTCTAGGGGTGCAAATACCGCCAGCTCTTTGCTTCCGGTTGTCAGAAGAATGTTTCCGGATGTGTCCGTAAGTGCCTGGACACAGCTTTCATAATCGGCAAACACATGCACGGTTCCAGCGCGCTCTTTCATGCTTTCGTTTTCCGGTATGCTACAGATTCCATCGTCCATTCGCCGCTGGAGCCGCAGATATGGAATTCCACTTCCTTTTGTACTCTCCCGGATGTTGGCAGACACTTCTGTGGCAAACGGATGCGTAGCATCCACGACCGCCGTCATAGTTGTTCTGTCCGTTTCTTTTCAGCAGGGCGCGCATTTCCTCTACGTCCAGTCTTCCTACACAGACCTTCACACCGGCAAGTTCCGGCATGACCATCTGACCGTATTCGGTTGCTACATGCACATCACAGGCAATATGTGCCCGTGAAAGTTCCTGTGCGAGAAGACGACCTTCCGTTGTTCCCGCATAAATTAACACTTTCTCTGCCATCTTATTCCTCTTCCCCGTTTTCTGCTGCTATATATGGTATCCTCTCGGTGTCACAAGCTTTCCATCAATAATTTTTGTCTGGGAATTCCCGATAAATACCGTGGTAAACATGTTCACCGGTGTATGCACCAGTTCCTCCATGGGAAGGGTTACGGCTTTCGTATCATCGCGTCCGATATTTTCCACATACCCACAGGCACGCTCCGGTTCCACCCCGTGTTCCATCAGAATTCTGCAGGCACGCTCCAGATAGTCTGCCCGTTTATGGCTCGACGGATTATAAATTGCCATTGCAAAATCTCCCTCTGCCGCTGCAATCAGCCGTTTTTTAATCCTCTCCCACGGGGTGAGAAGATCACTCAGGCTGATCACGCAAAAATCATGGTTGAGAGGAGCCCCAAGCACTGCCGCACCGCTGCTTGCTGCTGTTATTCCGGGAATTACTTCAATGATACAATCATCATATAATTTTCCGATTTCCAGCATCAGGGATGCCATCCCGTAAATTCCGGCATCCCCGCTGCAGATCAATGCCACTTTTTTGCCTTCTCTTGCCTTCTCGAAACACATCTGGCAGCGTTCCCGCTCCTGCCGCATCGGTGTAGACAATAATTCTTTGCACCCGAACCGTTCCCCAAGCAATTTCAGATATACGGTATAACCGATGATCACATCACTGGCTTCCAGCACCTGCATGGCTTCCTGCGTCATCATATTTTCCTGTCCTGGTCCCATACCGACCACATAAATCCGGTGTTTCATTTCTTTCTCCTTCCTTTCGTCTCACACAAACTGCAATACGATTTTCTCCCGTTTTGCCACGGCAATTGTCACGCCATCCATAGCCTGCTTATGTATCAGCAAACTACCTCCGTCTGCTGCAGCGACCGCAGCACGCTCACACACATTATCCACTCCCACTGTCTGAGCCACAAACGCGGATACGGTGAAATCACCCGGCACTTTTTTCAGTTCTCCGGCAGAAAAAACGACAAACGGTACCCGCAAATGCTGTGCCAGCTCCCACAGACCGGATTCTTTTTCCTTCACATCAACCGATGCCAAGGCATAGATATCATTCAGGTCTATTTTTCTGCTATCCACCAATGTTTTTATCATTTGTTTTATCTCGTTATAACTTTTATTTTTTCTGCATCCCATGCCAAGCACCGTTGTTTTCGGAGCTAAAATAAGCGTTTTACGGTATTCCCGTGGCTCTTTTTTTGTAATCCACACATCCACAGCATGTCCTGCCTGTGCTTCGTTCCACGAAATCAGCCTTACTTCCTTTGGCGGCTGTAATTTTGCCACCTCCTCCGGGGACATACATGCCGGATCTACCGCCATCACAATGATTTCGCCCTGTAACAGTTTTCCAGACACATGCCGGATCGCTTCGGGGTTACACACCCGCAGGCCATTTTTTCTTGCAAATACATCAACGGCAAAAAGCCCATTCACGTCCGTTGCAGTCGTCACAACCGCAGCGGAATGCAATGATTCTGCGATCTGCTGCGCCAGTTCATTGGCACCACCCAGATGTCCAGACAGCACCGGAATCACAAACTGTCCGGCCTCATCCAGCACCAGTACCGGACTGTCCACGGTTTTGTGGCGGACCAAAGGTGCGATGGCCCGTACGGCAATCCCGAGAGCTCCAATGAAAATCACGGGAAACTGTTGTGCAAAAGCCTCCTCCAGAAAATCCGGAAGTGACCGGTTTCCTCTTTCTCTTATCTGTATCTTTGAAACTGCAGGATGACCACCGTAACGGCTCTGCCAAAATCCATACGAAACAGAAAGTGAAAGTTCCGCGATTCGTGCCGCAAGCTCTCTTCCACGTTCCGAAAACCAGGTCATATACAGGATCATTCCGGTAACTCCTTTCCCGCATGGATGTTACACATTACTCCCTCATTTTCTACAGTGTTTTGGGGTTTCGCCTTGCGGAATTCGGTTGTAAAATCCGGCGCGTAGAGTCTGGAGCGCGTATAATGCTGATTTGATATTACATCTCCGACCAGCACCAGAGCGGTTTTTGTAATATTATGTTTCTTTGCCACCGCCGCCAGCTCCTGCACAGTACAGATATATGCTTCCTCGTCCGGCCAGGTTGCCTTGTACACCAGTGCCGCAGGTGTATCCGGCTCATATCCGCCATTTACAAGGCGCCGTGATAATTCCTCCAGCATTCCGGTACTCAGATAAATTGCCATGGAAGCATGGTGTGCGGCAAAACTCTCAATACTCTCCTTTTCCGGTACCGCCGTCCTTCCGGCCATCCGGGTGATGATCAGTGACTGTGACACATCCGGAAGGGTATACTCCAGATTCAGCGATGCCGCTGCTCCAAAACAGGCACTCACACCCGGACAACTCTCATACGCAATCCCCTTCTGATCGAGAATATCCATCTGTTCCCGCACCGCTCCGTATATACTGGGTTCTCCCGTATGAAGTCGAATCGTGATTAAATTATTTTTTTCTGCCTGTTCCATCACCGAAATAACCTCTTCAAGTGTCATTTTGGCGCTGTTATGAATCTCACAGCCCTCTTTTGCATAATCGAGAAGCTGTGGATTGACCAGCGAACCGGCATAGATGATGACATCTGCTTTCTGCAGCAGACGCATTCCCCGCACAGTAATCAGATCCGGTGCTCCGCTTCCTGCTCCGACAAAATAAATCATAGCAACCTCCTGAGTAATTCTTCTGCTTTTCCGGTCATCCCAAGCAGCCCATAGGCATTGGAATAGACAATACACTCGATCTGCAACCGACCGGCCGCACGTTTTTTCAGATAGAAATCAATTTTTTCCATGATATCTTCCATAACATCTTCTTTTTTACCTTCGGCATCAATAAACGCAAGTGCTTCCTCGGTTGTGACGCAATCTAAAATCTTCTTTAAACATTCTAAAGATACATTTTCACGGATGCCGGCTGCCGCTAAAAGTTCCATCCGACAATCTCCCTCATGGGAATGGGTGTTCATAATGCCTCCCGCCACCTTAATCAGTTTTCCAATATGTCCGGTCAGAAGCATTGCACAAAATCCCAGTTCCGCCGCCATATCGATCGTCTCACCGATAAAATTACTGCATTTCACACTGCGGTCAAGATCATATCCATAGGTCTGCTGCATGAAATCCAGTCCATAATTTCCCGGTGAAACTGCCGCAATGGTCTGCCCTTCTGCACGCTGCTGGCGGAGTTCCACACGGATGGTCTCCTTAAGTGCCTGACTGCTCATCGGTTCCACAATTCCTGTCGTTCCCAGTATTGAGATTCCCCCGACAATCCCCAGTCTTGGATTAAACGTACGCTCTGCAAGTGCTTCCCCATCCGGCACAGAAATCAGAATATGCAGTGTTCCGTGAAAATCACAAATCCGGCACACTTCCTGCACTTCCCGGGTGATCATTTCCCGCGGCACATGATTGATTGCGGCATTGCCTACGGGCTGATCCAGTCCGGGTCTCGTCACACGGCCCACGCCCTTTCCTCCGTCAATCTGCAGAAGTTCTTTTTCTCCATCCCCACGGTTGTCCGCGGTGACCGTGGCACAGATTTTACTTCCGCTGGTCACATCCGGATCATCGCCGCCATCCTTGACCACAGCGCAGGAAACCTGAGATTCCCCGCGCACGATATCCGTCACTTCCGCGGTGTATGGAATTCCTTTTGGGGTCTCAATCGTTATACAGTTTTTTATTTTTCCCGTCAGAAGCATATATGCCGCAGCCTTTGCAGCAGCGGCAGCACAGCTGCCGGTTGTAAATCCGTACCTCACACCAGATACGCCTCCTTCTTTCCTTTATACCGGCCGGATCTGATATAACAGTGCGTTTACGATTGCTGCCGCTACATTGCTGCCGCCTTTTCTACCGCGGTTGACAATATGCGGCACATCTGTTTTTAAAATCAGTTCTTTTGCCGCCTCTACATTTACAAATCCCACCGGAACTCCAATAATAAATGCAGGACGCCAATCACTTTTCTGCATCAGTTCATAGAGCGAAATCAATGCCGTCGGCGCATTTCCCACGGCAAAAATTACAGGTTTGTCAATATTTGCTGCATGTTCCATGCTGACCGTCGCACGTGTCACCTGCCGCGTCTTTGCCTCCCGCGCCACATCCTCGTCCGCCATAAAACAATGCACCGTTCCTCCAAATTCCCCTAACCGTTTTTTGTTGATGCCTGCAAGCGCCATATTGGTATCCGTGACAATGTCAGCGCCACCTGCAATCAGTTCTTTGGCAATCTGCACGGCATGGGGAGAATACGTCATCGTCTTTGCATAATCAAAATCCGCACTTGTATGGATCACGCGCTTTGTCACCGGCTCCTGCTCCGGTGGAAGCACGATACCACGCCCCTTTAGTTCTTCCCCTATGATGGCAAAACTTCGTTTTTCAATCTCTCCCGGAAGAACATATTCAATGTTTTCCATAACGTTTTCTTCCCCTTTCTTCTTTATATCCAGCAATGCCTCAATCAGTTGTACATTTTCCGGATGACCTTTTACGGCAATTCTGTAAAAGTCCTGTCCCAGTCCTGTATAGTTTGCGCAGTTTCGGATCAGAATTCCTCTTTCCAGCAATAATCTGTACAGTGGAATTTGTGTTTTCAGCAACAAAAAATTTAGCTTCAGAAGGAAAAATTTTTCATTTGATCTCCAAATAATTTTTGTTAACTCGTGTTTTAAAAAGTGCTTTTCTTCCTGAATCAGCCCAATCGTATACCTTCAGATACTTTCTACGACTCCCAACCAGGAAGCGAATCATTCAGAATATCCATGCCGATCCGCTGCGCAACCACAGATACATTCCACTCCGGCAGCTGATGCACGATTTTTTCACAGATTTCTTTCTGCGCCAGCAGATACCCCAGCCGGATTCCCGGAATCGCATAGATTTTTGTATATGCACGCACCACAATCAGATACGGATATTTCCGAATCCAGGAAGCATATCCTTCCGTCCCTGTAAATGCAATGAAACATTCGTCCAGCACCACAGTGATGTGTCTCTTTTCACACACGTCAAGAAGCGTCTCCAAAAGAGACGCTTCCATCTTGTTCCCCACCGGATTCGCAGGGTTCGCCAAAAATAATAAGCTGATTCCATTCAGATGCCTGCACAATGACTCCATCTGTGCCATATCTATGGCAAAATTATTTTCTTCCCGCAACGGGATACTGCATACCTCGGCTCCCACTGTCTGAGCCGCCCATGCATATCCAGAAAAAGAAGGAGCCAAAATGCCCACCCGCTTCGGGCGCAGTGCATGCACAATCGCAACAAACAATTCGGATGCCCCGTTGCCACACACTATTTCTTCTGTTGAAAAACCATAAAGTGCTGCAATCCGTTCCCGCAACAGCACGTTATCATACTGTGGATAATGATTGCTGTGAACAGCCGCTTCCGCCATCCGTTTCTGCAATATCTCTGGCAGCGGCAGCGGATTGGTATTTACAGAAAAATCATATGTGATCTGATTTTGATAAATATCTCCCCCATGTGCGGCCACCGTCATGCTGTGTGTTCTCCTTCTTTCCTGTTTTCCCGTATCTGCATTACTGCTTTACTTCCTATTTTACTACAGGAATTCTTTGATTCCAAGGAAAAATCACACAAACCATTTTTATTGTAGATCTCCAGCCAGCTCCTGCATCAGATGATGTACCGTAGTAATCTCATGAATCCGTCCCGTATTCGCCCCACAGAATACCAGACCGTTTTCCACATCCCCGCGCACGGCATCGATCAACGCTTTCGTAATACAGTAAGGAACTTTCTGCGGACTGCATTTTTCCAGACAGTTGTAACATTTACTGACTGGCAGCTTTGCGCGCTTTACACGGTCGATAAACTTATTGCGCAATGCACGTCCCGGCATACCGACCGGGCTTTGGACAATCTCAATATTTTCCTCATTGGCGTGAATATACGCCTCCTTGTATGCCTCCGATGCATCACATTCTTCGGTTGCGACAAAGCGGCTGGCAATCTGCACACCATCCGCGCCGAGATCCAGCGCATGCGAAATATCTTTCTGATCAAATATCCCGCCGGCCACAATGACCGGAATATTTTTCTGATACCGCTGTTCGTATTCCTTTTTGCAGTCGATAATCTGCCGGATCTCTCCGTCAAAATTAATGGCATCCATATGTGCCAGCTGTTCATTGGAAAACCCCAGATGCCCGCCGGCCTTCGGTCCCTCCACTACAATAAAGTCCGCCGTGCGGTCATAGCGGTGCGCCCACATCTTCAATATCAGCTGGGTTGCACGCTTCGAGGATACAATCGGAGCTATCTTTGTCCGGCAGGTTTTGCTGACAAGCTCCGGCAGATTCATGGGAAGCCCGGCTCCACTGATAATCACATCTGCCCCTGCCGCAACTGCTGCCCGGACATGCTCTTTGTAATGCTTTAATGCAACCATAATATTGACACCCACAAGTCCGTTTCCACAGGCAAGCTCCTTTGCTTTTCGAATATGTTTTTTGATGGCTTTTAAGTTACAGCCTGCCTGATCATTCTCGAAGCCTTCTTCATCGTAGCCGATCTGCGCAGTAGAAATGATACCTACACCGCCCTCCTTTGCCACAGCTCCCGCCAGATGGCTTCTGCTGATTCCTACCCCCATGCCACCCTGGATGATCGGAATTTTTGCAATCAGATCCCCGATCTGCAGTTGTTTCAACTTTGATGTATATGTGCTTATCATGCACGTTTCCTCCATATACCGAAAATTGTTTGACTATCAAACAATTTTCAGTATATGGCAATATAGTTTCTTTGTCAATATGTATTTGTATTCATTTCTTTTACACATAGTTTTTATTACTATATTCATGTAAGAATTTTCCTGCTGATGTCTGGAAGGAATAATAAAAACCGTGGGTTTCCGATTTCATTGAAATCCTGAAAACCCACGGTATCGGGTATGCCATATTATCCTTTGACAGCTCCCACAATTCCGTTTGCGAAACTTTTCTGCAGAACCAGGAAAAGAATGCCGGTCGGGAGGGAACAGATGAGTACCCCAAGCATGAGCACGCCGTAATCAATGCTATAGCCGCTGGAGAGGTTTGCAACCAGCATTGGCATGGTCTGGGAGGTATCATCCATCATAATAACCTTTGGCCATAAGTAATTGTTCCACGCATTCATGAACGTTACTGTCATCGCTGCTGCGTAGGTGGACTTCATGGTCGGCATAAAGATTTTAAAGAAAATCTGAAGTTCTCCAAGTCCGTCGATTCTTGCCGCCTCTATGATCTCTGTCGGGAAAGAGCGTGCGCTCTGTCGGAACATCATGATCAAAAACGGTGTGGACAGCGTCGGCAGTACATAAGCGATCCATGTACTTTGCAGATGCAGTCCGGTAAACATTTTAAACAGCGGAATGAGTGTCGCTGCAAACGGAACCATCATTGCAAGAAGCAAAACAGACATCAAAACGTCTTTTGCCTTGTCATGGTAAATTTCAAATGCATATCCTGCAATGGAACAGATCAGCAGGGAAAGCACACTTAAAATTACCGAATAAAACATAGAATTGGAAAATGCCCTGCCAATCTGCTGACGTGCCAGAAGGTTTGTCAGATTGCTGGCCAGATTGGCTCCAATTGTTAATTTGCCACCGAGAATATCGGTACTGTTGTTGGTTGCTGCCGCAATCATCCAGTATAACGGAAATACCGAGATGAGGGATGCCAGAATCAAAACGATATATACTACTGCATTTTTTACTTTTCTCATCTCTTATCACCTACTTTCATCTGAATAAAGGACAGGATTGCTACCAGAATAAAGATCACATAGGACATTGCTGCCGCGTATCCAAACTGGGAATTATACTCAAAGGATGTCTTGAAAATATAGTGGGACATCGTAAGTGTTGAATTGGCAGGTCCTCCGCCTGTCAGGTTCACAGACTCATCAAACAGCTGTAATGTTCCGTTGATGGACATGATCGTTGTCAGAAGGATTGTCGGACGAAGCAATGGCAGTGTAATATGGAAAAATGTCTTCACTGGTCCCGCTCCGTCAATCGTTGCTGCCTCATACAAAGAACCATCAATATTCTGTAAACCGGCCAGATAAAATACCATATTGTAACCGGTCCATCTCCAGATCAATGCAATAATTAAAATTACTTTTGCGGTACTTGTCTGTCCCAGCCAGTTGATACGGGAATGAATCAGTCCCAGATGCAACAGCACGGTGTTGACATAACCGTCATATGCAAATAATGTCTTAAAGATAATGGAGTAGGAAACCAGCGCGGTACAGCATGGCAAAAAGATTGCAGTACGGAACAGTCCCTTACATTTCAAATGCGGCTTATTTAAAAGCACAGCAAGTAAAATTGCCAGAATCAGCATTACCGGTACCTGAATGATCAGGTACACAAAGTTGTTGACCATTGCAGTCTTAAACACGCCGTCTCCCAACAGACGCTTATAATTGCTCAGTCCCGACCAGACCAGATTGTTGCCGATTCCACTCTTAAAGGAGAGGATAAACGCCTGGATCATCGGGTAAAAACTCATCGCAAAGATCAGTATGGTAGCCGGAAGCAAAAATGCCCAGCCGGTCATATTCCTTCTTTTCGTCCCCGTAAATTTCTGTTTCATAAATAGATCCTTTCCTGCCTCATATCTGCGATACCGGCTGTGTTTCCACAAGCCGGTATCTTTCAGACCTTTTTACTGTCCGACATTAAACTCTACTGTACTCTGTGCCTCTTTGATTGCAGAATCCATATCTGCTTTTCCACCGATAATCTGTGACAGAGCCACTCCAAGTGCTTCTTTCTCCTCTTTCCAGTAAATTCCCTTGTTGATGGTTGGAATGTTGCTTCCGTAAGATACGATCTTGGAGTAAATTGCCTCATTTCCAAAATACTCGCTTGGCTTATTGTAAGCATCCGAATCTGCTGCCGGTAAATACGTTGCAATTGCACCAAGGTCTGTTAAAATCTGATCATAGAATTCTGTGCTTCCATCCCATGTGGACTTAAAGAAATCAACGGCCAGATCATAATTTTTGCAGGTGGAAGAAATTGCCCATGTAGAACCACCCTGTGCACTGTAGTTTGTTGCTCCCTGATAATCATTCAGTTTTGGCATATTGGTTACCGACCAGTTGCCTTTCTGTTCTTCCTGATCGGTAGACATAATCGTTGAGCAGATCCAGGAACCATTGATGGTTCCCACAACAGTTCCGTTATTGATAGAACCCTGATAACCGGACCAGTCGGTCTGTTCCTGTAAGATTCCTTTGTTTACCAGATCAATATACACATTCATGGCTTCCTTTAAGCCCTCATTGCCGTCTAACGCAATCTTTCCATTCTCATCAAATACAGAGATTCCAGCAGACTGCAGGATCATGTTCAGTAAGTCCGGCTCGCCCTGTACATTTGTCAGCATTGGCATACCGGTCTTTTCCTTGACATCCTCACCGATTTTGATGAAATCATCCCATGTGATATCTGTCAGATCATCCACCGTGTATCCTGCCTCTTTCAGGTAATCGGTACGGTAGCATGCGATTACGGTGTTGCTGTCGTAAGGAACTCCATAATTCTTTCCATCCACTACAGAGTTAGAAACCTTAGATGGAGCAAAATCGTCAAAGTTGATACCGGAATCGGTCAGATCTGCAAATACTTCCGGATAATTCTGCAGATACTTGGAAAATACCTGATCGTCCATCAGGAAAATATCCGGAAGAGAATCCAGCTCTCCGCTCATCGCATACGTCTGTACCAGTGTCTGTACATCATTGGAAAGTGTCTCCTGCACATCAATCTTGACATCCGGATGATCTTTCTCATAAATAGCTGCCGCATCTTTCATTGCATCCATGTTAAATGCGTCCCAGCACCATACCGTCAGGGTATTGCTGTCACCGCTTTTTGCTGCCTTTGCCTGTGTGGAATCCTTATCGGCGCTGTTGCCGCCTCCTCCACAGGCTACCAGTGAAAGTGCCATAGCACCCATAAGCAGTGTTGAAATAAGTTTTTTCTTCATAGTGTTTTCCTCCCAAAAGTTTGACTTGTTTTTAACATGGGTTAAGTTTAACACTTGCGCAACCGTTTTACTTAGAAGTAAGTTATTATAAATTTTCACAATTTTATGGGATTTTTTATAAGATTTGCATTTATTTACGATTTTAGAAATTTTTTAAAAAGAAAATGGAACCCGATGAAACATCCGATTCCATTTCACATTTTGCTTCCTGTTTACTCCCGCGCAACCGCCTCCGCCTTCATCTGCACCCTCTTCAGACAGGAATCCCTAGTTCCATTGGAAAGTTCATTTTGAAACTCAGATTCTAAAATATCCTCTATTTCATATGTCTTACTGCCATAATTGACCGTGGGCACTACAGATGCAAAACTGTTAAGCAGACGCGTAACGCTCTGCCCACCGAAAAAATCATCTGTATTGCGGTAACTGTCAAGTACGGACAAATCCTTCAGCGATGGCACAATACCGATCTGTTCCACAAGTGTATTCATAAAATCCGTATCTTCGGCAAACATTTCTGTCATAAAATCTGCCGCCACCGCCGCATGTGCGGAATTTTTTAAAATATACCAGGCACTTCCACCCACGTTTGATGCCGGAACTGCATCTTGATTGTTCTCCACCAGTGGAATACGGGTCACACGCCACAGCCCGGACTGTGCCTGATTTTCCTTGATGGAAGAAAGCACCCAGCCGCCACTGATGACAGAAGCCACCTCTCCATTCTGGAAAGCACTGATAAATTCATTCCACCCATTCACACTCATTCCAAGATTTTTCTTAAGAAGTTTTGTATAGATCTCCAGTGCCTGCCGCAATGCCTTATTGTCCCGGATATCTGCTGTCACCCCATCTTCCCCGACATACCATCTGCCACAGCTTTGCATGATGATACGCACCAGGGGCAGATCGGTCGGATCCAGGGTAAGCATTGGTATTCCCGTCTTTTGATACACCTGCTGGCCGATCTCCATATAGCGTGACCAGGTCAGATTCTGCATATCAGCCTCGGAGAATCCCGCCTGTTCTAAAATATCCAGCCGGTAAAACAGAGCCGCTGTCCCACAGTCAAATGGGATTCCATAGGACTTTCCATCATGTTCTACCAGTTTGCGTTTATAATCCACATACTTGTCATAATCCACACGGTCATCCAGCGCAACAAATTCCTCTTCATAATTTTGCAACACATCCTGCACATCATAATCCTCAATCATGATCACATCGGGAAGCTGATCATACACCTGTGAGGACAACAGCAGTTTCACATCCGAAAGAATCTCCTCCCGTTCCTTCGTTGTCACTTCAATCCGTGGTGCCTGCGGATGATTTTTTCCGGTAGTACTCTGCTGCAAGCTGTGCTGCCTTGGCATTGAAGGTATCATCCCATGCCCATATCCGGATGCTGTCATCCTTTTTCTCCACAGACTCGGAAGTGACCTGCGTCCTGCTGCTGCCACAGGCTATCATACTTAACAGTACCGCCACAAGCAGTGCAATTGCCACAAACCTTTTTCTCATAACTTCTCCTTTCGCAATCGTCTGTCATATATTGGAATACGAATCCGTACCGTAGTTCCATGCCCCGGCACGCTGTCAATTGAATGTCAAAAATCCGGTTCCTCCCAGTTTCCCGTCAAATCAGCGCAAGCCTCTCCTGCACATTCTTGCACCCGATTCCAGAAAAATGTTCTTCCGGTTTTTCACAATCTTTTTCGGATCTCCGGTTTCCATGCCCACTCCGTCATCCGCTACCTGAACCTCCAGCACTTCGTCCGTCTCATCGAGCATCACACGCCGCATACGCACACAGATGGTTCCCTGTTCCCCGGAAGGAAATCCGTGAAAAAATGCATTCTCCACAAATGGCTGCAACACCAGTTTGGGCAGATTACAGTTATAACAATCCGGCTGAATCTCATATTCCACACGAATCTGATCTCCGTACCGCGTATGATTAATCAGAATATAATTTTCAATGTTGACCAGCTCCTGTTCCACAGAAACCATTTCCTCCGTGTTGCTGATCGTATTGCGCAACAAGCTGATAAATGCATCAATCGTGCGCGTTGTTTTTTCGGTATCATTCTGATACACGAGCCACTTAATGCTTGCAAGTGTATTGTAAATATAATGGGGATTGATCTGCATCTGCAATGCCTTAATCTCCGCCTTGCGCTGCGCCCGCTGGGTATCAAGCAGTTCCCCGATATAATTTTGAATGTCATCGAGCATTTCATTGTAGGTACTGGCAAGCTGCTGCACTTCACAAGTTCCTTCTACCGGAATATACTCACGGAACTCTTTTCTCCGGCTGATTGCCATTTTGCTGACCAGATTTGACAACGGATGCAGTGTTTTTTGAAGATAAAACAGGCAAAGAAGCATGATAAACCCCGCGGTCACAGCACAAATCAGAATCAGCAACGGCATATTATACAGATCCTGAATCGCCATCTCATTATCAATCACACCATACATATGACAGCCCAGATAAGACAGATTCTGGCTGAGCACCGTATACGTTTTCCCCGATCCTGTAATCTGGTATCTTCCATCCGGTTTTTTTGCAATATTTTTATACCAGTCTTCCTCAAGCTTCTTTCCGATATTTCTGCTTTTGTCTGCACACATGAGGGTTCCATCGGCATCTACCAGATACCAGCTTGTGTGCTCAGACGTAAAATAATCATAAAACCGGCGTATATCATCCATTGCGAGTGTCACCAGAACTACTCCATACGTTTTCTGGCTTTCCGGAAGATACAAAGCTTTGGATGCAATGATCACATCACTGTAACGGCTCGTCATCGTATACGCTCCATGAGAATACGTATAATGGATACTATCCGGTTCTTTCAGCGCACGCACAACAGGAGCACTTGTTAAAATCTGATCGTTGGAAAGTACAACCGTCTCTGTCCGGGACAGATAATTAACACCGTTCATTCCCACCACGAGAATACTCAGGCGGTCAATATCCGTTGCGTTGGCAGCATTTAAATCCTGCTCCATCTGATAAATATTCTGAAATACCTGCGTATTATCACTCTTTTCCTTGGAATCCAGAAATAAACGGAATGCCCAGCTTGAATCAATCGCATCCGTCATTTTCTGTAAACTTGTATGAAAATCATTCAGTTCATTTTCTACCTGGAAAAAAACTTTTTCCTGTGACTGCCCGTATGTCTCCGTAAACACTTTACGCGACATGGATAGTACGACCGTACTCACGATCACGGCAATCAGGCTGATTCCAAGCAGCACCATCGCAAGTATTCTTCCCGCCAGACTATTTTTCAATGCTGTCCCTCCTCCATTCCGATGGTGTCTTTCCCGTATATTTTTTGAATACGCGGCAGAAATAACTGTGTCCCGAATAACCAACCAGTGCACTGACCTGTGCTACCGGAACTGTAAGATCCTGCAGGATTTCGCAGGCTTTGTGAATGCGCACACGGTTCAGGTAGTCATTGAAGCCCTCGTTCATCTGCTGGTTAAAATAAGCCGACAGATAGTTATAGCTGAAACCAAACTTCTCCCCAAGATCTTCCAGTTTCAAATCTTCTGTATAATGCTGTTCCATATATGTAAGAATCTGATCCATTCTTGCATCTTCTTTCGTATTCTGTTTTGCAGAAATATCCGCTACTTCCGAAGCGATTCGCGCAACCGTTTGTTCATAAGACAGACGTTCCCCTGCCGCATCCACTTCCCACAGGAAGTGTTCCTGTACCCGTAATTTTTCCGTCTTCTTCCAGCTGCAGCATATCCAAAAACACCATAAACATATTTTTGATCTGGTTTTCATCCGGTAAACATCTGCCCTGCTTTCACAAAGCGCACGGTTATATCCGAGCAACTGATCAGCTGCCTGTCGGTATTGTCCTCCGAGCAGCAGACGGTTATAACGGGTAAAATCAAAGCGTTCTATCGTTCCGCCAATGCGGTCTTTTTCATTTTCCATGACAAACAGCTTTTTCCCCGGATAGTAAAAGGACAGATCTGCGCCACGTGCCAGCTCCCGTTGATAAATTTCACGCAGCTGTCCCATACTCTGGCATGGGGTACTGATAATACCGATTGTGTCTTCACACATCAGTCCAATCTCGCCATTTAATTTTTCCAGCTTAATCCGAAGCATACTCCGCTGGGACATTTCATAACCAAACAATACACAGATCTGTTCCTTTTTCATCAAAGCAACACAGCTTTGTACTCCGGAAAATTCATTTTTGGCACGCTGTATTTTTTCGCATAGAAGTTCTGCTGTTTCTGCCGCCCGTTCACTCCCATGCGCAATCGTAACCGCATACATGCAGTAATAGGATGCGGCAAATACCTTTTGCAGTTCTTCTCCTGTTTTTGTTTCCCCGAGCAGCAATTCTTTGAGCAGTTCCTCCGCGGTTTCCCCGGTCATTGCATGATCCGGATGCCAGCCGGGAATCCGCGCTGCCGCTTTTTGAAGCACGCCAAGAAGCTCATGCGGTGTGAGGGTTGGCTTTAAGATATAATCCACCACCCCCTGCATGAGCGTCTGCTTTACATATTCAAAATTATCGTATCCACTGAGAATGATCATCTGGATGTGCGGATAGCGGTGATGTACCGCCACCGTAAAATCGACACCGTCCATCAGCGGCATTACAACGTCACTGATAACAATCTGTGGCTGAAGCTTTTCGATCTGATCCATGGCATCTTTACCATTTGCAGCTTCCCCGACGATGGTAAATCCCGCTTCTTCCCAATGTATCATATAGCGCAGTCCTTGCCGCATGATAAATTCGTCATCGACAATCAGAACACGGATATTTTCTTCCCCCATAGTAAACATTCCCCCAAAAACGATCTTATCCTCTATCGTGCATTTGCCGGCTCCACGTTGACCGACTTTCCTTTGATCTTTACATTTTTCATGGCTTTTAATACATCTTTTCCATACTCCTGCGGCACCTCGACAAATGTGTAATTATCATACATGTCAATTGCCCCCACAAGTTTGCCCGGAATCTTTGCCTCTCCGGCTACAGCCCCAAGAATATCCCCTGGGCGGATCCGCTGGCTCTTTCCGATGTTAATGAACAGACGTACCATCCCTTCCTCGGCTCCGGTATCTCCTGCTAATGCATCATCAAATTCGTGATCCTCCTTTGATAATTCCACTCCGCCGATTGCCTGTTTTAAAAACGCAGCTGCAATATCCATCGCTGTATAATCAGAGTTGTTCACCTGCTGCTCTATCAGCTCGATCATATCGCGCAGATCTCCGTCCTCGATAATCTGTCCGATGCCGTCAAGAATCTTATCCGCCTTGATCGCTGCCACATCATCCGAAGATGGGATTGGCTGCGCCTTGATCTTTGTCTTGCAATAGCGCTGGATCTCTTTGAGTTTGTATACTTCCTTGCCCTTAACGAAATTAAACGCTTTTCCGGTACGGCCGGCGCGTCCGGTTCTTCCGATCCGGTGCACATAATATTCATTGTCCTGTGGCAGGTCATAGTTGAATACCGCTTCAACATCATCCACATCAATTCCACGCGCTGCGACATCGGTTGCAATCAGGATATCTGTTTTCCCATTTCGGAATTTTTTCATCACTCGGTCACGCTGCACCTGTTTCATATCGCCATGAATTCCCTCTGCTGCATAGCCGCGCCCCTGTAATTCCGATGCCAGTTCATCCACCATGCGCTTGGTATTACAAAATACCAGCGAAAGCTTTGGATTATAATAATCCAGCAGGCGCGTCAGCACTTCCATCTTATCATTTCTGCGCACATCATAATAATACTGGTCAATATTTGGAACCGTCAGTTCTTTCTTCGTCACCTTGATTGTAGTCGCATCATGCTGGAATTTTCTTGTGATTTCCAGAATCGGCTTTGGCATAGTTGCCGAAAAAAGTACGGTCTGCCGGTCTTCATCCGGGATATAGGATAAAATTGTTTCTATATCCTCGCGGAATCCCATATTAAGCATCTCATCCGCTTCATCCAGCACAATCGTGTTAATATAATCACAGCGAATGGTTTTGCGGCGCAGATGATCCATCACACGCCCCGGTGTTCCGATGATGATGGTTGCCCCACCTTTTAATGCCTTGATCTGACGGGAAATATCCTGCCCTCCATAAATGGGAAGCACTTTGATCCCATGCATATATTTTGCAAGTTTCCGGATTTCTTCCGCACTCTGGATGGCCAGTTCTCTTGTCGGAGAAAGTACGATTGCCTGCGTTTTTTTTATATTAGGGTCCATCTTCATGAGAAGCGGAATTCCAAAAGCTGCGGTCTTACCGGTTCCGGTCTGTGCCTGACCAATCACATCTACCCCACTCATCACAACCGGAATCGCCTGTGACTGGATAGGTGTTGCCTCTTCAAATCCCATCTCTTTGATTGCCCGCAGAAGCTGCGGATATAACCCTAATTCTTCAAATTTAACTGTTTCCATTTTCATCCTTTTCTTTTTGCCAGGTTTCGACTGCCATGCCGCTACAATGTGGTTCCCATGGTCACGTCTTCAGTTTCATCAAGCCCCCCCTACACAATAATTGTTCCGGCTGAATTTCTTCACCCGGTAAAGCATATTATCTGCTGCATGCAAAAAAATCCCAGCTGCGGTTTCCCTTGCGCGGGATTCCCCAACAGACTCCCTGCGAAATCGTCACTACGGGAAGTGCCTTGGAAAACCGGTGCTCCATTTCCAGTGCAAGTACACGTCTGCGCAGCTCTTCTGCAAAGGAAACAGCCTGTTCCCGTGTCACATTCGCATAGATAATGACAAATTCATCCCCTCCATACCGTGCACAGAATCCTTCCGCTTCCTCCACAAGATTACGGATTGTATTTGCGATACTTACCAGACACTGGTCTCCTTCCTGATGTCCGTAATTATCATTATATTCCTTAAAATAATCAATATCGAGTATTTCCATCGCAACCGGAATATCATTCTCCTGCGAATAGGTAAACACTTCTTCCGCATAATCATTCAGACGGAACCGGTTTGCCATACGCGTCAGCGGGTCCTGCTCGGAACGCTCCTGTAATACAAGATTCTTTCGTTCCGCTTTCATCCTGGCTTTGCGCATATTCTCCAGATTTTTGCGCAACGTGATCACACTCGAAAGCATGTTGCGCGTCACTGCTTCGTTCCTCTCAGACAATTCATAGTAAAGCCCGGCAGCCTGCAGATATTCTGCATTCTGATTATGCTTGCGGTAATACTTCATCTTCAGGGACAGAACTTTCAGATGCAGATTAATGATCTTAAAATTCACCACCTGCGGTTCGATTACCTCAATGATACGCCAGAACGATTCATCCTGATCCGTTTCCAGCAACACCAGACAACAACGGTAATAATCCGAAAAAAAGTCCAGCACCGTCAGATTATCCGGAAGATTCTGATGGATCATCTGAATACTCTCATTCCGCTTCTGTACATCTCCCATCTTGTGATAATAAATTACATCCACGATGGCGATAAACAGCCGGTCTGTAAGGGCAGCCTGTTCCCAGCCATCTTTATGCAGATACTCCAGATATGTTTTTGCTTCCTCCAGACGATCCTGCAGAATCAGACATTCTGCCATATTTCCATAAAACACATACATATAAAAATTATACTTTTCATCCTGCTGTCTCGTCTGTAAAACCTGATAAGCTTCTAATAAAGAGTTCTCGGAATCCACATAATGCTCGCACTCCAGATACAATAACCCCATATTGATCAGAATCATAACCTTTTGCATCGGAAGATCATATGTATCACTGTCCTTAAGACCGTTCATATAATAATCAAGTGCAATTGATGGATTTCCTCTGCTCATGGATGCGATTCCCAGATAATTGTAACAACGCACCACAAGTTCCCATTCCTCTGCACGATCCAGATACGTCAGTGCCTCTGTCATCATATGGAAAAAATGCTCTCCGTCATTTAATCCATAATAGATTTCTCCACCATAAAAGCAGCCAAATCCTATCAGCTTTGGATCATCTGTTTCCCGTCCATACGCTATGATATCCCGACAGCATTCCAACACCACGTCCGCATTGGTTTCCCGATTTTCCAGAACTGTATGAATCCACTGTTGTACGGTTGTATTGTACTGGTTAAATTCCATATTTTATCCCTCTTAAGCTGAGATACCTCTTGATTATGTACGGTTTTTTCGCATAAAGCTCCAAAACCGTTTACATTTTATTGTATTAGAAAAAACTATGAATGTCAATCCAGTGTATCCATTGCCATCTGCGGAAGATACTCTTTCGGATCCACAGCTTTTCCGTCTTTCTTTAACTGAAAATATACATTGCTGCCTTCTGTTGTATAATATTTTGTCGGCTCACTGACATATCCCAGCACCTGACCAGCTTCCGGCGTATCCCCTTTTGCAAAATTCAGTTCCTTCAACTGTCCGTAAACCGCAGCATATCCGTCACCCAGATCCTGTATCACCGTACATCCGGTTTCTTCATTTTCCTGAATATCTGTGATTTTTCCCGTTGCCATTGCAAACACTTTATCATTGACATTGCCACTGATCACCATGGCCGGATTGCAGCGATACTGCTCTAACGTTGGAAAATAAATGGTGGAATCCATGCTGTAATCCAGCAGAACATCTCCCTCAATTGGCCAGACCGCAGAACTCTTGTCAAAATGCTGTGTCACGGTGGCTGCTGTCTCTACTGTTTTTTCTTCGTCCTGTTTCTTCTCTTCCTCCTGCTGTGTTTCTTCCTGTTTTATTTTTTCCTGCTCTGCCAGCTTTAACGCCTGTTCTTCCGCTTTTTTCGTTGCATCTTCCACATTTATTTCCGGTTTCACTTCATAGGAAGCCGGTGCCTCCTGCTGGGTCTGTGCCGCAATTTCCTGTTCTGCTTCCCTGCGTTCTTTTCCTTTATCCGTGGCATATACACTGACAAATCCAATCACTCCCGCTACCAGACACGCGACAGTGGCTATATACTGTTGTTTTCTCATTTGGCTTACCTCCATCATCATTTCGTTTTATGGTCTTTGATGATAGTATGGACTGCCCGCGCTGTTTTTATACAGCACTCCTGTGATCATAAATAATATTGGAGAGCTGTGCAAACTGCTCTAAAGAAAGTGCCTCTCCACGAATATTAACCGGTACGCCAAGTTCCTCAATACATGCCTGCAGTTCTTCTTTCGGAAGACCGAATGCACCATAATTGGCAAGCCCGTTTGCCAGTGTTTTCCTGCGCTGATTGAACGATGCCCGGATCACCTGAAACAGCAGTTTTTCACTTTTTACGGTAACCGGCGGTTCACTGTGTCGTGTCAGACGGATCACGGCACTGCCGACTTTCGGCTGCGGCATAAAACAGCTTGGCGGAACATTGACTACGATTTCCGGTTTTGCGTAATATTGCACCGCCAGGGAAAGTGCGCCATATTCCTTGCTTCCCGGTCCTTCCTGCATACGATCCGCTACTTCTTTCTGTACCATGATCGTGATACTGTCGATCGGCACATGGCTTTCAAACAATCCCATGATGATCGGAGTCGTAATGTAATACGGAAGATTTGCAACGACCTTGATCGGCTTCCCGTTATTTTTTTCTTCCGCAAGTTTTGAAATATTTACTTTTAAAATATCTTCATTCAATACATCCACATTATTATATTCCGCAAGCGTATCTTTTAGAATCGGAATCAGATTGGTATCTATTTCCACTGCCACTACCGCGCGTGCCGCCTCACAGAGATATTGTGTCATGGTTCCGATTCCCGGACCGATTTCCAGCACAAAATCATCCTTTGTGATCTGCGCAGCTTCTATAATTTCCTCTAAAATTCCTGTATCAATCAAAAAATTCTGTCCAAATTTTTTCTGAAAATTAAACTGGTATTTCTGCAATACTGCAATCGTGTTCTTAGGATTTCCTAATGTAGCCATGTTATTCCTCTCTTTCTATAATCGAAAAAGAGCTGCCTCCGTGGTTTAAGAGACAGCTCTTCGTTTCGTTTTATTATGTGATTAGCCCTGAGAGATTGCTCCAGTTGGGCAAACACCAGCACATGTACCACAATCAACACAACTATTTGCATCGATCTCGTACTGAGAAGCACCTGCAGAGATTGCTCCTACAGGACACTCGCCTGCACATGTACCACAGCTAACGCATGAATCAGAAATAACGTATGCCATAATAAAATCCTCCTTATGAATAATGATCATTATTGCCTTATTGGCTTAATGGTATTCTAGTACAAACCCGTCCAAAGCGCAAGCATTTCGGCAAATGTATTTAATTTGATGCATGATCATAAGAAAAATTTTATCGTTCCAGATTTGCAAACTTCGTGTATTCCGGCAGCCATGCGAGGTTCACCGTACCGATCGGACCATTACGCTGTTTGGCGATAATGATTTCTGAAATTCCTTTCAGTTCAGTATCCTTGTTATAATAATCATCACGATAAATAAACATCACGACATCGGCATCCTGCTCGATCGCTCCTGATTCTCGCAGATCGGAGAGCATCGGACGATGATCCGGTCTCTGCTCGACTGCACGGGAAAGCTGGGACAAAGCAAGCACCGGTACATTCAGTTCACGGGCAAGTGCTTTCAGGGAACGGGAGATGTCTGAAATCTCCTGCTGCCGGCTGTCTGTACTCCTGCCGGACCCAGACATCAACTGCAGATAGTCAATGATGATAAGTTTCAGATCATGCTCCAGCTTATATTTACGACATTTACTGCGCATCTCGGAAATACTGATTCCCGGCGTATCATCAATGATCAGTTCGGAATCCCCTATGATTCCGGCTCCTTCGACGAGTTTCGCCCAGTCAGCATCCGACAGATTACCGGTACGAAGTGCCTGTGCATCTACACGGGATTCCAGGGAGAACAGTCGGTTTACCAGCTGCTCCTTCGACATTTCCAATGAAAATATCGCCGTGCACATGTTTTCATGAAATGCCACATACTGTGCAATGTTTAAAACAAACGCTGTCTTTCCCATAGACGGACGGGCTGCAATCAATACCAGATCCGATGGCTGTAATCCTGCTGTCCGGTAATCCAAATCAATAAACCCTGTCGGTATTCCCGTAACATTTCCGTCCTGCTGTGACGCTTTTTCAATCTTTTCCAGTGCGTTCATGACAACCTGACGAATCGGCACATAGTCTCCACCGGTACGGCTTGACAACAATGCAAAAATATCATGTTCGGTCTTATCCAGAACACTTTCGAGCGATTCTTTGCCCGCATAGCACTCATTCTCTATCTCTTCCGTGACCCGGATGAGTTTCCGCTTCATGGAATTTTCTTTTACAATATTACAATAATATTTGACATTCGCGGATGTCGGAACCGCACGCACCAATTCTCCAACGAATTCCAGACTGGAGACTTCCTGTGGTACATCCTTTTCCTTGAGTTTATTCTGCAGTGTAACCAGATCCACCGGCTGTCCGCTGCTGTACAATTCGATCATCGCATCAAAGAGAATTCCATACTGCTTGTGATAAAAATCTTCCTGCAGAAGGATCTCCATGGCTGTGACAATGGCATCCTGATCCATGATCATGGAACCAATGACCGACTGCTCGGCTTCCAGACTGTTCGGCATCACCCGCTTGATCAGCGTTTCTTCCAAGCGAACTTCCTCCTATTCCTCAACAACCTGAACACGCAGTGTTGCGGTTACCTTTGGATGAAGCTTCACCGGAATCTCATAAGTTCCAAGAGCCTTGATGGATTCGCCCAACTGCATCTTCTTTTTATCCAGATCCAGCCCTGCCTGCTCTTTTGCAGCCTGTGCAATTTCCTTGGTGGAAACAGACCCGAAAATACGTCCGCCCTCACCGGATTTGATCTTTACAACAACTTTCTTTGTTCCGATCTCCTCCGCCAGTTCCTTTGCGTGCTCTAAATTTTCAGCTGCCACTTTGTCTGCATGCTGATTCTGCAATTTGAGGTCATTCAGATTCTTTGTCGTTGCCTCTACTCCAAGTTTCTTCGGCAGAATTGCATTGCGTGCATAACCGTCACTCACATTTACGATTTCGCCCTTTTTCCCAAGAGCTTTCACATCCTGTAATAAAATTACTTTCATTCCTGTATATCTCCTTCTTCAAGCATTTCATCAATGGTCCGCATAATGGCATGTTTTGCCTCGGAAATCGTACATCCCGTCAACTGTGCACCAGCCACATTCAAATGACCGCCGCCACCCATTCGTTCCATGATTAACTGTACATTAATTTCATCAATAGAACGTGAGCTGATGTATATTTTTCCTGCGTACTCTGTCAGCACAAAAGATGCCTTGATTCCTATAATATTGAGCAGCTCATTTGCTGCCTGCGCGCCGACAATCGTTGGACTTTCCACGTCCTCACTCGGACAGACAGAAATTGCAAATGCACCGCGGTATACTTCCGCATGACGCACTGCCTCCGCACGGGCTTTATAGCATGCCATATCATTTCGCAGCATTTTACGCACACGGGTCACTTCTGCCCCGGAGCGTCTGAGATATGCTGCCGCCTCAAATGTACGGACACCTGTTTTGGTCATAAAGTTATTGGTATCAATCAAAATACCTGCATAAATGCAGTCTGCCTCTGCCGGAGAAAGCTTAAATCCTTCCTGGAAATACTGTAAAACTTCTGCTACCATCTCACAGGCAGAAGATGCGTATGGCTCAATATAGGACAGCAGCGGATTTTCAATCACTTCACTGCCCTGACGGTGATGGTCAAATACAACAATTGTATCGGTACGCGTAAGCAGTTCCGGGCATTCCGTATAACTTGGACGGTTCGTGTCCACCACCATAACAAGGGAATTGCGACTTACCTCTTCAATCGCAATCTCACTATTGATAAACATGTCTTCCGGATAGCCTTTTTCCGGAGTAAAACATTCCATAAGCGGCCGGATGGAAGTTGTTGGCTCATTGATCACGATCTGTGCCTTTTTTCCAAGCACACGGGCTGCACAGAAAATTCCAATCCCTGCACCAAGGGAATCGACATCTGTCAGGCTGTGCCCCATGATAATCACGTTCTCACGGCTCTCAATAATTTCATGCAGTGCATGTGCCTTAACCCTCGCTTTTACACGGGTGTTGCGCCTCCACCCTGTTTTGCCTTGCCTCCAAAATATGCAATGTCCTCACCATTTTTGACAACGACCTGATCCCCACCTCGTCCGAGTGCCAGATCAATTGCCGCACGTGCCTGCTCATAGTTCTCGTTATAAGAAGTCCCCTTGATACCGACACCGATACTCAGCGTAACCGCCATCTCATTGCCAACTTTGACCGTCTTGACATCTTCAAGTACACTGAACCGGTCATCCATAAGCTTCTGTAAATATTTATACTTAAATACTACAAAATACTTGTCTTTTTCGATTTTGCGGACAAGCGCGTCCATCTTTGAGAAATACTGGTTCACTTTTCGATCGACAAGCGCAATCAGAAGCGAACGCTTCACATCCTCGATACTGTCAAGTGCTTCGTCATAGTTATCAATATAAACAAGTGCCGATACCTGCTTCTGATCCAGATTTTCCTGCTTGCAATGCTGCAGTTCGGTCTCATCAAACAGATACAGTGCCGTCAGGAATTCATCGGAATCCTTCACGTCAATTTCCTTGCTCTCCTCCATGATATCGTCAAAATAAATACGATTCAGGGAAATCCGGAAAATGCGCTCCTTTTTTTCAATCGTAATATTCTGTGCATCTTCGTGTTTCTGAAGAAACTCACGGGTAATATTGGAAAAAAGGGTTGTAATTGATTTATGATAGTTTCTCCCCACTCCCGTCAGCTCGGAAAAGCGTTCATTCACCCAAAGAATTTTTCCTGTATAGTCCAACAGCGCATATGGAATTTCAAACTCATTCAAAAGTTTTTTCTGTACCGTTGCATACTGTGTGGCAAAATTGATAATCTCATTTGCAAGCCGCGGTCTGGTATTATAATATAATCCCAGTTCCAGTACAAAATAGATAGCAATAAATACCGTCAGCAAAAAGCCTGCCGTCACATCGTAAAAATAAAGCCCCACATCTGCGAGTGTCATCGGGATCGTCAGCCACAATGGCCAGCAGAGATACGATCTCAGTTTTCCCTTAAACCGAACCTTTGATTTCATTTACGCTCCTGTTCTTTCCACATCATCGCCCAACTGTGGAATATACCCCCACATCAATAATCTATAGTATAACATTTTCCCTGTGCAAAATAAAGACCTTACTGAGATAACAAAAACTGCCCCATTTTCATGGAGCAGTTTCGTCCAATGCATCACAGATGTATCTGTGTTATCCGTTTTCTTTTGCAATTTCCACAATGGATTTGCTCAGTCCTGCAATCCCCTGAATATCCGATGGGATAATAATCTTGGTTGCCTGACCGTCTGCTGCCTTGGCAAATGCCTCCAGACTCTTAATCTGAAGTACCGCATTATCCGGAGCAGCTTCTTTGAGCATACGCAGACCATCTGCATTGGCCTGCTGGATCTTTAATGTAGCCTCTGCCTGACCTTCGGCTTCCTTGATGGTTGCTTCCTTCTGTGCCTCGGCACGCAGGATTGCAGCCTGTTTTTCAGCCTCTGCATCGAGAATTGCAGACTCCTTATTTCCTTCTGCAACCAGAATTGTAGATTTTTTCTCACCTTCTGCACGCAGAATGGCTTCACGCCGCTCGCGCTCTGCCTTCATCTGTTTCTCCATGGCATCCTGAATTGCCTTTGGCGGAATAATGTTCTTTAACTCCACACGATTTACTTTGATACCCCACGGATCTGTTGCCACATCCAGCGTTGCACGCATCTTGGTGTTGATGGTCTCACGCGATGTCAGTGTCTCATCCAGTTCCAGATCACCAATGATATTACGAAGCGTCGTAGCAGTCAGATTTTCAATTGCCATGATTGGATTTTCCACACCGTATGCATACAGCTTTGGATCCGTGATCTGAAAATATACAACCGTATCAATCTGCATTGTTACGTTATCTTTTGTGATTACCGGCTGTGGTGGGAAATCAACCACCTGTTCCTTCAACAATACCCTTTTTGCAATACGGTCAATAAACGGCACCTTAAAATGCAGCCCTACCGACCATGTGGTAAGATACCCTCCAAGTCTCTCCACAACTACCGCATGCGCCTGTGGAACAATTTTCACACAGTTCACAATAACGACCAATGCAATGATCACTACAATGAGAATTACAACAGGCATAACTTTTTCCTCCTTTACCTATACCTTTTCTACTATAAGTTTGACACCACTGATTGCCAGAATTTTTGCTTCTTCTCCCGGTTCAATGATCTCATTATCATTACGGGTACGCACCGTCCACTCCTGTCCATGAACAACTGCCATCCCGGTCTGATCCATATTACTGACGCGCTCGGAAATCCGTATATTTTCCCCAATCAGGCTATCCGCGTTTGTTCTTTGCATTTTGGCATTTACATATTTACGCGCCCACGGTCTTGTCGCAGCAAGCAAAAGAATGGATACCACTAAGAATACCAGAAACTGCACCACCGGATTTACCCCTGCCATTGCCATAACCAGTGCCGCAAGTGCACCTGCGGCAAACCATATGCATGTTAGTCCGATTGTTGCAAGTTCTCCCAGAACAAACACAATCAAAAGTACTATCCAAAGCAATTCATACGGATCCATCGCTCTTATAATTATCATAGACTCTCCCTCTTTTCTGCCACTTTTTTATTTTAGCGGATGCACAGAATACATACCGGCATTTTCCATCCGGATCACAAATGCTTTTGCAAATCCGGCTGCTTTTGCATAATGCTGAATCTGTGGCTGTTGCACCAGTTTTAAGTCCCATCCGTGCATCTGCACGATTTTTGACACGATGGAAAGTCCAAGTCCGTTTCTCCCATCGCTTACCCGCGCTTTGTCCCCACGCGTAAAAGGATCAAACAAATGCTGCGCCTGTTCCTCTGGAATCAGAATTCCGCTGTCTGCCACCAATACATAAATCCGCTCCAGCTCCCTATAAGCAAACAGTCCGATTCTTGTTCCCTTTGGATTGTGCTGCATGGCATTTGTCAGAAGGTTTGTCACTACACGGGATAACTGAAGTTCATCCGCCCAGACCGGTATCGTTTCCTCCGGAATATCTGCTGTCAGTGTCATTCCGTTTTCTTCCATCTCTGCATACAGTATTGCCGCATTTTCTCTGAGAAGTTCACACAAATCAAGTGTTTTCCCATTTAATGCAAACCCTTCACTATCCAGTTTTACATATTCAAACAGCAAATTGATCAGATTTCCGATCCGAACCGATTTATTCTGGATGGCGTTCAGATATTCCTGCTGTTTTTCCGGTTCCTGTACCATATGATCCGCCAATGCTTTTGCGTAACCGGATACGGTCGTGACCGGTGTCCGAAGATCATGTGCGATATCGGAAAGCATCAGATTCCGCTTGCGGTCAAACTCTCTCTGCTGCTGTTCGCGCTCCTCCTGGATCTGATGAAACTCCGCCATCACAATCCGCGCGAACGTTATCGCACCCAAAATATAAGGAAGCAGCATACACACCATTAACAGCAGAAGAACCACAAACAGCAGGATGGCTTTCCATCCTTCCATCTCCTGTACGACGACGGAACTCCTTGTCGCCGGAAGTGCATTGCCCAGCCAGTCCTGTAACCTTTCCCCTGTCCACTGCATCATTCCCTGCAGCGGTGATGGCAAAAGCATCCGGACGGCATTTACTATCAGCAATAACAGAACACATATGATAAAAATAAACAGATCCGTCTTTCCAACGGATGACTGCCTCTGGTAATCCGGGAAAAAAACTTTCATCACCACAGGCATAACCGCCTGGCTGATCAAAAAAACTGATCAGCGACTGTGCAACTGTCACCAGTACAAGGATATAAATAAACCGTTTGATCAAAAATGCCTGTAAATCACGCATTGCTATTTCTCCAGCCGATAGCCCAATCCGCGGATGGTTCGAATATAAGCTGCCGGGTCTTCATCAAGTTTTGCCCTCAGCTTGCTGATGCAGACCATAATATTATTGTCTGCAACCACATAAGTGTCACCCCATCCCTGTTCATAAATCTGTTGTTTGGTAAACACTTTTCCCGGATGCTTCATAAATAACTCCATGATCCGGTACTCTACCGAAGTCAGTTCAATCGGTTCTCCATTTTTTTTGAGTACGCAGCCTTCCGGATCCAGTTCCAGATCCCGGACGGTCAGTATACCGGATGACAGTTCCGCTGTCCCCAGCGCATAAAACCGACGGATATTTGAATTGACACGTGCTACTGCCTCCAAAGGATTGAACGGTTTTGCCAGATAATCATCTGCCCCGAGATTTAACCCCAGAATCTTCTCGGAATCCGCATCCTTTGCCGAAAGTATCATAACGGGAATATTGCTTGTTTTACGTAATTCCTGCAACACATGGTATCCGTCCATCTCCGGCATCATAATATCCAGCAGACACAGATCCACATGTTCTTTCTTTAGCAGTTCCAGTGCCTGCTTCCCGTTTTCTGCCTCAATAATCTGATAATTTTCATTTTCCAGATACAGCCGGAGAAGCGTTCGTATCTCCGGCTCATCATCTGCAATTAAAATCGTATAATTCATACATTCTCCTGCCGGAAAGGTGAATTCACCGGATCCGCCTGCTGTGTAAATCCGTTTGAACCAGCCGGGTTTGCATAGCACAGTGCCTCATACAGTGCGGCATGTGTTGCATTCACATATGGTGACACATAAAAGACTGCAAGAATTCCAAGTGTCAGTCCGGATAAAATGTACCATCCGATAAAGGACAGATCCAAAACAAATGCTTTCCATTTCTGTCCCTGCATCATACGCTTGCTTTCCGCGAATGCCTGCTCTTTTTGTCATCTGTGGGTTATCTGCCAGAAGGTACGGAATCATCATATATTCATATGCCTTTACAATACCCGGATGATAAAAGCAATGACCATAAAACCGTAAACAGATCACGGAAAAACATTGTCTTTGCAACATTCCTGTAATTATTGTCAAATCCATATCCAATGTTCCCAATCTGTGCCGGCTCATTTAAGTTGCGGATAAAGAATCTCCTGCATCCGACCTCAAACGGATTTATGATAAATACATCAACCAGAAGTATAAGGACAAAAATCACCAGAAAAACAACTATGAATATGCCGATGGCGATCGCTGCTGCGACCATACCGCCCATCACTCCCCTGTTTCCTGCTTTCAGTCCGTCCTTAAAGCCTTCTTCAAGCCCAGCCTCAAAATCACGCAGTGAACCATCATCACTGTCATAACCGCTGTCATAATCATAGGAACTGCCTGCCTGATTCTCCGATCCATGTAAGGAACCGGTTGCACTGCTGAGGTTGCCCGAAGCAGCTCCGCTTCCCCCTGCAATCAGTGTCAGCAACAGGCTGATCAGAATACATTTCCAATAATTTCGTTTAAATGTTGCTTTCGCCCTTCCCTTTAATTGTGCGCGACTCCACATATCAAATTCCTCCATTTCCTTTTTGATGATATCATCATAACACCAAATCCTTATCTTAAAAATCGCTGCACCTTAACGTTACCTTAACAACGTGTATTTAATTTGCCTGTTTCTTCTTCGGCAAAAGAAGGCTCAGCAGAAGGGAAACAATAATCATTGTAGGTCATTGAATTCGCAATTTTTTAACATTTTGATCCCCTCATACATGATTGAACCAAACATCATAACGGTACATCCGCCAAGCACTGCCTGCGGCAGCGAATTAAAAAATGCTCCGAGTGGCGGGAACAAAGAAGCAAGAATTAAAATCAGTGCCCCAATAAAAATCGTAAAACGGTTGATCACCCTTGTCATGGTAACCAGTCCGACATTCTGGCTGAACGATGTCAGTGGCAAGCATCCAAAACATCCGGAAATTGCACTGGAAAATCCATCCACGGCAAGTGAGCCCTGAAGTTCCTCCATTTTAAGGTCACGTCCAAGTGCTCCGGTACACACAGCAGTTGTCGCTCCAGTTGTCTCTGCTGCAGAAACCAGAAAAACAATCGCAATGGTTAAAAAGGCTCCAAGATTAAATACCGGCTTGTGACTGGTAAAAAACACAAGTTTTGGAATGCTGAAAAATCCTACCTGATCAATGGTCTCCTGAATTCCGGAGAAATCCACCATAGGTGCAATCCCTGCAACCGTAAATATAATAGAAAGAATATATCCGAAAATAAGTCCTACCAGAATATTCAGATTCTTATAAACGCCCTTTAACACATATCTTGCCACCAGACACACGATAAGTGTCAGAGCACCTACCAGCAGATGATACCATGCCCCGAACCAGAGCTGCACTGCAGACGATCAGTACGGGTGCCAGATTTGCTACAAACATGGCAAGCACATGTTGAAGGCCAAACGGAATTGCTTTTCTCATGTATAGACAAAGACAGTTTATCATCTTATTGCCCATAGTGTCAAACAGGATTTCCCGGTTGCGGTATAATTATCATCTGTGCTATACTATGAACAATTAGCGTGTGAAAGCGTACAAAAGAGGAGGATTTATTTATGACATCTGCACAAATATGCATCATGATTGCCATTATCGTATACCTTATTGGTATGATCTATATTGGTTTCCGATGTTCCAAGAAAAACAACAGTACTGACGATTTCTATCTGGGTGGCAGAAAACTCGGTCCTTTCGTAACCGCGATGAGTGCCGAAGCTTCCGACATGAGCAGCTGGCTTCTGATGGGACTTCCGGGCGTTGCTTACCTCACCGGAATTTCAGATGCCGGATGGACAGCAATCGGACTGGCTGTTGGTACATACATTAACTGGCTGATCGTTGCCAAACGTATCCGCCGCTATACGCACACCTGCAACAATTCCATTACCATCCCATCGTTCTTCAGCAACCGCTATCGCGATGAAAAAAAGATGCTGCAGGTCATTGCTGCTATTTTTATTGTTATCTTTTTTATTCCTTATACGGCCTCGGGATTTGCCGCATGCGGAAAACTTTTTTCCAGCTTATTCGGGGTAAATTATCTGACCGCCATGATTATCAGTGCTATCGTAATTGTAGCATACACAACACTTGGCGGATTTCTTGCTGCTTCCACAACGGACTTTATCCAGAGTATCATCATGTCGGTTGCTCTGATTGTAGTTCTGATCTTTGGTGTAGAAACTGCTGGCGGTATCGGTGCCGTTATCCACAACGCCTCCGAGCTTCCGGGCTATCTTTCCATGACACTTTCCTATGATGTAAACACCGGAAAGGCCGCTCCTTACAGTGCCCTGACCATTGTTTCCACTGCCGCATGGGGACTTGGATATTTCGGTATGCCGCATATCCTGCTCCGTTTTATGGCAATCGAGGATGAGAAAAAACTGAAACTGTCCCGCCGCGTTGCAACCATCTGGGTCGTAATCTCCCTGTTCGTTGCCGTCTTTATCGGTGTGATCGGTTATACCATGAGCAAAGTCGGCGCACTGGAGATGCTGACCGGATCGAATTCCGAAACCATTATCGTAAAAATTTCCGCCCTGCTCTCCCAGCACGGTGTGATATTTGCCCTGCTTGCGGGTGTGATTCTCGCCGGCATTTTAGCTTCCACCATGTCCACTTCGGACTCGCAGCTGCTGGCTGCATCTTCTGCGGTTTCTTCCGACATTCTCGGTGCTTTCCGCAAAGATTCTTCCAACAAAAACGGAAGCATGGCAGCCGCAAGAATTACACTCCTTGTAATTTCTGTCGTTGCCGCATTCATTGCCAGAAATCCGGACAGTTCCGTATTTGCCATCGTTTCTTTCGCCTGGGCTGGATTCGGTGCCGCATTCGGACCGGTTGTTCTGTTTTCCCTGTTCTGGAAACGTACCAACAAATGGGGCGCACTTGCCGGTATGGTCTGCGGGGTTCCATGGTATTTATCTGGAAATACCTGATCCGCCCGCTCGGTGGTATCTGGAACATCTATGAACTGCTTCCTGCATTCCTGATTGCCTGCGCTGCGATCGTAATCGTCAGTCTGCTGACACCAAAACCTTCCAAAGAAATCGAAGAGGAATTTGACCGGGTCGCACAGATGAAATAAATCTTTTAACTTTGTATACCAAAAATGTCGGTAGATATCTGACAGATATCTACCGACATTTTTAATTCTTATTTTCAATTATGCTTTGATCCTAGCGGCGGATCTTTACAGACTTCACACTGCTGTATGGACTGTAATACTTTGTTCCATCTACCGTAACATAGCTGCGGATCTTGTAATAATAAGTTCCTTTGGTGAGTTTTGCCCTTGTATAAGACTGCATCTCACCATCTTTTGTAGCCGCAATCTTCTTGTATCCATAATCATATGCTCCCTTGGAGCGGTAGATTTCATAGCCGGTAACGGAAGTACCTGGCAGCCATGTGATACGGACTTTTGATCCGTGTGCACGCAATCTTGTGATAACCGGTTTCTCCGGCTTAATAATAAAGCTTGTCTTTGCAGATCCCGTATAATTACCGGTTCCCACTACCATAACAGCAGCTTTTCCCGGTGCACCATTGTCACTGTAATTCAGATAGTAATCCGAACCTTCTTTTAAAACAATGTTATTTAATGTAACGGTAACTTCCGGTTTTACGGAAGATCCCGTATATCTTTGTGCTGCAATCTTACTGATCACCGCATTTGCAAGGTTATTGGATGAAACCGTTGTATTTCCGTTCCCATGATTTACGATACGGAAATAAACCGTCCGGCTTCCATAATAATTTCCGATTCCGTTAATTGTAACGGATGCTGTGCCGATATTGCGGTTGTTGCTGTAAGTAAGGGTATAATCTCTTCCCTCATACAGATATCCGCCATTCAGCCATACCGATACAGACGGACGGATATCATATCCGGTGTAT
>ENA-OQBD01000183-OQBD01000183.1-human-gut-metagenome-genome-assembly--contig:-NODE-183-length-36296-cov-3.749730_pt1 | contig 36296 bp, 39 predicted proteins | sample MGYA00242742_ERZ504543 | MGnify/ENA primary metagenome ERZ504543 (study PRJEB26092, sample SAMD00036239) | human gut metagenome | host: Homo sapiens | study: EMG produced TPA metagenomics assembly of...
GTTTTACCACGTGGATGAATTGCGTCTTCAATCTTCCAGATCTCGCCCTTTGGTCCACGACCGTAGGAAGGTGGATCCATGATGATTGCATCGTAATGATTACCGCGGCGGATTTCGCGTTCTACGAATTTGACACAGTCATCAACCAGCCAGCGGATCGGTGCGTCGCCAAGTCCGGAAGAAACAGCATTTTCTTTTGCCCATGTAACCATTCCCTTGGAAGCGTCTACATGAGTTACGTGTGCGCCGGCAGCAGCTGCTGCAAGTGTTGCACCACCGGTATAGGCGAATAAGTTCAGTACTTTTACCGGGCGCCCGGCATTGCGAATCTTTTCAGAGAACCAGTCCCAGTTGGTTGCCTGTTCCGGGAAAAGTCCGGTATGTTTAAAATTAAACGGTTTTAAGTTAAAGGTAAGATTCTTATAACTGATTTGCCACTGTTCCGGGAGATCGAAGAATTCCCATTCACCGCCGCCTTTTTTACTGCGGTGATAGTGTGCGTTCGGATGTTTCCAGCGTTTGTCTGTGCGAGGTGTATCCCAGATCACCTGCGGATCCGGACGAACCAGGATGTACTGGCCCCAGCGTTCCAGCTTTTCTCCGTCTGAGGAGTCAATTACTTCATAATCTTTCCAACCATCTGCTAACCACATATATTATTAAATCCTTTCTGAAGTGCTTTTTGATAAATTTCCAGTTTTCTATAGTCTTGTTCAATGCATATTTATAGACATACTGTTTTACTTTTCTATTTTATTATAGAAGAAAGGATACTGCAAGAAGCGAATGTAAAATATCGCAATAATATACAAAAAGCTATCGCGATAACAATTAGTTTTTAGTAAAAATAACGGGACTATCTGTTTACATAAGGGACGAAGGGTGATAGAATGTATCTATAAGTGAAATGATTCACGTAAAAGAAAGGTGGAAATGAATATTATGGTAACAGTTAATGCAATGGGAGACAACTGCCCGATTCCGGTAATCAAAACAAAAAAAGCAATGCAGGCTCTTACAGGACCGGAGACAATTGAAGTATTAGTAGATAATGAGATTGCTGTACAGAATGTTACAAAGCTGGCAAAAGAACAGGGTGGAGAAGTAAGCTCTGAAAAGCTTGGAGAAAAAGAATACAAAGTAACGATCAAGATGCAGGGAGCACCGGCAGTAGATGCAGAAGTTGTATGTACACCGGATCAGAAGGGAGACCTTATCGTAGTGGTATCTTCTGACCGCATGGGAACAGGTAATGATGAACTTGGTAAAGTCCTGATTAAGGGATTTATTTATGCAGTTACACAGCTTGATACACTTCCGAAGAAGATGCTTTTCTACAATGGAGGAGCTACTCTTACAACAGAAGGATCAGATTCCATTGAAGATCTGAAGTCTCTGGAGGCACAGGGAGTAGAGATTCTTACATGTGGTACATGTCTTGACTACTATCACTTAAAAGACAAACTTGTTGTTGGTGGTGTAACCAATATGTACAGTATTGTTGAATCTATGGCTGAAGCAGGAAAGATCATCAGACCATAGTTTGAGAACTATATAACAAAGAAGTTCGTATAACGGACAGAGAATATTTAAGAAAAGTTGAGAAATTAAGTATGAATAAAGATATCAGAGAGACACAGTGTATAAGGACATCATGTTGAGGCGTCAAAGCAGGTCGAAGGACCCTTGTTCAGGCTCTGGACAAGTTGTTAAAAACTGAAGATGGTAACCTCCTGGATAAAAAGAATTTGTTTGTTCGGGCAGATGCACTTTGCTCTCTGGTATTTGATATCGGATGGTAGAAGATAGATGTGGCGGCGCGATTTGATCAAAGGAAATAACGTAATCCGGTGAGGGTGTATTTATACGAATTTGATCGAATAGAAAGAGGGAATAATTATGAACTTAAAGCAGCTGGAAGCATTTATTAAAGTATCCGATTCAAAGAGCTTTTCAAAAGCAGCACAGGAACTGTATCTGACACAGCCAACAGTAAGTGCGCATATACAGACACTTGAAAAAGAACTGAAAGTGAGATTGTTTGTGCGTAATACCAAGACTGTCAAATTATCTGAGGACGGAAAGACACTTTATCAGTATGCACGTCAGATGATCGAACTGGAACAGGAAATCCAGTCAATGTTTTCAAAAGCAGCAGAGCAGAAAGAAAGAGGTATTACGATCGCAACCTCTACGATACCGGCGCAGTATATTCTGCCGGATATTCTGGTGAAATTCCGGGAGAGATTTCCGGAAGAACAGTTCAGAATCGTGGAAAGTGACAGCAGTACTGTCATTGAACAGGTAGCATCGCATCTGGTTGATATTGGATTTTCCGGTACAGTGATCGAAAAAGCAAATTGTAAATACATACCGTTTTACCAGGATGATCTGGTTGTTATTATGCCGAATACGAAAGAATATCAGAAAATCGTAAAAGAGCAGAAGGATTTAAAATGGCTGGAAGGAGAACCTCTGATTATGCGTGAGGAGGGATCCGGTACCAGAAAAGAAGCAGAGAAGCAATTAAAAAAGCTGGGAATCTCTTTGGATGATTTGAACATTGTTGCGACAATTGAGAATCCGGAAGCGGTCAAGAGATCTGTCAAAAGCGGTCTTGGCATTACGATCATTTCAAGACTTGCGGCTGCAGATGAGATCCAGTCAGGAGAAGTTCTGGAATTCCCGTTTTCACAGGCTGGCAGCGGTCGAAACCTGAATCTTGTATACAATAAGAACTACAAACTTCCGGCGGCGGCTGAACATGTGAGAGAATTGATCATAGAAAAGTATGAATTGCAAAAGCAGTCTTTACAATAGAAAATGTCAATGATAGAATGTGTCTATGTGCGCATTTTTGCGGTAGGTAACATGTTAAATACAAAGTATAAGTTGGGGATAAACAATGAATAAAGAAAAAGTAAGACTGACACAGTATGCAAAAACTTCCGGGTGAGCCGCTAAAGTAGGTCCGGAGACCCTTGCCCAGGTTCTGGGTAAGTTACCAAAATTTGAAGATGAAAATTTGATCGTCGGAATCGAGACATCAGATGATGCTGCGATTTATAAGGTTACAGATGATATTGCGATGATCCAGACGGTAGATTTCTTTACACCGATCGTGGATGATCCGTATATGTTTGGCCAGATTGCAGCAGCAAACTCGCTCAGTGATGTTTACGCAATGGGAGGAGAGCCGAAGGTAGCACTTAATATCGTAGGATTTCCGAACTGTCTTGATCCACAGATCTTAGGAGATATTCTTGCCGGTGGAGCCGATAAGGTAAAAGAGGCAGGAGCTGTTCTGGTTGGTGGACACACAGTACAGGATGATGAGCCGAAGTACGGACTTTGTGTGTCCGGATTTGTACATCCAAAGAAGATTTTTAAGAATTACGGATGTAAACCGGGGGATGTGCTGATCCTTACCAAACAGGTCGGAACAGGAATTGTTAATACAGCAATCAAAGGAGAAATGGCATCTGCAGCCGCAATCAGGGAAGCTGAGATTGTCATGTCTTCTTTAAATAAAAAAGCAAAAGAAGTTGTGGAGCATTTCCCTGTAAATGCATGTACAGATATTACAGGATTTGGTCTTTTAGGTCACTGCGTTGAAATGGCAGAGGCAAGTAATGTGACATTTGAACTGAATGTTCACGATATTGCATATCTTGATGAAGCAATCAGCTATGCAAAAATGGGCCTTGTTCCGGCGGGGGCTTACAAGAACAAGGGGTATTCTTATCAGAAAGTAGATTTCAGAAATGTAGAAGATCATTTTATCGATCTATTATATGATCCGCAGACATCAGGTGGACTGCTCATCAGCGTGGAAGCGCAGTATGCGGAAGCCGTGATGGAAGCATTCGAGAAGAAGAGACTGGATACCAAGGTATCCCTGATCGGAACCGTAACAGAAAAGAGCGATAAACTGATTCGTCTGCACTAGGAATTCAAAGAGGTAGAGGAGAAAATGAATAAAAATTTATTATTTCGCAGTATTCCGAAAGTAGATATTCTGCTTGAAGAACAGGAGATACAGGATTTGATTGATGCATATGGACGTGAACTTGTGATGGATGTGATCCGTGAAGAGATGGATGCGCTCAGAACATTTATCGGAAAGTGCGAGGAAGAAGAGAAAGCGAAAGCGCAGATCGGGATGCTTACGCAGAATATAAAACGGCATGCCGGAAAGCTGCATGAGCCGAATATGAAAATGGTGATCAACGGAAACAGGAACAGTTCTCCACACCAATCTCGGCCGTGCACCGATCAGTAAGGAGCATGTTGAGAGACTGGCAGGAATTGTGAGTGGTTACTCCAAATCTGGAATACAATCTGGAAGCAGGAGCACGTGGAGAGAGATACTCTCATTTTGAAAAACTGCTTTGCAAACTGACCGGGGCAGAGGCTGCGATGGCGGTTAACAACAATGCTGCGGCTGTTATGCTGATCTTAAGTTCAATGGCAAAAGGCGGGGAAGTTGTAGTATCCCGCGGAGAGCTGGTTGAGATCGGTGGCAAATTCCGAATTCCGGATGTAATGGAGCAGAGCGGAGCTTCACTTGTGGAAGTCGGAACGACGAATAAGACACATTATTCTGATTATGAAGAAGCGATCACAGAGGAGACAAAAGCACTCCTTAAAGTTCATACAAGCAATTACCGTATTGTTGGATTTACAGAGACGGTTACGATTGATGAACTGATTCCGATTGCGCAGGAACACGATATCCCGATCATCGAAGATCTTGGAAGTGGTGTGCTGATCGACCTGAGTAAATACGGACTGACCTATGAACCGACGGTTCAGGATTCCATCCGCAAGGGAGCGGACGTTGTATGCTTCAGCGGAGACAAGCTGCTCGGTGGTCCGCAGGCTGGAATCATCATCGGTAAGAAGAAATATATTGACCAGATGAAGAAGAATCAGCTGACACGTGCACTGCGAATTGATAAATTTACAGCAGCAGCACTGGAACTGGTATTACAGGAATATTTATCAGAAGAAAAGGCAATCCAGAATCTTCCGGTACTGCGTATGATCACAGAGTCCAAAGCGGATGTGGAAAAGCGTGCAAGATCTCTGAAGCGGATTCTGCAGAATGCACATCTTGCTGCAACGATCGGGATGGAACCGTGTGAATCACAGATCGGTGGAGGCTCTCTTCCGCTTGAACGCATTCCGAGTATGGCAGTTACGATTAAGCCGGAGAATATCAGTGTACCGAAGCTGGAAGAAGAGATGCGGCATCTTTTTATGCCAATCATTCCGCGTACAGCCAACGACACGATTTATCTGGATGTGCGGACAATTGAATCCTGCTACTTTAAGAAGATAGCAGAGATGCTGGGAGAATTATTATGAAAAACATTATCGTAGGAACCGCAGGTCACATTGACCACGGAAAAACGACACTGATAAAAGCACTTACCGGACGTAACACGGACCGGTGGGAAGAAGAACAGAGAAGAGGGATCACCATTGACCTCGGGTTTACTTATTTTGATCTGAAAAATGGAGACCGTGTAGGGATCATTGATGTTCCGGGACATGAAAAATTTATCAACAACATGGTTGCGGGAGTTGTCGGAATGGATCTGGTACTTTTGGTTGTGGCAGCGGATGAAGGTATCATGCCGCAGACAAGAGAACACATGGACATTCTGGGACTCCTTGGGATCAAGAAGAGCATTCTGGTGATCAACAAGTGTGATCTGGTCGATGAAGAATGGCTGGAACTCGTTGAGGAAGAAATCCAGGAAGAACTGGAAGGTACTTTTTTGGAAGGTGCACCGGTTGTTAAAGTATCGGCTGCAACCGGGCAGGGGCTTGATGAACTGACGGATACGATCCAGCAACTGATGTCGGATGAGGTGGTTGCAAAGGATACACAGACTATTCCAAGACTTCCGATTGACCGGGCATTTACCCTGTCAGGCTTTGGGACAATTATCACAGGGACACTTATCTCCGGTACGATCACCAGGGAAGACGTTCTGGAAATGTATCCGATCGGAAAAGAGTGCAAGATTCGTAATATTCAGGTACATGGGCAGAATCAGGACAAATGCTATGCCGGACAGAGAGTGGCGATCAATCTGTCAAATGTGAAGAAAAAGGAGATTCGCAGAGGGTGTGTGCTTGCGCCGAAGAACAGTATGAAAAATACAGATCTTCTGGATGTGAAGCTGAAAGTTCTGGAAGACTCCATGCGTATCCTTACAAATCATGAGAGATTGCATTTATACACGGGTACGAGTGAGATCCTCTGCCGAGCTGTTCTGCTGGATAAGGAGCAGATCGGACCGGGAGAAGAGGGACTGGTACAGCTCAGACTGGAAGAAGAGATTGCGGTCAAACGAGGCGACCGTTTTGTAGTACGTTTCTATTCGCCGATGGAGACTATCGGAGGCGGGATCGTTCTGGAACCGAATCCGGTGCGTAAGAAACGTTTTGATGCGCAGGCAATCGAAGAACTGAAGAAAAAAGAATCCGGTTCACTTGGCGATGTTATGGAGCTTCAGATCAAAGAACACGGCGACACGATGATCACACTTGCTGAGCTTGCAAAGGTGATGGCACATTCCGTAGATGAACTGAAGGAGTATCTTGAAGAACTGGAAGAATCGGGCACAATCTTTGTATTCCCAATGAAGAAGGACACATATTTGTGGCACAGAGACAGCGAATTTGCAGTACGTCAGAAGATAGAGGAGACATTGCAGAAATATCACAGTGAGCATCCATACCGATATGGAATGAAGAAAGCCGAAATTCACAACACATTCCTGAAAAAGATCAAACCAAACATATTTGATGCGTATATCGAAAGAATGACGGGAGAAAACGTCTATGGAAGAAGGGAAGAATATCTTTCGCTTCCGGGATATGAAGTTCCGAAGGATGCGATGTATCTTCAGACAGAGAAGCTGATCGAAGATACATTTGAAAAAGCAGGATATGATTTTGTGAGATTTTCAGAGATTGATTTTGGAAAAATTCCGCGCCAGACAGCGGAAGATGTGGTTCTCATGATGATTGACGAAGGAAAAGTACTCCGTATCAATGAAGAGATGTTTACGATGAAACACCTGATGGATGAAGCGAAGGAAAAAATTCAGAATCATCTGAAGGAAGAAAATCTGATCACGATCGCACAGGTGAGAGATATGTTCTCAACAAGCAGAAAGAGTGCGAAACCGATTTTAGAATATATGGACAGCATTAAGGTGACAAAGAAGACAGGCGGAGAAAGTGAGAGGGTGGCATACTTATGAATTTAAAGCAGCTGGAGGCATTTGTTAAGGTAACTGAGTCGGGAAGTTTTTCAAAAGCGGCAAAGCTTTTGTTCCTGACGCAGCCAACGGTCAGTGCACATATCTCTTCTCTGGAGAAAGAACTGGACTCACGGCTTTTTGTCAGAAATACAAAGGAAGTAAAATTGTCGGAAGAAGGAAAGCAATTATACCAGTATGCGCGCCAGATGGTGGAACTCGAAAAAGAAATCGAGCAGGTATTTTCCAAGGATGCGCATCGTGAGGAAAAATGTATTACAATTGCGACCTCTACGATTCCGGCACAGCATGTTCTTCCGGCGATTCTGGCGAAATTCAGAGAGACTTATCCGGATGAGCAGTTCCGGATTTCAGAAAATGACAGCTGCGGTGTTGTTGAACAGGTAGCAGGGCATATGGTAGATATTGGATTCACAGGTACGGTACTTGAAAAAAAGCATTGCAGATATATGCCTTTTTATCAGGATGAACTGGTTGTTATCATGCCGAATACCGAGTTTTATCAGGAAATACAGAAGCGCTATAAGACAGCAACATGGATAAAGAATGAACCGGTCATTATGCGGGAAGAAGGATCGGGAACCCGCAAGGAAACAGAAAAAATATTGAGAAAAGCAGGAATTATGCCTGATACCCTCAATATAGTAGCATGCATTGAGAATCCGGAAGCGATAAAAAGGTCAGTAAAGAGTGGGCTTGGAATCACGATCATATCAAGACTTGCAGCAGAAGAGGAGATCCGGACCGGACAGGTTCTGGAATTTCCGTTACAGAAGGATGAAAGCAGTCGTTATCTGAACCTTGTATACAATAAAAACTATCAGCTGCCTGCAGCAGCAGAGCATCTGATCCGGATTGTAAAGGATTTCTATCCGGATGCACATATGGGGAAATGAAAAGAGGATCAATATGATATATTTAGATAATGCAGCAACCACAATGCGCAAACCACAGGAAGTAATTGATGCGATCACCGCAGCAATGTGCTCAATGGGGAATGCAGGAAGAGGTGTCAACGAGGCATCTCTCGGAGCAGCAAGAACCGTATATGACACAAGGGAGAAGCTTGCAGGTTTTTTCGGGGCGGAAGATGCAAGACAGATCGTATTTACCATGAATTCAACGGAGAGTCTGAATATTGCGATCAAGGGGATCTTAAATCCGGGAGACCATGTGATCTCTACGGTTTTGGAACATAACTCTGTTCTCCGACCACTTTATGAGATGGAGAAAAAGGGAGTTGAAGTGACATTCCTTGGATGTGATGAAAAAGGAGCTCTGGATTACGCAGATTTTGATAAAGCAATCAAAGAGAATACAAAAGCAATTGTCTGTACCCATGGGTCCAATCTGACGGGAAACAAAGTGGATGTGGAGCGGATCGGGGAAATTGCAAAAAAACACGATCTGTTGTTTGTGGTAGATGCATCACAGACTGCCGGTGTATTTCCGATCGATGTGCAGAAGATGCATATTGATATTCTGTGTTTTACCGGACATAAGGGACTTTTAGGACCGCAGGGGACTGGTGGAATGTATGTGAGAAAAGGCGTTCATGTCCGGCCACTTCTTTCAGGCGGTACCGGTGTGCAGACCTATAGTAAGACACAGCCGGAAGAGATGCCGACAGCACTGGAAGCAGGAACACTTAACGGACACGGAATTGCCGGACTGGATGCTGCGATCGGATATCTGGAAGAAACAGGAATTGATACGATCCGCGCAAAGGAACAGGCATTGATGAAGCGGTTTTATGAAGGGATAAAAGAAATTCCGGGAGTCAAAATCTATGGGGATTTCAGCAGCATGGACCGCTGTGCGGTAGTGAGCCTGAATATCAGAGATTATGATTCGGGAGAAGTCAGCGATGCACTTCTGACAGATTATGGGATTTCTACCCGTTCAGGAGGACACTGTGCACCACTGATGCATGAGGCACTTGGAACCGTAGAGCAGGGGGCTGTCAGATTCAGTTTTTCCCACTATAACACAGAGGAAGAAGTGGATACGGCAATCCGGGCAATCTGCGAGCTTGCAGAAGAAGAGTAAAATTTTATAAGATCAGAGATTGATAGAAGACCGGTATAGTATTGATAGTATCAATATATATATCGGTCTATTTTAATTATGAATTGGACAAGAAGTTGTGCAAAAGGTATAATTGTAAGGTAACAAAAAAAGCTTTAATAGTCAAAAATGACGAATGAGAGAAAGACGAAGGAGGAAGAAAAATGAATTTATCAGATTCAAAGAAGAAGCTTGCACTTGCGGGGGTTCTGTGTGGGCTTGTAGCTGCATGTCTGGCTTACTTTGGTAATCCGGCAAACATGGCATTCTGTATTGCCTGCTTTATCCGTGATACGGCAGGAGCTCTGGGATTTCACCAGGCCGAAGTTGTACAGTATGCAAGACCGGAGATCATCGGTCTTGTGATCGGAGCATTTATTATTTCAGTGGCAACAAAAGAATACCGTTCAACAGCAGGATCTTCACCGATGATCCGCTTTATCCTTGGTATGGTAATTATGATCGGTTCCCTGATTTTCCTTGGCTGCCCGCTCCGTATGGTGATCCGTATGTCAGCAGGTGACTTGAATGCATGGGTAGCACTGATCGGTTTTGTACTTGGAGTTGGAACCGGAGCATTTGCACTCAAAAATGGTTTCAGCCTTGGACGTGCACATGAGACAAACAAAGAAAGTGGAGCAGTGCTTCCGGTACTGATGCTTGGTATTCTGATCCTTGCAACCTGCTCAACACTTCTCAAAGCAAGTGAAGCAGGTCCTGGAAGCTTTCATGCACCAATTATCATGTCATTGATCGGCGGACTTATTTTCGGAGCACTTGCTCAGAAATCAAGAATGTGCTTCGCCGGCGGAATCCGTGATGCGATCTTAATGAAGAATTTTGATCTTCTTACAATTATTGCAGGTCTTTTTGTAGTAATGCTGATCTTCAATCTGGCAACAGGAAGATTTGTACTTGGATTTAACACTCCTGGAATCATTGCACATTCCAACCATCTGTGGAATATCCTTGGCATGTATGCAGTAGGATTCGCGGCAGTTCTTGCCGGCGGATGCCCGCTTCGCCAGCTGATCCTTGCAGGACAGGGTTCTTCTGATTCAGCAGTTACTGTACTTGGCATGTTCTTTGCAGCAGCACTTTGCCATAACTTCGGACTTGCATCAAGCGGAACAGCTATGAATGCAGAGACAGGCGAACTCGTTGCAGGAGCCGTAACGCCGAATGGAAAAGTTGCTTGCATTATCTGTATTATCGCATGCTTTATCATTGCATTTACAAACAAAAGAGAGCAGGCAAAATAGTCAGAAACCGTAAGATATAGATGGATAATCCATAAGAAATATGATATGCTAGGAAGGCAGGTAAAAAATATGAAAGAAGTAGATGCAAGAGGACTTTCGTGTCCGGAACCGCTGATGCTTACTGCAGAGGCACTGAAGAATGCAAACGGACCGATCAAGGTTCTTGTGAGCGAACCTCACCAGAAGACTAATATCGAGAAGTTTGCGAAGGACAAAGGAAAGAAGGCAACTTCTACCGAGAAGGGCTCTGAATTTGAAATTGTGATTGAATAATGAGAAAAAAAGAGTTAAAGCTGGTTATCACATTCCATACAACAGCGGATGCGATGGCGATGGAAAAAGAATGTAAAAAAGTTGGTGCACAGGGACGTATGATTCCGGTGCCGAGAAGTATTTCAGCAGGATGCGGGCTTTCCTGGTGCGCACCACTGGAATGCAGGGAAGAACTGAAAAATGTCATGCAGGGAATCGGTCTTGAAGAAGAAGAGATCCACGAGTGTATGGTATAAGAAGAGGTAAAACGAGGAGACCGCAAGATGAGGAATCATTTTTGCGGTTTCCTTTTTTGTTTTTAACAGGAAATTCTGAAAACATATTTCTAAAATCATTTACTGAGAATATTCGTGGAACAAGAAAAATAATTCTTTACATTTAGACTGATTTTGGATACATTATTAGTATATCCTACTAATTAACTGCGGTATGGTGGAGGGGAAGATGAAAGTATTATCAGAAAAGCGGTTGAGCGATTATATGGCAGAACAGATTGCGGATGAAATTCTGGCGGGCAGGATAGAAGGAGGAAGCCAGTTAAAGCAGGAAGAGCTTGCTGAGGTATTTGGAGCATCCAGAATCCCGATCCGTGAAGCATTTCAGGTTCTGGAGAGTCAGGGGCTGATCGTGAGGCTGGCAACAAAAAGAATTTATACGGTTGAGCTGGATGAAGAGCAGATAGAACTGATTTTTGAGATGATCGGGGAAATCCTCAAAAAAGCGGTTCAGCATGTCCTGAATACGAAAAGTCAAACAGAGGAAAAGGAAGTATTTTCGGCAGAGACAAGACCGGATCAATTGCTTCTTGCACAGATGGAGAATGGATATCTGACGAATCTGCTGAAAAATGCTTCGGAGTGTTATATCCGGTTTGCCACAAAATGTAAAGAGACGGATGGAAAAAAAGAGACAGAAAAGGCAATCTGCGAAAAGATAGCAGGTGCATTAAATGGTGCGGAAAAATATACAAAAACATTTGCAAAAGCGGTCAATAGTGAGATTGACAGATGGGTATTGCTTCTGGCAGAGCAGGTGAAGGAAGAAAGAAGGAAGAATAGATGAATGGTTTAAAACCGATCAAGATGCCGTCAGCGAAGGGAAAAAGTTGCTGCGGAGCTTAGAAAAGCAATTTTATCAAGGCAAATGAAAGAAGGAGAGACCCTTTCACTCGACAGTGTGGCATCTCAGCTGAATGTGTCGGCAATGCCGGTAAGAGAAGCATTTCAGATTCTGGCGAGGGACGGGCTGATCCAGCTTCGGAAGAATAAAGGGGCAGTCGTCCTTGGAATCACGGAAACCTATATCCGGGAACATTATCAGCTCCGCGCGATCCTTGAGAGTGCGGCAGCAAAGCTTGCAGCAGAACCGGGAACAGATATTGCGGAAATAGAAGATGTCTATCAGGAATCTTGTGAGGCACTGGAAAACGGGGAATCCCAGAAATACACGGATCTCAACCGTGCATTTCACAATGAAATCTGGAGTGCGGCAGGTAATGGAAAGATGAAAAAAATGATCTCCGAACTTTGGAACGGACTTTCTATGGGAAGTATGGTTTCAGAAGGTGATTATGCGAAGGTATCGATCAAAGAGCATGGAAGGATTCTGAAAGCACTCCAGGAGCATAATGTCGAAGCGGCAGAAAAAGAGATGTATGCGCATATCATGCGAAGCCGCGATGATATGCTGACGTATTACAAGTAGATAAGTGTAAGAAAATAAAGATATACATAGAACATAAAAAGATTTTGAGAGTATAGATACTTCTTGAAGTCATTTTTTATTTGCAAAAAATTTCAGAATATACTTCAAAAAAGGGTTGGTTTACGATATGCAGCTTTTAAAACAGTTACTGTAATAAGTGCATTGAAATATACAAATATTTGTGTATTGCATACAATAAACCATTCTGAAAGTGTATTTCGTGCAATATGACAGAAGAATCTTAGTCAGAATATACAAAATAGAATATGCAGAATTATGCTATCCGCCAAAATGATAAAAAGTAATTGACATTTTGGTGTCAATGAATTATATTAAAATCAAGATTTGGATACAAAATCAAATATCAAAAATCAGATATCAAGTAAAAGACATCCAGAAAAGAAACTAAAAAGAGAAATGAGGAGGTAGCAAAATGAGTCAGGTAACTATCACATTATTGTTCCTGCTGTTTGCGATCGTGATGTTCATGTGGGAAAAAATTCCGTTGGGACTGACATCCATGATTGTCTGTGTGGGACTGGTAGTCACGGGAGTTCTGGACTGGAAGACAGCATTTTCAGGATTCATTGACAGCAACGTCATCCTGTTTGTTGCGATGTTCATTGTAGGTGGCGCACTTTTTGAAACAGGAATGGCAAACAAAATAGGGGGAGTTGTAACACATTTCGCCAAGACAGAGAAGCAGCTGATCGTTGCGATTATGATCATCGTAGGCGTGATGAGCGGTTTCCTTTCCAACACAGGAACAGCCGCAATTCTGATCCCGGTAGTCATCGGTATCGCAGCAAAGTCGGGATATTCAAGATCAAGACTTCTGATGCCGCTTGTATTCGCAGCAGCGATGGGAGGTAACCTTTCTCTGATCGGAGCTCCGGGTAACATGATCGCACAGTCACAGATGGAAAGCATCGGACTGAAATTTGGATTCTTCGATTATGCAAAAGTAGGTGTACCGATCCTGATTGTCGGAATCATTTATTTCGCACTGATCGGATACAAATTTCTTCCGAACAAGACAGATGCAGCTGGAGACAGCATTTATGATGAGGTACAGGATTTCAGCAATGTACCAAAGTGGAAACAGACACTTTCCCTGGTTATTCTGATTCTTACACTTCTCGGAATGATCTTTGAAGAACAGATCGGAATCAAGCTTTGTGTAACGGGTTGCGTCGGAGCAATTGCCCTGATCCTTACAGGAGTTATCAGTGAGAAAGATGCACTTCTTTCCATCGATCTGAAGACGATCTTCCTGTTCGGTGGAACACTTTCCCTTGCAGCAGCACTTGATCAGACAGGGGCAGGAGAGTTGATTGCTGACAAAGTAATCGGACTTCTTGGAAAGAACCCGTCACCTTATGTACTTACATTTGTAATTTTCATGCTGTGCTGTGTACTTACCAACTTTATGTCGAATACAGCAACAACAGCACTTATGGCACCAATCGCTGTGTCAATCGCACAGGGAATGGGAGCAGACCCAAGCGCAGTACTTATGGCATGTGTCATCGGAGGATCATGCGCATACGCAACACCGATCGGAATGCCGGCAAACACAATGGTTGTCACAGCCGGAGGATATACATTTAAAGATTATGCAAAAGCAGGTGTGCCGCTGATTCTGGTATCCACCGTAGTAAGTATGATCTTACTTCCGATATTCTACCCATTCTTCCCGTAAGAAGGGATAACAAAGTAATTAAATTAAATGCAATATAAAAAGAGGAGGATTTTAAAATGTCTAGAGAAGAACAGGTAACACAGCTTACAGATTACATGGCAAAGTTCATTGCACATGTTGCCGAAAAAACTTCCAGATGATGTCATCGCAAAACTTCAGGAACTCAGAGAGAAAGAGGACAGCCCGCTGTCTAAGGTAATCTACGATACCATGTTCCGTAACCAGGAACTCGCAGTAGCTCTTAACAGACCAAGCTGCCAGGATACAGGTGTCCTTCAGTTCTGGGTAAAATGTGGAACAAAATTCCCACTGATCGATGATCTGGAAGCATTACTGAAAGAAGCAGTAGTAAAGGCTACATTCGAAGCACCGCTTCGTCACAACAGCGTTGAGACATTCGACGAATATAACACAGGAAAGAACGTAGGAAAAGGAACACCAACCGTATTCTGGGATATCGTTCCAAACTCTGACAAATGTGAAATCTATACATACATGGCAGGTGGCGGATGTACACTTCCGGGAAAAGCTATGGTTCTGATGCCAGGTGAAGGATACGAAGGTGTAACAAAATTCGTTCTCGATGTTATGACAAGCTACGGACTGAATGCATGTCCTCCGCTTCTTGTAGGTGTAGGTGTAGCAACTTCTGTAGAAACGGCAGCTCTGCTTTCCAAGAAAGCTCTGATGCGTCCGATCGGCTCTCACAACGACAACGAAAGAGCTGCAAAGATGGAAACCCTTCTGGAAGACGGAATCAACGCAATCGGTCTTGGACCACAGGGAATGGGTGGAAAATACTCTGTAATGGGTGTTAACATCGAAAATACAGCACGTCATCCATCTGCAATCGGTGTAGCTGTAAACGTAGGATGCTGGAGCCACAGAAGAGGACACATTGTATTTGATAAGGACCTTAATTACACAATCACAACACATTCGGGGGTGGAATTATAATGGTAGAAGTAAAAGATGGAAAGAAAATTTTAACAACACCAATTTCAGCAGAGGACTTAAAGGACATTAAAGTCGGAGACATCATTTACCTGAACGGAAGTATGACAACATGCCGTGACGTTGCTCATCGCCGTCTGGTAGAAGAAGGAAGAGAACTTCCTGTAGATGTTAAAAACAATGCAATTTTCCATGCAGGACCGATCATCCGTCCACTGGAAAATGACAAATTTGAGATGGTTTCCGTAGGGCCGACAACCAGTATGCGTATGGAAAAAATTCGAATATGAATTCGTACAGAAATCTGGTGTACGTGTAATCATCGGAAAAGGTGGAATGAAAGAAAACACCGAACGTGCATGTAAAGAGTTCGGAGCAATCCACTGTGTATTCCCGGCTGGTAATGCCGTAGTAGCAGCAACAGAGGTTGAAGAGATCGTAAGAGCTGAGTGGAGAGATCTCGGAATGCCGGAAACACTCTGGAACTGCCGCGTAAAAGAGTTTGGACCACTGATCGTATCCATCGATACAGAAGGAAACAACCTCTTTGAAGAAAGAAAAGTAATCTACAATAAGAGAAAAGACGAACAGTATGAGATAATCAGCAAACAGGTTGGATTTATCAAATAGTCATACTGAAAAATATGGAACCCATACTTGCTTAATTAAAATAATAATCAAATATTCTGCCAGATATTTGGTCTCGTTATGAAGAAGTGCTGCAAGCCGATGAGAGTGATCGGTTTTGCAGCACTTTTTCGTAATGCCTTTTTGCAATGTTTTTCCCATTTAAAGGGTAGAATATGGTATACTTATAGATAATGGAAAAATTTATGAATTTACAGAAAGGCAAAGCATGCAGTTACGTTTTGAAATTCCGGAGAGTTTCTGGAGTCTGTTCCGGTCTGTGAACAGAGAGACATACATTGAAGCTTTGATGGCGATCAATGAAGAATACCAGTACAGTAATTATTTTCTGACCAGGGAAGTCTGTATTCAGGTGCTTCGGGATTTGTATATGAAGAAACAGATCGAACTTAAACGAGAAGAAGATGAGACTGAGTTTGATATGTTAGAAACTCCGTCAGCAAGGATTCTGAACTGGCTGATCCGAAAAGGATGGCTGAAGAAAATTGAAGATTATAATACACTGGTGACGAACATCGTGATTCCGGATTATGCGGCAGTCTTTGTCGATGCGTTTGAGCGGCTTTCCTCGGAGGACCTGGAGGAGACAGAGATCTATATCCAGAATGTGTATGCAACGCTGTTTTCGTTCAGGAATGATCCAAGGGTGAACATGAATATGCTCCGGACAGCACTTATCAATACCAGACGGCTCAACAAAGCATTGCAGGATATGCTGCACAATATGGACAAGTTTTTTGCAAGGCTTCTGGAACAGCAGTTTTACGGAGATCTTCTGAAGGAGCATCTGGACGGCTATGTAGAAGAAATCGTCCGAAAAAAATATCACATACTCAAGACTTCGGATAATTTCTATATCTATAAGACAGATATCAAAGAATGCCTGCGCCAGATGCGGGATGATGAGGAATGGATCGAGAAGATCCGTGAGCGTGCCAGGGCAACCGGAGATACCGGTGAAGACGTTCTGGAGCTTCTGGATATGATTGAAAGAGGCTTTGACGATATCGAGCACCGCATTTCCAATATGGATAAGGAGCACAGCAAATATGTGCGTGCGACGGTGACAAGACTGAATTATCTTCTGAGCGGAGAGAGCGACACGAAAGGACTGGTGATTCAGCTCCTGAACCGGATGTCAGAGGATGACTATGAAGAGGTCATTCAAAAGACGGGGGAGAAGATGAATCTGTCTTTGATCGAAATCCTGTCAGAAAAATCTCTTTATAAGCGAAGAAGAAGCCGGAAGGATTTTGTCAGCAAGATGGCACAAGAAGAGGAAGTAGATGATCTGGACAGAGAAGATGTGCTTCGGCTGAACCGGATCAAGCTCAGGTTCAGCAAAAAGCAGATTGAAGAATTTATCGAAGAACATATGGAGAAAGATGTGCTGGATACGGAAAAGCTTTCCCTTACATCAGAGGATGATTTTGAAAAGCTGATTCTTGCATACGACCTCAGTACCCGTAAGAACAGCAAATACAAAGCGCTGGAAGAGGATGCGGAAACGATTGAAAAGAACGGATACCGTTATCCGGCACTGAAGTTTGTAAGAAGGCATTTATAAAAAGTATACGGAAATTGGAGAGAATGGATGATAGAATATTTTGAGCAGCTTACGCAGGAAGAACAGGAAGACCTGACAGATGTGATCCGGCTTCTCTACAGACAGACATTTCTTCTGGAGAGGAAGTTCGACAAGCGTGCGGGCAGACTTAAGTATCAGCGAGAGTACCGCATCTGTGAAAAGCACATTGATTTTCTGAAAATGTATTTTCAGATCGCCGGGCTCACATTATGTGAGAACGTACACCTGGGACTGATCTACATTCAGGATGAAATGATCTGGGGAGAAAAGCTTCCGCGTCTTGCAACGATTTACATCTTATTACTGAAGCTGATTTATGATGAACAGATGGCATCGGTTTCGTCAAGTAGTCAGATCGTGACAACGCTTGGGGCACTCAACGGAAAAGCAGGAGATTTTCGTGTGCTTCGCAGTATCCCGTCACCGACCGAGATGAAAAGAACTATTGCCATGCTGAAAAAATACCAGCTGATCGAGCCGCTGGATCTACTGGAAGAGTTAAATGAAAGTACAAGACTTCTGATCTATCCGTGTATCCATGCAGTATTGCAGGGAGATGCGGTGAGAGAAGTTCTGGAATCATTTGGAAACAGCCGGGAAGAAGAGGAGGAGACTCTTGGAGACATTGGATAACAGGCAGCCGTTCTGGGCGATTTCAAAAATCTGCCTGAACAACTGGCATTATATAGACAGAAAAATACTGACTTTGAGCGAAGGGATCAACTTTTTTACCGGGCATTCCGGAAGTGGAAAATCAACGGTTATCGATGCAATTCAGATTGTGCTCTATGCCAACACGGATGGGCGTGGATTTTTCAACAAGGCAGCAGCGGATGATTCCGACCGTACCTTGATCGAGTATTTGCGCGGAATGGTAAACATCAGTGAAAATAATGAGTCCCAGTATCTGCGAAATAAGAATTTTTCCAGTACGATCGTGATCGAGCTGGAGCAGACAAGAACCCATGAAAAACAGTGCGTGGGCGTTGTATTTGACGTGGAGACAGCAACAAATGAGATCAACCGCCTGTTTTTCTGGCACAGAAGCGGTCTGCTTGCGAATGCTTACCGGGGAGAAAAGAGATGTCTTTCTACTGTGGAAATAAGAGAATATCTGCAGCGTACCTTTGGTGAAGAGGCATTCTACTGCGGACCGAGCAATGAGCGTTTCCGCCGTCAGCTTTATGATGTGTATCTGGGCGGATTGGATAAAGAAAGTTCCCACGTCTTTTTAAGCGGGCAATCCCGTTTCGGATGAATATCAAGCTGGAAGAATTTGTAAAAGAATATATCTGTATGGAACAGGATATCCAGATTGAGGATCTGAAAGAAAGTATCATGCAGTATGGCAGAATGCGCAGCAAGATTGAGTCAACGATGGAAGAGATTGAGGAACTGAAGAAGATCGATGGAATCTATCAGGATTTTGATGATAAGCGAGAAAAAAGCAGGGAATGTGACTACCGTCTTACCTGTCTGGAAATGCTCCGGCTGCAGGAGGACATCCAGGGACTCCGTGATAAGATTAAAACCAGAGAAGAAGGTATCAAGGTACAGGAGCATACGAAAGCCGAGCTGATGCGCCAGAGTGTAGAACTGCAAAAGGAGCATGAGGAGCTGTTACTTCGTCTGAATAACAGTGGTTATAAAGCACTGGAAGCAGAACTTGCAGGACTTAACGAGACTCTGGAACATCTGGGAAAAAGCAGGGCGAGTCTCACAAAGACAGCACAGAGACTTGCAGCATGGAAAGAACAGGAGATTACGTCCAATCAGACAATCTGGGATATGATAAATTTGAAGCCGGTACGATTTCGGAGGGCGAACTTACAAGGCTGAAAGAAAATATCGCACAGATGCGTGCGGAGATCGAAGAAGAACGTCGGGATACGGACAGTACACTTCGTCAGATCAAGAAAGAAGAACGGGAAGCCAAAGAAGAGCTAAAAGAGCTGAAACAGGGAAGAAAAGCATATCCAAAAGAGCTGGAAGAAGCAAGGCTGGAACTACAGAACCGGTTGCAGGAGAATTGTGGAAAATTTGTTTCCGTGCAGATCCTCGCGGATCTTCTGGAAATCCGGGATGAAAGATGGCACAATGCAGTGGAAGGCTATATGGGAAATAATAAACTTCTGCTGATCGTAGAGCCGAAATACGCAAAGGCGGCAATGGATATTTATCAAGAGATGGATAAGAAGAAATTCTTCCGTGTTGCAATTCTGGATACGGAAAAGGTTATGGAAGAAGAGCACATTGTCCGGCAGGGCGCTCTTGCAGAAGAAGTAAAAGCAAAAGAAAAATACGTGCAGTCTTACATCAATTTCTTCCTTGGAAACGTTATGAAATGTGAGAGTATTGAGGAACTCCGGGAATGCAGGATCGGTGTGACACCAGACTGTATGCTGTATCACAGCTATCGTCTGCAGCATATTAATCCGGAAAATTATACGAGACGTGCTTATATCGGAGAGATTAGTCTCCGTCAGAGGATCCGGCAGCTTCAGGAGCACTGTGATGAGCTTCAGGAGAAGAGACTACCGCTTGCGGCACTTGTGGAAGAGGCGAAGAAGCTTCTGGAACTGGAGGCAATGCCGCTTCCGACAGAGGATTATATCAGCCAGATCCTGGATGCAAAGGCGATAAAGGGAAAAGAAACCCGTAAGAAAGATTTACTTGAAAAGCTACAGAAACTGCGTGCAGAATCAGTCGATACTCTGGAAGCACAGATGAAAGAAGTGCAGGAAAGACGGGATGCAAAGCAGAAAGAGATCACGAAGACAGAGAAAGAAATCTGGAAAAACGGGGAAGAAATCGAAAAATTCAGAAACAGTATTACAGAGTCGGAATTTGCACTTTCTGGAATCCAGAAAGAATTTCAGGAAAACGAAGGGTTTGAGAAGCAGTTTGAAGAGTATCTGGAAGCACAGAAAAGCAGAAACTATATTTATTTAAAAGAGGCAAGTGCAAGGCAGTTGCAGCAGCTTGGAAAGAAAAAAGAAGAGATCTATCAGGAGCTGGTGGCAGCCCGCAGTGCTTATACCAAAAAAGTATATGCAGCGTAATTTTTCAGTGGTAGAAGAAGATAATAAGATTTATCAGGAGCTTCTGGAAAACCTGTCATGTGACGATCTGGAAACCTACCGGCAGGCAGCGAATGAACAGGCAAAGGCAGCGGTCGAGCACTTCAAGGATGACTTTGTTTTCAAGATCCGCAGTGCGATCCGTGAGGCCTACCAGAGAAGAGATGAGCTGAACCGGATCATCAGCCGGCTGGATTTCGGAAAAGATAAGTACCAGTTTGTGATCACGAAGAATAAGGGTGCAGACGGAAAGTACTATAAGATGTTTATGGATGATACCCTGCAGATCAATCCGGCACAGCTTTCAGGTTCTATTGAGAACCAGATGAATCTGTTCACAATGGAGCATGAAGAAAACTACGGTGATATGATGAATGAACTGATCGGCATCTTTATCCCACCGGAAAATGCTACCCTATCGAGGAAACTGGAAGAGGCGAGAAAATATGGACAAGTACGCAGGATTACCGTACTTATCTTCGTTTGACATGCAGCAGATCGTTCAGGGTGAGGAAGATATGAAAATCGGTCTTGGACAAGATGATCCGCAAGAATTCCGGAGGAGAAGGACAGAATCCTCTTTATGTTGCACTTCTTGCAAGCTTTGCACAGATTTACAGGATCAATCTTTGCCCCGAAATCCACAGGAATCCGACACTCAGACTGGTCGTTCTGGATGAGGCATTTTCAAAAATGGATGCCGAGAAGGTGGCAAGCTGTATTGCGCTGATCCGTGGACTTGGTTTCCAGGCGATCATCAGTGCTACAAATGATAAGATCCAGAATTATCTGGAAAATGTTGATAAAACCTTTGTATATGCCAACCCGAATAAACGGCATATATCAATTCAGGAATTTGAAAAAAGCCGAGTTCGCACAGCTTGCGGATGAGGAAGAACAGGGGTGATAGAAAATGTATCTGGTAGACAGGATTATAGAAAGATGTGAGAACAGCAGCCGTGACTGGCGGGAAGGAGCGACTGGAGGGAGGACTCTTCGGATCACACAGGAGGATTATGATGCCTGTGGGAAAGAAGAGCTGATCGAAGAGGTGCAGCGCCTGGAAAGAGCAGGACTTCTGACTGTGAAAAAAGTGGGTTGTTCCGGACAGTGATGTAGAGCTTGTGGCATATCAGGTGGAGCATCTTCCGGATTTTTACCGTCTTGCAGACAGCGAAAATGGAGAAGAATACTGGCCGAAGCAGGCGAAGGTAAATTATTATATACGTAAGATTGACCAGGAGCTTTCGGAAGGCTTTCAGAAAGAATGGATCGAGAATTATCTGGAAAAGCTGAAAGAGCGGATCGCAGAAGGTGATCTGCCGAAAAATATAGAGAAGCTGGAAAAATATCTGGACTGTTACCGGGGACTGGACTCTCTGGAAGAACCGATGATGAAGCGGATTTTCAGTAAGCGCTATCTGAAGGATAGCAAGATCTTCGAGAGGGAGATGGAACGAAATGTGGTGACGGCTGCAAGGAGATATTGCCCGGAGATTACGGCAGATATGGATATCCAGACGGTTCTGGAGCAGCTGCTGATCGAAGAAAATTCCCAGGAACTGGCAGTGAAAGGACCGCTTAAACTGAAGATCTGGAAAGGATCAGAAGCAAAAAGAGTGGATCTTTCCGATTTTACATATGGAGTTGTGCTGAACAGCCAGACAGTCAAGCATGCAATGGTTGAGGTAGAGCAGCCGGCACTGAAAAAAATCGTGACGATCGAGAATAAGACGAATTACCTTGCGATGGAATATGATCCGGAGATCCTTTATATCTACAGTCATGGATATTTTTCACCACTTGAAAGAGAATTTCTGAAGAAGCTGCAGAGAGTGATCGAAGGGAAAGACGTGGAAGTATTCCACAGCGGAGATATGGATTACGGTGGAATCCGGATTTTTGAATATATCCAGAAGCATATTTTCCCGGGAATAAAGCCATTGCAGATGGATGTGGAGACCTACGAGAAATACGAAGAATATGCGAAAACAATCTCGAAAGAGACGATGGAAAAGCTGGAAAAGGTAAATGTTCCACTTTTGGAGGAGTTAAAAGAAAAGCTTCTTGAAACCGGAAAGGGAATCGAACAGGAAAGCTTCCTGATTGAAGAATAGAGTGCAGTGCTTAAGGAAAATGTGCGGCGGTGAAAAGAAAAAGACCAGAATGCCCTGGTAGTGGGGCGAGTTCTGGTCTTTTTGTGTATACGATGAGCCAAGTGCAGATTTGTGCTTGCACAAGGATCTGCATTTGGCGAATGTACATCATCGAGCTGTTAAGCGAGATGATGTACAAAGTATAAGAATCGAGTAGGAGTCAGCCTACTCGATTGTAGTGCGATGATCCAGGTGCAGAAGGGTGTCTATACTGTCAATGAAAAAATGACAGAATTAAAATCCTTCTACAAACTGGTCAAGTACATGTGGGAGAAGCTTGTCGCTGTATGCGGTGAGAGAATATTTGCCTTTGCATAATGCCCAGTCATAAAGAACAGCACGTTCGTACATTGCATAAATCTTCAGAAGTTCATCGGCAGTACTGGTGCCGTTGAATTCTCCATTTTTCAGTGCAGTGCTGATTGTCTCAGTGAGCCACACGAAATAGTAACGATCGTTTTCAAGAAGGGAGCGCTTATCCTTGGTGATCAGCTGGGACGAGTAGAGGGAGGCTAAAAGCCCGACATCGACACTGGTCTCAATCATATGAAATAGTTCATGGTTAAAAAATAACAGCTTGTCATAAGCAGAAAGATCCGGATCTACGATTCCTGCAAGCTCTTCATACTTTTCGTCAAACAGATAAGAAAGTGTGTTGAGAAGAGCTTCTTTTCCCTTAAAATAGTGGTAAAAGGTTCCTTTTGAGGTCTTAGAAGCCGAGATGATCTCATCAACAGTGGTCTGTTCATAACCATGCTTGTAGAATAGATTCCACGCGGCTTTTATGATACGGCTTTTGGTGGAACTTCTTTTCTTTGGCATGAAAATTCCCTCCTTTGAAATAGTAATCTTTTTTATTATAGCAGAATGGACATGAAATAACAAGAAAGTAATTTGTTTACAAAAAAGGAGACAAAGCCATATACATAGCTCTGTCTCCTGAAAAATTTTGACTTAACGACCTACTTTGAAGCCATATTTTAACGGATCATCTGGATCGATCACATAAGTAGCTTCCCCTGTCAGATAAGCACTTCCGGTAATCTGCGGAATAACGGCATCATAGTCGGCAACCTTTGTAGTGTCTAAGATTACGCCTTTGAACTGAGAGCCGATAAAGCTTTCATATACGAAAGGCTGTCCGACTTTGATTTCACCTTTTTTGTAAAGGGTGGCGAGCTTTGCGCTGGTTCCGGTTCCGCAAGGAGAACGGTCAGCCATATGATCTCCGAAGATAACGACATTACGTTTGTCACATCCAGGAGTATCGGTAGAGCAATAAAGCTCTGCAAGGTCGACAGTTGTGATATCAAGTTCCGGATGCCGGATCTCTACTTCGGCATTGACCTTTTCAATCAGCTTCATACCGAAATCGGTAAGCTGTGGGATTGACTGTGGATCTACGTGCCATCCGAACTGTTCGATATCAACAAGTGCGAAGAAGCTTCCGCCGAAAGAAATATCATAGTGAACTTCTCTGCCATCAACTTCTGTGGTGAGGTTTTCTTTGTAAAGGAAAGCCGGTACATTAGTAAGTGTTACATTAAGTACCTTTCCATTTTTGACTTCTGCTTTGGTACGGATAATTCCTGCAGGAGCATCCAGAACAACTTCTGTATAAGGTTCTACGGCAGGAACAAGTCCTGTTTCGATGATTGCTGTAACCGAACCGATTGTTCCGTGGCCGCACATATTCAGATATTCTCCAGTGTCCATGAAGATCACACCAAAATCAGCTTCCGGGTGGATCGGATCTGTCAGAAGAGCACCAAACATATCATGATGTCCACGTGGCTCAAACATCAGAGCCTGACGGTATTTGTCGTAATGCTTTGCAAGAAAGTTCTTACGTTCGATCATTGTATCCCCTTCAAGCTTCGGGAAACCTGATGTAATGATTCTTGTAAATTCCCCAACTGTATGTGTGTCGATCGCATGGAAAGATGCCTCAAATGCGTCAAGATTCAGTTTTGGATTGATTTCCATTTTTAATATTCCTCCTTAGTTGAAAGACCAGACCAGAGTCTAGTATGCAGTTCAGTTTTCTTTAAAAATATTATGTACGAAAACACTTGAAAAGTCAATGGTAATTTGCTATAATGAATAAGCTTGATTGGAATAATCAATATATGGGGTAGATGGATAACTGGTGTGTCTCCTGGTCTTCAAAACCAGTGTGGGGCGTTAGGAGCGTCCTGGGTGGGTTCGATTCCCACATGCCCTCGCCAAAAAGAGAGGTTTTTGGGCGAAAAGCCTTAAAAAGATAAAGAGAAAAGCTGCTGTATTGTTTTAGGGGAAACAGTACGGTGGCTTTTCTTTTTGACGTAAATCCTCTTGACCAGAATACTTATAGATAATGCGGATAAGTAAAATGAGAAATAATAGACAATCTGTAAAAATCAGACAGAACCGATGAAAAAAATAAATAGATTATATATAAAAAGATATTGAATTTTCAAGTAAAATCATATAGACTATAGTACAGATCAATCACTAGACTAGATTCTAGTATTGAGTCCAACATGAAAAGTGAAAATCTATAAATGCTATTGAAAAAATATATCTATTTGTTAAACTATAGTCAAATACGCGTAGGACAAGATAAGATATAGATTTCGACGTAGAGGAGAAAGGAAGAGAAGAGACATGGCAAACTTACAGATTTTGCTGCGTCAGCATGTAGGAGCTCCTTGTGCACCGGTTGTAAAAGCCGGAGACAGAGTAGAAAAATGGGACTCTGATTGCAACACCGACAGGCCTTGGAGCTAATAGTTTTTTTCAAGTGCATATGGTGTGGTAGAAGACGTACTGGAAGACCGTATCATCATCAAGCCGGATGAAGAACAGAAGGATGAATATGTAAAGATTCCGGAAGGCAGCAAGCTTGATATGGTAAAAGCGGCAGGTGTTGTCGGAATGGGTGGCGCCGGCTTCCCGACAGGTGTAAAACTCGGAACAGATCTGCAGGGAGGATATATCCTTGTAAATGCAGCGGAGTGTGAGCCTGGACTTCGTCATAACATTCAGCAGCTGGAAGATGACTGTGCGAAAGTTATCCGCGGAGTAAAACACTGCATGGAGATTTCCAATGCATCAAAAGCTATTTTTGCAATTAAGAAGAAAAATGAAAAAGCAGTAAAGGCACTGCGCGAGGCATTAAAAGATGAAGAGGCGATCACGATCCACTTACTTCCGGATATTTATCCGATGGGAGAAGAACGTGCGGTTGTAAGAGAATGTCTTGGAATCGAACTGAATACAACACAGCTTCCGTCAGCAGCGAATGCAATTGTCTGTAATGTAGAAACTCTTGCGAGAGTTGCGGAAGCAATTGAAGAGAGAAAGCCATGCTTTTCTAAGAACCTTACTGTTATCGGTAAGATCAATGGCGGTAATGAGCCACATGTATTTATGGATGTACCGGTCGGCACAAGCGTTGGGGAAATGATCGAACGTGCCGGCGGTATTGATGGTGTATATGGGGAAATCATCATGGGTGGTCCATTTACCGGACATGCTACTACGGAGGATGCACCGATCACAAAGACAACTGGTGGAATCATTGTTACAATTGATTTCCCGGATCTTCATGGTGCAAGTGTAGGTCTTTTGGTATGTGCCTGCGGTGGTAGCGAAGAACGTATGAGAGATATTTGTCAGAAGATGAATGGTGTAGTGAAATCAGTAGCCAGATGTAAACAGGCAATTGAAAACAAACCGGGAGCTCCGCTTAAATGCGAAAGACCTGGAAACTGTCCTGGACAGGCTAAGAATAATATCCAGTTCAAGAAGGATGGATGCGAGTACATTATTATTGGTAACTGCTCAGACTGTTCAAATACAGTAATGGGATCAGCACCGAAGATGGGACTTAAGGTATTCCACCAGACAGACCATGTAATGCGTACAATCGGACATCCACTTTACAGATATCTGCGTGTTTCAAAACAGGTAGAACAGTTACCGGAAGGTAAATAGATAAGTTGATACCTCACTTCGGTGAGTGTATAAATAGTTAATTGAGTTATTGTTAAATTAACAAGGAGGAAATTATTATGTCAATTACAGCGGAAACCGCAAAAGAACATGCAAAAGATCCTGCAGTATTATGCTGTAGAGCAGAAGGCGGCATTACAATCCAGGCTGCAAACCTTGAAGATCCGGCTATCTTTGATGATCTGGTAGATTCAGGACTTCTGAAACTTGATGGAACACTTACAATCGAACAGGTACTTGGAGCAAAGCTTGTTAAGACCTGCGATTCTCTTACACCACTTACAGCTGATCTTGTTGAAGGCGCAAAAGCACCTGCAGCAGAGGAAGCACCAGCTGAAGAAGCAAAAGAAGAAGTGAAAGAAGAAGCACCAGCAGTTACTGCAAATCCTACAGCAAGTGTACAGAAAGTTGGCGGCGTGTTAAAAATCCACATTGGAGAAGGCAAAGATATCGATATCGAAATGCCGATGGGTTTTAATAACGGTGTTGCAGTAGCGGAAGTACCGGCAGAGGTAGAATTACCGGCAGGCGTGGTTTCAGGCGCAACACCGACAAAAGAGCTGGAACCGAAAGTCGTAAGAAGCGTTACCAGAAAGCATTATAAAATTACAGAAGTAAAGCGTGGACCGGAGACAAAGATCGAAGGAACAACTCTTTACATCCGAGAAGGAATTGAAGAAGAAGCAGTTGCTTCACAGGAGCTGGTTCATCAGTTAAAGATTGATATCATTACACCGGATCAGTACCATACTTATTCTAATACAATCATGGACGTACAGCCGATCGCTACAAAAGAGGGCGAAGACGAAATCGGTACAGGTACAACAAGAGTACTTGACGGCGTTATCATGATGGTTACCGGAACAGACGACAATGGTGTTCAGATTGGTGAATTCGGTTCTTCCGAAGGATACCTGGATGAAAATATCATGTGGGGACGTCCGGGAGCTCCTGATAAAGGTGAAATCTTCATCAAGACAGAAGTTATCATCAAAGAAGGAACCAACATGGAAAGACCTGGCCCGCTTGCTGCACATTCTGCAACAGACGTGATCACACAGGAAATCCGTGAAGCTCTGAAGAAAGTAGAAGACGAAAGCCTTGTAGTAGATACAGAGACATTCAATCAGGTAAGAAGACCTGGTAAGAAGAAAGTCGTTATCGTAAAAGAAATCATGGGACAGGGTGCTATGCATGACAACCTGATTCTTCCTATGGAACCAGTCGGAGTACTTGGCGCAAGACCAAACGTTGACCTTGGAAACGTACCGATCATGGCATCTCCACTGGAAGTACTTGATGGATGTATCCATGCACTTACCTGTATCGGACCTGCATCAAAAGAATGTCAAGACATTACTGGAGAGAACCACTGGTTCTTGAAACTCTCCATGATGAAGAAGTTGACCTTTGCGGTGTTATCTTTGTAGGTAGCCCACAGATCAATACAGAGAAATTCTATGTATCAAAACGTGTTGGTATGATGGTAGAAGCTCTTGATGTTGATGGCGCATTTGTTACAACAGAAGGATTTGGTAACAACCACATCGATTTTGCGCAAGCCATATCGAACAGATCGGTATGAGAGGAATTCCGGTTGTTGGACTTTCATTCTGCGCAGTACAGGGAGCACTTGTAGTTGGAAACAAATACATGCAGTACATGGTAGATAACAACAAATCTGAATCAGGAATCGAGAACGAAGTTCTTGCCTGCAACACGCTTTGCCAGGAAGAAGCAATCCGTGCACTTGCTATGCTGAAAGCTGGAATGGCTGGAGAAGAAGTGAAGAAGGCAGAAAGAAAATGGAATCCGAATGTAAAAGCAAATAACATCGAACTGATTTCAAAGACTATGGACAGAACAATTGAATTGGTTAAGAACGAGCAGTCACTGCCGATGAGCCAGAAGAGAAAAGAAAAATACGATTAAGGTGAATGACTATGAAATATGGCGATAAGATCATCTATATGGAAGGCGTAATCGTAGAGATCCATGATGGATGTGTTGGAATCGATTTGAAGGGACGATTAGGTTATCTGAAAATCCCGATGAGAATGCTGATTACGGATTATCCATTAGTGGTAGGACAGGAAGTTGGATGGAATATGAGTTTTGTCGAACAGCTTGGACCGGACGCCAATGAAAAATATGTTAGTAACCTGCAGACGTATCAGAGACGTCAGGAAGAAACGAAGTCTCATAAGAAGAATGATGAAGTGTAATTATATCAGGAGGAAATAGACATGAGTTTGACCGTTGTTAAAGGACTTCAGTCAGAAATCTTTGTTCCGGTAACTCCGCCGCCAGTATGGGCTCCGGTGAAAAAAGAACTGAAGGATATGACAATTGCCCTCGCCACAGCAGCAGGTGTGCACCACAAGGATCAGAAGAGATTCAACCTTGCCGGTGACTTTACCTGGAGAAAAATAACAGATAAAATGCCGTCAGATGAATTAATGGTATCTCACGGTGGATATGACAACAGTGATGTAAACAAAGACATCAACTGTATGTTCCCGATTGACCGTATCCATGAGCTTGCTAAAGAAGGATTTATCAAAGCATGTGCACCGGTACATGCCGGATTCATGGGTGGTGGCGGAAACCAGGAAAAATTTAAACATGAAACTGGTCCTGCCATTGCAAAGATGTTTGTAGAGGAAGGTGTAGACGCAGTTATCCTCACCGCTGGTTGAGGTACCTGCCACCGCTCTGCAGTTCTGGTGCAGAGAGCGATTGAAGCCGCAGGAATTCCTACAATTATTATTGCTGCGCTTCCGCCGGTTGTTCGTCAGACCGGTACCCCACGTGCGGTTGCTCCGCGAGTTCCTATGGGAGCTAACGCTGGTGAACCACACAACGTTGAGATGCAGACAGGCATCGTAAAAGCAACTCTGGAACAGCTCGTGAAGCTGGATACTCCAGGAAAAGTTGTTCCGCTGCCGTTTGAATATGTAGCGAAAGTATAATCAAATAGTAAAAAGGGGACATCCCCGGCAGGATTGGGGCGAAAGCTCTGATTTGCCGGAGATGTCCTTTTTATTTAACTGGATATTTTGATAAAATTTCCTGTTAGATAAAAGGTACTACGTGCCTCAAATGTGCCAGGGCGCATTTGGGTTCAATTTAGAATTGAGGATGATTATATGGAGAAAGAAATAGATCTGCGCCGGCTTGTGATCAAAGCTTTCCATATTACTGAGGTGGAAGAAGGCGGAGAAAATAAAGTGACAGCATCTGGAAAGATGACGATCGAGAAGAAAATACTGGATGAAATTTTACCGAAATATCCACAGCTTTCCAAATTAGATGTACAGATTATAAGACCGGGAGAACATGACCGTTATACCAATACGATGATGGATATCATTCCGATATCGACCAAAGTACTTGGAAAGATTGGGGACGGGATTACGCATACACTCACCGGCGTTTATGTAATTCTTACTGGTGTAGATGAAAATGGAAAACAGGCACACGAATTTGGGTCCAGTGAAGGCAATCTGAAAGAGAAGCTGTATCTGAACCGTGCGGGTACTCCGGGGGATGATGATTATATTGTGTCATTTGATGTTGTTCTGAAACCTGGAATGGGACAGGAAAGAGAAGGTGTACTTGCAGCCCACCATGCCTGTGACGAGTTTATCCAGATTTTCCGGGAACAGATGAAGAAGTTCAAGGGCGATCTCTGCACAGAGAGACATGAGTACCATGATGTGGTTCGCCCAGGAAAAAAACGTGTTTTGATCGTAAAACAGGTTGCCGGACAGGGTGCGATGTATGATACTTCGTTATTTGCAAAAGAGCCTTCGGGAACTGAAAACGGTCGCTCGATCATTGATATGGGAAATATGCCGGTGATCGTTACACCAAACGAATATCGTGACGGAATTATCCGTTCTATGCAGTAGGAGGTGCGATTATGGGAATTGGACCATCGACAAAGGAAACATCACTACACCATTTCAGGGATCCTCTTCTTGATGTGGTATCATCGGATGAAGATCTGGATCTGATGGGAATCATAATTGTTGGAACGCCGGATGATAATACAGATAAATTGCTTGTTGGAACCCGTGCGGCAGTATGGGCGGAAGCTATGCGGGCAGACGGAGTTATCCTGTCGTCCGATGGATGGGGAAACAGTGACGTAGATTTCGCAAATACGGCTGAACAGATGGAAATCAGAGGAATTCCGGTAACCGGGCTGAAATTCAGTGGTACAGTTGGCCAGTTTGTTGTAGAAAATGATCATCTGGGAGAAATTCTGGATATCAATAAAAGTGAAGAGGGCATTGAGACAGATGTACTCGGAGAAAATAATGTGACGGAGCTGGATGCGAAAAAGGTTACTGCAATGCTGAAGCTGAAAATGCGGAAAAATGAGAAGCGTTAAGGCTTTGAAATTTGAAGAAAACTGTCAAAAGTAAAGCTGGCAGGGAAAGAAGATATAGAAAAGTCCTGTTGAGAATCCGGATTCGATATTCAGATTCTGACAGGACTTTTGCTGTTTAATTTTCTGCGGTATCTTCGATAATATGGTTACGGATGATCGCGCGGATACTTTCGTTAAGATATGGCTTCAATTCTTCAAACGACATCGGATCGTTGTCCAGAATCGTGCTGTATGAAGTAGAACTTGCAAGTTCTATGATCAGAAACAGCATAGTTTCCGGTGCACGAAGTTTGATTGTCGGATGATCCAGAAGGATATTACTAAAATATGCAAGAATTTCACCCTCATCATCCTGCATATTATTGGTGATAGCCTGTCTGAAAATGCCCCAGCTGAGATTCTTAGAGATAAATCTCAGAATCAGTTTATTTTTTCTGCATGGCATTTAAAACGTAATCTACAATAAAAATAATTTTATCTTCGAATTCGGGGATGTCGGCTGTCTCCAGAGCTTTGTGTGCTCTCTGGAAAAGTCGGCTGGCTGTCCGTGCGATCAGCCGGTCGCGTATCTCGTATTTGTCTGCAAAATATAAATAGAATGTTCCCTTCGCAACTCCGGCCTTTTTTGCTATATCGCTGATTGATGTTTTCTCAATTCCCTGATTCAGAAATAAATCGTATGCGCTTTGAAAGAGAGCATCCATTTTCTGATGCTTGTTTTCATCTACTTTTCCCATGATTCATTCCTCTTTTCCTTTGAATTATCTTTATTATAAAATCAAAATGACTCAGCGTCAACTTTTTTGTAGAAAAATATTGACTTGTGGTCATTTTTGAGTTATAGTAAGTGCGAGCTAGAAAATGACCAGTAGTCAAAAAGAAGAAAGCATACCGACAGGAAAGTCAGTAGAGGCTTACAGGAGGTTTTTAAACATGAAGAACAGGGAATACAGAGTATTAGTTACACTTGCACTTATGGCATCACTTGTAGTTGGAAATATTGCAGGAACATCTGTAAATGTACAGGCGGCAGATAATAAAGATAAAAGTACAGAGACAAAGAAAACAAGCGAAACAAAAACAAGCAGCAGCGCAACACCTGCAAAAGATGAGACTGTATATGTAAAAGTAGATGACGCAGGAAACCAGAAAGATGTTACGGTATCGGATCAGCTGAAAAATATTTCGAGTCTTGGAACAATTGATGATGTATCAGAGCTGAAAGATATCAAGAATGTAAAAGGTGATGAAACCTTTTCTGAAAATAACGGTAAACTGGTATGGCAGGGAGATAAGAAAGATATCTGCTATCAGGGAACAACCACAAAGAAGATTCCTGTAGGAATGAAGGTTACTTATGAATTTGACGGAAAGAAAGTCAGCGCAGATGATCTGGAAGGAAAGAGCGGACACTTAAAGATTCATTATGAATATCAGAATACAAGTGCTGACAGTGGGAAATATACACCATTTTTGATGGCAACCGGACTTCTGATGGATGGAGAGAAGTTTTCAAATGTAACCGTTGATAATGGAAAAGTAATCTCAGACGGTGACAGAAACATCGTGATCGGAATGGGACTTCCACAGTTGAAAGAACAGCTTACATCAGTTAGTAGCAAGGTGGATGATCTGGATATCCCGGATTCCTTTACAGTAGAAGCAGATGTGACAGATTACGAAAAAGTAGAAGCCGTTACAGTTGCAACAAACGAAGTGTTCAATGAAGTAGGTACCGATAAATTTGACAGCCTGGATGAACTGAAGGATTCTATGACAGAACTTCAAGATGCATCGAACAAACTTGTCAGCGGCTCCGGAGAACTGAAAGATGGACTGGATACACTGCTTTCTTCATCAGGAACACTGGTAAGCGGAATTGATCAGCTGGCAAGTGGCGGAAATACATTGGCTAGCGGAACTGGTAGTCTGGTGAGTGGAGCGAATACACTTGCAGATGGAAGCAAGAGCCTGGCAAGTGGAACAAGCCAGCTGGCAAGCGGAGCAGAAAGTTTGAATGCAGGAGCAGCACAGGTGGCAGATGGAGCAAAGAGCGCAAAAGACGGAGCTGGACAGCTTGAAAGTGGAGCGCAGGCATTAAATGATGGTGTTGCACAGATGCAGAGCCAGGTCGGAGTCGGAGTAAGTTCGTTAAGTGATGGTGTTGGACAACTGAGTGACGGAATCGGTCAGGCAACAGCAGGTGCGACAAGTCTTACAGAAGGTTCAAAACAGGTAGCAACAGGAGCTGGACAGGTAAGAGATGGACTTACACAGGCACAGGCAGGAGCTGGTTCGTTGAAAGACGGGGCGGATCAGTTGCAGGCAGGAGTTTCTGCTTTACAGGCAGGCTTGAATACTATTGCGAATCCAGAGAATAGCAGTGCTATGATCGCAGGGCTTGAGGCTTTGAAACAGGCAGTGCCGGAACAGGCAGGGACAATTGACCAAATTATTGCGGGTATACAGGCACAGCAGACGGCAATTAGTCAGGCGGCAGCAGGAGCAGGAGATCTTGTAACGGGAGCAAACAATCTTGCAACAGGAGCAGGAAACTTATCAGCCAGCCTTGGAACACTTGGAGCAGGAGCAACACAGGTGGCAGATGGAGCCGCAAGTTTACAGGAAGGAGCTGGAACATTAGAGGGTGCACTTGGAACACTTGGAGCAGGTGCAAACCAGTTACAGACCGGTGTTGGCAGTATGGCAAACCAGCTTGCAGCAGGAACCAAACAGCTTTCAGATGGAACCGGAGCATTACTTGCGGGAACACAGAGCCTTAATTCAGGACTTGGAACATTAAGTGCAGGCGCAGGACAGGTAAGTGAAGGAAGTGCAGCTCTCAGCACAAATATGAAGACAGCAAATGCAGGAGCACAGTCAGTGGCAAGCGGAGCAAGCCAGCTGGCAAGTGGAGCATCCCAGCTCAATAGTGGAGCCGGAACTCTGTCAACAGGTCTGAACACACTCCAGAGCAGCACAGGTGCATTGGTATCCGGTGTAGAACAGCTTGATTCCGGAGCAGCTGAACTGAACAGTGGTATGATCCAGTTCAACGAAGAAGGAATTGAAAAGCTGGTAAGCGTATTTGACGGAGATGTTGATTCGCTTCTGGATAAGGCGAACGAGCTTCTGGATGCATCCAAAGAATACAAGAATTTCTCTGGAATCGCAGACGGAATGGACGGAAGCGTAAAATTTATTTTCGTGAGTGATAAATAATGGATAGAACATGGGAGACAGGTTTTGAATCTGTCTCCTTTTCGTATTAAGAGTGCAGGACATTAGATTTGTTGACTCATTTTTAAGTTTTATAATTTTGAATCAAGTATTTAAGCTTGTTGTATTGATTGGCGTTTACATTTTGCAATTCTAAGTCAAGCATTTAAGCTTGTTATATTGATTCGCTTTTGCGTTTTGTGATTCTAAGTCAAGCATATAAGCTTGGTATATTGATTCGCTTTTGCATTTTGCGATTCTTAATCAAGTTTTCAACTTCATTTTATTGATTTGCTTTTAATGTTTGCGATTTAAAGTCAAAAAATTCATCCATTTTTATTGATTTGATTTTTGATTATGCAATTCAAGGTCAAAATTTGTGATCTGCTTGCTTGACTTTTTAACAGTATATAATATTGAATCAAATTTCAAACCTTGTTTTGGTGACTCTATTTTAGAATTTACAATTTCAAGTCAACTTTGGAATATAAGGCTGAATTATTTTCTGGTTTTTATGCGTGTTCCACAATCATTTCTTGAAAATATAAGATGTGTATAAGAAAATACGAATGAAAAAATGCCGGGAAGTCAAAGAAGCTTTCCCGGCATAAATATCTGCATTTATTTAACAAAAAATCTAGTACCGCAATTGTATTCCCTGCTCCTCGATCCAGTCTTCGAGCTCATCCTGAGAATCAGTGGCCCATTCGGAGTTAGAGCCTGCTTTGAATTCATCTTTCAGATCTTCCTGCACCAACTCTTTTGAAAATACGGGTTTCTCGTCTGTACGGGGATCTTTCGGGTTATCTATTGGTCTTAAACTACTCATATTTTCACGTTTCCTTTACTTTGTTAAAAGAAAAAACATGACCCCTCGAGGTCATGTCTTTTCTTTTTGGTATGTCATTGAGAGGTTTTTCCTCGTTGCATTGCAGTTTGCCTTATATACAAAGCTGGGGAATGCTCCTACAAAGAGGATGTATATATAAATTGGAGTTTTATCGTTGCAAGACCATTCTTGGGGGAAACGACCGGCAACAATATAACTGCAATAACAACCAATGTTGTAGCTTAATCAAGTCTTTTTAAAATAGCGGTATCCTTGTGTTGGAAACCGCCTTTGGTTTAGCTCTCTGATTAAGTTGGTTACACTATAGCACTTTATCACAGTAGTGTCAACAAGAAACTGGTAAATTTCTAGATAATTTGTGTATTAAAATGTGTACAACACGGTCAACTGTACGCCAGTGAGAGATTAACGGTATTGGAGCAGCTCCTGGACTGATTTGCGTGCCGGAACAGTTGGGCTGACAGCAGGATGACCGATTGCAATCAGGGCAGATACATTCAGACTGTCATCGAGACCGAGAATTTCTTTTACTTGTGTTTCATCGAAAATACCCATGACAACCGAACCGATTCCGCATTCATGAGCAGCGAGCTGGAAGGTCTGCGCAGCGATACCGGCATCAAACATTTCCCATTTATCCTTTTTTGAGGTGGAATAAGCTCCGTCCTTTTCGTAACCGCTTTTCCCCGGAACGGAAGCGAGAACAACCAGTACCGGTGCACCAAGAATGATGCCTGTATTCCATTCAAATCCCATAACAGCTTCTCTGGCAATCCTGTCTTTGAGAGCTGTTTCTTCTATTATAATATATCTTGCTGTCTGCGTATTCTTCCAGGATGGAGCGTAGGCACTTGCTTCTACGATTTTCTCGATCACTTCATGTGAGACAGGTTCCTCTGTAAATTTGCGGATCGTTCTTCTTGTTTTGATTGCATCTAATGTCTGCATAATATGCGTCCTCCTTCTATTTTATATAAGATGATGTGGGGAAAAGATCGAAAGACAGGCTGCATTTAGCGAAGAAGCCTATGGATCTGGTACCCCGCTGAATATGAGAATATTATACCGCAAAAAGGGAATAAGAAAAATAGCACAAA
>ENA-OQBD01000187-OQBD01000187.1-human-gut-metagenome-genome-assembly--contig:-NODE-187-length-35296-cov-3.159515_pt1 | contig 35296 bp, 32 predicted proteins | sample MGYA00242742_ERZ504543 | MGnify/ENA primary metagenome ERZ504543 (study PRJEB26092, sample SAMD00036239) | human gut metagenome | host: Homo sapiens | study: EMG produced TPA metagenomics assembly of...
TTAAGAAGATTTTGTGAAGTCTCATCATTCCGGTATTATTTGTTTTTTGTTATGAATATGACAAAGATAATATATATTTGTATTCATAAACAAACTTAAATCAATAAACCATGAGTAAAAACATTCTATTTGCTTTTCTCTTTTTAATGGGCGCTATCCCGTCGATCGCCCAGAAGAATTACCAAGTCCAGTCTCCAAACCGGGATATAAAGGTGGAGGTTACGGTAGCCGATAAAGTCACTTTCGCTATCGTACAGGATCATTCGGAGGTGATGAATTCTGCCGTATCTATGACTTTACAAGGAGGTGAGGTACTTGGCGCTAACCCGAAAGTCTTGAAAGTGACGAAGACCTCGGTAGACAAGGAGATACCCTCTCCGTTCTATAAGAAGGACGTAGTAAAGGATATCTATAATGAGATGCAAATCTCGTTCCGGGGAAACTACGGGCTGGTTTTTAGGGTGTATAACGATGGAGTCGCTTACCGTTTCACGACGAAAAGAAAGGAACCGATCGTTATTGCCGATGAGGAGGCCGTCTATAATTTTCCCTCGGATTATAAGACATTCACCGCTTACGTGAATAGTACGAAGCCGACGTTCGAGGAGCAATTTTTCAATTCCTTCGAGCAGCCCTACGCAAACGAGACGATCACTGGCCTGAATGATAAACGCCTGAAGATCCTGCCTCTTTTGGTGGATCTGGGAGATGGTCGCAAGATCTGTATCACGGAAGCCGATCTGGAGGATTTCCCCGGGATGTTCTTGAATAACGAGACGGGAAAACCTTCCTTGAAAGCGGTTCATGCGCCTTATCCGAAAGTGAAGGAGCAAGGTGGCCATAATCAGTTACAGATGTTGGTGAAAGAGCGTGAGAACTATATCGCCAAAACATCCGGAACCCGTTCTTTCCCTTGGCGTGCGTTTATAATCTCCCGGAATGATAAGGAGTTGGCCGATTGCGATATGGTCTACCGTCTGGCTTCTCCCTCCCGGGTAAACGATATCTCTTGGATCAAGCCGGGTAAGGTGGCTTGGGATTGGTGGAACGACTGGAATCTATACGGTGTGGATTTCCGTGCCGGAATCAATAATCCCACCTATAAATATTATATCGACTTCGCCGCCGAGCATGGCATCGAGTACGTAATCTTGGATGAGGGCTGGGCCGTGAACCTGCAAGCGGACATGATGCAAGTAATACCGGAGATCGATCTTCAAGAATTGGTGGATTACGGTAAGTCCAAGAATGTCGGAATTATCCTTTGGGCGGGTTATTGGGCTTTCGCCCGTGATATGGAGAATGTCGTGAAGCATTATTCGGATATGGGCGTGAAAGGCTTCAAGGTGGATTTCTTGGATCGTGACGATCAGGAAATGGTGAACTTTGTTTATAAAGCCTCCGAGGTATGCGCTAAATATAAGATGCTAGTGGATTTCCATGGCGTATTCAAGCCGACAGGTCTTCAACGGACCTATCCGAACGTGTTGAACTATGAGGGTGTGAATGGTTTGGAGCAAATGAAGTGGTCTTCCGAGAAGGAGTTCGATATGGTGACGTATGATGTCACGATCCCATTTATCCGTATGATCGCCGGCCCGATGGATTATACGCAAGGTGCTATGCGTAACGCCGCCAGAGGTAATCATCGGTCGGTAAACTCGGAGCCGATGAGCCAAGGAACCCGTTGCCGCCAGTTGGCTACTTACGTGATCTTCGAGTCTCCTTTCAATATGCTGTGCGATGCCCCGTCTAATTATAGGAGGGAAAAGGAATGTACGGAGTTTATCTCTAACATTCCGACCATCTGGGATGAGACGGTCTCATTGGCTGGAAAGGTCTCCGAGTATGTAGCGATCGCCCGCCGTCATGGTAATGATTGGTATATCGGGGCGTTGACCAACTGGACGCCGAGGGAGCTGGATTTAGACCTGTCTTTCTTGGGCGAAGGTGATTATACTTTGGAATTATTCAAGGATGGCATAAATGCCGATCGTGCCGCCCGTGATTATAAGAAAGAGGTAATCCCAGTCCCGACAGATCGCAAATTAAAGATCCATATGGCTCCCGGTGGAGGCTATGCGGCTCGTATCCAGAAACGATAATTCTTTTTTCGTCTAAAGCGACCCTGCCTTTCGTCGAATAAACGCTTGCGTTCATAGGCGCAGGCGTTAGATTCGTTTACTTTTATGAAAAAACGGTATTATGAAACTCACGAGGCAAGATTATATATTGGCGGGAGGACAGGCTTTATTGTGGATCACCTTATGGCTGATTCCTCCTGCGATCGATTTTTTCATACGCTTTAATCCGAGCTCGGCTTTCGAGGTGTGGAAGATTAATACGGGGTTCATTACTCCGTTGGCTATTGTTTTCACCGCTAATTTCTATGTATTGGTTCCCTATTTGCTTTATCGGGATCGGAAGATGCTCTTTGGTTTGATGAATTTGCTATTGATCACGGGGGCTAACCTATGGATATTTTCTCCTAAGGCGGATTTCCCGGACGAATGGCGTTCGGGAATGTATATGGTCGCTTTCGGAGCGTTCTTCTTACATTTGCTAGTGGTTGGATGTGCCGTGGGATTCCGTTATATCGTACGCTGGGGCGATATGCAGATGCGTTTGAAAGAGGAACGGCAGAAAAAACGCCGAGGCGGAACTGGCTTGGCTGAAGAACCAGTTGAATCCGCATTTTCTCTTTAATACCTTGAATAATATATCCAGCTTGGTCCAGATAAACCAAGATACGGCGCAAGAACGTATCGGGCAATTGAGCGATTTGCTGCGGTATACGCTCTATGAGTCGAACCATGAGCTGGTACCGGTGGAAGGCGAGATCGAGTTCATGAATAATTACATCGAGTTGATGAGGTTGCGCTGCAATGAACTGGCTACCGTGGAAGTGGATTTGCAAGTCCCGCCTAAACCGATGAGGATCGTGCCGCTTTTGTTCATCTCTTTAATAGAGAACGCATTCAAGCATGGCGTGAATAGCCGTAAGTCGTCGTTCGTACGTATTCGCTTCAAGGCGGAAGGAGATGACCTCGTCTTTACCTGCGAGAATAGCGACCATCCGAAACCGGACGTGAACCGTAGCGGATCGGGGATCGGGCTGGAGAATCTGAGGCGTAGGCTGGATCTGGCTTATCCCGGTCGTTACCGATATGATCAAGCGCTTCGGGAAAATAGTTACTTTGTTCAAATAACACTTCGAGACTGCTTATGAAAACACTGACTTGCATGATCGTAGACGATGAGCCCTTGGCGGTGAAGATGCTGGAGGACTTCGTAAGCCGTACGCCTTATCTGAGGCTGGCGGCTTCCTTCAATGATCCGGTACTGGCGCTCTCCACGTTGCGCGAGTCTCCGGTGGACGTGCTTTTCTTGGATATCCAGATGCCGGATCTGGACGGGCTGAACCTCTCCCGGATGGTACCGCCCAGTACGAGGGTGATCTTCACGACCGCCTTTAAGGAGTATGCCTTTGATAGCTATGAGGTGAATGCCCTCGATTTCCTGCTGAAGCCCATCCGATACCATAAGTTTCTCGGAGCTGCGGAGAAGGCCCGCCAATGGTTTGAGATGAATAGCGTGAAGGAGGAGAGAGGCAGCCTTTTCGTGCGGGTGGATAGCCAGTTGCGGCAGGTGGAAATCTCCCGGATATTATACGTGACGGGCTTGAAGGATTACGTGATGATCTATCTGGAAGGGGAGGCTCGTCCGCTTATCACCCACGTGACGATGAAGGCCATGGAAGAGATGCTGTCTACCGGTCGCTTTATGCGGGTACATCGTTCTTATATCGTGGCGTTGGATAAGATCCGCTCCGTCGACCGGAATAATTGCGTTTATATCGGGAAGGAGATCATCCACGTGACGGATGCCTACAAAGAGGCGTTCAACGCTTATCTGAAAGCTGCTCAACCTTCTTGAACTTGGATGCCCATTCAAAGCTCCTTACGATGGGCATTCTAACGACCTTACAATGCCCATTGTAGGAACCTTATAATGGGCATTCTAAACTTTATGTGTATATTCGTGCCTTAATTAAGAGAAAACGATATGAAGAATAGCATTCCTTTAGGGTTTATCCGGATCTTTATCCTGCTTATATGTCTGACCTCGTGCGGTAGCAAAAAACAACAAAAAGTAGCTTTGCCCGCCGATTTCAAGGGACCGAAGGAGTTGGCTCGCTTATATGGGGTACGTATCACACCGGAAGATAATATATTCTTGTACAACGAGGGGGCCCGTTGGTTGGGTGTACGTCATAAATTGGGAGGGAGCACGAAACGGGGCGTGGATTGCTCCGGTTTCGTATCGATCGTTTATCGGGAGGTATACGGAAAACAGCTGGCTCGTTCCTCGGCGGATATGCTGAAGTATAATTGCAAGAAAGTGAGTCGTGCCAAATTGCAGGAAGGAGATCTGGTATTTTTCAAGACGGGTCGTGGCGGGAAACGTGGCGTTCCGAATCACGTGGGGATTTACTTGAAAAATGGACGCTTCATCCATACCAGTACTTCTAGCGGCGTGGTGGTAAGTAGCCTTAGCGAGCCTTATTATACAAGAACTTGGTTAACGGGTGGTAGGGTAAAATAAAATTACTAAATTCGCGTCTTAGAAAAACTATTAAACATAAATAGAATATGTTGACAATCAAATTAATCACTGAAAACACGGATGCCGTAATCCGTGGACTGGAAAAGAAACATTTTAAGGGTGCGAAAGAAAGCATCGATAAAGTGTTGGAATTGAATGATAAAAGACGTATCGCACAAAATCAATTAGATAAGAACCTAGCGGAGGTAAACGCAACCTCGAAGTCGATCGGACAATTAATGAAAGAGGGCAAGAAGGAAGAGGCGGAAGCCGCTAAGAAACATGTTTCCGAGATCAAGGAGGTGAGCAAGGCTTTGCAGACAGAGATGGATCAGGCTGCCGAGGAGCTGCAGAACTTACTTTATACGATCCCGAACGTACCTTATGATGAGGTGCCCGAGGGTACCTCCGCCGAGGACAATGTGGTAGAGAAAATGGGAGGTATGGAAACGGAACTTCCGAAGAACGCTCTTCCGCACTGGGAATTGGCGAAGAAATATGATTTGATTGATTTCGATCTGGGTGTTAAGATCACGGGAGCAGGTTTCCCGGTCTATAAAGGACAGGGCGCTCGTTTGCAACGTGCGTTGATCAACTTCTTCTTGGATGAGGCTCGTGATGCCGGTTACTTGGAGATCATGCCGCCTACGGTGGTGAACTCGGCTTCCGGTTATGGTACGGGACAGCTTCCGGATAAGGAGGGACAGATGTATCATTGCGAGGTAGACGATTTATATTTGATCCCGACAGCGGAGGTGCCCGTGACAAATATTTATCGGGATGTCATTCTGGATGAGAAGCAGTTACCGATCAAGAATTGCGCTTATACACAATGTTTCCGTCGTGAGGCCGGATCTTATGGCAAGGATGTACGCGGTTTGAATCGTTTGCACGAATTTTCTAAGGTGGAGTTGGTTCGGATCGATAAACCGGAGCACTCTAAGCAATCTCACCAAGAGATGTTGAATCATGTGGAGGGATTACTTCAGAAGTTGGAGTTGCCGTATCGCATCCTTCGTCTTTGTGGGGGTGATATGAGTTTCACGGCTGCCCTTTGCTTTGATTTCGAGGTGTATTCCGAGGCACAACAACGCTGGTTGGAAGTTAGCTCCGTGTCCAACTTCGATACGTATCAAGCCAACCGCTTGAAATGCCGCTATCGTGACGAGAATAAGAAAACGCAACTTTGCCATACCTTGAATGGTAGTGCCTTGGCTTTACCCCGCATCGTAGCCGCCTTATTGGAAAACAACCAAACCCCCGAGGGCATCCGCATCCCGAAAGCGTTGATCCCTTACACTGGGTTTGATATGATTAAATAAGCATCAAATCATTTGATGAACACATCGGTAAACGTATTAATGATTAATGCGCAGGGTATTATGCTTTCGGTGTTAGGACGGGATTATTTTCTGTCCTATAATCGTGTTCCATGGTTGAAAGAAGCACGTATTAGTAATGTGTTAAATGTTCGGATGGCTGGGCGTAATGCGATAGAATGGCCGGAGTTAGATGTTGATTTGGAGATCGAAAGTTTGAAACATCCAGAACGTTATCCTCTTATTATGAAACGTTCAACATTGGACTTCGTATAATCTCTTTTTTATAAAATATCCCAGCATTGTCCTTATTGTGGATATGCTGGGATATTTTTTTTGAATGAATTAGATGAATAAGTTTACGTTTGCGTCTTCCGCACGTTCCAGATAGGTGGCTACGCCTCCTAGGACAACGTTATCCATCAGTTCTTCTTTTTTGACGCCCATTACGTCCATGCTCATCGTGCAGGCGATCATCTCGATACCATTCTCTACGGCTTGTGCCATAAGGCTTTCCAAGCTGTCGATCCGTTTCTTCTTCATGATAAGGCGCATCATCCAACTGCCGGCTCCACCCATATTCATTTTAGATAGTTTCAGCTTTTCGCTATTTGCCGGAAGCATCCAGCCAAACATCTTGCCGAAGATATCTTTAGATACGGCAGGTTTTTCCCGTTTCTTAATCACGTTGAGCCCCCAGAAAGTAAAGAACATAGTCACCTTCTTTCCGGTGGAGGCAGCCCCGTTCGCTATGACGAATGAGGCCAACGCCTTATCGAGGTCATCGCTGAAAACGATCAATGTCTTGTTGTCGGCACTATTACCACCTGTCGCTATTTTGCATTCAGCCTTTTTTTTTTCGTACCGTGGCGGCGATCGTGCCTCCCTTATTTTCCAGAGAGACTAACTCTGCCCCGGTTATCTTGCACCATGAAGAGACATCTTTTCCGAAAGCCTGATCTGTTGCGGTGATTTCCAATGACTCATCTTCCCGCAAGTTCTCATAGTTCTTTTTCAACTGCATGATCGGTCCCGGACACATTAATCCGCAAGCGTCTACCTTAATCGCCGTAGCTGCCGGAGTCGATTTGCAAGAGCTACTTTTACCAGATGCCTTATCAGAAACAGCTTCGGACGAACAAGGTGCGCAGGCCGGCTCATTCTTGATCTTTGCTGTCGCTACACTCCAAGTCTTGTAACCACCGGATAGGTTCCGGACATTCGTGAAGCCATTTTGAGTCAGGATGCGATAAGCCAAATAGCCCCTTAATCCAACGGCGCAAGTCACTACGATCAGTTTATCCTTGGGTAGTTCCGCCAAATGTTCTCTTAACTCATCAACCGGGATATTGATGAAGCCGGGGATTGTCCCTAAGCTGTACTCGTCACGGGTACGGACATCGATACGTACGGTATCTGGCGATAAGTTCTGGATCTCTCTCCACTGGATCGCTTTCGCTTTTCTCGTAAGCAGGTTCTCCGCTACGAACCCGGCCATATTTACGGGATCTTTAGCGGCTGAATAAGGAGGAGCATACGCATGTTCCAACTCCGTCAGGTCATAGACCGTACCTTTCCGCTGGATCACTTGCGCTAACATCTCGATCCGTTTGTCTACGCCTCCGAAACCTACGACTTGCGCCCCTAACAGTCGTCCGTCTTCCGGCGCAAACAATATCTTGATCGATAAAGGCACGGCTCCCGGGTAATATCCCGCATGCGAGGCTCCATGCGTATAGGAGGATTGATAAGCGATTCCTTCCCGTTTCAACAGCTTAGCGTTAGCTCCCGCCGTGGCGACCGTCAAGTCGAATACCTTGGCGATAGAGGTTCCCATCGTCCCGTCATAAGTTTCCTTATTGCCGGATACGATATTATCGGCTACGATACGTCCTTGCTTATTCGCTGGACCCGCCAATGGGATCAAGGCTGGTTTGCCTGTCACGAGGTGGCGTACTTCCACGGCATCTCCCAACGCATAAATATCCGGGTTCGAGGTCTGCATATATTCATTGACAGCGATACCGCCGAGTGCTCCGATCGTAAGTCCCGCTTCCTTGGCCAATCGGGTTTCCGGACGGACACCGATACTCAATAAAACCATATCCGCCGGGATCTGCTTCCCACTTTTCAAATGAACGGTCACGCCTCTGGAAGTCTCCTCGAAACGAGATACGCCATCTTCCAGCATCAAGCCTACCTGCTTGCCGATCAATTGCTGATGTACGATAGCGGCCATGGAATAGTCGAGGGGTGCCATCACTTGGTTAGCCATTTCCACGACGGTGACGTGGACACCCAGCTCATGCAAATTCTCCGCCATCTCCAAGCCGATGAAACCACCCCCTACAACAACGGCGGTACGGGGCTTTTCCGTGTTCACGTAATTCTTGATCGTGTCCGTATCCGGCACGTTACGTAACGTGAATATCTTTTTACTCTCGATTCCTTCGATGCGTGGACGCAAAGGCTCCGCACCGGGAGAGAGCACTAGTTTATCGTAAGTCTCCGTGTAGGTTTCTCCTGTGCCGAGTTTCTTTACCTCCACTTGCTTGGATTCGGGAAGGATTCGGGTCACTTCCTGCTCCGTACGGATATCGATGCGGAATCGATCCGTGAAGCCTTTCACGGTTTGTACGAATAATTTATTCCGGTCGTTGATCGTGTCTCCTATATAATAAGGTAATCCACAGTTTGCGTAAGAAACATATTTTCCACGTTCGAAAAGGATGATTTCCGCTTTCTCGTCCATTCTACGCAGCCGGGCTGCTACGGTAGCTCCACCAGCTACACCTCCAATAATCAAGTACTTCATATCTATTTTTATTTAATTTGTATTATACATATTTGTTAGTAGACAATAATTAGTTAAAAAAAGGGATTCATCCCTTTTGTATGTATTCTTTGAGTTGATTGAACAGGCTATCCATATTTAGCTCGGCCTGCATCATCTGTTGTATTTTCTCTTTCCCTTTTGGGGTGAGCGAGAAAAACATTTGCCGCTTATCCTCTTTATTGATGTTCCTGCGGATAAACCCCTTGTTCTCGACAGAGGTGATCACCTTTGAGACCCGGGAGTTTGAAAGACCGATATAATCGCAAATCATTCCTGCCGACTTTGCCTCATTATCCTTTAAGCAACAAAGCAACATGGCCTCGTTGATGGTGATAGCATGTACTTCCGAGAAATTTTTCTCGAACTGGTACAGTATCTTATAGATATCCTTTATGGCGCAAATTGGTTCCATATTTCTTTATAACTTGTTTGATGATGCAAAGATATAACTATTTTCTAATAAAAATACTTTCTAGTGGAAAATAATTAAGACTATTGTATATTACCCTATAGTAGAGACAGGGCGTGCCCCGTCTCTACTACTAGGTATTTCTTTTAATCTCTGTTGGAGAAATATTTCATGAATTGTGAACGCTCATACATCGCCGGGTTCGGGATATTGGCGTAATTCAATTTGCCTTGGAATTGGGAAAGGGATTGGTAATGTGCCTGATGCATCCACTCTTCCACGCAAGTCAATACTTGGGAGATGATTTCCGCTCCATGTGTATAGACAGCGCTACACATCTGTACGGCGGAAGCGCCGGCCAATAGACATTTAACGACATCTTCCCAATCATGCACACCGGTAGAGGAAGCGATACTGATTCCCGGGATCTTTCCGGATACGATAGCCGTCCAGCGAATCGTGTCACTCAAATCGGAATGATTGCTAAATACATTACCCGAAACGATCTGCATATTATTAATGTCGATATCCGGCTGGTAGAAACGATTGAATAGCACGACACCATCAGCACCGTTTACTTTCAACAAATTAACCAGTGAAGGAATATTGCTGTAATTCTTTCCGATCTTCATGATAACCGGAATCGATACGGTTTCTTTTACCTTGCGGATGATACTGACATACGTATCCCGGATACTCTCGAAATCTTCGGTCAGTTCGGTTTCCATGAAGAACACGTTCAATTCCAAAGCGTCCGCTCCCGCTAACTCAATTTGGCGGGCAAAGTCGATCCAAGCGTCCGCCTTATAGCAATTGATGCTGGCGATAATGGGGATCGTACATAATTCCTTGCTCTTCTTGATCAGTTCCAGATAATCATTTACTTGATTCGCTTTTACATAACCACGGATATAATCCGCCGCTTCGGGGTAATCGGAGTCTTGCATCAAAGCCTCGCTCTGCATCTCGATCTGCTCTTCGAAAAGAGATTTCAATACGATAGCTCCAGCGCCTGCTTTCTCAAAATCCCTGTTACGTTCCGCCTTATTGGTGAGTCCGGAGCTCCCTACGATAATCGGATTGCGAAGTGTTAACCCCGCGTATTGGGTTTTAATGTCAATCATGTTGCCTATATTTAGATTTAATAATTACTTTAATATTCCCGTTCGCCAAAGATACTGGTACCCACCCGTATCAAGGAGCTTCCTTCTTGGATAGCGATCGGGTAATCGTGGCTCATCCCCATGGATATCTCCTTGAAATCGACATTATCTTTACAGAGCGTCTCTTTCAGTTCGATAAATAAATCATGGATATTGCGGAATTCTTCCCGTATCAACCCCGTATCATCGGTATTGGTAGCCATGCCCATCAATCCGCAAATACGAATATGCTGGAATTCGGCCAAGGACTCGTCACGCAACAACTCCTTGCATTCCTCAGGACTGAGTCCGTGCTTGGATTCCTCTTGCGCCACATGGATCTCCAATAATACCCGGATCGTGCGGTCGTGTTTTTTCGCTTGTTTATTCACCTCAGCCAAAAGCTTCAAGGAGTCTATGCTATGGATCAAATGAATAAAAGGAGCGATATCTTTTACCTTATTGCTTTGTAACGGGCCGATAAAATGCCATTCGATATCCTCAGGTAGTACTTTTTGCTTGGCGCTCAGTTCCTGTGCCCTGCTTTCGCCAAACACCCGCTGTCCGGCGTTGTAAGCCTCCCATAGAGCTTCCACCGGGTGAAACTTAGAGACGGCAACCAACGTCACCCCTTGCGGGAGCGACGTTTTCAGTTGTACTATGTTTTGAGCGATACGCATGTTTTTATCCTCTTTGTTCAGCTTGTTGTTTTTGCTCCGCTATCAGTTCCTCGCCACTTTTCTTCTCGCCGGGAATACTGTTCGCGTCGAATGGGAATACATCCATCAACTGGGTTTCCGTTACCGAGGCGATGGTATAATCCGCCAATGTACCCTTCATTCCATCTTCCAATACGGCGATGGCCTCTTTCAGCGTAGTGGCTTGGGCAAGCATTTGTGCGGCGGTTTTCTTTTTCCGCTCCGCTCTTCTCGTCCAACGTGATAAAATAAACCTTGATCTTATAGAACCGATCACCAATTCTCGTTGAAGAATAATTCGGATAAACGAGCTCGTTTGATGTCTGTTACCGTGAATTCACCCGTGATGAAGGGGCGGATCTCCTCGATGATGCGAGCTTCCGCTTCCGTAAAAGACAGGGCGTCTACCAAGTAAGGCTCGGTTACTTTTTTCTGCATGCCATTTTCCAGCATTTTCTCGTAAGAGACCTTACATTCAAACCAATTGTGCATATGCTTTACTTTTTAATTTAGTCTGTACTCTGTTTAAAACAACGTACAAATATAGTGGCTATTCGTCAATAAAACAACTTGCCGCAAAAGATATAATTTGTCAGGATGTCTAATTTCGCGTGTTTGTTTTCAGTAGGCATTTAAAATAGAGAGATATGGATGAGAAAGATTTGGTGGAAGGGATGCGAGAGTATATAAGCCTGTTAAAAATGGAGGACGGTATTCCACGGCGAAAAGTTATCAAGACGCGATGAACTCTTTTATACGGTATAGCGGGACGGATCGTATCCCATATACATCTATAACTAAGGATACTCTTCGCCGGTACGAGGCTTATTTGTTGGAGAAAGGCTGCCTGCGTAATACGATCTCCACGTATATCCGCCGTTTGCGTTGTATCTATAACAAGGCGGTGGAGAATGGCGAGGCGGCGTTTATCCCTTCATTATTCAAGGGGGTTTTTACGGGTGTGGAAAGCCAGCGCAAGAAATCCTTGCCTCCGGGGGATTTGAATCGCCTGATGACTGTCCCGGTAAAAGGAGAGAAGTTGAGGAAGACACAACTGGCCCTTTGCTTGATGTTTCAATATGGGGGGATGTCGTTCGTTGATTTCGCCCATTTGAATAGGGGTAATATCAAGAACGGCATATTGGATTACAATCGCCAGAAGACCGGGACCTCTATGCGGTTGGAGGTCTTGGATACGGCGGAAGCTATGTATAAGGAGCTGGCAGGTGAGAGGGGTGGAGGCTCCGGCTATTTATTTCCCTTTTTAAGTGGGACGAAGAACGGCCATGAGGAATATCTCGAGTACACTGCGGCCTTGTCCCGGTTTAACCGGAACTTGAAGACGTTGAAAGAGGTTGCCGGAATAGTCTCGGATGTGACTTCTTACACGATCCGTCATTCCTTTGCCATGTCATTGAAGGAACAAAATGTCCCCATAGAGATGATCAGCGAGTTATTGGGGCATAAATCCATCAAGACAACCCAGATTTATCTAAGAAGTTTCTCGTTGGAGAAAATGACGGTGGTAAATAAGTCTTGCTTTGAGAATGTATATAATTATATGCCAGAGGTGGGGTGAGGCTACTTGGGGAGTAGCGTTCATTTCACGGTGCAAATGTAGCAAAAAATAGCAAATAACAAGCAATCATTAGTTTTAGTTTGTGCTCCGGCCTTGATTCTCCTTAAATCTTCGTTCTTATTCCTAGTGTATAGACATGGCAATAGAGACGAAATGATCTCGTATTTCCTACATCATCACGTCCCTTCTAAAAATCGAACATACATTCCTGTAGAGACGGGGCGTGCCCCGTCTCATCCCCTCAAAATGGTATTCTAAATTACTGTCAGACGGTGGGAGACGGAGCGTGCTCCGTCTCTACAACTGGGTAATAACCATTTTCCAACCTTTTAAGCTACTTCCCGAGTAGCAAGCCTCTTACCCCACTTTGGGTATCGGTTTACACACGCTCTCAAAACAATTCCGGTTCACTGTCGACAAACGTTCCAACGAGAAGCTCTTCAAATAGATCTGTGTTGTCTTAATAGACTTATGCCCCAACAACTCACTGATAACCTCGATCGATACATCTTGTTCCTTCAAGAACGAGGCGAATGAATGACGGATCGTATATGAGGTGACCGGAAGCGTAACGCCTGTCGATCTCGCCAACAACTTCAAGTCACGGTTAAAGCGGGACAGGGTCCTGTTATATTCTTTGTAGGCCGCCTCACCGGTTCTCCTTCCACTCAAAAAAGGAAATAAATAAAGGGATTCCTTTGCCGTACAAGCGGACAACTCATCCAACAGCCACAACGCCCCGGAGGGAATCTCCAGCTGTATGAGAGACCCGCTCTTTTGTCGGTGATACTGCAATATCCCATCCCGGATATTCTCCCATTTCAAATGCGTGAGATCCACAAACGCTATCCCGCTGAACGCGAACATCAACCGAACGGTCAACTGTACACGCCGCAAGGACGGATCCCCCAACGGGGCGTTAAACATACGCTCCAGCATCTCTCGCGGCAACGCCTTCTTCCGCTTGCTTTCAACGCCCGTGAAGACATCTTTGAACAGGTTGGGTACAAAGGGAGCCTCGTTCGCCTCCACGGCTAAGTTATAAATGTGACGAATCCGACGCATATAGGTAGACACCGTATTCAACGAACGGCCCTTGTCCAACAACCATGACTGATAGCACAAAAGCCTGTTCCTATTAATATAGGTATAAGGAATCGCCTCCATACCGCAAAAGCACTTGAACGAGTTCAAGGCATCTTGATAACTCTTCGCCGTGGAATACCGTTTTTTCTCACGCAGACAAGCCATGTAGATGGACAGGCCCATAACAAAATCTTCTTCTTTTTTCATATCTTCTCCTTAATAAAAAGGCCAAAAATACTACCTTTGTACACTATTAATTAAGTAAACCATATTTAGAGTAAAAACATTACCATGAAGAGATTTTGGAGTATTCCACTTATGCTCATGCTATTCGCATGCCAAACTCCCAAAGAGAGTAGAGAGGAATTATCGCTTGCCGGTTGCTGGGAATTACGATTGGATTCAACAGATGTCACCGAGCAAGTTCAATTACCGGGTACCACGGACACCAACCAAAAAGGATACCCTAACAATGATAAGGAGGAGACAACTCATTTGTCTAGGCCCTTCCGCTATCAAGGTAAGGCTTGGTATCAGAAAGAGATCACGATTCCGGAGAACTGGGAAGGCAAGAGCATTTGGTTAATCTTGGAGCGAACAAAACCGACCCAAATATGGGTAGATAGCATATATGTCGGTTCATCCGACCATATTTCCACCCCTCAAGAATACGATCTGTCCACATATCTCCGGGCTGGGAAGCATCACTTGACTATTCTAGTCGATAACGGTTTGAGCGTTCCGCCCCAATTATTGGACAATTCACACGCTTATACGGAATCCACGCAGACAAACTGGAACGGTATTATCGGAGACCTGAATTGAAGCCGTCACATTCATATCGCGGATACAAGTATATCCACATGCGGATCAAAAAACGGTGGACGTAAAAATAAAGCTTTCAAATCCATTCGAGCAAATGATCGTAGCCGCCGTTCAAATAGAGATGGAGGCTTTCAACACAGGCTTAGAGCACCATATCAAATTCAATAAGAATATCGTAGTTCAACAAGACGAGATCATATTCCAAATACCGATGGGTGATGACGCCTTGGAATGGAGCGAGTTCTCCCCTACCCTGTATCGCTTGACCGCGAACATCCAAGGAGAGAATATCCAAGATAGCCAAAGTACTACTTTCGGATTAAGAGATTTCAAAGCAGAAGGAACACAATTCAACATCAACGGATTGACCACCTTCCTTCGTGGAAAACACGATGCTTGCGTATTTCCGCTTACAGGCCATGTACCGATGGATACCGCAGCATGGAGACGCTATTTCCGCATCGCCAAGGAATACGGTATCAATCATTGCCGTTTCCATTCATGGTGTCCTCCTAAAGCTTGTTTCGAGGCGGCCGATATCGAAGGTTTTTACCTCCAACCGGAACTACCTTTCTGGGGAAAGATGGAAAAGGGCGATACCACTTTGATCCATTTCCTCACCAAAGAAGGATTACAAATACAGGAGGCTTACGGGAATCACGCCTCTTTCGTCATGATGGCGATCGGCAACGAGCTTTCCGGGGATCAAGAAGCGATGGTAGACATGATCGCCCGTTTCCGTAGTGAGGACGGACGGCATTTATACGCATCTGGATCGAATGACTATCTAGGCTTCAACGGCCCTGCGGCGGGTGACGATTACTTCACGACCTGTCGAGTCCCCGGCGCTAACGTATTCAGCAACCATACCCGGGGTTCCTTCTCTTTCGCAGATGCGGAGGATGGCGGTTATATCAACCATACCTATCCAAACTCGGTCATGAATTTCGAATCCGCTATCGAACAATGTTCATTGCCTATCATCGGACATGAGACCGGGCAATTCCAATGTTATCCGAATTATGAGGAAATCAAGAAATATACCGGGGCACTAAAACCTTGGAATCTGGAGATATTCCGCAAACGACTGGGCGAGTCCTGTATGGCCGGACAAGCGGATGATTTCTTCAAGGCTTCCGGTAAATGGATGGCGCAACTTTACCGGGCCGAGATGGAAATGGCGTTCCGTACTCCGGGAATGGCCGGCTTCCAATTATTGGATTTACAGGATTATCCGGGGACAGGCACGGCGATTAGTCGGTATCTTGGACGCATTTTATGGATAATAAGGGCTTGATAACCGCCAAGGAATGAAGAGTCTTGCGATGATGTCATATTACTGGCTCTCCTACCTTAAATTCTGTTACATCTGGGAATGAGGCGCTCAAAGGCTCCATCAAGGTAGCGAACTATACACCTACCACTTTAAAAGGGAAACATCTAACTTGGACCTTGACGAATAGTCAAGATCAAGTAATCGCCCAAAACAACATACCGCTGCAAATCAATCAAGGTACGTTGGCCGAGGTAGGCCCATTAAATATCGCTTTACCTGCCATTCAAGAGGCTGAGACCTATACTTTACGGCTGGCGATCGAGGGCACGGATTATCACAATCATTATCCGTTATGGAATTTATCCGGAACATAATAACGTGCAAATCCCTACGGATATCAATGTTATTAAGAAATGGGATAAACAGGCCGAGAACTTATTGGCGAACGGGGCGAAAGTATTGTGGTTCCCGGATGCCAAGACTTACAAGAACGTGACGGTAGAAGGATTATTCCAGACAGATTACTGGAATTACCGGATGTTTAAGTCCATCTGCGAATGGGTAAAGAAACCGGTCTCTCCGGGTACCCTCGGATTATTAATGAATCCCTCTCATCCGGTTTTCGCTCATTTCCCGACGGATTTCCATACAAACTGGCAATGGTTCACGATGATAAAGAATAGCCATCCGTTGATACTGGACCAGCTTCCGGATAATTACAGGCCAATCGTACAGGTGATCGATAACGTGGAGCGTAATCATAAATTAGGGATGATCCAAGAATTCAATGTCGGCCCGGGCAAGTTATTAATCTGTATGACAGACTTGGAAACCCAACAAGAATACCCGGAAGCCCGCCAATTATACCGTAGCTTATTAAGTTATATGGATTCCTCCGAGTTCTCGCCTCAGATGACATTAACGCCCGCTCAATTGATTGAGTTATTCACGCATCAAGTCGGAGATTCGAAGATTAAGGAATTAGGGAATATCTCGTATGATGAGTAAGCGACCTCACTTTTGACGTATATTCACATAGAGACGCAGCGTGCTGCGTCTCTTTCCCTATAATATTCATAATCATCAAACAAGATAGTCTTTCGTAACGGAACGCTCGCAGGATAGTAACTCCTTGGGAGTACCACTAAACAAGATCTCACCCCCCATTAGTCCGCCTCCAGGACCTATCTCGATCACATAGTCCGCCGCTTTCAAGACATCCAGATTATGTTCGATCAAGAAGACACTATTGCCTTGATCTACCATAGAATCGAATAAGGAGATAATATGCCTGATATCTTTCACGTGCAAGCCATCCGTCGGCTCATCCAAGACAAAGACCTTGCTTTGGGTTCCTAGATAAGACGCCAGTTTCACCCGTTGCAACTCACCTCCCGATAATGTGGATAAGGCTTGGTTCAAATGCAAATACCCCAGACCAACCAGCATAAGCGGACGGAGTTTCTCCGCTATCACCGTTCCCGCAAAACGAAGGGAAGCCTTGCGGACTGTCAAGTCCATCACCTCGGCGATCGTAAGACCATCCACTGTATACCGCAAGGCTTCCGGGGAATAACGCAATCCTCCACAAGCCTCACAAACGGTCTCGATCGAATCCATAAAAGCCATATCAGACACGATCACGCCTTTTCCCCCACAAACCGGGCAACCGCCTTTTCCGTTAAACGTGAACATACTAAGCCCAGCCTTACTTTCCTTAGCGAAAAGTTTACGAATATCATCCGCAACTCCCAGATAAGTGGCCGGAGTGGAACGCAAGCTGATCCCGATATTCTTTTGGCTGATATAAATCACCTCCTCGGGGAAATCCCGGCGGAAGCATTCCATCAACGAGCTTTTTCCCTGAACCGGCTACACCGGCGATCACCGCCAGTACTCCCATAGGAAGATCTACCGTCACGTCCTTCAAGTTATGAAGACGGGCATGCTTTACCGTAAACCAACCGGACGGGATCCGGAGGCTTTCCTTCAGAGGGGTATTTTCTCCTAGCATACGGCCGGTCAAGGTATCGCTACGGAGTAAGCCCGCATAATCTCCCTCGTACAAGATACGGCCGCCCTCCATACCCGAACCCGGCCCCATATCCACGATATGATCGGCGATCTGTATCATTTTCCTTATGATGTTCCACCAGCAAGACCGTATTCCCATGATCCCGCAACTTTCGGACCGAGGCTTTCAATAAATGGATATCGTGGCTATGCAAGCCCACGCTCGGCTCATCCAACACATAAAGCATATCGGAAAGAGATGAGTTGATATATTTAGCGATCTTACAGCGTTGCGCCTCCCCGCCGGAAAGGGTTTCCATGGAGCGATCCAGCGTCAAATACCCCAAACCGATCTCCAATAAGGCGGATAACCGGCCTCCGATCGCCTGCTTCATGTCTTTCGCCAACGGGTCATCAATCTCCCGAAGCCAAGCGATTATCTCGGGGATCGCCATATGAGTTACTTCGGCTATATTTCTCCCGTTGATCCGGCAAGAAAGTACCTTATCGTTCAAGCGGGTCCCACCGCAATCCGGGCAGATTCCCATCGTAACCATCGGTTCCAAGACCTTTTGATGGATCTTCCCTTCCTCGGAATTGATGATGCTGCGATACATACGGGTTACCAAGCCCTCATATTTCGCCGTCTTCGGCCAGTCGGCAGGAGGATTCTTCAAACGGATTTGCGGGGAATAAAGGAATAAGCGCAACTCCTCCGGCGTATAATCCCGGATCTTCTTATCCAGATCGAAAAGGCCGCTGCAAGCATAACGTATCCATCGCCATTGGCCGGGCTGGAAGGTGACGTAATGGATCACGTCCTCATCGTTCAGGCATTTATCAAAATCAACCAGCTTATGCACGTCCAGCTCACGAATCTCCCCCAATCCGTCACAACGGGTACAACGGCCTTGCGGATGATTAAAGGAGAATGTATCCGAATATCCGACAAAGGGTTTGCCCACCCGTGAGAACAAGAGACGGAGCAATGAATAGATATCCGTATAAGTCCCCACCGTAGAACGGGCGTTGGGAGCGGGCTTCCGCTGGTCTATCACGATAGCGACCGGCAGATTCCCGATCCGGTCTACATGCGGACGGCCATATTTGGGCAGGTATTGCTGCACGAAACTGGGGAACGTCTCATTCAACTCCCGACGTGAACTGGCGGCAATGGTATCCAATACCAACGACGATTTCCCGGAACCCGAGACCCCGGTGAATATAGTGATTTGCTTCTTCGGAATATCCAGAGAGATATGTTTCAAGTTATTCTCATAAGCTCCCTCGATCTTGATATATTCTTGATTTGACATAACCAATGACTTTAATGAACGAATGACAAAGATACGATCTAATCCTGTCTTTTTAATAGATATAAAGCGTATCTTGTAACACTACCATTTTGAGAGAGGTTACCAAGTAGAGGAAAGAGGATAGCTATATATGGCGCTTTTTACTCAAAAAGGCCGCTTTTTATACACGATAGGTCATGAAAGCCTACGCAACTAGTCGTGTTAGGCAACGCCAATAGTCACGTTGGGCATCGAAAGCAGTCATGAATAGGGTTATGAACTGTCATGAATAGGCATCATAACCCTATCATTTCCCCATCGTAACCCTATGAGATAGCCCAAACAACCCATAAGATATGAATTACGATGAACTAATTTCGCTAGAATGAAAGGCTGTTTTTTGACATCTATCTATTTAACAAACGATTACTGATTTTTTCTTGCGTATTTAGGAGCGAGCCGTACTTTGTCCCGGAAAAATCGATTCTCCGGGACTTAACTTTACAATTTGTCAATTTGATTATTCTGTCGAAAGACACCATCTTATTAAGGCATTTAATTCGTCGCATGGAAAGGAGCCTTGAATTCCGGACGGAGCGTACAGGTATCTTCCAATGGGAAATCCCGAGGGGCCTCTTGCGTCACTTCCCCGGTGGCTGCCCATTCAGCCCCTCTTAGTAAGGTTACCTGAAAACCCGTACACTCCATCGAGTAAATCATATTCGGGTCATTGCCGCAATGCCCCAACAGATCGACAAAGACACGCCCCTTCCCCCACTTCACCGTCCACATCAACGGTTCATGGCGTCCACGCTCATAAGCGGTAGCCAATATCTCCACATTCCGTACCGGACCACGCAAGCGGGTATAAATCTCGTCCTTGAAATGTTTCCATCTTATAGGCAGACCTTTCAAAATAGGGTGCTCCGGCGCACGATGCTCTAGGATCGTCTCATGCTGCAAGCCATGATAACCCGCATAACCGGGTGTACAATCGTATACATATTTGCCCTCTTTCCAATACAGGTAAGGACCGTCTTTCTCGTTTCGCCCCTCCCAAGCTCCCATGCCGATTATCTCGTTGTACGCTTTCCAACCGGCCATAGGTACCACGGAGGAATGGATAATCACGACCCCACCACCATCCGCTACATAGTTCTCGAAAGCTTTTTTGGACAGGCTCGGGCCAGACTTCACCTCCGTAATTAACAACAACCAAGTTATATTTAGCGAAATCGGGCTTAAAGGTATTTATATCTCCTCCGAAATCCGGGGTAAAGACGAAATCCACCTTAAACATTCCACTGTTCTCTAAAATCTGCTTCATGGCCTCGCAAGCACCTCGCCAATAATGACTGCCATCTTGCCCGGCGATCATCATCGTTTTTATCACCTTTTTCTGGGCGTAAGAGGTTGAGGCTGATAAGGCGCAACAGATAAGCGCTATAAAATAGATATACTTTCTCATGGTTGTTGGGGGTTTAATGTTTTTACTCTCGGGGCTCCATTCGATACGGTCATAGCAACGGGTGGTTCGCAAATTATATCCTCGCTCATCAACCGTAAACTTCCCATCCTTAAAATAATCGATATATAACTCGGAGATCCCGTCATTATTGCGATCCTCCACCGTAAGCGCATATTTATCCGTCACATAGATCTCATCCGATATATATTGGATCTCTTTCGTATAATTATCCACGATCACGTAATAAAACTTAAACAGGTCGAAAGTAGGGTAATGCCCATTATCCCGCCCGAAAAGCATGACCTCTTCCATAGCGGCATCATCATCCATATTCGCTAAAACGGATTGTTGAAACCAAAAGCCGTCTTTTTGCGCTTGCGGAGGAATCCGGTCCCAACCCTCTTGATGGGCTGTCACCCGGAATTGGGCATGGGCGCCCATACAAACGAAAAGTAGGAGAACCCAATAAATCAATCGTCTTATCATGTCTATCATTTTTAAATTATTATTCATATTTATAAGGCACAAATGTAATGATATGTCTCTTATTGATTATATTTGTCTTGTATTAAATTCACCTTTAGTCTAAATATATTATGAGCGATCAACCAATAGATTTTACGCAACGTAACATAGCCATCGACATCCTCCGGGCCGTCACGATGTGCGTGATGATCTTCGAAAGCGTACATCAAATTAAAAATTTTAAACATTAAAACATATCGCTATATGAAAAATGATTATCGGACTATTCTTGCTTATATGGGCTATAGGTTCAGCCCAAGTTTCCGCCCAATCAGAGACAAACCGTTTAGATAGTATCATGCCCGTACGAGGCTTGGCCATCGCCGCTCCATCCGCACAGAAGTTGGATCTATTCTTGAAGTTCGTCCAAGAGGAACTGGCTCCCAGTCATTTCAACTTGTTGATTCTACGGGTAGACTGGAATTATGCCTATGAGTCCCATCCAGAACTGAGGGATCCGACCCCACTCACACGAGAGGATGTGAAAAAGATCGTAAAGGTTTGCCGGGATAACGGAATACGTATCGCTCCCCAGATCAATCTCTTGGGTCATCAATCATGGGCTGAGACTACCTACGCTTTATTACGTGAGTATCCGGAGTTCGACGAGACGCCACACGTGGATACCAAGAACTATACGGGTTGGCCCAACTCAGACGGACTTTATTGTAAAAGTTACTGCCCGCTTCATCCGGAAGTACATAAAATCGTATTCGCTTTAGTAGACGAGTTGACGGATGTTTTCGAAACTCAATTATTCCATGCCGGAATGGACGAGGTCTTTTATATCGGACATGATAGTTGCGTCTGTTGCGGCGGACATGACAAGGCTGAGTTATATGCCGGTGAGGTCACTAAAATACAAAACCACTTAGCCTCACAAGGCAAACGATTGATGATATGGGGAGACCGCCTGATCGATGGCAAAACTACCGGGATCGGCGCTTGGGAAGCCAGCATGAACAATACCTACCGTGCGATCGACTTGATCCCGAAAGATGTTTTTATCTGCGACTGGCATTATGAGCGTGCCGAGCAAACCGCTGTTTACTTTGCCATGAAAGGCTTCGACGTTGCTACATGCCCTTGGCGTAAACCTCAGATAGCGCTTCAACAGGTAGATGATATGATCCATTTCCGCCAGCATTCAAATCCGGAAATGTCTCGCCATTTCCAAGGAATTATCGAGACAGTCTGGTCCGGTGCAGACAGTTTCCTCGAGGCCTATTATAACCCGACTACCTATAAGCAAGAGGTCTCAGACGCTGTCACGGTCAAGAAACTAATCGAGAAATATAAGGCTTTGGAGAATCAGTGAATGTAATTTAGGTCATAATACCTGTAATCCATCTACAAAAGTTTCTCCGGATTTCATCGATCTTTGCCGTTGCAATCGAAAAGGGATAAACAAACCAAGAAGTAGAACTTATTAAAATAGCAATTATGACACTAAACGAATTCTTGAAGTATGTAGAGACAAGAAAGCCTCTTAAAGGAGACGAGATCCATCAGTTTATGAACAAGATGAGCGATGAGGCCAGACGCATGACATTCGAGTTAAACGGCTCATATCACGATCCCGAGGAAATCCGTGAGCTGTTATCCCGCTTGTTTAATAAGCCGGTCGATCCGTCTTTTCGTGTATTCCCCCCGGTTCTATACGGATTTTGGGAAGAATATCACGGTAGGCAAGAACGTTTTCATCAACGCTTGCTGTCATTTTCAAGATCATGGCGGGGTGACACTGGACGACGGTTGCCAGATCGGGCATAACGTGGTCTTTGCCACCCTCAACCACGGCTTCGCCCCCGAAGACCGGAGCACTACCTACCCTGCCCCGATCGTTCTGAAAAAAGAATGTCTGGGTAGGCTCGAACGCAACGATCCTATCCGGCGTAACCATTGGCGAGAACGCTATAGTCGGAGCCGGCTCGGTAGTTACTAAAGATGTACCGGACAATGCCATCGTGGGAGGTGTTCCCGCCAAGGTCATAAAATACATCCAATAACCCGTAACACCGATTACGACATCTGGGATTTCCGATATTCATTCGGGGTACACCCCACGGTCTTCTTGAATATGCGGCTGAAGTGCTGGGAGTATTGGAATCCTAGGTCGTAAGCGATTTGGCTGACGGTCTTGTTTGTCCCTAATATCCATTCTTTCGCTAAGGAAATAATCCGGTCTTGTATATTTTCTTGGGCAGTTTTCCCTGTCTCTTTCTTGATCAGATCACCGAAATAGTTCGGGGACAAACAAATCTTCTCGGCGAAATACCGTACAGTAGGTAGCCCCTCCTGTCTTAACAGATCGCTTTGCAGGTATTCATCCAGTAATCGTTCGAACCTCACCAACACATCCTTATTCGTCTCCGCACGGGTCGTAAACTGACGGTCATAAAAACGCAGGCAATAATCGAGCAGCAACTCGATATTCATCGCGATCAGCCGTTTGCTATGCTTGTCGATGGAGTGCTCCAACTCGATCTGGATTTTCCTCAGGCAATCCACGAAGATCCCCTTCTCTTCCTCAGAGAGATGTAACGCCTCGTTTGATTCATAGGAGAAGAAAGAATAACGCTTGATGTCCCGTCCCAAAGCCGTACCACGGATCAAGTCCGGATGGAAAAGCAACCCATGCGCCAAAGGCCGGGTCCCATCCTTAAGCTCAATACCCGTCACCTGCCCGGGAGCGAATCCTACTACGGTTCCTTCTTGATAATCATAATATTGCCTCCCATACCGAATATCCCCGCATTTCGTATCTTTCAGGAAAAGTCCGTATATACCATAATTAACCCGGAAATTAGTAGGCCATGTCTCGGACTTGGATAAATCTACCACGCTCACCAATGGGTGCAACGTCTCCAAGCCAAACATCTTGTTGTATTGATCGACGGTATCGATCTTTATTAGATTCTCCATAAGGCTATCTGTTTTATTGGTCTCAAAGATAAACATTCCAAATATAACAACCTCATGCCATCAGGCAAAATCCATAGAACCGGATGATATCGTATTAAAATATGTATTAAAGGAAAATTTAAAAGAGGAAGGAGAAATAAAAAGCGGTCTGGACGGGACTCGAACCCGCGACCCCATGCGTGACAGGCATGTATTCTAACCAACTGAACTACCAGACCAAAATGTTATTCTTTATCGCTATTCCGTTGAATTGCGGTGCAAAGATAGGTGGATTTTTTGGAATTAGCAATAGTTTAGGATGAAAAAATTAGAACAAATCGATAAATTTCATACTTTTGTCCCCATATATAATTAACACTAGCATGAAAAATACTCCTGTAGACTATCAGACAGCCAGACGGATTATCGATGGCTTTGGACTTCCCGATTTTGGGAAAGCGACTATCCGGGAGGTAGTTGCCATATCCACGCAATTGGAACAAGAAACGGGAACCGAGTTCATCCATATGGAAATGGGCGTACCGGGCTTGAAAGCCGCTCAAGTAGGCGTAGACGCTGAGATCGAAGCCCTTCGTAACGGTATAGCGTCTATCTACCCGAACATCAACGGAACTCCCGAAGTGAAAAAGCAAGCTTCCCGCTTTATCAAGGCGTTTATAAATATAGATATAGACCCAGAGTGTTGCGTACCCGTAACCGGTTCCATGCAGGGCACATACGCCTCTTTCCTTACGGCCGGACAATGTACGCCGGGAAAAGACACCATCTTGTTTATCGACCCCGGATTCCCCGTGCAGAAACAGCAAATAGCCGTTATGGGCTATAAATATGAGTCGTTCGACGTATACGAATACCGTGGCGAGCGATTGCGTGAGGCCTTGGAAGCGCATCTTTCCAAAGGCAATATTGCCGCGATGATCTATTCTAACCCGAACAATCCGGCTTGGTTCTGCCTCACCGACGAGGAGTTGAAAATCATCGGCGAGATGGCCAACAAATACGACGTGATTGTCATAGAGGACCTCGCCTATTTTGCCATGGATTTCCGCAAGGACCTCGGATGTCCTTTCGAGCCTCCTTACCAAGCGAGCGTAGCCCGTTATACCGATAATTATATCATGCAGATATCCGGTTCCAAAGCGTTCAGCTATGCCGGACAGCGTATCGGCGTGACAGCGATCTCCAATAAACTTTACCATCGCTCCTATCCGGGATTGACTCAGCGTTATGGAGGCGGTACGTTCGGTACGGTATATATCCACCGTGTCTTATACGCCCTATCTTCCGGAACCAGCCACTCCGCCCAATTCGCCTTAGCCGCCATGTTCAAGGCAGCCGCGGACGGTACGTTCGACTTTGTCTCGCAAGTGAAGGAATACGGACGTCGTGCGGAGAAACTAAAGAAGATTTTTACGGATCATGGTTTCACAATCGTTTATGATCACGATCTGGACCAACCGATAGCCGACGGCTTCTATTTCACGATCGGTTACCCGGGAATGACCGGCGGACAATTGATGGAAGAACTGGTTTATTACGGAGTAAGCGCCATATCTTTAAGTACCACAGGCAGTAACCAACAAGGACTACGGGCTTGTACCTCTTTCATAAAAGATCACCAATATGATTTGCTGGACGAAAGACTGAGATTATTCGAGGAAAATCATCAAGCATAAATTAACAATAAGCCCGGTCGATTCACGTTTATTAACTTGAATCCCGGGCATTTTCATTTGCTTCTTATTAAAAAAACGCCTTATATTGTCGGTGAATTAGTAACAACCTAACATTCACGATCATGGCATCTTATAAAAATATATTTAAAATAACACATAACGATGTCCTTCCTATTCAAGGAAGTATTCTGATTGCCGAGCCTTTTTTACAAGATGCCTATTTCCAACGTTCCGTCGTATTATTAATAGAGCATACGGAACACGGATCGATGGGATTTGTCTTGAATAAAAAAAACGGATCTTATCGTAAACTCTTTTTTCAAGGAGTTTGCCGAATTTCCGGAGATACCGATTTATCGTGGGGGGCCGGTCAGCCCCAACCGTTTGTTCTTTATTCATTCCTTAGGGGATAATATCATTCCGGACGCATTAAAGATCAATGATTATTTATATTTCGACGGGGGATTTCAACGCATTGAAACGATACATCCTCAACGGGCACCCAATCGATGGGAAAGTGAAGTTTTTCTTGGGATACTCCGGATGGACCGAAGGGCAATTAAACCATGAAATCAAACGGAACTCGTGGGCCGTAAGCCATATCACCACCGATAATATCCTGTCTGCCGATGGGGAGGGCTATTGGAAAGATTCCGTAGAATTATTAGGCAATGATTATAAAACTTGGACAAAATATCCGAAGGACCCGTATTTAAATTAACTGCATTATGCAGACATCGGAATAACCATCCGGTGTCCTGATCCAGTCCTTAAGCGTCCCCGCCTCGACAAATCCCAGACGGGTAAATAATTTCTTGCTAGGCTCGTTCGCCACGGGAATATGCACATAAAGTTGATGAAGCTTCAAAAACCGTATAAGCGTATTCCATCAATAGTCTTAACGCTTCCGTAGCAAAGCCACGTCCTTGATACCTACGATCCAGCATAATACCGCAAGCCGCCCGATTCGGATGCGGCTCAAAATCGAATAAATCCACGATCCCCACGGAAGTCCCCGTATCGCATTCCTCGATCATGAAGCGAAGTTGGCGAGACTCATAGATACTCCGGTCGCTACCCGCTATATATTCCTTCAATATATAACGGGAATAGGGCGCCAAGGTATTCCCTACTTCCCATAACTCCGGATCATTCTCCCAACGATACAACAACTCCAGATCCTCTGGTTCCAATGCCCTCAAACGGACTCTATCATTCGACAACAACATATTTACTCAAGGATTACTTAAACAAGCCGACCACTCTTCTTCGTATATATATGGAAAACCGCTTTCTTGTTCACGAGCTTGTCCATGAACAAGAGCATCTGCTCATAGCGGGCATCGGGGAAGCAGAAAGCGTAGTCCGTAAAGCCTTTCATCTGGTTCTTGCGACAGATAGCATCCATCACACGCTCCACGTCCAAATCCCAGAGATTCACGAATTCCAGATCCGGCATAGCTTTCAGGCAAACGGCCTTTACCTCCTCAAAATGATCCTCCCTGCACAAGATCAAAAGGCGGCGATGCTTAACCGCTTTAGCCTTCTTGCGTAGAGGGGCTGAAATCATCGCCCAGCAAGCTTTCAGCAGGACAGCTAACCGGATCAGTATCCGCATCAACCAACCGGCTCCCGGATAATATTTCTTATAGAAAATCAACATGGCACCGTAAAAAGCCCTTATGTACCTCAAGTCACCATGCTTCGTACTCTCCCCCTTATAATGCAGGATCCGTTCCGGCACGTACAAGTTCTTATAGCCTCCCAACACGATCCGATAAGACAAATCGATATCCTCCCCATACATGAAGAACGACTCATCTAACAAGCCAACCTTATCCAACGCCTCATGGCGAAGCAACATGAACGCACCCGCCAGCACCTCCACCTTATGCGTCTGCTCTTTATCCAGATACGGCAGGCTATAACGTGCGAATGCCGGAGAGTTAGGAAACAGCTTTGAAAGGCCGAATATCTTGCAGAACGACACCCAAGGCGAAGGGAAAGCCCGTTTGCTCTCCGGCAAGAATACCCCGTGCCCATTCAGCATCTTCACGCCGATAGCTCCGATCTCCGGATCCTCATCCATTTGGAAGCACAGGCTGCGGAGGCTCTCCTCTCCCACCACGGTATCGGGATTCAGCAATAACACGTATTCCCCGGTGCACTGGCGAATCGCCTGATTATTGGCCTTGGCGAAACCGGGATTATCTTTATTCTCGATGAAAACCACTTCCGGGAACTTAGGCCGGAGATATTCGACAGATCCATCCGTCGAGTTATTATCCACCACGAACACCTCGGCGTCCATCCCCGTTACGGCGGCACGGACAGAATAGAGGCATTGCTCCAGAAAATACTTCACGTTATAGTTAACGATGATAACGGACAACTTGGTTTCTTCGTAGGTCATTCCGGATATTAATTATGAGTTATGATTATGAATTAGAAGAGGTGAGATTGAACTCAGTACGATTGATAATGGATCGTCCTAAGGTGATCTCGTCGGCATACTCGATCTCATCACCGATAGATACGCCACGTGCGATGACACTGATCCTCACATCGTAACCGGATAGCTTCCGGTAAATAAAAAAGTTAGTCGTATCGCCTTCCATGGTAGTGCTCAACGCCAAGATGATCTCTTTCACCTCACCTTCGGCCACACGTCGCACCAGACTGTCGATACGCAAGTCGCTCGGTCCGATACCATCCATCGGCGAGATGATCCCGCCCAACACATGGTATACGCCACGGAATTGCCCGGTATTCTCTATCGCCATCACCTCCTTGATATTCTCTACCACGCAAACCAAGGAATGGTCACGGCTGGGGTTGGCGCAAATAGAGCAAACCTCATCATCACATATATTATGGCAGACCTTGCAGTACTTCACGTCTCGACGGAGGGCAACCAAGGCCGCGGCGAAGTTTTCCGTATAGCCGACGTCCCGGCGCAACATATAAAGCGCTAGCCGGAGCGCTGTCTTCCTCCCCACCCCCGGCAAGGAAGCCAATTCATTCACGGCATTTTCCAACAAGGCTGAAGGATATCTTTGATTCATCTACTTTCTGTATTTGACTACAAAAATAGAAAGAATTTACGAATTAACGATAAACCTCAAATTATTTACTCGGCTTCTCCCCCATCCCATTCAAGTCGCACATCTCTTGCTTGATATGTACAACTATAACTGCTCTAGGTATAATTGTTCATGTCCTCAAGTAATAAACATTCTTTTTGCCATATACAAACATACTTGCTACTTGATCTATTTCCAAATGATCGCCGTGGGATGTACAGACCACGACGTGATTTGTATATTCCACGACTTGGTCTGTACAGATCACGCCGTGGTTTATAGAATTATACAGCATGCGAACAAGAATTCATACGCTACTGGGTAAGAATTCATATAGATAATTTGGGTACGGTTGCCCTAACTATTCTAAAGAATCCTTGCATGTCTCAGCCAGAAAACATAAATTTGTCACCCAACACCCGTTTGGTGGAGCTATTACGAACTAATAATCTAACATTTTAATATCGTGAAACCAGAAAATGAAGAAAAGGTAACCGGGCTGCTAGAAAACGCCTACCGAGAATTAAAAGAAGGGGAAAGCTACAAGCCTCTTATGTCTCCCAACAAACACTATCCGGAGGTTACGCTTTGGTCCGTCCTTTGGGGATTGGTCATGGCGGTGATATTCAGCGCGGCGGCCGCTTATCTGGGCCTGAAGGTCGGTCAGGTATTCGAGGCCGCCATCCCGATCGCTATCATCGCCGTAGGGTTGTCCAGCGGATTCAAGCGGAAGAACGCCTTGGGAGAGAACGTCATCATCCAGTCTATCGGGGCCAGTAGCGGCGTGATCGTGGCGGGGGCCATTTTCACCTTGCCCGCCCTTTATATCCTGCAAGACAAATATCCGGAGATCACGGTCAATTTCTTCGAGGTTTTCATGAGTTCCTTGTTAGGAGGTATCATCGGGATCTTGCTATTAATCCCGTTCCGTAAATATTTCGTATCCGATATGCACGGTAAGTATCCCTTCCCGGAGGCTACGGCTACCACGCAAGTACTCGTCTCCGGCGAGAAAGGCGGAAGCCAAGCGAAGCCCTTGATCTTCGCCGGATTAATCGGAGGTTTGTACGACTTCATCATCGCCACCTTCGGTTGGTGGGGCGAGACGATCAGTACCCGTATCGTCGGAGCCGGTGAGATGCTGGCAGAGAAGGCCAAGATCGTATTGAAAGTCAATACGGGCGCTGCCGTACTAGGTCTGGGTTACATCATCGGATTAAAATACTCCTTGATCATCTGCGCCGGTTCATTCTTGGTATGGTTGGTAATCATCCCCGCCATGTCCGCCATTTTCAGCGCCGACGTGCTTACGTTCGGAAATGACGCTATCACGGCGACCGTCGGGAGCATGAGCGCCGAGCAAATCTTCACCACCTACGCCCGCCACATCGGTATCGGAGGTATCGCTACCGCCGGGGTGATCGGCATCATCAACTCTTGGGGAATCATCAAGGGAGCCGTAGGCTTGGCGGCGAACGAGTTGAAAGGAAAAGGAGACGCTGTGGAGAGTAATACCATACGTACGCAAAAGGATTTGTCGATGAAGGTGATAACGATCGGTATCATCGTATCGCTGATCGTCACCTTCCTGTTCTTCCAGTTCGGCGTACTTCATAATTGGTTCCATGCCGCCATCGGCTTATTGCTGGTCGGGGTGATCGCTTTCCTGTTTACGACCGTAGCGGCAAACGCTATCGCTATCGTAGGGACGAACCCGGTATCGGGCATGACGCTCATGACGTTGATCCTCGCCTCCATCATCTTGGTCGCCGTAGGGTTGAAAGGGCCGGCCGGCATGGTATCCGCCCTGATTATCGGAGGCGTGGTTTGTACAGCGCTTTCCATGGCGGGAGGTTTCATTACCGACTTAAAGATCGGCTATTGGCTGGGGAGCACACCCGCCAAGCAAGAGACTTGGAAATTCTTAGGCACACTAGTTTCCGCCGCTACGGTAGGAGGCGTGATCTTGATATTGAACCAGACGTACGGTTTCACGACCGGACAATTGGCCGCTCCGCAAGCGAACGCTATGGCCGCCGTTATCGAGCCATTGATGAGTGGTTCGGGGGCACCTTGGGCTTTATACGCAATTGGAGCCGTCCTCGCCGTCGTATTGAACTTCTGCAAGATACCGGCGTTGGCATTCGCCTTGGGTATGTTTATCCCTTTGGACCTGAATACGCCGCTTTTGATCGGTGGAGCGATCAGTTGGTACGTAGGAAGCCGTAGCAAAGACCAAAGCTTGAACTCAGCCCGCTTGGAGAAAGGTACGTTACTGGCTTCCGGCTTTATCGCCGGCGGCGCCTTGATGGGCGTGGTCAGCGCAGCCTTACGTTTCGGCGGAATCAACTTGATGAACGAGGAATGGGCATCTAGCAATGCCGCCGAGATACTGGCGGTTGTCATGTACCTTGTCATGATCGCTTACCTCACATTTAATTCCCTGAACGCAAAAAAAGAATAGAATAAAGGAATAAGGATATGGAAGCACCTGTAATCAATGTGGGAATCATGACCCACAAAGCAATCTCATTTGTTTTTAACGAGGAGTATGTACATACGGAAACCGGCACGTTCACCATAGGCGAGCAACGTGCCCTCTGGGTAAACGGCAAGATCGTGTACAATGGGAAGCTTTATCAGGAGCTATTCTTCGAGCCGACCAGCCCGCAATCCTCTTTCGACTTGAAGGCGGTCACGATCGGCGTGGATTTTCACTGGCAACGACAGGAGGATCAACGCTTCAAGGGAGCGTTGAACCTCGTGGCGACCGATAAAGGTATCGTCACGATCAACCAAGTGGACGTGGAGGAATACCTTACCAGCGTAATCTCCTCGGAGATGAGCGCCAACGCTTCCAAAGAGTTGCTGAAAGCCCATGCCGTGATCTCGCGAAGCTGGCTCTTGGCACAGGTCGAGAAGAATTTCAACTTGAACGGATCGGTTACGCCCTATAAAAGTTGTTACCGCAACAACGAGACCTTGATCCGCTGGTACGACCGGGAGGACCATGATCTGTTCGATGTCTGTGCCGACGACCATTGCCAGCGTTACCAAGGTATTACCCGGGCATCGAACCCGATAGTCAGGGAGGTGATCAAAGAGACACGTGGAGAGGTATTGATGGATAACGATACGATCTGCGACGCCCGCTTCTCGAAATGCTGCGGAGGCGTGACCGAGAAAATTCGAGAATTGCTGGGAACCGGTTCCCCACTCCTATCTTACCGCCTTGAGGGATGACGAGGTTCCCTCCTATCCCGACTTGACGGACGAGCGGGAAGCGGAACAATGGATACGTACCTCACCCGAAGCCTTCTGTAATACAACGGACAAGGAGATCCTTAGCCAAGTGCTAAACAACTACGATCAAGAGACCTCGGATTTCTACCGTTGGAAAGTAGAATACACGCAAGAGGAACTATCGGGTTTGATCCACCGGAAAACGGGTATGGATTTCGGGCCGATCATCGATCTCATACCGTTGGAAAGAGGTTCGTCCGGACGTATCACGAAACTCAAGATCGTAGGGGTACGCCGTTCGTTCACCATCGGCAAAGAGCTTGAGATACGCCGGACATTATCCGAGACGCATCTATACAGCTCGGCCTTTGTTGTCGATAAGAAGGATATCCGCCTTGATATCCCCTCCCGCTTCATCTTGACAGGAGCCGGATGGGGACATGGCGTAGGGCTTTGCCAGATCGGAGCCGCCGTGATGGGAGCCAAAGGATATTCGTACCGGAAAATCCTCACGCATTATTTCCCCGGAGCCTCTATTGAGAAAAGGTATTAAACAAGGGTGTCCAGATTTTGGACACCCTTGTCCAATTATTGGACACTCATAAACAATCGTACGCCACTCACCCCTCTGTTTTTCAACCACATAAACACAATGGCACGGTATTTGATTTTATCTTACCAGAAAATAATACAATAACAATATGAAAAACATCGGGATCGCAATTCGCTCCCTTTTTAAGAGAGGGCAACACAATGTAATGAAGATTATCTCCTTGGGTATAGGACTGACCATCGGCTTGGTGCTGATCGCTAAAGTCCACTTCGAGAACACCTACGATAACTTCTATCCGAACGGAGACCGGATCTATCGAGTATATGAGAAATTTTTCATGAACGGGGAAGTGGGCGACCACGGGCAAACGCCCGCCGGAGTAATCCCCCTCTTGAAACAAGAGACACCAGAGATCGAGGCCGCCACACGCTATACGTACTTCCGGGGAAACTCCCCTTTTACGATGTCCGACAACAAGCATCGGCTCAAAGCGACCTTCATCCTAGCGGACAGTTGTCTTTTCGACGTATTGCCCCGCCCCATGCTCATCGGAGACCCTAAGCAAGTTCTCTCCCAACCCATGTACGTGCTCGTATCCGACGAGATCGCCGAACGTATCGGCGGTAACGTGATGGGAAAACGCTTCGAGATTGACGACGCACCGGGACAAGCCCTCACGATAGGCGGCGTATTCAAGAAACTACCGGACAACACCGAACAGAGTTATGACATTATCGTATCCCTTTCCTCCATCAGCAAGTTCATGTGGGACGGAACCCATATGTTAACCGGAAACGACCGTTACCAAAGTTTCGTCAAGGTATCGCCGGGTACGACAGAGGCCCAATTGGAAGCGGGAATGAGACAGATGATCGACAAGCATTTCCCCGTAAACGACCTTAAGAAAGCCGGCGTGGAACTGACCTTCACCTTCCACAAACTACTCAACGTACATATGGAGGACGATATGGCCAAACGTATGGCCTTGATCCTCTCGTTCATCGCCTTCGTATTGATCTTCACCGCCGTAATGAACTATATATTGATCGTGATCTCCTCCATCGTGAACCGCACGAAAGAGATGGCCGTACGCAAATGTTACGGGGCGAGCGGTAAGGATATCCAAGGTATGGCGTTGTCCGAGGTAGGGACCCACGTCACCGTCGCGCTAGCGCTGGTCGTACTTTTGATCCTAGGATTTCAAGGAATTATAAAGGAGCTGATCGGCACGGGAGTCCGATCGTTATTCCTATCCACGGGTATGTGGGCGATATGCCTCACGGTCATAGTCGTACTGATCTCTACGGGCATAGCTACCGGCTGGTTCTTAGGACGCATTCCTGTAGCGGCTGTTTTCCGGAGCATCCGTGAGGCACGCCGCCTTTGGAAATTGGGACTCTTGTTCTTCCAGTTCACGGCAATCAGCTTCCTCGCCTCCTTATTGCTAGTGGTAGGCAAGCAATACGACCATATGGTGAATGATCATCCGGGATACAATCCCGAGAATCTTGCCTATGTGTATATCGGTGCCGTAGACTCCACGGGGCGTGCCAAACTGATCGAGGAAACCCAGAGATTGCCCGAGGTAGACGCCATCACGACTTGCTATAACCTTCCTTTCTGGGGAGCCTCGGGCAATAACGTCTATCTTCCGGGAGACGACCGGGAACTATTCAACATCGCCGACCTCTACGACGTAGGAAACGATTACCTGAACGTATTGGAAATCCCGATCGTAGAAGGACAGTACTTCACCGAGAATACCACCTCCTCGCAAGAGATACTGGTGAGCCGCAATTTCATTGAATACATGAAACCTTTCGCCGACTGGAAGGATGGAGCCGTGGGCAAGACGGTACAAATAACCGGACACGATACCAAGTCCGAGTCGATGCCTCTCTTCACGATCCGGGGCGTATTCGAGGATTTCCGCCTAGGTTCCATAGCGGGAGAAGATCCGCGAGCCAAGATCATGTTCTATACGAAAGGGGCGGCCCAACATATGGTCATTCGGTACCATAGCCTTTCTTCCGAGGCCCTACGCAAGACACAGGATCTAATGGGGCAACTCATCCCGGATAAAGAACTCAACGTGATCTCCTTCAAGAGCGAGATGCTGGAAGGATACACCTCCTCCCGGAAATTCCGTGATTCCGTCATGATCGGTGGCATCGTCACCTTGCTGATCGTCTTCATCGGATTGATCGGATACACGAACGACGAGGTGAACCGTCGCCGGAAAGAAATGGCGATCCGTAAGATTAACGGAGCCACGGTAAAAGACATACTCCATATTTTCTTGAAAGATATCATCACCATAGCATTGCCGGCCATCTTACTTGGTTGCGGTATCGCTTTCTATATCTCCCCAAAAATGGCAAGAACAATTCTCGGAAAAGATCCAGCTATCCTGGTATCTATTCGTGGGAGGAGGCGTATTGGTACTCACCGTCATACTGGCGGTTTCCGGATATAACGTATTCCGTACCACCCACGACAATCCCGTAAACAACCTCAAGTCCGAATAAATCAAAAGGGCCGCATCTTATCCGGACGGCGGCCCTTTGACTTAATGTTTACCTATTTCCCGGTTATGATGAACAACCGGTTCGCTTTCACTCTCACGAGCTATTACTATGACACAAAGGTAGGACGAAGGTTTAAAACGATCAAAAAGAATTCGACGAATCGGGCGTTTTCCTCGGTGAATCTCGTTAATTTTTCCTACTTTTGTCCCTAT
>ENA-OQBD01000189-OQBD01000189.1-human-gut-metagenome-genome-assembly--contig:-NODE-189-length-35258-cov-3.330050_pt1 | contig 35258 bp, 36 predicted proteins | sample MGYA00242742_ERZ504543 | MGnify/ENA primary metagenome ERZ504543 (study PRJEB26092, sample SAMD00036239) | human gut metagenome | host: Homo sapiens | study: EMG produced TPA metagenomics assembly of...
GATAGAAATGGTGACGACACTTTCTCCGCAGTTGCGGAAGCGCCTGCACCTGTACTGCCGGCAGGTTGCTGCCGTCCCAACTGCCGCTTCCGGAAGCGGCATCTCCTGCATCAGGCTCCAGTTCCTCCGGTTTGCCCAGCGGGAATCACTTCTTCCACATAGCCAATGGTATCACCTGCGAACCCGCAGCAAAGCTTCTCCGTTAAAAAAGCTACGGAGATACGGCGTTCAATGTCATCGATTATCTCGTCTGCACCGGCTTCCTTACGGAAATGTATCTTCAGGTTGCTTAAATAATTATCCAAAAGGCGGTAGGCATCTTCATCGATATGAAAAACCGTTCCTCCTAAATTTACCGTTAATGTCTTTTTCATCGTTATATGGTTTTTTTATTTATTCTTTCATTACTCTTCAATAGCCCAACATGCTTCATGCTAATTGTTGGCAATATGATTGACCGTATCGCTCAGTTCGCGCCAGGACACCTCCAGCTCACCCAGAAAAGCTTCTCCTTTTGCGGTCAGCCTATAGTATTTGCGAGGCGGTCCCTGCGTGGACTCTATCCATTCGTAACTCAGCAAATCATCGTTCTTCAAACGGGTGAGCAGCGGATAGAGCGTACCTTCCACCACAATGAGCCGCGCTTCCTTCAGTTTCTGTATAATATCCGAAGCATAAGCCGGCTCTTTATGGAGCAACAGCATGATACAATATTCAAGCATGCCCTTGCGCATCTGCGACTTTACATTATTAACGTCCATAATTCGTATATGTTATTAAATGGTTTGACTATTTACAACAGAAAATGCCATACCTGCATCCTTTGTATGGCACAAATATATGTATTATCTTAGTACCTTGTATTGCAAAGTACCTTGCATTAATATTATTTAAGAGTATATATGACCGGAGGGTAATCCGGGCTGCGCCTGTCGCACCCGCAAAATTCCCGTTGATATGCCACAAAGAACTGCAGTTTGGCTTCTGTTTGAAACAAAGTATGCTATATTTGCATCATATTAATATAAACGCAACAAAACATGTTTACCATCAGAAAAGCAACAAGCGCCGATTGCGGGTTAATCCATAAACTCGCCTGGCAGATATTTCCCGAAACCTACAAAGAAATTCTTTCAAAAGAACAAATCGAATATATGATGGAGTGGATGTACTCCTTAGAGAGCATCCGCCAACAGATGGAAGAAGAGGGGCATGTGTACCTCATTGCCTGTGAGGAGTGCGAAGCGGCGGGTTATGTATCCGTACAGCAACAAGAAAAAGACCTGTTTCACCTGCAAAAGATTTATGTGCTTCCTTATTATCAGGGCGCACACTGCGGGAGTTTCCTGTTTCGCGAAGCTGTGAAATACATCAGGGATGTGCATCCCGCCCCGTGCATCATGGAGCTGAACGTAAACCGCAACAACAAAGCGGTAGGTTTTTACGAGCACATGGGGATGAAGAAATCCAGAGAGGGAGATTTTCCGATAGGAAACGGATACTATATGAACGACTACATCATGCAGTTGAAAATCGAAGAATAAGCAGCAGACCGCATTATGGAATCCAAAGGGCTACACTGCGTTTCCAAAGAGCTACATTACGTTTCTAAAGGGCTACATTATAACTGTAAAGGTCAACTCTGCAATTCCAAAGTTGACCTTTACGTTTCTCTATTATTTCGCTACTCTCTCCAGCCATTTAACCATTGAGAGCATCACAATCATGGAAGCGCCCGTTGCACCCACGAAAACCAACCAGCATGCCCAGATTGGAACAGTGGTATAAAGGATACCGCCAACGAAAAGCAGCGAATTACCTACTGCCGTTGCAGCCAGCCAGCAAACCCTGCATCAGACCCTGCAAATGAGGGGGAGCCACCTTGGACACGAAAGACAGTCCCAGCGGTGAGATGAACAACTCGGCAACCGTAAGGATGAAAGTACAAAACCTATCATAATCCACGGAGTCACACGGATGGCATTGATTTCGGCGGCACTCATCGTGCTCAACGCATCTTTGGCAGGCAAAGTGAACGAGAATATCATCAGGAACACGTATGCCAGTGCCGCAATGCCCATACCGATGGCAATCTTCATCGGAGTGGACGGTTCTTTTATCCTTTTTTCTTCAATGCGCCGAACAGCCACATGATAAACGGAGTGAGGAATACCACAAGAACGGGTTTTACGCACTGGAAGATTTTCAGCACCCTTGATACGGGTAAAGCCAAGGTCAATATCGATTACGCTCAAGTCTACATAGTCGCGTGCAAAGTAAGTCAGCGAATAACCGTTCTGGTGGAACGACAGCCAGAAGAAGATTACCACACCGAACACTGCGAACAGGGCATAAATACGCTGTTTGATTTCGGCTGCGCTCATCTTGATTTCTTCTTTGCTTACGGTAGTATTCTGTTCCTTGGCAGCTACAACCTTCTTTGCCGGGTCGGGGAAGCGGTTCTTGTTGACCAGGTAGATTACCAATGAAATCAACATGGCAACAATGGCAGCCATGAAAGCATATTGGAAACCGCGGTTAAACACATCCAGGTAGTTGTTGACAAACGCACCCATATCAGCCACATGGCTGCCGTCGAGCGTAACCTTGTCTGCCAGAGCCGTAAGATTCTCCATAGCCTGGGGAGCCATCTTGTCGCCCTCTTTAAGGAATTGGTGACAAAGTTCGGGCAAAGTGGCATCATAGTCGAAGTTGTTGACCTTCAACCACCAGTTGCGCACACCGATAGCAATCCACGGAGCGAAGAAACCGCCGATGTTGATGAACATGTAGAATATCTGGAACCCGGAGTCGCGCAGGCTTGAGTACTTGGGATCATCGTACATCTGACCCACCAATGCCTGAAGATTACCCTTGAACAGACCGTTACCGAAAGCAATGACCAGAAGTCCGAAACAAGTCAGTCCCAGGTAAAGTCCCATGCTGGGAACAGGCGTAGGAGTAGGAATGGCAATAATCAGATAACCCACCGCCATCATCACCAGACCGGCAAGGATAGTGCCTTTGAAGTTTTTAGTCTTATCGGCAATGATACCGCCTGCCAATGCCAGAATATAGATAGATGCATAGAACGCGGAATAGATATATCCGGTAGTCGTTTCAGACAGCCCGAACTTCGCCGAGATAAACAGTGTAAGGATTGCCATCATAATATAGAAGCCGAAACGCTCTCCCATATTAGCCAAAGCGGCAGCAATCAAACCATTAGGGTGCTTGCTAAACATAAAAATAAGTTTTTGTAAATTAGTAATTAGTATTAGTTTATTTATATTTTTTGCAAATATATACTTTTCATCGAGATTTCCGGTAAGAAAACGAAATATCTCTTGCCGGAAATCAGGTTTTTAATATCCCTTTCACGAAAAAAGCCGGAAAAAGCGTGTGAATAATTACACTATGATAATCTGTGCCGGAAAAAGCATTAAAATCACATAATCCCTCATGCCTACACAACTCATGCCTCGAAAAGCCTGCAAACCTCAGCGTGTACCTCCTTTATCAAATCCTTCGGATTGAGTTTGAGCTGCAACCCGCGCTGTCCGGCACTGATGTAGATATAGGAGAATTGCAGGCAGGTTTCGTGAATATAGGTAGGGAAAGGCTTTTTCATGCCGATAGGCGAACAACCGCCGCGGATATACCCCGTCAGCGGAAGCAGTTCCTTCATCGGGATAAGGTCGCACTTCTTGTTTCCGGACACCTTGGCGGCCAACTTCAGGTCTACTTCGTGTTCTCCGGGAATGACGCACACAAAATAACCGGTTTTATCGCCATGCAATATCAGTGTTTAAATACCTGCTCTATATCCTCTCCCAAACTGGCAGCCACGTGTATGGCACTCAAATCTTTCTCATCCACCTCATAAGGAATGAGCTCGTAGGCAATCTTTGCCTTATCAAGCAGCCGGGCTGCATTTGTCTTGTTGATTTTATTTTCTTTCATCACAAACTATAATTGCAGACAGGCGAAAAGCATCCCGTTGCAGAAAGACGGTTTGCCGTCCGATGCCTTTCACCTGTCATTTTTCTTTCAGACTATTTTAAAGATGAAGTTCTTCTTTCAGGAATTTCGGGGTATATCCTTTCGTACTCATCGCCACCTCTTCGGGCGTGCCGCAAGAGAGAAGTTCTCCCCCGCCCTTACCGCCTTCAGGTCCCATGTCGATGATATAATCCGCCATTTTGATAACATCGAGGTTATGCTCGATAACGATAACCGTGTTGCCTTTATCGACCAATTTATTCAATACATTCATCAGGACGCGGATGTCCTCAAAGTGCAGTCCGGTAGTAGGTTCGTCAAGAATATAGAGCGTCTTGCCCGTATCCCGTTTGGAGAGTTCGGTGGCCAACTTCACACGCTGGCTCTCGCCACCGGAGAGCGTGGTGGAAGACTGCCCCAGCTTGATATACCCCAGGCCGACCTCCTGAATTACCTTAATCTTATTCAATATCTGAGGTACGTTTTCAAAGAATTCCACAGCACGATTTATCGTCATATCCAGTACGTCGGCAATGGACTTCCCCTTGAAGCGCACTTCCAGCGTTTCGCGGTTGTAGCGCTTGCCATGGCAAACCTCACAAGGAACATATACATCGGGCAGGAAATTCATCTCAATGGTTTTGTAGCCGTTGCCCTGGCAGGCCTCACAGCGTCCGCCGCTTACATTGAACGAGAAACGTCCCGCCTTGTATCCGCGGATTTTGGCTTCGGGCAGGCCGACAAACAGGTTGCGGATATCAGAAAAGACTCCCGTATACGTGGCAGGATTGGAGCGCGGAGTACGCCCCAGCGGCGACTGGTCTACATTCACCACCTTATCTATATACTCCAGTCCCTCGATACTGCCATACTCCAAGGGGTCCTGAAGCGAACGGTAAAACTTCTGCGAAAGGATGGGCTGAAGCGTTTCATTAATCAGTGTGGACTTTCCGCTGCCCGATACTCCCGTTACACAAATCAGTTTGCCGAGCGGGAACTCCACATCCACATTTTTCAGGTTATTGCCTCTTGCACCGCGCAGCCACAGGCTATGGCCGTTGCCCTTACGCGTTCGGCAGGCACTTCAATGGCACATTCGCCGTTCAAATACCGGGAAGTCAGCGTATGCGTCCGCAACATCTGCTGCGGAGTGCCGGCAAATACCACCTCGCCCCCCAGCCTGCCTGCCTTGGGGCCCATATCTATAACATAATCGGCGGCAAGCATCATGTCTTTATCATGCTCCACCACAATCACGGAATTACCCATATCGCGCAACTCCTTCAGCGAATGGATAAGCCGCAGATTATCGCGCTGGTGCAATCCGATGCTCGGCTCATCCAGTATATACAACACGTTCACCAACTGCGAGCCTATCTGCGTAGCCAGCCGGATACGCTGGCTTTCGCCGCCGGAGAGGCTGACGGCGCTGCGGTCCAGAGACAGATAATCCAATCCCACATCCAGCAGGAATTTCAGGCGGGTACGGATTTCTTTCAATATTTCTACCGCAATCTGCTGCTGTTTCCTGCTAAGATATTGGTCTACGTTCATCAGCCAGTCATACAACTCGTTGATGTCCATTGTGGAGAGTTCGTAGATGTTTTTATCGTGAATACGGAATGACAAGGCTTCCTTGTTCAACTTCGCTCCGTGACATTCGGGACAGACAGCCGTCCTGGCAAATTGCTCCGCCCACTTCTGTGCCGTGGCAGACGCATCCTTTTCCTGCAACATCTGGATATACTTCACCACTCCCTCAAAAGTGACAAAGTAGTCGGAAGACGTACCGATAAGGGAGCTTTTTATCTTTATACGCTCATCCGAACCGTATAGAATCTCATCTATCGCATCGTCCGGCAGCTCCCTGACAGGAGTTTTCAGTGTAGCTTCATACTTCTCCAACAATGCGGCAATCTGCCAGAATATCATGCTGTTCTTGGCTTTTCCCAAAGGGATGATGGCTCCCCCGCTGATGGAAAGCTCGCGGTCGGGGATAATCTTGTCTATATCAATCTGGCTCACCACACCCAAACCTTTCACATTTGGGACACGCCCCCCTGCGGAGAATTGAAGGAGAAGTTATGGGGGGCAGGCTCGCGATAGGACAGTCCGGTGACAGGACACATCAAAACGCTTACTGTAATGGCGCACGCTTTCGCTTTGGGCGTCAAGCACCATCAGCAGCCCGTCGCCCTGACGCATGGCAACGGCAACGCGTTCTTCAGGCGGGTGTCGTCTTTATCCGCCATATATGTGGGAAGGAAAAACATCCGAAAGTACTGGATGTGGGATGTGGCGTGGAATTTTATCGATTGTGGCATTAAAAACTCGGCGCAAGAGAAGTCGTGGGAACGGATCTGGATGCAGACTGCATGACTTCTACAAGGGATAATATGCAGGTAAACCATCTCGATTTGTCTCTGGGAACCTTTTATGTGGGAAATCTGATTGATGATGAAGAACTTCAGGAAAAGGTTGGGACAGAGGAATATGAGATTGTTGTGGCAAATATTTTAGCACCAGTTATCATTGCCATGGCACCTGTCATTCCGGCCAGATTAAAACAGGGTGGTTATTTTATCACTTCCGGCATCATTGATTTTAAGGAAAACGAAGTAAAAGAAGCGATGGAAGCAGCAGGACTTACTGTAGTGGAAATCAATCATCAGGGTGAGTGGGTAAATATTACCGCACAGAAACAGTAGGAGCAGGGTATGTACCAGTTTTTTCGTGGAAGATGAACAGGTGCAGCAGGATCGGATCTGCATTGTGGGCAGTGATGTCAATCATATCGGTCATGTGCTGCGCATGAAGACAGGGGAGAAAATCCGCATCAGCGATCAGAGCGGCAGATCGTATTTTTGCCGTATTCTGGAAATTACAGAGGAAGAGGTCTGGGCACAGATAGAGGATACCGATGAAATGGGAACAGAGTTTTCCCATAAGGTGTATCTTTTTCAGGGCCTTCCTAAAAGTGATAAGATGGAACTGATCATACAAAAGACCGTGGAACTTGGTGTCTATACCGTCATACCGGTTGCCATGAAAAACTGTGTGGTAAAAGCTGGATGAAAAGAAGGCACAGAGCAAATGTAAGCGGTGGCAGGCAATTGCAGAGAGTGCGGCAAAACAGTCGAAGCGGACCGTGATTCCGCAGATTCAGATGCCACTTTCCTGGAAACAGGCATTGGAAGAGGCAAAGGAGCTGGACGTTGTCCTGGTTCCGTATGAGAATGAAAGAGGAATGGAAGCAACAAGAGAGATCTTTCGCTCGATTCCGGAAGGGGCGTCCATCGGAGTAATGATCGGTCCGGAGGGCGGATTTTCCCCGGAAGAGATTGCGCAGCTGGATAAAGACATGCATCGGATCTCTCTTGGCAGACGTATTTTGCGCACAGAAACAGCAGGAATGGCAACACTTTCCATGCTGATATACGAATTGGATATATAAGAAGGGGAAAAATGGAAGCATATTTGGATAATTCGGCAACGACAAGATGTTGTGAGGAAGCGGCACAGCTGGTGGTAAAATTACTGACGGAGGATTATGGAAATCCATCTTCCCTGCACAACAAAGGCGTGATCGCCGAAAATTATATGAACGATGCAAGAAAAAAAATTGCAAAGACATTAAAGGTACAGGAAAAAGAAATCTGTTTTACTTCGGGCGGAACAGAGTCTAATAATCTTGCAATTATCGGTGTGGCAGAGGCAAACAAGCGAAGTGGAAAACATGTGATAACGACGTCCATTGAACATCCGTCCGTGTCGGCAACGATGGCATATCTGGAGGAACACGGATATGAAGTCACATATCTTCCGGTAGATGCTTATGGTGTGATTTCTCTGGACGATCTGAAAGCGGCAATCCGGCCGGATACCATTCTGGTTTCCCTCATGCAGGTAAATAATGAAATCGGAGCGGTGGAGCCGATCGCGGAAGCGGGGGCACTGATCAAACAGTGTAATCCACAGACGCTTTTTCATGTGGATGCCATTCAGTCCTATGGAAAAATGAGAATTTATCCGGCAAAAAATGCATGTAGACCTTACTTCTCGGGTCAGCGGACATAAGATTCATGGACCGAAAGGAAGCGGATTTTTATATATCAAAGACAAGACGAAAATTCATCCGCTGTTAAACGGAGGCGGACAGCAGAGGGGAATGCGTTCCGGCACGGAAAATGTTCCGGCAATCGCAGGACTTGGCGTAGCAGCGGAACGTATTTATACTGGTTTTGAGGAAAAAATCGACCGGATGTATACCCTGCGAGAGCATTTTATTGAGGAAGTGACAAAAATTCCGGGTGTACACGTCAACGGTCATACCGATCGCAGCAATGCACCGCATATTGTCAGTGTCAGCACGGAAGGTGTGCGCGCGGAAGTATTGCTTCATGCATTAGAGGATAAAGAGATCTATGTGTCAGCGGGAAGTGCATGTTCTTCCAACAAGCCTTCCGTCAGTCATACGCTAAAAAGTATTGGCTTAAAGCCAGAGTTTTTGGATGCAACCATCCGGTTCAGCTTTTGCGTGGAGACAACGGAAGAAGAGATTGATTATGCAGTAAAAGAGATGGCGGCATTGGTTCCGATGCTGCAGAAATATACAAGACATTAGAAAAAGGAGAGCAGTATGTATAAATCATTTTTGATTAAATATGCGGAAATTGCCATTAAGGGAAAGAACCGTTATTTGTTTGAGGATGCACTGGTACAGAATATCAGATATCATCTTAAGCGTGTAGAGGGAACCTTCCATGTACGCAAGGAAAACGGACGTATCTATGTGGATACGGAAGGAGAATACGATTATGATGAAACTGTAGAAACATTACAGAGGATTTTTGGAATCGTAGGAATCTGTCCGGTAGTACTGGTCGAAGATGAAGGATTTGATGCCCTGGCAAAAGTAGTATGTGACTATGTGGATCGCACATATCCGGACAAAAATTTTACATTTAAGGTGGATGCGCGCCGTGCCAGAAAGAATTATCCGATGACTTCGATGGAGATCAATGCAGCTGTTGGGGAAAAGATTCTTGAAGCATTTCCGGAAACCAGCGTTGACGTACATCATCCGGAGGTGATGATTCATATCGAGGTCCGCCCGATGATCAATATTTATTCCACAGAGATCCCGGGACCGGGAGGCATGCCGCTTGGCACAGCAGGCCGTGCAATGCTTCTTTTATCCGGCGGAATCGATTCACCGGTTGCCGGATATATGGTATCCAAACGAGGGGTAACACTTGAAGCGACCTATTTTCATGCACCGCCATACACCAGTGAGCGTGCAAAACAGAAAGTGATTGACCTGGCAAAGAAAGTTGCAAGATATTCCGGACAGATCAAGCTTCATGTGGTGAACTTTACCGATATCCAGCTTTATATTTATGAGAAATGTCCGCATGAGGAACTGACTATCATCATGCGCCGCTATATGATGAAAATTGCAGAGCATTTTGCCGAAGAGGGAAAATGTCTGGGTATGATTACCGGAGAGAGTATCGGGCAGGTGGCAAGCCAGACCATGCAGTCCCTTGCTGTGACCAATGAAGTGTGTCATATGCCGGTATACCGTCCGCTCATTGCCATGGACAAGCAGGATATTGTATCAATCGCAGAAAAAATTGACACATACGAGACGTCCATTCTTCCGTATGAGGATTGTTGTACGATTTTCGTGGCAAAGCATCCGGTTACCAAGCCAAGCCTGAAACATATTAAAAAATCAGAGTGCCGGCTGGAAGAAAAAATAGACGAACTGATGCAGACAGCAATCGATACGACAGAGACGATTCTGGTAGATGCAGAATAATCTGTTTTTGGAAAATTATTTCCGTGAAACAAAAAATCCCCTGTCTGCAATACAGACAGGGGATTTTGTAAGTAATTACTGGGAAATAATGTATGGCTTTAAAGCTTCCAGAATCTCATTCAGATTATCCTCGGTATGGATGGCGAGATCAATCGGCTTGGAAAGATCCAGGCTGAAGATTCCCATGATGGATTTTGCGTCAATGACATATCTGCCGGAAATCAGATCAAAATCGTATTCAAACTGAGAGATGGTATTAACAAATGATTTACTTTTCCAATAGAATTTAATGAAATCTGTACTGTTTTCATAATGAAAACCTCCTTGAAAATATTCATGAAAAACTCATGCTGTTTATATCTTTGATAGTAATAGTTTTTATTGGAAAAGTCAAGAAATGTATGAAGATAATTGTATAAAGGAGTAAAAATGAAAAAAGCAGCATTACACAATCTGGGATGCAAAGTGAATGCATATGAGACAGAAGCTATGCAGCAGATGCTTGAAGAAGCGGGGTACGAAATCGTGCCGTTTTCGGAGAAAGCAGATGTCTATGTGATCAATACCTGTTCCGTAACAAATATGGCGGACCGCAAATCAAGACAGATGCTGCACCGGGCAAAAAAGCGGAATCCGGATGCGGCTGTTGTTGCTGCCGGATGCTATGTACAGACCAAAGAGAATGAGGCAAAATGTGATGAAGCAATTGATATTCTGATCGGAAATAATCAGAAAAAAGAGCTGGTAGAGCGGCTGGATGCTTTCTTTGCGGGCAGAGGAGAAAAGGTGGAGGCTGTGGTGGATATTAACCACGAAAAACAGGCATTTGAGGAGCTGACACTGGATCATGCAGCAGAGCATACCCGCGCGTTTATAAAAGTACAGGATGGCTGTAACCAGTTCTGCAGTTACTGCATTATTCCGTATGCCAGAGGACGGGTGAGAAGCAGAAATGTTCAGAATGTTCTGGAGGAAGTAAAGCGTCTGGCAGCGTCCGGATATCAGGAAGTGGTACTGACCGGAATTCATCTGAGCTCCTACGGGATTGACTGCGGGGAAAGTCTGCTGCATCTGATCCAGATGGTGCATCAGGTGGAGGGAATCCGGCGTATCCGTTTAGGATCGCTGGAACCGAGAATCGTGACGGAAACATTTGCAGAAGAACTGGCAAAGATGGAGAAGATCTGTCCGCATTTTCATCTGTCACTGCAGAGCGGATGCGATGCAACGCTTGCCCGGATGAACCGGAAATATACGACGGAAGAATACGAAAATGCATGCAATATTTTACGGAAAAACTTTACGCATCCGGCAATCACAACGGATGTTATTGTTGGATTTCCTGGAGAGACAGAAGAAGAATTTGCACAGACAAAGGAATATTTAAAACGCATTCATTTTTATGAGATGCATATTTTTAAATATTCCCGACGGCAGGGAACCCGTGCGGCAGTGATGGAACATCAGGTGCCGGAGGAAATCAAGACGAAGCGCAGTGCCCAGCTGCTGGCACTTGCGGAAAGTATGTCGAGGGAATTCCGCGCATATTATGTGGGAAAAGAGGAAGAAGTACTCTTTGAGGAACCAATGGAAGTTGACGGAGAAACGTGGTATACTGGATATACCAAAGAGTATGTAAAGATCGCGGCAAAAACGGCAGAACCGCTTGATAATGTGATGAAAAGGGGAAGAGTGGAAGCGGCTCTGACCGATGAGATTTACCGTATGAAACTATAGCGCTTGTATTTTTCCTCAATTTCGTATACAATAGATGGGACAGGACTTGTTGGAATGAACAAGGGCAGGGACGGCGAATATGGAGAATTTAAATAATACACAATATTTTACAGTACAAAAGGAACCGGAATTACAGGTAAGAGATGTTTTAGAGATCGTATTCCGTGCATTGAGTGAGAAAGGATACAATCCGGTGAATCAGATCGTAGGATATATTATGTCCGGAGATCCGACATATATTACCAGTCATAACAATGCGAGAAGTCTGATCATGAAAGTAGAGCGGGACGAACTTGTAGAAGAAGTTTTACGTGCATACATCAAAAACAATTTCCTGGGAATAATCCGGTACGGGAGAATTATGCGGATTTTAGGATTGGATTTCGGTTCAAAGACAGTGGGTGTTGCAGTGAGTGATGCGCTGTTAATTACAGCGCAGGGAGTGGAAATTATCCGAAGGAAAGCTCCAACGAAACTCAGGCAGACACTGGCGCGGATCGAACAGCTGGTAAGCGAGTACGAGGTGGAAAAAATTGTGCTCGGTTACCCGAAAAATATGAACAGTACAGAAGGGGAGCGCTGCGAGAAAACAAAAGAATTCAAGGAAATGCTTGAAAAACGCTGTGGTCTCCCTGTTATTTTATGGGATGAACGGCTGACAACAGTTGCAGCAGACCGTTCGATGATGGAAACAGGAATTCGAAGAGAAAACCGCAAGGAATATGTAGATGAAATTGCGGCTATTTTTATATTACAGGGATATCTGGATTATCTTTCAAATCATCCAGAAGAAAAATAAAAATACAAGGAAAAAATAAATGGAAAAAATTCAGTTTACAGATCCGGACACCAATGAGGTGGTGGAATTTGCTGTGGAAGAACAGACACAGCTGAATGGAATCAGATACTTACTTGTCTCTGATGGCAATGAAAACGGGGACAGTGAAGCATATATATTAAAAGAAATAAAGACACAGGATGAGGAAGTATTTTACGAGATGGTAGATGATGATACAGAGTTTGCTGCACTCGCGAAAATATTTGCTGAACTTGCGGATGAAGAAACACAGCTTTTATATTAGAGCGGAATATTATATTTGGAGGATTTATGAAAAAACAGGAAAAACAGAATAACAGTAAGCTTAAGATTATACCGTTGGGAGGTCTTGAGCAGATTGGTATGAATATTACTGCCTTTGAATACGAAGACAGTATTATTGTGGTGGATTGCGGTCTCGCATTCCCGGAAGATGACATGTACGGAGTGGATCTGGTGATTCCGGATGTCACTTATTTAAAGGAAAATATTGATCGTGTCAAAGGATTTTTTATTACGCACGGACATGAGGATCATATTGGTGCCATCCCATATGTTTTAAAAGATGTCAATGTGCCGATTTATTCGACCAGACTGACCAATGCCCTGATCGAGCACAAACTCGAAGAGCATGATATGCTCAAAAAAGTAAAAAGAAAAGTTGTCAAATACGGACAGCACATCAATCTTGGATGTTTCCGTGTAGAGTTTATCCGCACGAATCACAGTATTCAGGATGCGGCGGCACTTGCGATTTATTCCCCGGCAGGAATTGTCCTGCATACAGGAGATTTTAAGGTTGATTATACACCGGTATTTGGAGATGCCATTGATCTGCAGCGTTTCGGCGAGATCGGTAAAAAAGGAGTGTTAGCACTGCTTTGTGACAGTACCAATGCGGAGCGCCCGGGATTTACAGATTCCGAAAAGTCAGTAGGAAAAACGCTGGATAACATTTTTTCCGAGCATAAAAATACAAGAATTATTATTGCGACATTTGCATCCAATGTGGATCGTGTGCAGCAGATCATCAATTCTGCAGACAAGTTTGGCAGAAAAGTTGCGATTGAGGGACGAAGCATGGTCAATATTGTATCCATCGCTTCGGAACTGGGATATATTTCCCTGCCGGATAACATTCTGATTGATGTGGATCAGCTAAAAAATTTATCCGGATGAAAAGACGGTTATCATTACAACGGGAAGCCAGGGAGAGTCCATGGCCGCATTGTCCCGCATGGCATCCGGCATGCACCGCAAAGTTACCATTAAGCCAAATGATACCATTGTATTCAGTTCCCATCCGATTCCGGGAAATGAGAAATCGGTTACCGGTGTGATCAATGAACTGATGCGCAAGGGTGCAGATGTGATTTTCGAAGATGTACATGTCAGCGGACATGCGTGCAAGGAAGATATCAAGCTGATTTATTCTCTGGTAAATCCGCTGTACGCGATTCCGGTGCATGGAGAATACAAGCATCTGATTGCACAGGCGAAGATTGCGGAAGAGCTTGGATATGACAGTGATCATATCAAAATCCTTTCTTCCGGAGATGTGCTTGAGATCGATGAGAATGGTGCAGAAGTGACCGGACATGTGCCGGTTGGCAATGTAATGGTAGACGGACTTGGTGTCGGAGATGTCGGAAATATCGTTCTTCGGGATCGTCAGCGTCTGGCAGAAGACGGAATTATTATTGTCGTCATGACACTCGAAAACGGATCCGGACAGGTACTTGCAGGACCGGATATCGTATCGAGAGGTTTCGTCTATGTACGTAATTCCGAGAGTCTGATGGATGAAGCAAAAACCGTTCTCGATAAGACCATGGATTATTGTATGGATCACAACATTACAGATTGGGGCAAGATCAAAAATGAAGTAAAAGATGCTCTGGGTGATTTCGTCTGGAAAGAGACCAAGAGACGTCCGATGATCATGCCGATTATCATGGAAGTATAGGGGTATTATGAATAAAGCTTTGTTCACTTTCATTAAAATTGCGTTTGTTATTATGCTGATCCTGCTGATTTTATATGGAACCGTTCATTTATGCAGGACCTGTTATGATTACGGGTATCGTTTCTTTGCAGAAAAGCAGATGGTACCGGATACGCAGGATGTGGAAAGCACGGAGGCACAATAGAAATAAATATGATAGTAGATGAACGACTGGTAACATATATCAATTCCCTGGATACGGGAAATACCAGAATTTTGGATGCTGTCGAACGAGAAGCTCTGGATTCCTATGTCCCGATTATTCGGAAGGAGATGCAGAGCTTTTTGAAGCTTTTGCTGGCGATGACAAAACCAAAAAGAATTCTGGAAGTCGGTACTGCGGTAGGGTTTTCTTCCATTCTGATGGCAGAATATGATCCGGTACCGTGTGAGATTGTCACGATTGAAAATTATGAAAAGCGAATCCCGATTGCCCGGGAAAATTTTAAGAGAGCAGGGAAAGAAGAGCAGATTACACTGCTTGAAGGGGATGCAGCGGAAATCCTTCCGACACTCACCGAGCCGTTTGATCTGATCTTTATGGATGCCGCAAAAGGACAGTATATTCATTTTATGCCGGATATTCTGCGTCTGCTGAAAACCGGAGGGACACTTGTCTCGGATAATGTGCTGCAGGATGGGGACATTATTGAGTCCCATTATGCGGTGATCCGCAGAAACCGGACGATTTACAAACGGATGCGGGAATATTTGTATGAGTTAACGCACCGGAAAGATCTGGTAACAGCGGTGCTGCCGGTGGGAGATGGAATTACAGTCAGTACAAAAGTAGAGGTAGAAAACGATGAGAAAGAATGAGTTGCTTGTTCCGGCAAGCAGTCTGGAAGTATTAAAAATTGCAGTTATTTATGGAGCCGATGCGGTCTACATCGGGGGAGAGGCATTCGGACTCAGAGCCAAGGCAAAAAACTTTACCATGGAAGAGATGGCAGAGGGAATTGCATTTGCACATGCACGGGGAGTTAAAGTTTATGTGACGGCAAATATTCTGGCACATAATTATGATCTTGACGGTGTGCGGGAATATCTTACGGAACTGCAGAACATGAAGCCGGACCGGCCGGATGCTCTGATCATTGCAGATCCGGCAATCTTTACGATCGCCGGAGAAGTATGCCCGGATATTGACCGCCATATCAGTACACAGGCAAACAACACCAATTACGGAACATTTCAGTTCTGGGAGAAACTCGGTGCTACCCGTGTGGTAACGGCAAGAGAACTTTCCCTGCGGGAGATCCGGCAGATCCGGGAACACATTTCCGATGATCTGGAGATAGAGACATTTGTACATGGCGCTATGTGTATTTCCTATTCTGGAAGATGTCTGCTGTCCAATTATTTTACAGGAAGGGATGCCAACCGCGGGGCATGTACACATCCGTGCCGGTGGAAATATTCTGTGGTTGAAGAGAAGCGTCCGGGTGAGTATTTTCCGGTATATGAGAATGAGCGCGGAACCTATATTTTCAATTCCAAAGATCTGTGTATGATTGAGCATATTCCGGATCTTCTGGAAGCAGGAATTGACAGTTTTAAGATTGAGGGACGTATGAAGACCGCACTTTATGTGGCAACGGTGGCGCGTACTTACCGTAAGGCGATTGACGATTATCTGGAATCTCCGGAGAAATATCAGGAAAATATGCCATGGTATCTCGAACAGATCAAAAGCTGCACATACCGCCAGTTTACCACGGGATTTTTTTACGGAAAACCTTCGGAGGAGACACAGATTTACGATAACAACACGTATGAAAAGGGATATACCTATCTGGGAATTGTCGGTCCGAAAAATGAAAAGGGAATGTACCGGGTGGAACAAAAGAATAAATTTTCTGTCGGAGAACAGATCGAAGTGATGAAACCGGACGGACGCAATGTGACAGTTACGGTGCGGGGACTGATGGATGAAAAGGGAGAGCCGATGGAATCCTGTCCGCATCCGCAGCAGATCTTTTATGTGGATCTGGGGATGGAGCCGGATGAATATGATATTCTCCGGAGACGGGAAGAAGAAGCGATCGCCCTGGATTAAAAAAATCTTAAGAAACACCCTCTGTCTGAACAATTGCGAAAGCACAGAGGGTGTGCTAATATAAGACAAAAGGACGTTGTTCTTAAGTAGCGAGTGAACCAGATAAGGAGGAGAGATTATGCGTTTGCAAAGCAAAAAACTGATTGCTGTATTGTGTGCGCTGGCAATGATTATTTCTGTATTTCCAGTACAGGCAGATGCGGCAGCAAAACCGAAATTTGTAAAGAATTATACGGTTCTTTATGAAAACAGCAGCGGTAAGGGTGTGTATACATATACCGTAACCAATCTTACCAAAGGTCAGAGGGTAAAATGGAGCCTTTCCGGCACCGGAAAAAGTTATGCAAAGCTGAAGAAAACAACGACATCCGTGAGCGGAAAGACATCTGCAAACAGTCTGACAATCCGCACCCGGGGAAAGGCAGCCGCAAAGAATAAAACCGTAATTGTACTGCAAAAGTTTACAAAGGGAAGAAGTGCGTGAGCACGATCAAGACAAAGTCTGCCAAGATTAAAATACTGCCGAAAACAATTTCCATTGTAGATAACGGAGTCTTGAAATATCAGGTGGGACAGACCTATCAGTTCCAGTTCCGTATCACTCCGGCAAATGCCATCAGCACCAATGTCTGGACCGCTGTGGATGGAAACGGAAATGATGTTTCGTCCATGATTACAAAGACCGGTGCATTTACTCCGGCAAAAGAAGGTACTTATACCATCACCGTGCAGGCCAAAGCGGGAAATAAAGTGGTTTCCGACAGCAAGGTTATTACTGTCGCAACTTCCATGACCGGAATTGCACAGATGGCAGCAAACAAGGTAGCGGCTGTATATTCCGGAAATGCCAAAAATCTTGTGAAAACAGGAGATTTTTCTATCCGGACCCAGGCAGGTGCAAAGATGGAAATCAAGTCGGCTGTATTTTCCGATGACGGAACACAGGTATTTCTTACAACCTATAATCAGCTGAAAGACGGTGCAACCTATACGGTTACCGATGGACAGTCAACATATGACTTTACCGCATCCGTGGGAAGACCGGTCAGCCTTAGAGTTGTGACAACAGAAGTGACCGTCGGAAAAGAGACACCAATCGAATACGAGATTCTTGATGCAAACGGAATTGATGTCAAGACAGCATATCCGGGAGATATTACTTATACGGAACGGATTACAAATGGTTACCGTACAAAGGATAATAAGATTTATATGACCAGAGTTGGGGATACCGGAACGGTTACACTGACTTATAAATGTGCAAGCGATCCGAATCTGGTACTGACCGGAAGCGGAACCTTTGTATGTAAGGCAGCCAGTGTGTCAAACAACACAAACCTTACACTTACCTCTTCGGAAGCAGTGCCAAATTACAGTGCATCCAGTTACAAGGACAATCATAATGTAGCATCCGGCAGCAATTATTATGTACATTTCCGGGCATTGGATACAGACAATACCGAGATGAAGTATGACAGCATCAAGTTTGAGTCTTCCGATCCGGACACATTGCTTGTAAATCCAGGAAAGAACAATGTTGCTTATGCAACAGCAATCAAGACAGGTACCGCAAATATTATCGTTACCGCAACCTATGCAAAGCAGGAATACACTTATGTATACGAGATTACGGTGGCGGAACCGGCATACCTTGCAACACTGACTGCAGATAATACGCAGATTACCATGTCAAACGCTTATGCGGCAGGCTATAAGGAATACGTCAATATCGATGGACGGGATCAGTATGGTCAGAGTATGAAACTTGAAAACGAGACATACCAGATCGTAGAAAACAGTACCAATAAAGTATCTATGGCTACCTATGATCCGGCAACCGACCGTATGGTATTTGACGCATCCGGAAGGGCAGCAGGTGTTTACAATTATACCCTGACCCTGACAATGAACGGACATAAGGCATCCGTTAATGTTACCGTTGTTGTACAGACTCCTCCTTATAATGGAGCATCTTCCTATAAGGTTGATATCAGCAAACCGGTCATTGATCTGGCAATTACTTCCGGAGCATCTGCATCGGATCTGCTTGCATCAAAAGTGACAACATTGCGTCTGGCAGAGTATCGCGGAGGCGTATTTTATCAGTATGTGAATATTGCATCTGTAAGGATCAGTAAGGGCGGACAATATTATGAAAGTGATCTGTCAAAGGGTGGATCTTCAACAGAACCTGCAGCAATTGGCAGTGGATCAGAAATTCCGATTTCTGCGGTTTCACTGAATGGAAATGTTGTGACAAAGGCACAGACAGGTACTTATCTGCTGGAACTGAAGTTCTATCCAAGTGATGGACAGAGCACATCACTGGCTACAACTACGGGATATCTGGAAGTTACCGACAGTCAGGCAAATCCAGTGATCAGTGTAGATCGCACCGTATCTACCGTAAACTGTAAGACGGCACTGGATCTGGCAAAGAACTGCCTGAGCATTCAGGGAATGGATGGCGGAGTGATTGCAGACTGTACCGTCACCGGATCGAGTGTACCGGGCGCAAGTTATTCCGTTACTTCAGGAATGTCTGTCAATATCAATTCCGTTGTTGTACAGGCAACCACAACACTTTCCGATAAGACAACGGTTGTATCTAATTATACGGTTTCTGTGGGAAGGACATTGAGAAATCAATAGTAAGCTGTTTATTGGTAATGGCATGTAAATAGTGGGGTATGATTCTTTGAATCATGCCCCCTTTTAAGTCAAAATCTGGTGATGCAGACTTTGACCGGGTATTTAATGGAGAAGAAGGAATGAGACAACAACTTCTTGATGAACTTATGCAGATATCAGAAGAGGAAAGTAAATATAAGGCAGGACAGGCCGCGATTGAGGAACAGTTATACAGCGAAGCGTCCATACAGGAGATTGATCGTCAAAAACTGCTCAGAAGGGGAAAACTGATTACTGTAAGACGTCACAGCAGATTTGTGGAATTTCCGTTGCACCGGCATAATTATGTGGAATTTATGTATGTGGTACAGGGGGAGATTACACATGTAATTGACGGAAAAGAAATTAACACTTTATAAAAGGAGATTTACTGATGCTCAATCAGTATGTGGAACATGCGATTCACAGAGCTGAATTTGAAGACATTGGAATCAATTTTATTGCTTTGCCGGAATTTTTTGAAATTCCGCTTGGAATGCTTCAGGAAAAAAATGTTTTAGCGGAGTTCATTGCAGGGGCATTCCGGCAGAAGAGTCCGGTTCCTCATTATCTGATTTTTCGTTTAAAGGAGAATCCCCAGATTGAAAATCTGATGGAGAATATGATAGAATCCATGCTTTATGAATATATGAATGAAGATGTTATCAATCAGTATTCCATGGGACTTGTCTTTTTGTATTTGTTAAATCATTTGGAGAATTTGAGCCATAATTCTTCTATGGATTACAAGGAGACTATTGTGCAGTCGGTTCTTGAATATATCAACAGTGATTGTAAAAATGCAAATTTGACAAAGATTGCAGCAGATACACATCAGTCAGTTACCGTATTAAGTAAGCTGATCAAGCAAAAGACAGGGGCAAATTTTCAGGATTTACTGCAACAGAGGCGATTTCAGGCTGCGGTCAAACTTCTTGAGGAAACGGATCTGTCAATCGAAGATATTTCACTTGATGTAGGATATGAGAATCAGAGTTATTTTTTCAGGCAATTTAAAAAAAGATTTGGTATGACACCGAGATCTTATCGCATAACACATCAAAAATAAAAATATCAAATAAGGACAGTTTTTTGGTCTAATCAGAGGCTAAAAAGCTGTCCTTATTTTTGTTATGGTGAAGCAAATGAAAAAGGAGGCGTGTTTTATGGATACGATACGTGCTATTATTTTTGACCTGGATGGGGTCATTTGTTTCACAGATAACTATCACTATCAGGCGTGGAAAGAATTGGCAGATGCAGAAGGAATCTATTTTGATGAGAAAATTAATGGACGATTAAGGGGTGTAAGCCGTATGGAAAGCCTTGATATCATTTTGGAGCGAGCATCAAGATGCTATACACAGGAAGAAAAAGAACAGCTTGCTACAAGAAAGAATGAAAGTTACGTTCGTCTATTGGAAAAGATGTCTCCAAGGGATCTTTCGGATGAAGTAAAAAATACGTTGGACACCTTGCGACAGCGCGGTTACAAGCTTGCAATCGGATCAAGCAGTAAGAATACAAAGAAGATTTTAAAGCAAATTGGATTAGATGGATATTTTGACGCGGTCAGCGATGGAACAAACATTACAAAGTCAAAACCGGATCCGGAGGTTTTTATAAAAGCGGCGGAAATGGTTGAGGAAAAGCCGGAAAATTGTCTTGTTGTAGAAGATGCACTTGCAGGAATTGATGCGGCTTATGCCGGTGGATTCATAAGTGCAGGGATTGGAGATGCCGCGAGTCATAAATATGTGACATATCCAATCCATACATTTTCGGATCTGCTTTCCATTGATAAGTTGTGAAAAAGTCAGTGGAGAGGTGTAATTTGAATTAATCGTACCTCTAACAATTCTAATGTGACATCCAGTTCGAGGATTTCATCGGAGTTGACAGACACAATTTTCTGATGAAATCCAGGAACGGATGATTTTTTTAACCAATCAATTTCCTGAGGTGTAGTAAGTTCCAATGCACCCATAGAAACCCATTGATCGAAAGCACTTCCATGCGTTCGATTTACATAGGTTTCAGAAATCTTATAGTTTCCCTGTGGAATATCAGATAAACACAGGGAGATCATTACCGGTTCCGAATCAGCAAAAACGGTATAGCGGTCTGTTTCTGTCATATCAAAACGTTCTCCATTCGCATATAAGTAATTAAAATGCCTGTAATTGTAAAGCATGACTTGAAAACTATCATTTTCACGGGTGATAAAATATTCGTCTCCACGCCCAAGAAACTGATCACCCAATTGTTGAAGAAGTGTGTAGGCATAATAACTGGCTTTTGGAATTCCATTTACGGTAAAAAGACCAAGTCCACCGAAAAATAACATATTTGGTAAAGAACTGTCTGCCATAAGATCTGTGAGCGCCTGATAAGTAAAACTTTCCAGACGGTCATAGTTTTCAAGGATGTTCTTGACAATATAACAGGATTTGAAGCAGGTATCATTCAGTAGATCCTGTTGGCTTGGTGTATTATTCCATTCGGATAAGTAGATTGGCAATTTACCAAGATTTAGCCGGCGTCGTTCTCTGAGAACCTGCATGACAAAATCTTTGAGTCCGTCTGGTGATTCCGATAAACTCATGGCATATATGAAACCGAAAGATTCTTTTGAATGATTTTTATTGGAAATCAGTTTGGTGTCATAATAAGTGAAACTTAAACTGTCAGGGATGCAGTCGTTTTGTTTACACCATTCCAGAAAGTTCAGATACCAGTTTTCGTAGCCTTCGGATACGATGTAGTAAGTCGGCGGAAGACTAAATTCAATATCCGGACAGAAATTTTTTACGCAAAGGAAAGTTTCCTTATAAAACTGAAAGAAGTCTTTTTCGTTTGAAAATCCGAAAAGATCCATGTTTGTGTTGGGCTGGTTCCAAAGACCGAATTTCCATGAGCGAATTACCTCAAGTCCATAGCGGTTGCTGATATGTTGCAGAAACTCTGAAACAAGCCGGCACCATGCGGCAATGGAATGGGGTTGGCTGACATTAGAACCAAACAAGCGTTTATTTGGATATTTGGCGAGCTTTTCCGGCATGTAAGAAAGTTGAATCCATGGATTAAGATGAAGTTTGGTTACAAAATCAAGAATTTTATCAATATATGTAAAACTGTACACAGGTGTACCGTTTGCTTTCTCATTGTACACATGCAGATCATCTGAAAATATACCGCATAATTTAATATATTCAAATCCAATCCTATTTTGAAATCTGGTCAACATTTCCTGAATATCACAGATTAACACATCACTGGCACGACCGACTGTCATCATTTTTTTTCCATGTATGTAGCAATACGTAAGAACTTCCATTTACAGAGAAATCAATTTGTTTTTTTTGATATAGGGGGATACGACGTGGGTATGTGTATTGTCGTTTAAATATTTCTTTAATCCTTGCAATGTAATTATGTTGTTTCTAATTGTTGAGAGGTTCTTGTTGCTTTTCTTTTTTTTGCTCGCGCCGATATTCTTTTGGCAGTCATTCCATATTCATTTTTTTTAAAAGAGTTACAAAGGCATGACTATTAGGAAATCCGCTGTCAATCGCTACTTCATCAATATTTTTATCTGTTATGGAAAGTTCCTGCATCGCATGCATAAGGCGGTATTGATTCAGGTAGCTTAGAAAATTCATCCCAAAATAGTCAACGAAGAATTTTGAAAGATAGGGAACGGACAAATGAACTTCATCGGCAAGTTCTTTTAAGGTTATGTTTTCTGTATAGCGCTGTTGGATTAATTGTGATATTTCTGCTATCCGGATAGCGTATTTGTGGTTTTTCTTTTCATTTGCAGTCGATAATTTTACACGGAAATGAAGGTACATAATATCCATAACATTATAGATATATGACCAGTTGCGAAGTTCGTAGCCATCTTTTTTGTCCACATTTGTTTTGATGATGTGAGCAATCAGAGAGCGTAATTGTGCAATTGCTTCCTGATTATCCGACATGGGACTAATACAGAAGAAGCGGGGATGTGATGGAACCGGCAGAATCTGTTCAAATAATGTTTGATTAAACAGAACGGTTATGATGACACAATTGACACCATGTAGTTCATGAAGTGTAAGTGGATTGATGCAAAAAATATCATCTTCCCTGAGACTGTACATATGATCATCAAATTGTAATGTACAGCTTCCGGAAACAATCATGGACAATTCAAAATAATCATGCATCTGTTGGCGGATATGATCAAATCGCTGCATCGTACACCGGATCGGCATGTGTACATCGTTATCGGAAATAAGATAGTAGTTCTCTGACATAAAATTCCTCCATTTCATATAAAAAGGTAACTATATTGATTAAAACATATATGCAATACAAAAATCAATAAAAACATAGGATTTTTAATCTAATTTTTTAGAGGCGAGAACTAAATTTAAGGTAAACGTATAGAAAAAAGAAAAACACATTAAAAAATGAGTGAAACAGATAAAAACAAAATCACATAAAAATTAACAAAAATCTATAATAAGCATAAAGACGAGGTGATAAAAATGAGTGAACCAATTTTAACAGTTGCAAATATGAATAAGAAATTTGGAAGTACAGTGGCTTTGAATGATGTATCACTGACTGTATATCCGGGAGAAATAAGAGGACTCATTGGAGAAAACGGATCGGGAAAGTCAACGGTTACTTCTATTGTAGCAGGAATGCAGGAATGTGACAGCGGTGCGATGACATTTCAGGGACAGAGCTGGAAGCCGCTTAGCATGATCGATGCACTTCACAAGGGAATTGGAATGATTGTTCAGGAGAGCGGAACAATACCGGAGATTACGGTAGCTGAGAATATTTTCCTTGCGGAGTCTGAAAAGTATAAGAATAAGTTCGGCCTGATTAATCGTAAGAAAATGAATGCGGATGCGACCAGGGTGATGAAAAATATCGGTGTCAATGATGTAACAGGCGAAATGCTTATGCAGAAGCTTGATTTTCAAACCAGAAAGCTTGTAGAGATTGCTAAAGTTGTGATGAAAGAACCTCAGATTCTGGTAATCGATGAGACGAGTACAGCATTATCACATGACGGAAGAGAAATTTTATATGACATTATGAATCGCTTCCGTAAAGAAAATAAATCAGTGATTTTTATTTCGCATGATCTGGATGAAATTATGGAAGTCATGTGATACGTTGACCGTTCTTCGAGATGGCAAGATTATCCGGACATTTGAAAAAGCAGAATTTGAGGCCGGAGCAATCCGCGCGAGCATGATCGGAAGAGAGCTGCAAGGTGATTATTATCGAAGTGACTTTCAGGCAAGTTCACAGCCGGAAGTGGCATTGGATGTAAGAAATCTGGTATATGAAGACCGGTTAAAAGGGATTTCATTTCAGGTGCATAAAGGAGAAATCGTTGGAATCGGTGGATTGGCACATTGCGGAATGCATTCTCTTGGAAAGGTTTGTTTTGGAGCATTAAAGCCGGAAGAGGGAAGCGTTACGGTGGAAGACGGAACGATCATTGACAGTCCGGCAATTGCAATGAAGAAACGTGTGGGTTATGTATCGAGGACAGAGATGTTGAGTCGTTATGTCTTAATGCAAGTATTGAAGATAATATTTCAATTGCAGGAATGAGTGAATTTGCGATCAATAATTTTCTGATTCTGAAAAATCGAGAAAAAAAATATGTGAATCATCAGATTGAAGAATTGTCCATCAAATGTGCGGGAAGAGATCAGTCAGTATCACAGCTTTCCGGAGGAAATAAGCAGAAGGTCGTATTTGGAAAATGGATTGGATGTGGAAGTGAAATCCTTATTCTGGACTGTCCGACACGAGGCGTGGATATCGGTGTAAAACAGGCAATGTACCAGCTTATGGTGAGATTGAAAAATGAGGGAAAATCAATCCTTATGATCAGTGAGGAATTACCGGAACTGATTGGAATGAGTGATCGGATTCTAATTATGAAAAATGGTGAGGTCTCTGCGGAATTTGAGAGAAGCGAAACTCTTTCTGATGCACAGATTATTGAATATATGATTTAGGAGGCAAAAAAGAATGACGAAAAATAAAAAAATGATGATAAGTGCGTTGCCTTTTGTAGCACTTGTCGTATTGCTTGCAGTATTTTGTGGAATTGTAAGCAGTAAAGGATATCGTCTGGATATGTATATTAAGATTGTATTTAATGAAGGGATTGTATTATCAATTGTTGCAACAGGTGCAATTTTTATTTATACACTGGGTTCATTTGATATCAGCCTGGGAGCCGCAACGCTTTTTGCGGCCACGCTGGGAGTACTTACCTATAATGCAACTGAAAATTTTGCGTTGATGATTATCGTGATTTTATTAGCAGGAATTGTTTGCTCACTGGTCAATTCAGTGCTTGCGTCCATATTTCATATTCCGGTGTTTGTTACAACGGTAGCAATGATGTCCGTGTTATCCGCGATTGCATCGCAGATTATTACGACAAAAGGTGGTGCGGTTGGTGGAATCAGTATTCCAAGCGAGGTTGTAAAACATCTGGATAACTCGGCATTTAAGATTGGAGTTCTGGTAATCTGGGTTGCGATCTGTGTATTTGTTTTTGATTATACAAAGTTTGGAAGAAGAGAAAAATTTGTAGGTGGAAACCCAATCTGTGCGCAGCTTTCCGGTATTAAATATAACACATATGCAATATTGGGCTTCCTTTTGGCGGGAGTAGGAGTAGGAATCGGTGCATTTATGACATTGGTATATACACCATCTGTTACAACAACGACAGCCGGGGATATTGGAATGAATATTATGGTTGCAATTGTATTTGGAGGAATGCCGATTTCAGGTGGTGCCAGATCAAAGATTTACGCGGCAGTTGTTGGAGGATTCTCTTATATTGTATTAAATAATATTTTGGATCTGCTCATTGATTCTACATCGGGATATGGCATTACGCAGATTGTAAGTGCAGTGTTTTTTCTGATTATAGTATATGTTGCAAGCGTTAACTATCGTTCGCAGACTTTACCGCGATAAAACAAGAATTTAACACATTGTGTGTTAAAGATAAATTTTAAAAGAAAACAGGGAGGAAGAAATTTATGAAACGAACAATGAAAAAAATGTTAAGCTTTGGTCTTGTTGCAGCTATGTCTCTGACAATGCTGGCCGGATGTGGAAACAGTAAGGATGCAACAAATGATACAAATGTTTCAAATGGACAGGAGGAAAAAAAGCCGACAGGAGATGTCAAGATTGGTGTTCTGGTTCAAGATGTCAGTGGTGAGGAAGCATTAGGATTCCGTTCTTACTATGAGAATTATATTGCGGATCAGTATGGTGTAACATTTACTTACACAGACGAACTTAAGGATGCTGCAAGTGAGAAATCTGCAATTGAGAAGTTTGCTTCTCAGGGATATCAGGCAGTCATTTCTTTTTCAAGCAATGATCGTGCATTACAGATTGAAACATGTGAGGAAAACAAGATTTATTATGCAGTTGCAGCAGGAACACTTGATCAGGAACAGTTTGAAAAATATAAAACAGATGAATATTTTCTTGGACAGGTGGGTCCGAGTATGGATACAGAGTATGAAGCTGGTGTAGAAATGGGCAAGTTCTTTGCAGATAAAGGCATTAAGACTGCTGCAATCTATGGCGCATTTATTCCGAATCCAATGCACGTATATCGTACAGCCGGCGTACTTGCAGGACTTGGACTTTCTTATGGCGGAGCGACAACTGAAGAGGATGTAGTTGGTTTGATTTTTGCTGATCAGGGTATAGATTTGTCAAAGATTTCAGGAGATATCAAGATCGTATCTTATTTACAGGGATATGGTGATACAACAACAGACGAGATCAATGCAGCCATTCAGGCGGCTCCGGAAGCATTCATCTCTGTCGGAATGGCAACAACATTCTTTACACAGCAGTTGAATGCAGCAGGTATTGAGTTTTCTGATATTGATTCCTTTACCAAGAGTAATGGAGAGGCAATCACAAACGGAAAGCTTGTATATCTTGCTGGAAAATATTCATCATCGGTAGGACCTGCTTTTGCATTAGTGATGAATGCAATCAATGGGAATGTAATTCGTGATGCGCAGGGAAATGCTGTGTCACTCAGCCAAAATTATCAGGTAGCAACAGATAGTGAGACATTTGATAAATTTTACAAGAATGATAATGGTGATAACCCGATTTACAGTAGGGATACATTGGATCAAATTATTGGTGATACAGTTACTTTTGATACTATCAATGAGGTGGTTGCATCTAATTAACTTGTTTTTTATTATTTGGTCGCGGCTTCTTAAAGAAGCCGCACCCTCTCCCAATAGATGAATTTATTACTTTCATCTATTGGGAGAGGGTATGAAAAATTATCCTGTAAAAAGAAAGGAGAGATAACATGAAAAGTAAAACAGACTTTGTATAAAAAAGTTTAGACAGGAGCACTTGCCATACCGGTACTGGTGGCTATTTTGTTACAGGGTATTTGTATGGCAAAAGGAAAAACAATGATCATGAATATGACAAGCTTTGACAATTTTGTTGTCTATATTGCAATTGTTATGATCACAACTATCGCTTTGTCCATCAATCTTAACAGTGGACGTTTGATTTTTCTTTGGGATCAATGGCATTGCTTTCCTCTGTGATTGGTGCAAAGATTACATATTCGTTTTTTAGGTGGAGGTCAGGGCAGTGCACCGATAATGCTGATGCTTACTATTTTATTTGGTATGCTGCTTGGACTGATTTCCGGTGTTTTGTATGTGGTTTTACATTTGCCACCAATTATTACGTCTCTTGGTGTAACACTGATTTATGAAGGAATTCTTTTTACAATTACAGAAGGTCGTTACGTTATGAAAGAGGTACAGAATTCATCCATGACTGCTTTTACAGGAAACTGGCTTTATGCAGCAATTATTATTGTGGCGGTATTGGTAATTATTATTGGACTCTTTGATTATACAAAATTCGGATACGATTATAACGCACTTAAGAATGGTCAGAAGGTTGCAGTTAATACCGGAATTAAAGAAATTCCAAATGCAATTGCCTGTTATGTGATCTGCGGTGGCCTGATGGGAATTGTTGGCTTTTTAAACGCTTCCAGAAATACAACCATCAATGGAGGTCAGCTTAACTTTGGATCTATCAGTATTATGTTTACTGCATTTCTTCCAATGTTTATTGGATCTTATATCAGCAGATTTACCAATGAAAAGATTGGATTTTTACTTGCAGCTTTATGTATGTCAATGTTGAATTCCACATTTGCGGTATTCTCAAATGAAGTAAATGCATCCATGCAGGCAATCATTAATGCTTTATTGCTTGTAGTGTTCCTAATTTATCTGAGTAACGAACATTTATTGATTCGTGTGTTTACCGGAAAACGCAAATAAATTGCGTCAAGTTTTTACAAAAAACCTGACATGTAGCGTCAGTCTTTGCTGAATGCAACCTTAAATAACTGATGCTTAACAAATGGAGGACAGAAATATGATCAATTTGACAAAGGCACCCTTCTTTCTTGTGAAAGAGGATATCGAGTGGGTTGAAAATACAAAAAAAGCAATGACGTTAGAAGAAAAAATCGGTCAGTTATTTGTACCGATCGGATATTCAGGAGATGCAGATTATCTGGAACATGTTATGCTTTCACACCATATCGGTGGAATCATGTATCGGTGCGGTGAGGCTAAGGAGATGCAGAGAACACATCGTTATCTTCAGGAACATAGTAAAATTCCACTTTTGGTCGGAGCTAATCTTGAGGATGGTGGATGTGGAATTGCAACGGATGGAACACAGTACGGAAAACAGATGCAGATAGCTGCAACCGGAGATACCGAGGACGCCTATCGTTTAGGAAAAGTAAGTTGCAGCGAGGGGGCAGCGGTGGGATGTAACTGGGCGTTTGCACCAGTGGTTGATATTGATAGAAACTGGAGAAATCCGATTACTAATGTGCGTACATATGGTGACGATCCGGATCGGGTCTTAGCATGTGGTGTTAATTATATAAAGGCTGCAAAAGAAGAAAATGTACTTGTTGCAATTAAACATTTTCCGGGAGATGGCTGCGATGAGGTGGATCAGCATATTCTTACCAGTGTGAACAGTCTCTCCTGTGAGGAGTGGGATGCAACCTACGGAAAGATTTACAGCGGACTGATTCAGGCGGGAGCGCAGACGGTGATGGTCGGTCATATTGCACAGCCGGCATACCAGAAAGCTTATAATCCGGATTTTCCGGACAAGTTAGTTCCTGCAACACTTTCTCCGGAACTGTTAAAAGGCTTGCTTCGTAAAAAGCTTGGATTTAACGGATTGATTGTTACCGATTCTACCTGCATGGTTGGTTTTAGCTGTGCAATGGAAAGAGAGAAGGCGGTGCCTTATGCAATTGAAGCCGGATGTGATATGTTCCTCTTTAATAAAGATCTGGACGAAGATTATCGGTATATGTTAAACGGATACAGGCAGGGAATTCTGTCGGAGCAGCGTTTGGACGAGGCAATCACAAGAATTCTTGCAACTAAGGCTGCGCTGGGTCTTTATAAGAAAGCAAAGAGTGAGATTGTGCCGACGGAAGAAGCACTTCGTGTGATGCGTTCGGACGAACATGTCACATGGGCGAAAGAAAGTGCCAATGCTGCGGTTACGCTGGTTAAGGATACACAGAAGATCTTGCCGCTGAGTCCGCGGAAAACGAAGAAAGTACTGCTTGAGATTATGGGAGATTTCCCTTCAAATGAGAGAGTGTTGGAGAGTTTTCGAAGCAAACTGGTAAAAGAAGGCTTTGATGTAACGATATATGAACCGGAGAATTTCGAGACTGCAAAATTTGATGTCGGGACGTTTAAGAAAAGTTATGATCTCGTTATCTATATAGGAAATGTTGAGAATGCTTCCAATAAAGTGACCAATCGTCTTTCCTGGTACACATTCTGGGGAAACGGAAACAATGTTCCGTGGTTTGTTGCGGAACGTCCGGTGATGTTCATCAGCCTCGCAAATCCGTATCATCTGATAGATGTGCCGATGATCAAAACCTATATCAACGGATATTCTAACAGTGAGTATGTGATAGAAAGCGTTGTGGAAAAAATCATGGGAAGAAGTGCATTTACTGGTAAGAATCCAGTAGACCCGTTCTGTGGAAAAGAGTACTTGAAGTGGTAAGAGTGAGAGAAAAAAGTTATGGTGAAAAATTTAAAATTGTTGGATAAAGCGTTGCAGCTGTTACCGGAAGTAAAAGAAACGGTGGTTGAACCTCTGGATATAGCAGCTTTTTTAAAGCCTCTTAAAAAGGGAGATTCAGTTGAAATTGATTTTGGTCGACATCTTGTGGGGCACATAAAATTAAAGTTGGGGTATGTTCGTTCACATCCGGATGCTCCGGTATGGCTTCGTTTCTCGTTTGCAGAAAATAAAAAGGAATTCGAGGAACGGGTGGAAGATTATCAGGGCTGGATCTGTTCGGCATGGGTGCAGCAGGAACAGGTGCATATTGATCTTGTCCCGGGAGAATATTTTCTGCCCAGAAGATATTCGTTTCGTTACGTGAAAATCGAAGTGCTTGATGTCAGCTCTAAATTTGACCTGATTATTGAAGAGGCAAAAGCGGTTGCGTTGTCTTCAGCAGATGATAGCCGTTTATCCGCATATCATAGCGAGAATAAGGAATTGGAACAGCTTGATCGCATTGCCTGTAATACGCTGCATGATTGTATGCAGAAGGTATTTGAGGATGGACCAAAACGTGACCAGAGACTCTGGATGGGAGATCTTCGTCTGCAGGCACTTGCCAATTACGAGACTTATCAGATGAATGATATGGTAAAAGGATGTCTGTATCTGTTTGGGGCCTTACCGATGGAAAACGGTCAGGTTGGAGCCTGTGTATTCTTAGATCCGGAGCCGGAAGTGGATGATACGAGTATGTTTGATTATTCACTTCTGTATGTTGTTGCTTTGTGGGATTATTATAAGCAGACAAAAGACAAGGAGGCGCTTCGTGACTTGTGGGAGACTGCAAGAACACAGATTTCGTTGGCGCAGAAACGAGTGGATAACGGCATTGTAAGAGACCGTGATGTGTTAGGATGGTGTTTTCTTGACTGGTCGCTAGAATTAAATAAGCAGGCGGGAGCACAGGGGGTTTTACTGTATGCGATGCAGAGTGCGATTGCAATTGCACAGGAATTAAGAGAAAATCGTGATGCAGAATGCTTAAAGGAACTTATGAAGTCTATCGAAAGGCAGCAAAAGCATATTTTTACGATGAAAAGAAAGGACTTTTTGTCAGCGGAGAAAATAGACAGATTTCTTATGCAAGTCAGGTCTGGCTGATTCTTGGCGGTGTAGTCGATTCCGAAGAAGGTCTTCGGATTTTACATAATGTTGCAGCAGATAGGGAGGCTCTTGAGATGGTGACTCCGTATATGTATCACTACTATATTGAAGCATTGTTAAAATGCAACGCGGATGAGGAAGCACTTGCTGTTTTGACAGAGTATTGGGGTGGTATGGCGCGGCTTGGTGCAGATACATTCTGGGAGCTGTATAATCCGAAGAATCCGGATGAATCCCCGTACGGCGGAACTATTGTCAATAGTTATTGTCATGCATGGAGCTGTGCACCGGCCTATTTCTTGCGTAAATATTTTGGAGAAAATTAAATAGGAGGAACTATTTATGGAAAAAAATTGGGAGCAAAGTGCTTTTAATGATGGTTCTGTTTGTTGTTATATTTGGACTAAATACGATAACTTCTGTAAGATCACAAAATCGTGTAAAACGGTCTGGATTAGAAATCACGGAGCAGTATATTCCAATTCAGACAGAAATATTTACGATTCAAAAAAGTATGGAACGAGGTCAGAAATACCTTAATATTATTAGTTTGTATGATAATGCAGAACTTCGTCAACAGCTTGAAGGTTCATTGGCAGAGGAAGTGTCAACTATTACTGAGAGCGAGAAGAAGATAGATGTGTATCTAAAAGATAATAACAATACAAAGTTAAAAGATGCAATTAAGAAATATGAAGAATTCCTTGATAAAGTGCTCTTGCAATTTTCAACAATACAGGAATATGTAGATACGGGGGATTTTGCGCAGGCAAGTATAGCACTTGGATCCGATTTCCAAAATCTTGTTAGAGATATGGGAGAGAAAACGGAAACGAATCTCACGGAAAATCTGGAAGGTGGAATTTCTGAACAGTCAAAGTTGTATAATCAGGCAGTTGATATGAATATTCAAGTGACGAAAATATTATTTGTTATATTTATAATGGTGTCGGTAGTGGTTCTTTTGATTATGAGGAGAACAGTAAGCAAACCGGCAAGTGCAGCCAGTTGTCAGTTAGATCATATTATTGATGATATTAACAAGAAAAAAGGAGATCTTACAAAACGCATTACAGTCCGTTCACATGATGAAATCGGTCAATTGTCAGAAGGTATTAATAATTTTATTATTCAATTACAGATGGTTATTCGTAAAGTTCACCACCAATCGGAGTCAATGCAGAATTCTCTTGGGGTGATGAATACAGAAGTGAACAGTTCCAGCGAAAATGTAAATTATATTGCTACGACGATGGAAGAAATTACGGCAAGTATGGAAGAAATAGCATCTTCAATTGAAGGGCTTATGAAGAATACACATGAGATATTGGAGTTTGTTAATAATGTAGGTGATCAGACGAAGGAATGTGTTTCCATTTCTTCCGATATTAAAGCTTTGGCAATTGGCGTAAAAGAAGAAACTGAAAAGAAGAAAAATGAAATTTCAAATCTTATTAATGAAAAACAGAATGCTTTATTTTCTTCGATAGAGGCGAGCAGGCAGATTACAAATATAAATAATTTAACCAATGATATTCTTGATATTGCAAGTCAGACAAATCTTCTGGCTTTAAATGCATCTATTGAAGCTGCGCGTGCCGGAGAAGTAGGGAAAGGTTTTGCTGTTGTGGCTGAAGAAATTCGACAATTGGCTGAAAACAGTAAAAATACTGCAAATGATATTCAGAGTATTAGTGTAGAAGTGATATCGGCAGTAAATCAACTTATGGAGAATGCACAAAATCTTATGTACTTTGTACAAAATCGGATTATGAGTGATTACGTTGGATTTGAAGGTGCTACGGATACGTATTATGAGAAGGCAGAGCATATGGATTCTGTTATGGCTGTTTTTAACGATAATATTTCGGCATTACATAAGGTTATGGCTGAGATGAATAATGGAATCACCAACATATCAACGGTTGTGGAAGAAAATGCACAGGGAATTAGCAGTGCAACAGAAAATGTGTCTGATCTTGCAAATTCTATCACGAACATTCGACAACAAGCAACGGAAAACGTTGACTCTTCAAAACATCTTATGGAAGAAATGAATCGTTTTCAGAAAATTTAGGATCAGATTCAGGGAAAGATGGGAAACATGAGAAAAAAATTGCGTTTTCTTGCAGGTGCAATCAGTTTTGATAATCAGAATCGTGTGATCGACGGTGTATTAAGACGTGCTGCGGAATTCGATACGGATGTATTTATTTTTACATGCTTTGTGAACTATGATGAGTCGGAAGAAAACAAAGTCGGAGCATTTCAAATTATGGAACTTCCGGATCTTACTACCTACGATGGTGTGATCGTTATGAAAAATTCAATACAATATGAACCGGCTTCCAACTCGTTGATGAACCGGATAAAAGAGAGCAGGATTCCAGCGGTAAGTGTTGATGAATATATTGATGGAATGCATAATGTCGGAATATCGGATTACAATAGCCAGAAACGTATTGTAGAACATCTGATAAAGAAACATCATCTGACAAAAATCAATTATGTGTGCGGTATTCTACAGGGCAAAGAAGGAATGGAACGTTATCGGGCATATAGGGATGCTATGGAAGAGCATGGCATTCCTGTTTGTGATTGTCAGGTTTACTGCGGAAAATTATAATCGTGAAAGCGGAAGAAAAGCCATCGAATATTTTATGAAAAACCAGACGCCGCAGGCAATTGTATTTGCAAATGATGCGATGGCGATCGGCGGAATGGAGCGCTTGCAGCAGTATGGTTATGAAATCCCAAAAGATATCGTAGTAACCGGTTTTGACAATGATGAGCTGTCCGCATTTTATATTCCGTCTTTGACGACCGTTGATCGCAGACAGGAAATGCTCGGGGAAAAGGCGGTCGATCTGCTTTTTGATGCACAAAGTCATACATCTGTGAAATTGGAAACCCAGATTCTGTATCGGGAAAGCTGCGGATGTAACTGCCAGACACCAAAGTCGATCCGGGATCTTCGAGTGGAATATCAGAACCAATGCTTAAGCTATGAGGAGGCACTAGATGCGTTAAAAAGTATGGAACTCGATCTGACCGGGCTTGAGAGTGTGGAAGAATTGTGTTCGCGGTTAAAAAAATATGTTATCCGATCAGATATGAAAGAGTTTTATCTTTGCCTGTGTGATGAAAAAAAGTTGTTTGCGTATGATGACATAAAAACTAATATCAGAGAACAAGCGATTTGTGAGCACTATACCCAAAAGGTTCATATACCGCTTGCCTATCATGATAGAAAGTTTGACTCCTATGGAAAATTTCCGTCAAAGGAAATTTTGCCTTATGAAATGAGAAATAAATTACAGAAAACATTCTACATAGTGACACCAATTTATTATCAAAAAATATGTTATGGATATTGTGTCTCGGATGGAAGTGTCTTTGCGTTAAAAAGTGAGCTTGCATATTTATGGACGGTTAATATCGGTATGGCACTCGAAAATATTCGCAAATGGAAATGGATCAATCAGATGAATGAGAAGGTCAACCGTATGTGGAAGTATGACATGCTGACACAGGTGTTCAATCGGAGTGGCTTTTTTTTATTCCGCAAATGCGGTTGTTGAACGGATTAAAGGACAACATCGGCGGCATTTATGATTTTTTTGGATATTGACGGTCTAAAGAGTGTCAATGATGGGTTAGGGCATGAGGTCGGCGATGCTTTCATACGCGAGATGGCAGATGTGATAAGGCATCAGTCCGAAGGATTGTCTGGTAATGCGTTATGGAGGTGATGAATTTGTGGTGTTTGGGAGTTGTACGAATG